>Ga0182018_10003535_pt1 | contig 13961 bp, 9 predicted proteins | sample 812P2MmetaG_FD_120490 | JGI IMG/M metagenome (GOLD analysis project Ga0182018, IMG submission 120490) | Permafrost microbial communities from Stordalen Mire, Sweden - 812P2M metaG | ecosystem: Environmental > Terrestrial > Soil > Wetlands > Permafrost | place: Sweden: Stordalen | collected...
CCAAATCCAAACGAGAGTGACACTGCCGGATAAGGCCAGCCATAACCGTAGTAACCATAATACGGATAGTAGGGGTAGGCGTAGTAGTTGTAGGATTGCGTGTCGGGCATCACATAAACGCTGGAGGAGGGGGCATAAGCCGGCGCGGTCTGAACATATGTCGCCGTCGGCTGCGCGGTCGCGGTCGTGGAATTATCCTGCGAACCGGCCGGCTGCGGCGCGGTTTGCGTGACCGCGTTCAGATTGCGCTGATTCAACATGGCATTGATGACCTTGCTGGAAACGCCTTGTTGTTTCAGATAGACAATTTGATTCGCGTCCAAGCCGTAATTGTTTCCCGAATTCTGGACGTAGGTGACAATGGTGTCGTCGCTGATGTTCGCCTTCGACAATTGAACGATTTGTGAGACGCCGTAGGACAACTGGGGGGCGTTTTGGGCGGAGCTGGAATCCTGCGCCGAAACATTTCCCGCCGCGAGCGCCAAGGTTGCGGCGATGGTGGCTGTCAGGAGTGAGTTTTGCAGCATTCGTGTTTTCATAAAATCAGCCTTTCATATGTAATCCAACACCACAAGGTGATGCCAGTTGCTCGAACTGTCAAATGCACACCGATGCCGGTCAAGCATAAAATTTCCGTCGCCACCGCGGAAGTTTGAATTAACGACCGGATTAAAGGCCACAAACGCAACCATGAGCGAAATCAAATTCAACAAAAACTTTGCGGATCACTCCGTGCATTCAGGGACGGATGCCGGTTTCAATCCGGGTTTTATTGCGAGCACCAGATCGTCTGCCCGGAGTGCGGAGACAAAATTGCCTGATCCGTCCTGCGCAATCCTTCCGGTTTATTTGCCGACGGCCATGGCGACGGCGTCTTCCAATTGTTCCCCGCGCAAATCTCTGGCGATGATTTTGCCGCTGCCATCGAGCAGGAAGGAGGACGGAATGCTTTCGATGCCGTATTTTACGGCGAGCTTGTTGCCCCAGCCCTGGCCGTCAAAAATTTGCGGCCAAGCCATGCCTTGTTGTTTGGTGTAGGCCAGCAACTTCTCCTGGTCCTGATCAAGGCTCACGCCGATGATTTCAAAACCTTTGTCGTGATATTTATTATAAGTGGCCACGACGTTGGGAACTTCACCCCGGCAGGGAGGACACCAAGTCGCCCAGAAATCCACCAGCACCACCTTGCCTTTGAGACCGGCCACAGACACAGATTGGCCGCTGACATCCTTTTCGCTGAAATCGGGGAAAACCGCACCCGCCACCAGCGTGCTTTGGATCCGCTGCGCTTCCTTTTGTTTTTCCTCCCCCAATTTCAGGCTGGTGACCAGTTGAGTGCCTGCGTAATCAGTTTTGAGTTGCTTCATCAACGCATCGGCGGTCGCGGAGTCATGCAGCACTTCCAGATACAAAGTCGCCTTCATGTAGAGGATTCTGGCCACGTCATCCGTCTTTTCGCCCTGGTGTTCGGCCAGCAACGCGTCGAACTGCTTCAATTCCGGTGCCAGATCGGCCGCCGTGGTTTCGCGCGCCTTCAATTTGACCTGGATTTTGGCGACCAAATCCGCGAGTTCAGTCTTGGCATCGTTTGTTCCAGCGGCGCGAACCCACAACAAGGACAAAACCATCAGCGCGGCGATAATTGAAAATCGGATTTTCATAAATGAATCGGAGTTGAATTATTTCATGCCAGCAAAACACTCTTGTCCGGTCGCTGCAAGCCAAATCCGACGGCGATGTGGACACTTAAGTTTCACAGATTTTACGAAATATTTGGGCAGCGCAAGATTTGTGACTGGCGGCAATCCGGCCTGAGCTTTCATTGGAGGTGATGGCGGTTGATTTTATTCCATGGATTTAATAAAACCATGTTCATACATCAGTGAAATTCTTGCCATCCCACTTTTTCGGACTAAAAACAAAATAAAAAAGCCGCGATTGCTCGCGGCCCTGATGGTTCACAGATTACATTTATTTCACCAGCGTCCGGCAGAATTTGTCAATCCGGTCCAGCCCCTTCTCGATGTTCGCCATGCCGGTCGCGTAGCTCAAACGGATGTAATCATCCGCGCCGAACGCGATGCCGGGAACGGCGGCGACTTTTTCCGCTTCGAGCAGCTTCGCGCAGAAATCGGCGGACTTGAGGCCGGTCTTGGAAATGTTCGGGAACAAATAAAACGCACCCTTCGCGTTGACGCAGGAGATTCCCGGAATCGAATTTAGTTTTGCGTACGCGTAGCGGCGGCGCTTGTCGAATTCCGCAAGCCATTTGGGCAAATGATCCTGCGGACCGGTGAGCGCCTCGACACCGCCTTTTTGCGCGAACGAAGTCGGGTTGCTCGTGCTGTGACTTTGCACGGCGTCAATCGCCTTGGCAATTGGCTCCGGTGCGGCGAGAAAACCGAGGCGCCAGCCGGTCATGCTCCAAGCCTTCGCAAAACCGTGGACGATGATGGTGTGCTCGAAATGCGCCGGTGAGAAACTCGCGACGCTCTTCACCTTTGCGCCATCGTAAAGCAGATGTTCGTAAATCTCGTCACTCATAATGAGCACGCCATTCTCAACGCAGATGTCACCGAGCGCCCTGGTTTCTTCCGGCGTGTAAACGGAGCCGGTCGGGTTGCTCGGCGAATTGAGAACAAACAATCGCGTATTCGGCGTGATGGCGGCACGGAGTTGCGCGGGGGTGACTTTGAATTCGGTCTTGTCGCTGGTCGGAATAATCACCGGTTTCGCGCCGGCGAGCTTGACCATTTCGGGATAGCTCAACCAATACGGCGCGGGGATGATGACTTCGTCGCCCGCCTCGCACGTGGCGAGAATGACGTTGTAGCAGGAATGTTTGCCACCGCACGAGACGATGACTTGCGACGGTTTGTAAACCAGGCCGTTCTCGCGCTGAAATTTCGCGGCGATGGCCTCGCGCAATTCGGGGATGCCGCTGCTCGGCGTGTATTTGGTGAAGCCGGCGGCGAGCGCCTTGGCGCAGGCGTCCTTGATGTGCTGCGGCGTGTCGAAGTCCGGTTCGCCCGCACCGAAGCCGACGACGTCTTCGCCTGCGGCTTTCATCGCCTTGGCTTTCGCATCAATGGCGAGCGTGAGCGACGGCGACAACGAGGCGGCGCGTTGGGATATTTTGTAATTCATAATTTTAGCGGCGGAAAGACTACGGGCAGAGCAGGGGAGTGCAAGCAGGAATTCAATTTAGCAGCCGAAAAATGCCATGAAAAACAAACCTCAACGCATCAAATCCTGATCTTCGTCGTTGCCTGGTTCGTCGAGCGATAATTCGCTGTTAGCCTTGTCAGACGAATAAATGGTATCAATCATGTTCACATGAACGCACGAGTTTGCTCTTGTCTCGCAATTTTAACATTATGGCTTTTGTCCGGCGCGACCAGTCGTGTGGCCGCAGAGGAAAGTCAGGCGACGAGTTTGTGGTATGCCCAGCCGGCGGTAAAATGGACGGATGCCCTGCCCATCGGCAACGGCCGCATCGGCGCCATGGTCTTTGGCGGCATCACCGACGAACATATCCAGTTCAACGAAGACACGTTGTGGACGGGCCATCCGCACGATTACGCGAACACCAACGCCCTTCAACAACTGCCAAAAATCCGTGAACTGCTGGCCGCTAGAAAAAACAAGGAGGCTGGACTGCTCGCGAAAACAAATTTTCTCGGAAATCCTTCGCGGCAAAAGGCGTATCAGCCGTTCGGCGATTTGCGCCTGCATTTTACCGGCGCGGACAACGTGACGGATTACCGCCGTGAACTGGATCTCGGTTCGGCCGTCGCCCGCGTGAAGTATCGCGCGAACGGTGTGATGTTCCAGCGCGAGGCGTTTGCAAGCCATCCTGACCAGGCCATTGTCCTGCATTTAACTGCGGACAAAGCCGCGCAAATCAGTTTCACGCTCCGGATGGACAGTCCGCATACAAATTCCCAAACGCACACACTCGCACCGGACACACTGGCACTGACAGGTCAGGTCGAGGAAGGCGGACTGCGTTTTGAATCACGTGTGTGTGTCATGAACATCGGTGGCCGCGTCACGACGGACGACAATTTCATCACGGTCGAGAACGCGGACGCCGTCACAATATTCCTGACGGCGGCGACCAGCTTCAAAAATTTTCAAGACATTTCCGCCGATCCTGCTGAACGTTGCGCGCGCGATTTGAAAAATATTTCTCAGCACGGCTTTGATGCGGTTCTGGCCGCGCATCTTACGGATTACCGGAATCTGTTCCAGCGCGTCAGTCTCGACCTCGGTCACAGCGACCGTGATTCGTTGCCGGCGGATGAGCGGTTGAAACAGGTGAAAATTTCCGGTCTCACCAATGATCCCGCCCTCGCCTCGCTTTATTTTCAATATGGCCGGTATCTATTGATTGCGAGCAGCCGGCCGGGCGGGCAGCCGGCGAATTTGCAAGGTCTCTGGAACGACTTGCTCGACCCGCCGTGGGAAAGCAAGTGGACGCTCAACATCAATTGCGAGATGAACTACTGGCCCGCCGAAGTCGCCAATCTGGGCGAATGTCATGCGCCACTGTTCGGCATGATTGACGACCTCGTCGTCAGCGGCGGTCGCACGGCACGCGAGCAATACGGCTGCCGTGGCTGGGTGGTGCATCACAACACCGATCTCTGGCGCGGTTCCGCTCCCATCAACGGCATTGACGGCGTCTGGCCCACCGGCGGCGCATGGCTTTGCCAGCATTTGTGGGAACATTATCTTTTCACCGGCGACAAGAAATTTCTCGCCCGCGCCTATCCGGACATGAAACAGGCATCGCTGTTTTTCGTGGATGATTTGGTGAAGGATGCGAAGACCGGCTGGTTCGTCACCTCGCCGTCCTACTCGCCCGAACAGGGCGAACTCACCACCGGCCCGACGATGGACAACCAGCTCATCCGCGCACTGATGAACAATACCATCGCCGCAGCGAACATTTTAAAGACGGACAAAAAATTCGCCGCGCAACTCGCCGCCATCCGCGACCAGTTGCCTCCAAATCAAATCGGCCGGTACGGCCAGCTTCAGGAATGGCTTGACGATATTGACCGCCCGAACAACAACCATCGCCACATGTCGCCGCTCTGGGCGTTGTATCCCGGCAACGACATCACGCCCGCCGACACGAACGTTTTTGTCGCCGCCAAAGTCCTGTTGCAATGGCGCGGTGACGGCAGCACCGGCTGGAGTTACGCCTGGCGCATTCCGCTCTGGGCGCGCGCCGGCGATGGCGACTTCGCCTTCCGCCAGCTCAACAGCCTTTTCCAGCGCAAAACCCTGCCGAATCTTTTTGATCTTTGCGGGCCGTTCCAGATTGACGGCAACTTCGGCGCGACCGCAGGCATCGCCGAACTGTTGCTGCAAAGCCACCAAGTCGAACTGCGAGGCAGAAAGGATGAAGAACGGATTATAGATTTGCTGCCCGCACTGCCGAAGGCCTGGCCGACAGGAGTCGTGACGGGACTTTGTGCGCGCGGCGGATTTGAGGTGGACATCGAGTGGAAAGACGGCGTGCTGACGAGAGCGGCGATTCGCTCAAAGCTCGGCAATCCCTGCATCCTTCGCAACGGCAGCCGTGAAATCGAATTGAAGACGGAAGCGGGCAAACAATACGTGTTCGCCGGACGACTCGGTCAACTTTGAACTTCACTCCATCCAGCGTGACAAAAGCAATTCTGTGCGCTCATCGCAGCAAGTCCCGATCCTCGTCGTTGCCGGGTTCGTCCAGCAACTGGATGCACGAAGCCGGGCCGAGGTCAGGATCTGTCCACGAGTTGACGGCCCAGACGACTTTTTTGTCCGGCGTCACTTCGATGAGCTGGACAATCTTCGGCCAGTCCGTCTTCTTCACGCCCGCCGTCCAGTTGCAAATCACCGTATCGCCGTTGGCGAGGCGCTGGCATTCGTGAACGCTGTTGATGCGGATGCCCGGCAGGTCGCCGTTCTTCACCTCCCAGACGATGTCGCCCGCCGGGTTCACTTCGCGCACCCAGGCGTGCTGGTTGCCGCTGATCATCGTGTTGCCGTTCGGCAACCGCACCGCCTGCCACACCGACGACGCGTTGGTCGTTGACCAGATGACGTTCCAATCTTGGTCATACTCGACGACTTTGCCCATGTCCAGATGCGCGAGCAAATAAGTCCTGGCCTTGGTCATGCGGACGTTCCGGAACTGCGCGTGGACGCGCACGTCGTTCGGATTTTTTGTTTGCACGACGTGTTCCATTTCCATCTCACCGGTCTTCAAATTGTAGAGACAAAGCTTGGCCGGCGTGCCATTCCGCATGAACAAAACCTTGTCGTTGCCGATGGGCTGCGCGGAATGACATTCCGTCCACAGCGGATTTCCCCTGGCGTCCAGCCGCACTTCGCCGTTCGTGTCCGTCAACCTCGGACAGCGGTAATCAAAAATCGTTTTCCCCTCTGCGTCAATTTTGCGCCAGCCAGTCTTGTAGGCGAACACGATGTCGCCGTTTGACAGCCGGTGCATGTCGGAGAATTCGCTCTCCTGGCCGTTGAATTCGTCCTTGCGCGGAATCTGGTAGGTCCAGACGACCTTGCCGCCTTTGACGAGAAACAGCGTGGCGTTTGTCTTGCGTGTGTCCCATTCGCAGGTATAGAGAAAATCGTGCTGCGCGAGGCCGTTGCCCGGAAGAACGGCGGGTGGATCGGGATACGGATTGGAGGCGGTGTTTGCTGATTTTGCCGGTGTCGGTGGCGCTGTCTCGACGGCTTGCGCCGGCATAGGTGTTGGCAGGTGATCAGATTTGGAAGTCGAGCAGCCGGTCAAAATCACCGCGATGCCGACGGCGGAGGACGTTGCGAGCTGGAGTTTCATGATCAATTTCCTGGATAATAATTTTTCACCGGCTGCACCACAACCCGCGCCGGGCCTTCCTTTGGCAGACAAGCGGTGAACAGCGCAATGACTTCGCTTTTTTCATTGGTATAAACAAACGGACGCTCGCGACGGCTGAAGGTTTCACTCGTGCCATCGTCGAAAGGAACCGTCTTGGTGAACACGGGCTCGCGCGTCATAAATTGATAATGCACGCCGTCCTTGGAAAAATACTGCGCACCCGCCTTGAAAATTCCCGTCGCCTTGGCCTTCCAGTCGTTGAGCAGGATGTTGTATTGGTTGTTCGCCCACCAGATGGTCGGGTCTTCCAACTCGCAATTTTCCGGCAGCAGATTATCGCCGTTCGCCACGACCGAGTAAGGCCCGGCGTAACTCGGCGCGGTGAACGCGATGCCGCGATTCACGTCCGCGCTGTCGCGCAAACGGCAAAAAACATAAACGCTTAAATCTGGCCGCACGAGGATTGCCGGATTGCTGGCCTTGATCACCGGCTTGTCCAGCCGCACCCACGGGCCGGTGACGGAATCGGCAACTGCGTAGCCGGTCTGGTTTGCGGAGTTGATGTAATACAAAACGAATTTATTTCCGGCCTTGACGATTTTCACGTTGTGAACGCGCGAATTGTCCCAGTTGTTCGTCCGCTTTTGCAGCACGACTTCTTGAAATTGATACGGACCAAATAAATTTGTTGAAGTCGCGCGGACGCACTCGGAATACTTCGTCCAGCCGCCGAGCCCGTATTGTGCCGGCCAGCGCGAAGCGAACATGTGATAAGTGTCGCCGACCTTGATGACTGACGAACACCAAAGAATGTAGCTGTCCATCGCAAAACCGCCGTGCTTTGGCGCGGGCAGCAGGCAATCCTTGAAACTGCGCGCTTCAAGTTTGGGCGAGATGTTTGTCGAATCAGCGGAAAAGCCGGCGGCGGCCGAAGCAATTGTCAACGCCGTTGCGAGCCAAAGGTGAAATTTCATATTGGTGATGACGGGATGATGCCGGTTTGGTTTCAGAAAATCACCTGTATAAACGTTCGATGCGCATTTGCGGCGAAACGTGGACTGTTTCCATTGAAGACATGGCTTTTGCTTTTTCCGCGCACCGGATAAAATCCGCCATGCAAAAATTGCCGCGCTCATTTTACGACCGTGACACGATTGTCGTCGCGCGCGAATTGCTCGGAAAAATCCTGGTTCACACAGTCAACGGAATCGAGCGCGCCGGGAAAATCGTCGAGGCCGAGGCATATCTCGGTCCGCACGATTTGGCGGCGCACTCGGCGCGCGGGATGACCGAACGCAACAAAATCATGTTCGGCCCGCCCGGCCACGCCTACGTCTATTTCATTTACGGAATGTATTTCTGCATGAATGTGGTGACGGAGCGCGAAGGCCATGCGTCCGCCGTGTTGCTGCGCGCGGTCGAGCCGGTGAAAAATACCGAGGGCCGGACGTGCGGGCCGGGGTTGCTCTGCCGCGCGATGAAAATTGACAGGCGATTGAACGGCCACGATTTGTTGAGCGACAATTTTTTCATCGGCGCGCCCGAATCTGCCGAAACGTTTTCAACCATCAAGCGTCCGCGCATTGGAGTTGATTACGCGAAGCATTGGGCGAAACGGCATTTGCGTTTTTACATCAAGGGCAATGCGTTCGTGTCGCGCCGCTGAATTCCGTCCTGAACAAACGTTCAATGACGGTTTCAAAATCTTCCGCCATAATCGGGCAACTCCAATTTTTATGGCTGACACAAATCAACAACCTTTCTCCCGCCGCAAATGGCTCGCGTCCGCATCCACCGTCGCCGCCTCGGCTGGCGCGGGCTTTCTGGCCGCGAACGCAAAAGCCGCCGAATCGGGGAAAATAATTTCCTCCGGCAGCCTCGGCGTAAAAATCTATGACATCCGCGATTTCGGCGCAAAGGGCGACGGCGTGACGCTGGACACGGCGGCATTGCAGGCGGCGATTGACGCGTGCCACAAGGATCAGGGCGGAACGGTTCTGGTTCCCGCTGGCACGTTCGTCATCGGCACGACGGAGCTGAAAAGCAACGTCACGCTGCACATCGCGGCGCAGGGGCTCTTGCTCGGCAGCGACCACGGCAAAGATTATTTTGCCGCCTCCGCGATTCCGTTGCACGGCGATTCGACGCTGGAAGACGGAAACACCGGATTGCTTTTTGCCGTCAACGCCGAGAACGTCACCGTCGAGGGGCCGGGAATGATTGACGGGCGCGGCTCGCAATTCCACGGCCCCAAGCGCGGCGATCCGTCACCCGCCGGAATCAGCGGCAGCCATCGCCCGTATCATCTGATGTTTTATCGCTGCAAAAATCTGCGCATCCAAAATATTTTCCTGAAGGACTGCGCGTTTCATTCCATGCGGATCGTGCAATGCACTTACGCGTGGTTCACCGGCATCCATCTGCGCAGCCGCGTGATCAGCAACAACGACGGATTTCATTTCATCAGTTGCGAATACATGCACGTCGCCAAGTGCGACATCCAATGCCAGGACGACGCCTGCGCGCTGTTCGGAAGTTGCAAGTTCATCACGGTCACGGATTCATCCTTCAGCACGCGCTGGTCGGTCTTTCGTTTCGGCGGCGGCACGGCGGAGAACATCGCCGTTTCCAACTGCATCATTGATGTCGTCTTCGGCTGTCCGATCAAACTGCACGGCAGCCCGAATTCGCGTTTCGAGAACATGTCGTTCTCTAATTTGATCATGAACCAAGTGACCGGGCCAATTTCAATCGGCCTCGGCGCACGTCGGCGACGCTCGGAAATTCCCGTCAGCGGGCAAACCAACGCAGTGACCGGTGCAATTTCCGGTGCGGAAACAAATTCTGTTTTCCCCAACTCGACGAACGATCTGCCCGGTGGATTTGCGCCGGAGCCGACGCCGGAGGAACTGGCGCAGGCGACCGGCATCATCCGCAACATTTCGTTCAGCGGCATCCGCGCCACAGTGGTCAAGCCTTTCCCGCTGCCCGAATCCGAGTGGCCGAGCGGTTACAATCCGGGCGAGGTTTTCTCATGCATCGGACTTAACGCCGTCGGCGCGGGCTGGCTCGAAAACATCAGCTTCGACAACGTCCACATCACATTTCCCGGCGGCGGCACGGCGGAGCAGGCGGCGGTTCGCGACGTTCCGAAAGCTATTGGCGAGTATTACGCCGCCGGCGTTTTCCCTGCCTACGCGCTCTACGCGCGCAACGTGCGCGGGCTGACGCTCAACAACGTGCGCTTCGAGATGGTCGCGCCGGATTTGCGCCCGGCGGTTGTTTTCGATCACGTCAGCGATGCCGCCGTGAACGGCTTGAGCATCCAAGGAAACACGGATGCCGAATCCGCGCTGCGGTTCATTGATACGCGGGATACTTTGTTGAGCGCCACGCGGCTGCTGAAATCCGCCGCCGTCTTCCTGCAAGTCGAAGGCGGGGCAAACGAAGGGATCATCATTGACGGCGGCGACATTTCCAAAGCCGCCGTTCCACTTACATTCAAAAACGGGGCTTCGGAAAAATCCGTGAAGCTGCGCGCGTGAACTTCACGAACTGAATTTCTCTTTGCAAACAAGTTGTCCGCGTTCCGTTCACTTCGTCAGATAATACTTCTGCGTGTATTCCTTGACCATGCGGTCAGTGGTGAATTGCGACACGAGCGTGGCCATGGAGCGGCGGATGCGTTTGAGCCATTCGCGCGGAAGGCCGTTCGTATCGCGGTTGAAGAACATCGGCACGATCTGTTCGGTGAGCGTCTGGTAAAGGTTCGCGCTGTCCACGCGATCCTGCTCGGCGACATTGTCGGGATGCGAATCGCCGCCGATGGCGAAGCCGTTCGTGCCGTCGTAGCCTTCACGCCACCAGCCGTCCATGATGCTGAAGCCCATGCAGCCGTGGCAACTCGCCTTCATGCCGCTCGTGCCGGAAGCCTCGAGCGGCCGGCGCGGATTGTTCAGCCAGATGTCGCAGCCGGAAACCATCTGGCGCGCGACGTGGATGTCGTAATTTTCGATGAAGACGAGATAGCCTGCGAGTTCGCTGTGCTTGCTCAAGTGAATGATCTGTTGGATGAAACGCTTGCCTTCGTCGTCGCGCGGATGCGCCTTGCCGGCGAAAATGAATTGCACGGGGCGCTGCTTGTCCTTGCAGAGTTTCACGATGTTATCGAATTGCTGGAAAATCAGCGGCGCGCGTTTGTAAGTGGCGAACCGGCGCGCGAAGCCGATGGTCAGCGCGTCGGGATTCAGAAAATGGTCGAAGCGGATGTAATCGCCGGGCGTGGCGCGCTGGCTTTGCAGCAGCAGGCGGCGGCGGGCGAATTCAATCAGTTCGCGGCGCAGTTTGTAGCGCAGCGCCCAAAGTTCCTCGTCGGAAACGAACGACGGGTCGCCCATCTTTTCCCAAAATTCCCTGGAATGAACGGCGCACGCCCAATCCGCGCCGAATTTTTCGCGGAAAAAAGTCGTCTCACCGTTTTCATTGTCGGTCAATTTTCTCCGCCAGAATTGCCGGACCGTGCCTTTCATCCAGCCGAGCAGATGAATGCCGTTGGTGATGTGGCCGATGGGCACTTCACTTTCCGTCTTGCCGGGATAAAGCGACTGCCACATGTGGCGGCTGACCTGGCCGTGAAGTTCGCTCACCGCGTTGGCCGCGCGCGACAGCTTCAACGCCAGCACCGTCATGCAAAACGGCTCCTGCGCGTTTTCCGGTGTCACGCGGCCCAGCGCCAGGATGTCCTTGAACGGGATCGGCAGTTGCGCGGCATACCGTTGCAGCGCGTAATTCATCAAGTCCGGGGTGAAACGGTCGTGGCCGGCCTCGACCGGCGTGTGCGTGGTGAAAATACACTGCGCCTTCGTCTGCGCCATCGCGTCGGCAACATTTTTGTCCATTGAAATTTTCTCGCGCACCAATTCCAAAGTCAGAAACGCCGCGTGGCCTTCGTTCATGTGGAACGTGGAGGGTTCGAGGCCGAGCGCGCGAAGCAATCGCACGCCGCCGACGCCGAGCAGAATTTCCTGCATGATTCGCGTCGTGCTATCGCCGCCATAAACACGCGCCGTCAAGTCGCGGAAACGCTGTTCGTTTTCCGGCAGATCCGTGTCGAGCAGATAAACGGGCACGCGACCGACGTTCACGCGCCAGACCTGGAAATCCACCGGATTCATGCCGATTTCCACGCTGCACACCAGCCGTTCACCGTCCGCGTCCAGCACCGGCTCCAGCGGCACGTTGTGCGGGTCCACCGGATTATAGTATTCAGTCTGCCAGTTGTTCGCGTCAATCGCCTGCTGGAAATAACCTTCGCGGTAAAACAAACCGACGCCGACGAAGCCGAGGCCAAGGTCGCTCGCGGATTTCGCGTGGTCGCCCGCCAGAATGCCCAGGCCGCCCGCCGCAATCGGCAGCGATTCGTGGAAACCAAATTCGGCGGAAAAATACGCCACCGGATTTTTGTGCAATTCCGGCGCGTTCTGATGTCCCCAGGTGTTTTTGTCGTTCAAGTAATGGTGGAAGTCGTGCAGCACGGCGCGGACGCGGTCGGCGAATTGCGCGTCCTGCAAATGCACGCGCAGCTCGTATTCCGACACCTCGCGCAGCACGGCGGCGGCATTGTGAAAAAGATTCTGCCAGCCGCGCGGCGAAAGTTCCTGAAACAAATCCTGCGCCTCCTGATCCCAGCACCACCACAAATTCCGCGCAAGCTTGTTCAAGCCCGCGACCAGTTCATTCAACTCCGCACCCGTGAGAGGTTTTCGTGTCATAAGTGTGTTTTTGTTTTCCTTTATGCGCCAGCTCCTCACTGACTTTCCGCGACACTAAATCGTTGCGCGGAATTCAGCAAACAAAAAATGAAACCAAAACAGAATTCAGAAACCAGAAGCCCGGTTTCCCTCTGAATTCTGGCTTCTCCTCAAGGAGCCGGGACAAGCGTTACGCGATAGAATTGTTGTGGCGTGTTGCCGGCGGCGTTGGTTTGGCTGGTCGTCGTGCCGGTGGCCATCACATTCGGAAGGAGGCTGCTCCAATTGGTGCTCATTAGGTTGGTGGTTGACTGCAATTGGTAGGCCGAACCCACAACGGAACTCCAAGTGACGGTAATCACCTGGTTGGTCACACCCACCGCAAGGATCACGGGTGTCGGCGCCGAATTCACCGTCAACGTTCCGCTCACAAAGCTGAAGACGTAATTGGTTGCGCTCAACGTTCCGTTCGTCGCCACAATGGGATACCCGCTCACGGGACTCGCCGCAGTCGCCGCCGTTGTCAAACTCGGGCTCCCGCTCAAGGCGCTCGTGGTGTCCCCGATCACAAACCCGCTGTAACTTGCCGTGAACGCGGGATTTTCCAAGCCATAAATCCGGTTCGTGTTGTTCGCCGTCACCGTCAACGCCGCCGGGCTGACCGTCAGCGTTCCGTTCGTGAAGCTGAAGACGTAGTTGGCCGCGCTCAAGGTTCCAATCGTATTCGTGATTGTGTAGCTGCCCGCCGGGCTGTTTGTCGCCGCGCTCGTGGTCAAACTGGGCGTGCCACTTAACACGCTGGCAGTGTCGCCATTGAGGAACCCGTTGTAACTCGCCGTGAACACTGGATTGGTCGCACCGTAGAGACGGTTGGTGCTGTTTGCCGTCACCGCCAGCACCGCCGAACTCACGGTCAACTGTCCGTTTACATAGCTGATGGTGTAGTTCGTCAAGCCGGTCCCCACGGCGTTCGTCACCACAATGCTGTAAGGCGAGCCGTTCACACTGGCTCCCGCCACTGCGCCGGTGCTGCTCAAGCTTGCGCTGGTCACAGTGTCATGATTTTGCAAGCCGCTGGTCGAAAATTCCGTTCCCACGAACGCCACGGTCTGGCCATACGCCTTGCTCCGGTTGCTGGCCGTGATGGTCAACGCGGCGGCGCTGACGGTCAACTGGCCGTTCACAAAATTGAAGTCATAGTTGGTTGCGCCCAGGGTTCCAACCGTGTTCGTGATCGTGTAAGCGCCCGCCGGGCTGTTCGTTGTCGCACTCGTCGTCAAACCGGGTGCGCCGCTCAAGACATTGGTGGTGTCGTTGTTGGCAAAGCCGTTGTA
>Ga0182018_10003536_pt1 | contig 13957 bp, 17 predicted proteins | sample 812P2MmetaG_FD_120490 | JGI IMG/M metagenome (GOLD analysis project Ga0182018, IMG submission 120490) | Permafrost microbial communities from Stordalen Mire, Sweden - 812P2M metaG | ecosystem: Environmental > Terrestrial > Soil > Wetlands > Permafrost | place: Sweden: Stordalen | collected...
ATTGCAGGAAGCGATTGGAAGATGCCCAAGGAGCAGCAATGGTATTGGGAATCCCAGTACAGTGAGGCTAAAGCTAGGAACACATTGGATTCATTTAATAAACATTTTGCACCTGACGATGGAGATACTTTGGCGGAACCAGAGGTTGTAACAGACGAAGAGATTGACATGGAGACACTGTTTCCACAACCAGTCGCTATGCAGGAAAAGGTTGCGGCGGCAAGGAAGAAATTGGAGGGTAAGTGATTCGCTTCATCGACCTTGGAAAACAGATCGCGCAGGACCATAACGACCCCGATTGGCCGCGAGAATTTGCTCTTTACGACACTCTTCAAGCCAGCTTTATATCGTTCTCTGGAAGACAAGTATTCGACAGCCACGAGGACTTAATAGAATGGATGGACGACCACGACAAAGCCTATGCTAAACGGATATTGAACTTGATACCGGAGTGGGTTCCCACGAGCAAGAGGACGATGGTGAGGTGACCTTATGTATAGCCCGCGCATCGTCGAAAGGAATGTAGATTTCTTCTCCGCCTCCGAAGGTTGGGAACCAGTGCGCCACACATTCAATGAAATATTGGAATTCACCGCCTACATTAAATCCATTACAAAACTAGCAAGCAATTCCAAAGGAGCATGGATCGACTCAGTTGCTCCTATGACCGATAAAAGACGGCAGGAAATAAGGAAATGGATTCAGAATGAGCAGATATTATGCGGTTTAGATTATGGCTACTGGCGCGATAATTACGCTTATGTCGTAGATGAGGGCGGTCAGGTAAAGAAGTTCAATAATCGCCGATCTCAGGATGTGTTTGATTCCGTTGTAGCGGATTTAGAGGAGCAGCAAGCGGGTATTCAAATGATCTGCTTGAAAGCAAGACAAGTGGGAATAACCACGCTAGTAGCGCTCTACTTCATTCACAAGATGCTGTTCGTTCCGAATACATTATCAGTCATGGCGTCTGTGCAGAAATCAAAATCTGAAGAGATTGAGATCAAGCTAAACACGGCGTATGAAATGTGTCCGTTCTGGCTGATTCCGGTAAGGACTCCAAAAAGAAGTTTCTCTAACGGGTCACGCCTGATGATTGAATCGGGTATGCAGCCGAAGGGTATCGCGCAAGGGCAAACCCCCAATAATATTCACATTTGCCTTTCTCCTGATACTCTAATCCATCTTCAAAATGGAATCGTGAAGCGAATCAGCGATGTGCAACCGGGAGATTTTGTCATCACATCACGCGGCAGGCAGATGAAGGTTAATGCCCGAGTACAGAGTCCGAGAGAGAACGAAGTGGCGAGCGAAATATCACTTTGGGGGAACTACTCTCCTCTAGTGGTCACCAGAGATCACCCTATTCTTACTCCAGAAGGATTCGTTCACGCAGAAAATGTGGAGAAGAAGAGTTTTGTGGCAATGCCAGTTAGACCAATCAAAAATATCGTGCGAACAGTTCAATTGACGCATATAAAGCGAGGGTCTAAAAAAACTCAAGATAAATCGAAATCTCATGTTACCGAAACAATACGCCTTACTAGGGACTGGGGATGGCTATGTGGTCTTTATCTCGCTGAAGGCAGCGTAAAGAGCCGCAAGAATGACGGGCAAATCACAAGTGCAATATTTTCTGTGCATCAAAAAGAAATTGAGAATATTAAGATACGACTACAGCAAACATTAGGGATGTTCCAACATATAGGCGTACAGAAGTCTAAACGTAGCCAATCGGCAAATGTAGAGATAGGAAGTATTGGCATATCTACTTGGCTGGTTAGTGCTTTTGGAAGAGGTGCGGGAAATAAGACCATACCCGACTGGGTATTCGACGCTGGAGAGGAATTCATTGATGGGCTGATACTTGGTTATATGGAAGGGGATGGGCATATATCGCCGCGAGCAGATCAACTCTTCGCTCATTCTATTTCCATGTCTCTCCTTATTCAACTCCGCGATTTGCTTGCATCACGTGGTTATGGATGGAGTTCTATCTATCACTCTCCCGCTGGAGTGCATTATGGTAGAAACTGCGCCGATATGTGGAGCATGACGATAAATGGAATGTACGCTAGAAAATTGCGTGCGGCGATGGGATGGCAGGTAATAGGCAAGAAACCAACCAAGAGGCCAGATTCCGATCCTCGATGCTCATCTCAACCGAAACATTGGAAATATTCTCCAGATGGAAAATTTGTGTGGATACAGGTTTACGAGAATCGTCCAGTTCCTTGCGAAACGTTTTATGACTTGGAAGTTGATGCTCCAGAACACGACTTCTGCACAGTGCATTGTTGCGTAAAGAATTCTGAAATTGGAATTATCCCAAATCCTCACAACGTTATCGAGGAAGGATTGTTGCCTGCCACCCACGCGAACAAGAATCTATTCATGGTTTTTGAAGGCACTGGATCTGGTAACGTTGGATGGTTCCCAGACTTCTGGAAATCACAGAAGAGAGATTGGCCTGAGTCAAGGATGCGCCCTGTATTCATTTCGTGGCCATTAGCGACTGATCTCTATCCTCAAGCCGATTGGCTGAGAGCGCATCCTGTGCCAGAGATGTTCTATGAAAGGCGTCTGGATGCAACCAAGGCTCACATCACGCGCTGCGAGTCGTACATTCGCAATACGGACTATCTCGCAAAGGTTTGTGGTTCTGAATATCGTGTACCGATTGAACAGCAATGGTTTTGGCAGAACGAATACACTCAGGCAAAGGAAAGACATTCTCTCCAGCAACACGCTGCACGTCTACCAGCCGACGACTTTGAGGCTCTTACTGGCGTCCATGATAGCGTCTTTGACCTAGAGACGATCATGGAACTCGAAGATGATATTTACGAGATCAGGACTGACGGAACCAGAGCACGCAAAAGAGAAGTTCAATACTACGCGATCACAGGACACTCAATCCTTGAGGAGTTTGAGCCGAAGGAATCAGAGATCGACCCAGACAAAGAAATCATTCACATCACTCACAAGAATAATCGTGGTGATCGGTACGACTGGGAATTAGTACCGTTGCTGCCTATTGACGAGGAAACGGAAAGCTATACCTTTGATCGTTTAGCAGTGTTCGAGCCACCACAAAGAGGAGCACAATACAGTTGTGGAGTGGACACAGCGCACGGGCTAGGCAAAGAAGATGAGGACCGATTCTGTGGATCTATGACGAGAGTTTCAACTGGATCTGGATGCGATGTGCAGGCTTGTGAGATTACATCTAATCGTTTTTCCCCTGCCCAAGCCGTTCCATTCCTTGCTGCGATAGCCGCATGGTACGGACAGATTTCAGGAAACTACAGAGGAGTTAAGTTCTCGATTGAGCAGGTTGAGGGACCGGGCGATACTTGCCAGAACCAATTAAAGATTATGGGTTTCAACTGGCATCATACTCCCGGTAGGTTGGACGGAAAGAAAGTCAAGGATGAAAACAAGCATAGGGAGGGCTGGTACTCGAACAGGACCACAGTACCGATCCTCTTGGACCGTTTTGTTGAGGCTGTTAATGGTGGATGGTACATTCCCTATTCCAAGTGGCTGATAGAAGAGTTGAAGACTCTTGAGCGCCACATGGTAGACGGCGGCAGGGACAAGATGACCCACCAGAAGAACAAGCATGACGACAGAATCCGTGCAGCGGCCCAGAGCTACCTAAATTGCCATACCTACGATGATCTTTCTGCTAGGGCGCAAAAGCGTTACAATGTTCCACAGCGCAAGAAAACTGACCCGAACAAGGGCCGTTGTATGTCAAACACATTTTCAGTAGGAAGCTGGTAAACGGGAGGGAAAAATGGGAATAATCAAGTGGTGGAACGATTGGAAAAGAAAGCAACTCGAATCCGAAGCAATCGACACATCGGCGGTTCAAAGCATTTTTGATCCGAACTTTAAGAAGTTTGTGCAGAGACCGCCAGATGTTGGCCTCAGCGATGAGGATCGCATAGTCAACTACGTCGCTGACGGTGGGGAAGTGGTAGACCTTTCCAACAAGCCACGTCTGCCCTACGACGGATTCGCTTCCGATGGGGAATTGATGCAGCCGTTCAATCAGGCGCATACGGGAACGAAGGCTGGATTGTCTTCCTTGATGAAAGGGAAGCGATGAGCCTTTGCAGGGTATGCGGTCGTCTGATAAACGGAAAAGGAAAAGGCAAACGGTCGTATGGGAAACGTTGCCGTAGATGTAGATTGAAAGGAAAACGATGAGCGAGAACAATAACGCATCTGCATTTATCTCTTTCATCTCAGGTTACACATTTACACCGGAAGAGTCCGAAGAAATCAAAGAGCAGATTGATCGATGCACACATCCGCGATCTAAGAAATCAACGGAAGAGATTGGAGATTTACTGCATGGTCCGATAAATGTGGAAGAGATGCGTCCCATGACGCCAGAGGAGATTGCTGTAGAAGCATACCGACGCGGAAAGGCAAGCAAATGAAGTTTCTTAAATTCACCAAGCGCCAGAACGAACACGAACGCTGTCTAGCCATCTGGACTCCGTGGATCACGGTCGTCTGGGACTTCGGCTCCGTGCAGTGTAGGGGTACTGACGAGTTCGAACTTGTCATCAAATACAAGGCTTGGGGTCCTGTATTCTACTGGGGCAATCGGGATATTGAGAAGCTAGGGGAGCGCTCCAAGTTCGACAGGTTGCAGTTCACCAAGATCCAGCCACGCTACGCTGAGCAGCGGAAGAAGCGGATTGAAGATCGAGACTTCTTTGAGCACAAGGAACAATTAGTCAGGGAAAAAAAACGGAAGAATCCCGCTGACATGACGTATACAGAGCGTCACGCGGCAACCATGGATTCCGTCAAGAAGATGAAGTTCTCGGAAAACTTTGTGCATCTCATGACTACGCCCGTATGTAAACTTGCATTGGAGCGCGGGGAGATTGTGGTAGACGATGAGGATGGAAGGCTGTTGACCGAGCAACTTTTCTTAGACGAGAAGGAAAAGTATGTGCGCTCCGCTCTTCGGAGCGGCGGCATATTGGGATTCAAGCGGTCTGAATCTGGCGAAGGATACGAGCCTATTACCGTTCCCGGTGCGGAGATGAGACAGGTGCATAGCGGCGTGACACAAGCTCCACAGTTGGAGGATGGACGATGACTAAGTGGATCAAGGTAGACAAGCAAATGCCCGACGCTGAAACGTTACGCGCTGTCGTCTCGGTGCATGGGGGCGAGAGACGAGCTTGGTTTTCCAAGGGGCAATGGTACGAGTATGACGGTACATTTTTCCTGACAGAAAAGAACAAGATTGACGGCGTTACCCATTGGCTCCCGATTGACTGGATGACTTCAAAGGAATGGCCCCAATACGCTCCCGGTCTTCGTAGTCGTTTGCGCTACTTCTGGCAGCGGCTCATCTACGGCGCACAGGATATGGCCTACGATCTGCGGCCAAATGGATGGGGTAAGACGGCGCAGATGAGCAAGAAGCCGGTCTTCTACAAGGATTCTTCAGGGAAGATCATGAGCGGTATGCCTGAGAGCATTCCAGCGCCAAAAGGATACGAAAAGATTGTTTGCGGTTCCGCTCTTGAGGCTGAGCGGTATTCGTCCATGCAACGGCAGCAGGAAAGATTCGAGCATCGTGCGGAGCAGGAACGTCGTGGAGCTATTGAGGCAGAGTTTATAGGCCAGATTCGTAGCGACAGGCGTACCCTGATCGCAAACGCACGAAACAACCGAAACCGGGATTTCCTGCGCAGGGCTGAGGAGATGAGTGCTGGTCGGCAAGATCCGACAGCGTATGAGAGGGAATCGCACCTCCACGCAGAGGCTTTTGAAGATCGGCACTAGACGATTGAGAAGGTTTGGGTTAAGATTCACTCTAACCGATGCCGGGATGGGACCTCGGAATCCAGAAACGTACCGGGAGGAAACGGAATGATGGGTGACCTACCTTAGTATAGAGCCTCGTGGTCCTAATCAGACAGAGACCGTCCGGTGGCAAGTTCCGCCTTGGGAGGCTCCTGCTTCTGAGAAAATCGCTTGGGTCGAGGAGATGATTTCCGAGGGTGAAGGTTGGCTTTCTGGTCAACCTAGCTACAAAAACCTAAATGCTAATCTACGTGTATTTGATGGAATCTTTCGCGACAAAACCAAGAGCAGTTTGGTCACAAATGAATTAAGATATTCGGTCAATAAATTCTGCACAACAATGTCTGAAGTTCGTGAAATTGCTGGCTTTAGCTCAGACGTAGAAGTATACAAGAAGATGGCTGAGATGCTTACGAAGGTCTCAAAGTGCATCTACCTAGAGTCTGATTTTCCTCTCCAAATTCTCAAAGTTCTGCAATACGCAACGGTCATGGGTGTCGGTTACTTATGGTCTAAAGTTCGTGCGTCCGAGTACGGATATGGGCCACGGGAAATGGTCTTCGATGCGCTGGGATTGCTCGACGTGATTCCAGTTCAAGTTCCGTCTAGGACAAATGATATTCAAGATTGTTATGCGTGCACAATTTATGATTTCATGCCCATTGCTGAGGCGAGTGGAAGATTTCCTCTATTCTACGGTCAGCTTCAAACGGTCGGAAGAAACAATTACAAATCTCTGATTCAGGCTCAACGTCAGGACTTTGCGGCAACGTTTCGTTATGGGCAAGTTGGCGAACAGCAGAGCAGGAGCTTCGGTAATCTATACACAGAGATAAGATACACATTCATTAGGGACTTACGAATCAATACGACGGGTCTTGAGATGAAGATGGGAGACGAAGGAACCACTTGGTTTTACAAGGTTCCTTTCTTGGGGCAGGAAATCTTTGGAGGGATGAGGAATGGTGAGCCTTACTTCCGCCCCGCCATGGTTGAGGACTGCCGCATCTATCCAAACCTTCGGCTCATCATTACGTCTTCGGGACTCGACAAGGTGATGTACGACGGCACCTCATTCGACTGGGACCCAAAGATTCCAGTCATCCAATATACGGTTGACGATGTTGCGTGGGAGCCTTCTGGTAGATCGTTGGTCGGAGATGTAGCTTCAATCCAGACGACGATCAGGAAGCATGAGCGCAAGGTCGATCAGACCATGACGGCCAAGAAGAATCCGCCAATGGGTTATGATCTGGATACTAATGGCGGAGAGAAGATTGAGCACTTCGATATTTTTGAAGAAGATGTTCGTCTCGGCTTAGCAGGCGGTCAGGAACCGACAAAGGCATTCCAATCACTTCTCCCAGAGTCGGTGACAGTTGATACTATCGACTTCACTTGGCTGAAGTACCTTTCAGAGAAATTGCTTGCTCAATTAGGGCTAAACGATGTTGGCAACTTGGCCAACATGAAGTTGAATCTCGCTAACGACACAGCAGACAAGGAAGTGGGGGCCATCGGTCCTGTCGCCAGAGGAATTGCGATGAGGATCGAAAGGGCAAACAAGAAGCTGGGTGAGAGGATGAAATTTCTTATCCCTCAATGGTTCGACGCGGCAAGGCTTATTGAATATGTTGGACCTGACGGCATCGCTAAGGAGATGTTCGACTACAATCCTGACGATATGGTTCCAAGTCATTTACCGGACGAATTGACAGATGGGAAGATTTATCCAACATCCCCGTCGATGTACGACAGACTTGCTAGGGCAAAACACTTCGTCAGGAATCTGCGTTTGATTTCTATACCTAGCACGTTACTCAAGATCACACAGATGCAGGAGCAACTGAAGTGGCTGCAGCTAAAGAGAACTCCAGATTGCCCGGTCTCGTGGGAAACTACGTTTGAAAAATTGGACATTGCCAATCCCAAGGACGAGATGAAGAAGTATTTCAAGGAGCAAACAGAGTTGACCAAGGCCAAGCTGATTGGCATGGCAATGGCGCAAGAGGAAATGAAGAAACTCGGTCTGCAACCGCCAGAGGAAGGCGGAGGGAAGGGTGGTGGAGGCGGTAAGGGTGGAGGCGGAGGATTACATCCCGGTGGCCGTCCTCCCTCAAATTCCAAGAGTCCTAAAATCTCCCAAAAGGGCGGAGCGGGCGGGGACGCAAGGACAACGGTGAAGACTTCGTAAGTAACATCTCAAAAGAAATAAGGAGAGGGAATGACAAACAAACTAAAAGTACAGAAAGATTTCCTGCTCACAGAGGGGAGCGCGGAATTGCCAACAGACCTTAACGAGTGGGCTGAAACGATGCGGAAGACAAAAGCCACAGGGAAAATAATTGCGGTCTGGAGTAATGGAGGACTCGTTGGCGTAAATATAGAGCAGAAAACTCGCGCCACAGAAGATGAATCTGTAAAAATGAGGAAAACGGTTGGTGTTGCCAACAGTAATTTGTGAGGTATTTCCGGTTAGGATGAAAATTCCGCTTGACAAAACTGGAATCATTGCCTAATGTTCATAATGAATTAAACGAGATACGCGCCTCCATAGTGGACAAGCGGCGGCTCTAGTCGGAAACGGCTGAGTCGCCGTTTTCTTTTTGGGTCAACCGAAACCACGAGGAGAACCCCATGGCAAAGCGTCATCACGTAGGTGGAAAAGCTGCCCACGTCAAGAAGGTTGCTTCAGGAAAAGCTCGCAGACTGAAGCGCCATGCAAAGGGCGTTGCTAAAAAACTTGCTCACAAGGCGTAAGTAGCCGCCAAGTAGTAGCGACCATCCACCCTCCACCAACCAGATCAAAGGAGAATCACCATGGCAAAGCATCGCGTATCACACAAGGGCAAGGCTCACGTCAAGAAGGCAAAGGGCGGGCGCAAGCGCCACAGCAAGAAGTCAATGATTAAGGCGTAGTTGTAGCCAACCAACAGGGAGAAGAAATGGCTACACCAGCAATGCCAACGCCGGATCAACAAGGTGGAGCGCCCCCTTCGGGTGCAGGTGCTCCACCCTCTCCCCCACCACCTCAAGGTGGTCCTCAAGGTGGTCCTCCATCTCAGGGACCAGCAAATCAAATCCAACAGCTTCTTGGTAACTGGTCGAACGTTGCTCAGCAGGTATCGGCAGCGTATCCCCAGATTGCGTCACAGATGAACAAGATCGTTCAGGCAATAGGAGAGGCGCAGACAGCAATGGTTACGCCTTCTCAGCCAACTCCAATCTCGCAGCAACCACAGGTCAGTTAACAAACACAAATCCGGGAGGATAGTGAACCATGATTACACTCGCAGAAGTTTTGCTCAAATCGGGGTGGACACAGGAGCAGATTGATGCTCTTGACGCGAAGGCCAGAACTGGTCTCACAGATTACGTTACGGGAATCGAACAGACCGCCGCGCAGAAAGAAAAAACAGCATCGGAATTAGCGGTAAAGGCAGAAGCTGATAGGAAAGCGCAGGAAGTCGCAGCAGCAGCAGCCAAGACCGCACAGGACGCCGCCGAACTCCAGCAGAGAAGCGTTAAGGAATTTTGGGATAATACATACAATCCCGGCGTAGCTGCATGGGAAGCGGAAAGGGCTAAGTTAGCCAAGGCCGCAATTGATGCTTCGGCAGAAGCAGCGTTCTACAAGGCACAGAGAACCACATTGGTTGATACGCTTGGCATCAAGCCAGAAGACGCTCCAGTATTCAGCCCTGCCGCCGTAACTCCTCCCGCTGCCGATCCAAACAAGACTCCCGGAACGCCGACTTTCACAATCAATGATGTGCGCGACCAGTTGGGGACCTCTTTGGGTACAGTCGCCAATATTCAGTGGGAATACCAGACCCTTTACGGCAAACCAATGCCGATTTCTCCCACCGAACTTTTACGGCAGTCGGAAGCAAACAAGTTCAAAGACCCAGCCACCTACGCAAATTCGATTTTCAAGTTTTCTGAGAGGCGGGAAGAGATTCGTCTTGCCGATGCTAAGGCACATGACGAAGGCATCGCCGCCGCCGCCGTAGCAGCGAAGGATGTTGAGCACAAGGCGGAACTCAAGAAGATTCAGGATGAGTCTAACGCCAAGGAAAAGCTCCGCGCCGAACAGATAGGTAGCAACCCTGATGTCCACCGGCCTCCGGGTTCGGGGAAGTTCACCGAATTGCAGAGGGCGCAAAAAGCTGGAGAGCGCAAAGACCCCACAAGGATGACTCCGCAGGAGCGCCACCAGACTTCTCTCGACAACATTCACAAGGCTCTCGAAGAACGGCAAGCAGCAGTAGTGTAAGACAGAGTTTGAGAAAACAGCTTAAATAGCTGAAAGGAAAAGACATGCCGATCACACCAACAGATCCTACGTTTAGTGAAATTGACTCTACAAACCTCGAAAGTGTAAGGAAAGAGGTGGTCTGGAACAACTTCTTCGTGGGAACCCCATTCCTTGAAGAGTTGCGCCGTGCCGGTGTAGCCGATCCTTACCTTGGTGGCGCAGGCATGACGGAAGTCTTCCTGTATGGTCGCCCACAGGGTGCTGGTGTGAACCCCGGTCAGACGATCACCGTAACTCGTCAGCAGATCACAGACAAGCTGAAGTTCTACGAGAAGGGCTATGCGTCTTGGTTCCCGATGGACGACTGGGAAATGGACGATGGCTCTGGTACGGGTGGAGTTATTAACTCCGGTCCTGCCAGAATCTGCGACATCTACGCTATCTTCATGGAAGCGTTGGTTATGCAGATCAACACGATGCTTGAAATGGACTCGTACCGTCACGGCCAGCAATCATCTTCCACGGTGAGCGACAACCGTTACAAGGTGTCGAATGGCTTGGACGAAGCGCTGAATAACGGCATCGACACTTCGCTGTTTGGCAACCGCTACACCTCCTACGGCCAGCAGTTGCGTAACAGCGCAGTTGGAGCTTCAATCAACGTGACGCCGCTGTATCTTGGCGCACAGGTAACCACCGGCACCGCAGCAGCCCCTGCAACGTCAGGACCGGGACAAATCAACTTTGGTTCGTTGATGCAGCTTTGGTCGCAGTGCAAGATCACGGGTGGAAGGCCGAAGTTGGGCATCACAAACGTCTTCGGATTCAAGGCGATTGCGATTGCTCTTGACGCTTACCGCCGTGACATCTCGAACACAAAGCACGACATCACTTGGGATGCTCTGGAATTCAACGGTACGCAGATTTACTCCGATCCTCTGGCTCCGTCTGCTGTTGCACAGTATTACATTCCGCTCGCATCTGGTGGAGCATCGGGCAACACGAGTTTGGTGGACGGCGTTGGATCGAACACGGCGACGATCACCTACCAGACTCCACAATTCAATAACGCGAGCGGCGCACCAGTTACCCTGTCGCCAACAAACTCCGGTCTACCTTCGAACGCGCTCATTCAGCCATCGGAAGCGATCTACTTCTTGACGCCTGAGACGTTCAAGTTGCGTACCACGGACAAGCCCGGATGGAACTTCGGCGTTCGCAGAACGAGTCAGTGGAACAACGTGAGCGTGGACACGATCTTCATGCGCCTAGCGACAAACCTGTATTGCGTGCAACCGAGACAGAACGCCTATGCGTATGGCTTTACATCGATTGGATAACCTAACTACTGTGTTATTATGTAGTTAGGAGGATTTTGGAAATGGCAAAGATGAAAGGAAATTACGGTGGTTCGGGGCTTCCTTTAGTGGGACAGGCTGGAGTGTATGCTGTCGCATCTAAGTTGGCTCTATGCGGACACAACGTACTTTTCCCTGCTGTGGATGAGGGATACGACTTGATGCTAGGAAATGGGTTGAAGATTCAAGTCAAGTCGGCTCGTCTTATGTTCCTTTCAAGGAAGAAATATCAAGCAGGATTGTATTCATTCAGCCTACGCAGGAAAATGTACGATCCTAGCGGCAAAAACAGGTTGTCACGCACAATGAGGCCGTATTCGGAAGTCGCTGATTTCTTTGTATTGTGGGGTGTAGAAGAGGACAGATTTTGGATTCTTCCAACCTCGATTAAGAATCAGAGAATAGATTTCGCTCGGAAGGACAGCATATCCACCAACATTAACGCTGGGCTTCAGAGTCATTGGCAGGTAATCGCAAAAGAAAAAGAAGCAGCAATGGAAGAACGCTGGGACCTCCTACAAGTATCGGGGATTAACAAGTTGATTGACAGCGCCGTGGTCGATGTTTGCCTAGCGCAAAAGGAGAACTAAATTGCCACAACAGCAAGCACTGCCAACTTGGTTGGCGCTCAACAATGTGAACTCCCCGTACCAGTCAGGCCAAGGGGATGCTGTAACCGGATACCCTTACATGGCTGGCGGCTTGAATCAAGGCGACTACTTCGACGTGACGAATGACGAAGCTCTTGGTGCGTCGTATCCCACTAACGGTATCCTTTACACCGGTCGCTATCGGTATGTGCAGGTTGACTCTGGCGCAACCGCAGCGAACGTGAAGACGGGAACGGTTGGCTTCATCCGCGCAGGATCGTCAGTCAAGACTGCTGTTGTACTGACACAGGGCAGCGGTCAAACAGTCGGCACTTATCAAGTTGCAGCGCCAGCGGGCAGCGGCGGCGGATCTGGAGCGGTGATTCAGGTTATCGTTACAAGCGCAGCCGCAATTACTGTCTCGGTTGTTAACGGTGGATTCGGATACGTTTCGGCTCCAACGTTCACGCTGGCAACGGGCGGAACAGTGGGCACAGTTGTAGCGCAGTTGAATGCTCCGTCGATGAACGTGATTACCAGTGCGGACCTTGCGATTGGCACAGCTTCAGCAGGCAACGCTGGAATCGGCCCGGTTCACCCAGTGGTGTTTTTGAACACGATCACGCCCGGAAACTTCGGATTCATTCAGGAACTCGGAGTTGCGACAGTGCTTTCTGGAGCGGCTACGACTCAGGCAGCTAGCGGCAACGCTATTGTGACGAGCGGTAGCACGGCAAACGGAACGATGGCGGCTTCGGCGGCGACCTACAGCCAATACACCATCGGAACGGTCATTGATGCGATCACTGCACCTCTGGTCAACACGCCGTTCAAGATTCTGCTCACTGGTCCAGCAGTCCAAGACTAATCACCAAGGGGTGGGTAGGAATATCCACCCCGTAGGTTCTGAAATAAGGAGCAGAAATGAATCTCACGACTTTAACTCCGGTGAAGTATCCGATTCACACCGGCAATCGGGAAGTGTATGTCGGATATGGATACGGTACTGCTTCGTACAATCAGACGACGGGCGACATAATTGCGGTACCATTCACTCCGTTCTTCATTGATGCAGTGCTCGGACTTGCGGTGACAACTGATGGAACCTACATTGGCGTTCCGGTTCCGATTGGTGGAGTCGCAGGCGCAGCAACATGGGCAATCTTCTGGTACACATTCTCTCTGACAGGAACTCCGGGATGGGTTCCTCTCGGCAGTGGTTCCAGCATTTCAACAAAGCAAGCCCAGTTGACATTGATTGGTGGGGCTTAACAAACGAGTTTTTTCACAAGGTCTGACTTCCCTCTCCCGGTGAACCAGACAAACGAGCGCCCTCTGCGGACTCCGGTCTTCGGAGGGCGTTTTCGCAAGAAACGAAATTCTAACGCAAAGGAGAACTGAGATGCCGAAGATTCACAACAGAGTTGATCCAAGGAACGCAAAGCACACGGTTTCGACAAACCACCATAACAAGAAGCATTCGACGATTCATGTCCACAAAACTGGCGGCAGCAAGCGCAAGGGTTCTAAGAAAACCATACTCAAGTAACGGAGGCTCTACATGGCAAAGAAAAAGCACACGACAAACTTCAAGGCGGAGCGCATTGCAGGCTTCCAAGATTTGGAAAAGAAGTCTGGGAAGAAGAAGCACAGCAAGAAGCGCGTAGCTGGAAAGTAGGCAATAGATGGCGACCAACGAATACAACAACTCAGGTGGCGGGTCTGCGGCGAAGATCACGCCTACGAAGTACGTGGTTGGTGGCATTCCAGTATCAGGAGAAATTGACCTGACAAGAAAGACGAACGAAGAGTTCACGCGATACTGGAGGGAAACAAACCGTGTCTACGAAAAAGAAGAAAAATAAGGCCATCTACGACGACCACGATGACGCGCACTTTGACGGCAA
>Ga0182018_10003538_pt1 | contig 13947 bp, 8 predicted proteins | sample 812P2MmetaG_FD_120490 | JGI IMG/M metagenome (GOLD analysis project Ga0182018, IMG submission 120490) | Permafrost microbial communities from Stordalen Mire, Sweden - 812P2M metaG | ecosystem: Environmental > Terrestrial > Soil > Wetlands > Permafrost | place: Sweden: Stordalen | collected...
CTTCGGCGACGCCGAGGCCCCCTTCCCCATCTCCGTCCCCGGCGACCCCGCGCACAACGTCGTCGACGAGGCCCAGCCCGTCACCCTCCTCGCGCCCGATTCGCCGCTGCTCACCTGGCCCAACCGCATCACCCCCGCGGACTTCGACCAATGGATTGAAGAGCGCGGCCACGGCTTCGCCGCATCATGGGCCCAGCAGTATACCCCACTCCTCGAAGTCCACGATCCCGGCCAGCCCCCGCAGCAAGGCGGCCTGCTCGTCGCCCACACCGGTAAGGGCCTTTACATCTACTGCGCTCTCGCCCTCTACCGCCAACTCCCCGAGGGCGTCCCCGGCGCCTACCGCCTGCTCGCCAACCTCATCTCCGCCGCCAAAAACCCCGCGTTCAATTCCGCGCCGGCGAAATAATCTCCCGGCGCCCCCTACAAAGACCGCTGAGAATCCCTCTGGCTCAGCTGATGCAGCCGAATCGGATTGCAGACGTGCGTCGCCTCATGGCGCGCCAACAACCCTTCGCTCATCACCGACGCCACCGTCGCCTGGCACACAGTGCAGATGGAGTCGTGGCTGCCATCCTCATTATGTCGATAGGAAAAACTTGGCCCCTCATTTGATTGCATCGCCCCCCCCCATAAAGATCTTGGCCCCGAGGCTAAAGGTTATCCACCACCCCGCCGCGCGTCTGTTCAATTTTGAACGCGCCGCACGTCCCCGCACGCGACAATCCACGCCCAAAACCTACTCCCGCCCACGCTTCTTAATCTCCACATTCAGCCGCTTGATCTTCTGGTTCAGCGTGCTCAGCGGAATCTTGAAGTACTCCGCTGCCTCCGTCTGGTTCCAGTGGCAACGCTCCAGCCGGTCGCCAATAATCCTCCGCTCGATCTCCTCCATCAGGTCAAACAGACTCGCATCCGGCTTGTGGTCCAGCAAACTCGCCGAGTACGTATTCCCCGTCAGCGACGCCGGCAGCAGGTCGGGCGTAATCGTCCGCGTCGTCGCCAGCACCACGCCGCGCTCCATCGCATTCTCCAGCTCGCGCACGTTCCCCGGCCACTCATAGTCCATCAATATCCGCATCGACTCGGCCGACAACGCCGGCACCGGCACGTCGTTCTCATCCGCATAGAACTTCAAAAAATGCGCCGCCAGCAGCGGGATGTCCTCGCGCCGCGCACGCAGCGGCGGAAGCTCCAGGCAGATCACATTGAGCCGGTAGAACAGGTCTTCGCGGAAACGACCCTCGCGCACCGCCTGACTCAGGTCCACATTCGTCGCCGCAATGATCCGCACATCCACCTGGATCTCCTGCGTCCCGCCCAGATGCATAAACCGCCGGTCCTGCAGCACGCGCAGGATCTTCGCCTGCATATCCATCCCCATCGTGCCAATCTCATCCAGGAACAGCGTCCCGCCGTTCGCCACCTCAAACAGACCCTTCTTCGCCGCGACCGCCGAAGTAAACGCTCCCTTCACATGCCCAAACAGCGTCGACTCCAGCAGGTCCGAGGGCACAGCGCCTGTATTCACCGGCACAAACGGCTTCTCCCGCCGCGGCGAGTTCGCATGAAGCGCCTTCGCTATCAGCTCCTTCCCCGTCCCACTCTCGCCCTGCACCAGCACGGTCGACCGGCTCGGTGCAACCTGCGCCACCAAGTCGAACAGACGCAGCATAGGCTCGCTCTTGCCCACAATGTTCTCGAAGTTGTAGCGCAGCTTCAGCGCGCGCTTCAGCTGCACCACCTCTTCTTCGGCGCGCCTCCGCGCAATCGCCGCGCGGATGTCCGCCAGCAGCTTCTCGTTGTCCCACGGCTTCTGAACAAAGTTCTCCGCGCCCGCCCGGATCGCGTCCACCACATTCGCAACCTTGCCGTACGCCGTAATCATGATCACCGGCAGCCCCGGCTGCATTTCCAGAATCCGTGGCAGCAGGTCGATGCCGCTCTCGCCCGGCAGCGCCAGGTCCAGCAGCAGCAGGTCGTACTCGCCCGCCGCCAGCGCCTCCAGTCCCGCCGGCCCATCCGCCGCCATCGTCACATGGAAGCCCTCGATGCTCAGCAGCGCCTCCAGCGACTCGCGGATCGCCGCCTCATCGTCGACGATCAGCACCCGTGCCGGCCCCACCACACGCGGCTCCGGCACCACGCGCAGCGGCGCGTCCGCCTCAGCCTTCATCGAGAGTGTCGCCTCAGAGGTCGCCATGCTTCACCGCAACTTCAGCCCCAATCTCAAACATGCACCGCACTCCGCGTCCCGCGCACCGCCGCTTCATCAACATCCTCCGCCACAGCCGCCTTCGCCGCAACCGCGGGAAACTCCAGCCGGAACTTCGTGCCCACGCCGACCTTGCTCTCCACCTGCATCTTGCCGCCATGCTCCTGCATAATCCCGTAGCTCACCGCCAACCCCAGCCCCGTGCCCTTGTGCTCGCCATTGCGCGGCTTCGCCTTCGTCGTAAAAAACGGATCGTAGATCCGATGAAGATGCTCCGGCTCGATCCCGCCGCCAAAGTCCTGCACCACCACCGAAATCCACCCCGCCCCCTGCTCCGTCGCAATCCGTATCCGCGCATCGCGCGAGCCGTGCATTGCGTCGCGCGCATTCAGCAGCAGGTTCAGCGCCACCTGCTGCAGCTTGCCCTCATTACCCTGGATCGGCGGCAGCCCCGCATCGAACTGCGTCTCCACCCGGATCCCCGCTGTCTTGAACTGGTGCTCCAGCAGAGTCAGCGTGTCGTGCAGGAGATGGTTCAGATCGACCGACGCAAACTCCGTCCCGCCCGTCCGCGAAAAGTTCAGCAGCCCGTTCACAATCTCCGACGCGCGGAACGTCTGCTGCGTAATCTTCTCCAGCACCGGCCCCAGCTGCGCATCATGCTCCATCATCGGCCGCATCTGCTTCGCCAGCATCTGCGCATAGCTCGAAATCACCGCCAGCGGCGTATTCACCTCATGCGCCACGCCCGCCGCCAACAACCCAATCGACGACAGCTTCTCCGACTGCGCCAGTTGCGCCTCCAGCTCCATCCGGTCCGTGATGTCGTCGACCAGCACAATCCGCCCGACCACCACAAAATCCCGAGTCATCAGCGGCGCAATCGCCAGGTTCGCCACCCGCGTCTCGCCCGTCGGCAGCGCCAGCCGGAACTTATACAGCGTGTGCGTCCCCTGCTCCCCGCGCACGCCGTCGAAGCGCGCCACAAAGTCTGCCGGGAAGATCGCCGACAATGGCTGCCGCAGCGCTTCCGCCCGCGGCTTCGCGAACATCACCTCCATCTGCGCGTTCCAGCTCTCGATCCGGTCCTCAAGATCGACCGCAAAGATGCCAATATGGATCGACTCCACAATGTTCTCGTGGAACTCCTTCAGCCGCTCGAACTCCGTGATCTTCTGCTCCAGCCGCCGGTATAGCTGCGCATTCTGGATCGCAATCCCGATGTATCCAGCCAGCGACCCCAGCACCTCCATGTCCTCGCTCGACAAAAAGTCGCCAGCGTCCGTCCTTCCCAGCCCCAGGATCGCCACCGTCCGCGTCCCGCCGCCCTCGCGGTTCGCCACCCGGCACGGCAGGTAGTAGTTCAGGTCCAGTAGCCCCGCGCTGCGCTGCTGCGCGTTCGGCAGCCGCAGTACGTGCTGCGGATTCTCCAGAAAGACATGGTCGTTCGCGTCCTTCTTATCGAAGTCCAGAAAGCGCACATCCAGCGCCCGCAGGTCCGCCGCCTCAAGGTTCGTCAACCCATGCGACGCCGCCAGTTCGAAGTGCCGCGCCGTGCGCCCATGTGCAACACTCTCGGTTACAAATGCCCCATCGCCCCCATCCATCGCCAGAAACACCGCGACCCGCGTCACCAGCAGCGTCTGCGGCAGCCGCTCCACAATCGAGTCCACCAACGCCCGCAGGTCGGTCTGCGAGTTCAATCGCCGCCCAAAGTCAATCAGCGTCTCGCGGTAATCGAAGCTCTTCCGGTCGAACACCCGGTCCACCCGCGCTTGGATCATGCGCTTCATCGGGTCGAACGAGAGCCCCACCACCATGATCGCCACAATCGGGCCCCAGAACCCCAACCCGGGAAACCGCGCATGAACGTACTCCGACATCCCGCCCACTACCAGGAAGTACAAACCCGCCAGCGTCGCCGTCGCCAGCGTGTACGTCACGCCGCGCTTGAAGATCAGGTCCACATCCATCAGCCGGTAGCGCACAATCGCCCAGCTGAAGGTCAGCGGCAGCAGCACCAGCGAGAGCAGCGCAACCCACCGGAACAGTCCCGGCACCGCAACATCACATAAAAACGGCACTGCGTACAGCACCGTATACGGCCCTACCGCTAGGAGCGTGCCCCGCGTCAACCACTTCAGTTGCTGCCGCTCCAGCGGAGACTCGGTCCTTATATAGCGTGAGCGAAAGACCACCGCCGCAATCACGTAATACAGCGCCATATAGCCGACGCACAGCTGGTCCAACCGATGGCTCAGCAGCTCCGTCGCCGACCAGCGCTCGATCGCCCATACCTGCAAACCCGCCAGCAGCGCGCCCGGCACATACAGCATCATCGTCCGCAGTCTGCGTCTCGCAGTCGCTACCGCATCGCCGCCACTCTCATCCGCAAAGCTCACCGCGAAGTGCAGAAACAGCGCCGGCTGTAGCACATTCGCCAGCAGGTTGCCCCAGTAGATCACCCGGTCGAACACACCCGGCTCGCCCGTCGATCGGAATGCATACAACACAAACGACACCAGACAGAAAACGTAAAAGTGCGTCGACTTCGGCGCAGTCCATCGCCGGAATAGCACATATAGCCCGATCAACAGATACACCAGCGCAATCAGCCGCGTGGCGTGCGCAATGCTTCGGTCCTCCGGCTCCAGATACACCTGCACCGGAAAGGTCGCCGCAGCCGCCCCTCCGCCCCCTATCGCCATCTGTCGCAGGATCGTGTAACTCGCGGCATGTTCCCAAATGCCATTGGCGTACATCGCCCGCACCTGCGAAGCCAGCCGCGGCGTCGCCTCGCCGTTGATCGCCTCCAGCACGTCGCCCGCGCGAATCCCCGCCCGCCCTGCCGGCGAATCCACCGGCACACGGTCCGCCCGCAGCCCGCCCTGCGCCTCAACCCACGTCACCCCATCCGTGGGAAACTCCGTATTCAGCTCCTGCGAGAGATTGAACCCCGCAAGGACACACACCCCCAGCGTCGCAACAGCCAGGGCGACGGCAAGAATACGCGTCTGGAATGCGTCTCTCATTGTTGCGCACTACCAATATTCAGTAAGGGCGAGGCCTCGTTCGCCTGCTCCAACTAAACGACGAAATAACTCACGTCAAGCAAATCAACAGCCAAACGTGAGGCTCCCTCCAGGACTCAGATTGCCCAAGATGTCCCGAAAACGGCCTCAGCAGCCCTACCGATAATCATAACCTCTTCCATTAATTGGATGATCAACACCTCCGGAAAGTATACGCAATGTACCTGCCCCCAACTCCGCCCGCGTATCATCTAAAGAACAGACAACAAAAGACCCGCGACAATATGCCCACTCTACCCGCCGACTTCAACGAGTTCCTCGGCAACACCCACACCGTCGAGAACCTCCGCACCGCCATCGCCGCCGGCCACCTGCCCCACGCCGTCCTCCTCTCCGGCCCCGCCGGCGCCGGCAAATACGCCCTCGCCCTTATGCTCACCATGGCCATCGAGTGCGAGCGCCAGCCCCGCGATCTCTGGTCCAACGGCCAGACCCTCGCCGCCTTCTGCGGCCACTGCCGCAACTGCACCCGCATCGCCTCCGCCGCCAACCTCGAAGATCACGTCGCCGCCGCCGTCCTCGCCCGCGAAGACCTCCGCGAGACCGACAAGAAAGACACCCGCGTCCTCATCCAGCCCCACCCCGACGTCCTCATCCTCCCGCCAGAATCGCCCCAGCTCCTCATCAAACTCGGCCAGGTCCGCACCCTCATCCAGCAGGCCCACTACCTCCCCGCCGAGGCCCCTCGCCGCGTCTTCATCCTCACCTCCTCCAGCATGATGAAAGAGGCCGCCAACTCCCTCCTCAAAATCCTCGAGGAACCACCCCCCACAGTCCACATCTTCCTCCTCGCGGAAAACCCTGGCGAACTGCTGCCCACCATCCGCTCCCGCTGTGCACAAATCCGGCTCGGCGCGCTACCGGTAGAAGAGATCGAGATGCTCCTCGTCACCCGCCGCCCCGAAATTCAACCCGCCCAGCGCGCCCTCATCGCCCGCCTCGCGCAGGGTGCCGCCGGCCGCGCCCTCACCTTCGACCTCGAAGCCTACACCGCCGCCCGCGCCGACGCCCTCATCTTTTTGCGCAATGCCGCGGGCGCTCTCAATAACGCAGCCGCGACCGCCTCATCTTCCGACCCCGACCACACCGCTCTCTTCAAGATGACCGAGACCTACCGCGCCGGAGCCGACGGCCAGCAGAAAACCACAACCCTCCTCCGCGCGCTCTCTCTGCTGCTCGAAGACCTCCTCCTCCTCAACGCCGGAACCCCCGAGCTCCTCCGCAACATCGACCTCCGTCCCGAACTCGACCGCCTCGCCGCCGCCCTTCCCTTCGAGTGGATCGAACGCGCCAGCCACTCCCTCGACCAGGTCCACTCCGGCCTCCGCCGCAACCTCCTCCGCGGGCTCTCCCTCGACGCCCTCGCCGCCCAACTCACCGAACCCACCCGCTAACCCCTGCGCTAAGTCTCCCGCCATCGCAGAGCACTCCAGCGTATGCTCTACCCATGAAGCGCACTGCGCCTAGCCTCGCACTCCTCGCCTGCTTTCTCCTGGCTGGCTGCGCAATCTATAAGCCGAACACCAACGGCATCAGGCAGCAGTTCGCTGCCGCGGTACCGCTCCACTCAACCCCGGCCCAGGTGCTCGACTACCTCGACCACCAAAAGATCGCGCACTCCCCCTACCGCCGCGACCCCAGCAGCGGCAACAAGATCGAAGCCGAACTCTACATCAAGACCAGACACGCCCTCGTCGACCCCAGCTACAGCCTGGAATTCGCCTTCGACGACCACGACTGCCTCATCGCGTCCGACGTCCAGTTCCTCGGATACGTGGGCCTATAGCGTCCGCGTCGCCTTCTCCAACCGGTCCCGAATCGCCTCACCCAGCCCACCCATCTCCGGCACCGGACAAACAATCACCCCCACCCCATGCTCATCCAACTCCCGCAGTCCCGCAAACAGCAACCGCGCCAGTACCTCCGCCGCATCCCACGGTCCCCACCGGAAAATCGCTCTCGCGTTCCCCGCATCCCATCCATCCGGAAGCATCACCCCAACCTCGGCCCCGCACCGCCGCACCTCCTCCGCCAACTCCCTCTGCCCCCGTACCAGCACCAGCCGCGCCCTTGGCGCATAGTGCCGCATCCCCATCCCCGGCGAAACCAACCCCGCCTCCTTGTCATTCCGTAGCGCAGCGAAGGAATCTGCTTCTGTTCTTGTCTTTGCTTCTCCTTCAACCACCGAACCCACAACCCTCGCCACGACCCCCACCAGCTCCGCAATCATCTCCGCCGTCACCGCCCCCGGCCGATACACCGACACCCCATCCCTTCTCACCTCCGCCACCGTCGACTCCACCCCCACCTCGGTCGCCCCGCCATCTAGCACCGCATCGATCCTTCCATCCAAATCCGCCAATACGTGCGCCGCCGTCGTTGGGCTGGTATGCCCAAACCGATTCGCACTCGGCGCAGCCACCGGGACTCCGGCCAGCCGGATCAATTCCCGCGCCACCGCATGTGCAGGCATCCTCGCCCCCACCAAATCCCGCCCCGCCGTCACCGCATCCGGAACCGCCGCCGTCCGCGGCAACAACAGCGTCAGCGGCCCCGGCCAGAACGCCTCCATCAGCGCCTCGACCCTCCCGCGCACCTCATCCTCCACCCGCGCAACCCGCTCCAGCATCGCCCGCCCCAACACATGCACAATCAGCGGGTCCCACTTCGGCCGCTCCTTCGCCCAAAAGATCTTCCCCACCGCGCCCGCATCCAGCGCATTCGCCCCTAGCCCGTACACAGTCTCCGTCGGGAACGCGACCGTCCCACCCGCGCGCAGCAACTCCGCCGCCCGCTCCACATCCGCCGCAACCTCGGCCCGCAGCCGCTCCGTCCTCAACCCCGCACCTCTCTCGCGAATCGTGCCAAACTTCCCACTCCCGTTCCCGGAATTGCACAGCATCCCGTCCCATCCTACCGCCGCCGCCTTTATACTTTTCTCATGCAGAACGCCGAGATCGAACTCAAATTCCCTATTGACGACCTCGAGCTCCTCCAGTCCCGCCTTCCCGCTCTCGGCTTCCAGCTTGAGACCCCGCGCACCTTCGAGCAAAACACCCTCTATGACACTCCCACCCGCGCCCTCCGCGAGCTCAAGCAAATTCTCCGCATCCGCCAGTACGGCTCCGTCTGGACCGTCACCCACAAGCGCAAGGTCAATCCCTCCGACGACAGCGCATCCCGCTATAAGGTCCGCATCGAGACCGAGACCGCCGTCGATGACGGCCCGGCTCTCGGCATCATCTTCCAGCAGCTCGGACTCTCTCCCGTCTTCCGCTACGAAAAATTCCGCAGCGAGTGGTCCCACCCCGCGCCCACTGTCGCTGCCCCCGCGCCTCTCAACACGCTCGTTCCCACCGAAGTCCCTTTGTTTTCCACCTGCCACCTCGTCCTCGACGAGACTCCCATCGGCAACTACGCCGAGCTCGAAGGCCCGCCTGCCTGGATCGACTCCACCCTCGCTGCCCTTGGTGTCGACCCCGCACGGTGCCTTACCGACAGCTATGGCCGCCTCTTCCTCGCCTGGAAGCAGCGCACCGGCAGCCCCGCCGAACACCTCACCTTCGACCAGATTCCCGCACCCGAACTCCTCCAGCCTGCCCTGCGCTAACCACCCGCCTTCACTCTGCCGATAAACACCTCTGATGCCCCACGCGCGCACGGCTCAGAGGACTCCATGAAGCTCGAATCCAAGCTCGGCATCAGCACCGGTATCCTCATACTTGCCATGTTCGTCAGCGCCTTCACCGCGAACCTGCGCATCGACCAGGCCAACCAGCTCTCCTCCACTGTCGCCAATGGCCGCATACCCATCATCTGCCGCGCCCGCGAGGTCCGCTCCGCAATGATGCTCAGTGTGCGCTCGCTGCAGTCCTACATGCTCTTCGGCACCGACCCCGCATCCTCCGAGCGCCTTCGCCAGCAACGCGCCCAGGATCTCGCCGCCGCTGACAAGCCCCTCGCTCAGCTCATCGAACTCACAAAAAACTTCGACCTTGGACCTGACGCCCCGCGCATTCAGGAGATGCAGTCAGGCCTCATCCAGCTCCGCTCCCTGGAGCAAGAGGCAGAGCGCCTCAACGAACTTCGCACCCCGGAAGGCAAAGCCCAGGCATCCGACCTCGTCAGCAACCGCATCCTCTCCCTCGACCCCACCCTCTTTGCATCGATGAGAATGCTCATCGCCTCTCAGGAACAGCAGTGCGACGCGGACATGGCGCGCCTTCAAGTCGCCCACAACGTCGTCCTCGTCACCCTCTGGAGCACCACGCTCCTCGGCGCAATCCTCGGCGGCCTGCTCTCCACACTCCTCTCCCGCCGCATCGTCCGCGGCATCGACCTCGTCGCCCTTCGCGCCAATGCCATCGCCTCAGGAGACCTCACCGGAGCGCCCCTCGACATCGATCCCGGCGACCAGGTCGGCACACTCGCCCTCGCCATGCAGCAGATGCAAGCCGGACTCGCCGGCATCATCGGCGCCGTCGCCAACACCGCCGGCTCCCTCACCGCGAGTGCAGCCTCCATGAGCTCCGCCACCGAGCAGATCCATCGCCGCGTCGATGAGCAGACCCAGAAAACCCAGCAGGCCGCCACCGCCATGCAGGAGATGTCCGCCTCCGTCGCCGAGGTCTCCCGCCACACCCAGTCCGCCGCCGAGACCGCCCGCTCCGCCGCCGGCACCGCCCACGAAGGAGGCGACATCGTCAAGCAGATGCTCGCCTCCATGCACTCAATCGCCGCCGCCGTCAATGAAACCTCCTCCACCGTCGGCCTGCTCGGAGAAGACTCCCGCCGCATCTCCCAGATCGTTACCGTCATCGACGAGATCGCGCGCAAGACCAATCTGCTCGCCCTCAACGCCGCCATCGAAGCCGCCCGCGCCGGGGAGCAGGGCCGCGGCTTCGCAGTCGTCGCCGGCGAGGTCCGCCACTTGGCCGAAAGCACCGCGCAAGCCACCGGCGAGATCTCCGCCATGATCAAAGGCGTGCAGGACCGCACCCGGTCCGCCATCGCCTCCATGGCCTCCGGCACCGCCACCGTCGAACAGGGCGTCATCACCACCAATCAGGCCGGCGAGGCCCTCGAGCGCATCATCGGCCTCGCCGAACGCGTCGACCGCATGATCACCCAGATCGCCATCGCTGCCTCCCAGCAGGCCGCCGCCGCCGATCAGTCAAGCTCATCGCTCGACTCCATCCACACCCTCAGCCACGACAACCTCTCCGAGATGTCCACCACCACCGCCGGCATCGAGGGCCTGCGCGCCACCGCCGCCGCACTCGAGTCCCAGGTCGAACGCTTCCACATCGACACCCCAAAACCACCCACCGCCCCACGCCGCCCCACACCCAACTCGCGCACAATCCCCCAACCCGCATTAGGCAGGGCCTAAAAAGTCAGAGCTGGGGTGCCCCACATCTCGCCTCTGAGATGTGGGATTGCAGCCCAAAAACAATCCGGGGCCTCAGCCCCGGTTCCGTCTCCACAGAATGCTTCCGCCCACCCCTCAAAAGATCTGGAAGTTCACCTCAACATTCAGCTCCACCGCCACCGCCTTGCCACCCTCCATCGCCGGCTTGAACTTATACTGCTTCACCGCCTCTACCGCCTTCTCATCCAGACCCATCCCTACCCCGCGCAGCACATGCACATTCTGCGGCCGCCCATTCTGGTCCACAATCAAATTCACCAGAACATTGCCCGCCGCCTTCGCCTTGCGCGCCTCTTCGGAGAACTCCGGCTCAACCTGATAGATCAGCACCGGCGCACTCACGCCTCCGCCAATCTTCCTCAGCCCGCCGCCGAACCCTCCACCCGTGCCATTGCCCAGCCCCGAGCCGTTGCCCGCGCCCAGCCCCGTCCCGCTCCCGTTGCCCATCGACATCCCCAGCAGCGGCGAGTTCGGCATGCCCATGTTCGGCATATTGTTGGTCGCCATCTTCAGATTGGGCTGCACCTCGATCGTCGGGTCGGGCATCCGGATCTTCGGCTGCTCCATCGGAGGGGCCTTGGGAGGCGTGATCTGCGTCTCCGCAAACTTCGGCATCTGCCCCTTGGTCACCGGTGTCGGCCCGCGCTGTCCGCCGCCTCCGCCCATCACATCCTTCGCCGGAGCCATCGGCGGAGGCGTCAGCTCCGTCACCAGATCCGTCTTAGTCGGCGCCGCAAAGTGCACATGCTGCTTCACCAGCCACGCAAACAGCAGGATCAGCAGCGCATAGATTACAAACGATGCCGCCGTCGCCCGCGGGTCCTGCTTGGTCGCCATGCGGTCCACCACCGCAATCGGCTTCGACTCCAGTACCAGCGGCGGCAGCTTCACCGGAAAAAACACATCCCGCAGGCTCGCCCACAGGGACGCAAGCGTCCCCTCTTCGCGCAGCTGCATCGCGTCTTCGGTAAATGAAGACACCACCCCAGCCCGCAGCGTCGGGGCCTGCCTTACCCGTTCAACCGTTGGTGCGATCTCCAACTCAGCCAATGTCCTGCCTTAAAAAGCAGACCAGCCACAGCCGCTCTGCCTTCCCTCTCGGAATCTCGCGCGCCATACTCCCGCTCTCACTCACTACCGGTCTTATGCCGGTTTCGTTCCCTGCTGCGCGCGGCTCTGACCCCACACGTTATTCTACAAAAAATTGGCCTCGCCCACTGCTCCCTGAACCTTTGACGCACACCACCCCCCGTAAGTCTCCCTCGAATGTGTCACCCGCATCACTTTCCATCCCCCTGAAATCCCATCTCTTCGCCTGCTCCACCACCCCAGCTACAATAGATATTTGGCCTGCGCACATCAGCACTGAGGAAAGAATGCCCGAAGCACCCCACAAAGACTCCGCGGCGTCCACCGCCGCCAACGCGGAATCCGCGCCTAAGCCGCTCAAGTCCACCCTCAACCTCCCGCAGACCGCCTTCCCCATGAAGGCCAACCTCCCCGTCAACGAGCCCCTCCGCCTCAAATCCTGGGAAGCCTCCAACCTCTACCAGCAGATCCGCGGCGCCCGCGCCGGCGCACCTCGTTACATCCTCCACGACGGCCCACCATACGCCAACGGCGCCATCCACCTCGGCCACGCCCTCAACAAGACCCTCAAAGACTTCGTCGTCAAAACCAAAACCATGGCCGGCTTCGACGCACCCTACCTCCCCGGCTGGGACTGCCACGGCCTGCCCATCGAGATCAAAGTCGACGAGCAGCTCGGCCGCAAAAAACTCGAGATGGACCCCGTCGCCGTCCGCCGCGCCTGCCGCGAGTACGCGCAAAAATACCTCGACCTCCAGCGCTCGCAGTTCATCCGCATGGGCGTCTTCGGCCGCTGGGCCACGCCCTACTCCACCATGGATCCCGAGTACGAGGCCCGCATCGCCGAGACCTTCTTCCACTTCTTCGAGAACGGCTTCGTCTACAAAGGCCTCAAGCCCGTCTCCTGGTGCATCCACGACCGCACCGCCCTCGCCGAAGCCGAAGTCGAATACGCCAACCACACCTCCCCCTCCGTCTACGTCCGCTACAAACTCACCTCCAACCCCACAGATATCTCACCGGAGCTAGCCACCAATCCGGGTGCCCCACCTCAGGCAGCTTCATCGCCTGAGGTGGGCGTTTCACCGCAAGACATCTACACCATCATCTGGACCACCACCCCCTGGACTCTTCCCGCCTCCCTCGCCGTCGCCTTCAACCCCACCCTCGAATACGTAGCGCTCGCCACCACCACCGGCACCTACATCGTCGCGCAGGCGCTCCTCTCGGAAGTCATCGTCCACTGCCGCCTGATGTCCGCCGCGCATCCAGACGAACCCGGCTCCCAATCCGACATCCTCGCCCTCTTCCCCGGCTCCGCGCTCGAAGGCACAACCTTCGCCCACCCCTTCCTCCATCGCACCATTCTCGGCGTCACCGCACCCTACGTCACCGCCGACCAGGGCACCGGCGCAGTGCACACGGCCCCTGCTCACGGTGTGGATGACTTCGCCACCGGCAAACGATACAACCTGCCCGAAGTCCAGTATGTCGACGACGCCGGCCGCCAAATGAACACTGGCCTTCACGGCGGCCACGACCATCCCCAGCCCTACGAAGGCCTCACCGTCTTCAAATCCAACCCCGTCATCATCGACCTCCTCCGCGAAAAAGGCGCACTCCTCGCCGCCTCCCACTTCGACCACTCCTACCCCCACTGCTGGCGCTGCCACAACCCCGTCATTACCCGCGCCACCGAGCAGTGGTTCATTGACATGGAAACCCCCATGCCCGAGCCCGCCACAGAACCGGGTGCCCCATTCATGGCGCGAAGCGACATGGGTGGGTTATCGCGCGCCAGCGCGACCGCCCTCCCTGACGCGCCAACAACATTTCGCCAAAGAGCATTAGAAGAAATCAAAACCGTCACATGGGACCCCGCCTGGGGCGAAGAACGCATCACGAACATGGTCGCCACCCGGCCCGACTGGTGCATCTCCCGCCAGCGCATCTGGGGAGTGCCCATCGCCGTCTTCCTCTGCCGCAAATGCTCCACGCCCCTCAACAACCCCGCGATCAACAAACTTGTCGTCGCCCTCTTCATGCGCGAGTCCGCCGACGCCTGGTACACCCACACCGCCGAACGAATCCTCCCGGCGGGAACCACCTGCCCCGCCTGC
>Ga0182018_10003539_pt1 | contig 13947 bp, 12 predicted proteins | sample 812P2MmetaG_FD_120490 | JGI IMG/M metagenome (GOLD analysis project Ga0182018, IMG submission 120490) | Permafrost microbial communities from Stordalen Mire, Sweden - 812P2M metaG | ecosystem: Environmental > Terrestrial > Soil > Wetlands > Permafrost | place: Sweden: Stordalen | collected...
ACGCCACCGCCACCAGACGCCGCAGCCAGTCGACTTCCTCACGCGACGACACAGGGATTGGTGAGCAATCTTTTGCGACGATAGCGGTCCCGGTTTCATCGGAGCGCTTGATCACGCGGGAGCACCCGAAAGCAGAAGTGATTCGGCGCGGGCCATCAGAGCATCGCGTTCCGCAGCGTCGATGCCGGAAAGGTACTGGGTCATCAGTGGCTCAAGAGAGTAGCGCCAGAGTGCCACGACCGGGTCCAGGGCTGTTCCCTTACCGCTGAACAAAACTCGGTTCCTTTTCTTTTCCGATGAGGACAGAAATCGGTGCGCAAAAGAGACTGCATCGCAAAAATATGTATGCCCGATCTGGTATTGCGAGCCGAGATAGCTGCTGCCATTGATAGCTTCGTTGAGGCGCTGCGCGCGATCGCCAAGAACTTCAAATTCGGCTTCGACTTTCTCCCAATCTTTGCGTATTTTCCCATCCTTAATCAGTGCATCCCACCGCTTTCTCGATACCGCCATAAAATCCTCACGCGAAAATCCCCGGAAGAACCACAGGAACCGGCGGCGAAGCGCAAAATCGACGTGCTCAAGGGATTGGTCGATCAGATTCATTGTCCCGATCACGTAGAGATTAGGCGGAAGCCGAATCTCTCGCTGCTCCGCATCATGGCCACCAAGGCGCACGCCGGTGTCGCGATCTTCCAAAAGCGAGAAACACTCGCCCAAAACCTTACTCAGATCGGCACGATTCATCTCGTCGAGAATCAATACGACGGGAATGCCGCGCTCTTGGTCAGATTCTCGCTTCATATCTTCGACGATCTGCAACAACACACCATCGCGATAGACAGTTTCGCCGTTCTTGCCAATTTGGAGGCCTCTAACGAAGTCTTCGTAGCCATATCCGGGATGAAACTGAACCCTGTGAGTGCGTTTCGATACAAGCTCCGCGATCTTGGCCGATTCCGTAAAAAATCGGCGCGGACCCCACAATTTCAGCAATTCCTGCCGGATCAGGCTGCCTGCTATTTCCCGCGACTGATACGTCTTGCCTGTCCCCGGCGGCCCGTGCAAAACAATCTGCTTCTTGATGTGAAGGGCTTGCAGCGCGCTTATCTCTTCTCCTTCGCCGTCCGTGTACCAGCACGCACGCAGAGGTTCCCAGTAGAAGTCCAGGTCATCCTCCGGCAGAAACTCATGAAGTTTCGACCGGATAGCCTTCAGGTGATCGTCAATGTCCTCCGGCGCGTCTCCATCGATGATTTCGCTAAACGCTTCGCAAATGCGGCCCTTGTGTCCCTCGCTCGCAATGCGTTCGTAATCATCCGGAAAGAGGAGGTATAGCAAGATGTGCCGCAGTTGCGGCGGACGACCGAATTCTTCCCGGTGAGTTTCGGCCAAATCATCGAGAAGCCTTCGCGTATGCCTATGGTCCTTAAGCAAGGGCGCGCGCTCGGCGGCAGGTTTTTCTGCCACAGCTACGGCAAAGCGCGCCAGATAGGTGAGTTCGTTAGGTCTGCCGGTATTGTAAGCGAGGCCGGGATCACCGATACCGTTGTCGAAGGAACCAAAGAGCGCCGACTTTTCGTCGATCTTAATGTCCTTCCAGCTTGCTACTTCGCGGATCAGGCCGACCTTTCGCGATCGCCCGACACTGGAAGGGAACAGGAAATATACAAAGAGGAGTTCGCACGCGAGCCGCGTTACATCCTCATTCTCGGTTGCCAGCTGGACCTTGAACTTTTGCTCAAAATTCTTGTCCTTAGACGTGTCCGGCCGATCGATAAAGCAGGTCTTGAATTTTTGCAAATTGGCCGCAGCCCAAATGTCCAGATCCTGCCAAAGGAGCGACTTCCCGCCGATCAAACACCGGTCGCGCCATTCGGAGGCGGTCGCAAAAATCGCCGATGAATCGTAGTCCGTTGTTCGCGCCATAGCTCAGTGCCCTCTTCTATTGCTTCCTCAAAATACCACCCGACCCTACCACGCGTTGTCGAGAAGGCAAAAGGGCAGACTGCGCGAATTGCACAATACAGTCCGCTAGAATCTCATTCCGTCAAAAGCTTTACGAGTTTCGGGCCGACTTCTTCCCTACGAAACCGGCTTTGCCGACGACCTGCGCGGCGTAAGATCACGGTTGCTTTTTACAGGGGCGCGTTTTTTCGCACTCCGTTGAAATCCACCTGTAGCTGGCTGCTCCCGTTCTCACCGCATCTCGAACCTCAATTCCGGCCACCGCTCGCGCATCCGCAGGACCGCGACCCACGGCGGCCAGTCCTCGGAGAGAAAGCGAAACAGCGCGACCGGCTTGCCGCCGCTCGTGTCACGCTGCTCGCGCTCGATCGCGAAGGTGACGCGGCGGATCGGCCAGCGCACGCCCCAATTACCCCACATCCATTCCTGCGCGGCTTCGCCGAATCCTTTGCGCAGGACACGACGCGGAATCGGAAAGAGCGCATTGAGATCGAGCGGCACGCGATGCGAATCCAACTCCGCGCGGACGCGCTCCTCTTCATGCCTGCGCCACAGAATGTCCCGCAATGTGCGGGCAAGGTGCTCAGCCGCCTCACGCGTAGGCGCCCCTCCCCTCACCGCGCCGAAGTAAATCTGTTCGTAGACTGAGTACCACTCCGGCCGCCAATCGACGAAGCCAGGCCCGGACGCCGCGCCGATAAAATCGTAGAGACACTCGTCTGGCCCCGAGACTTCGAGCCGATTAAAAATAAAGTCCGGTCCGATGTCATGCCAGACAGCATTCCCCGCAGCCGTAGGTTTGGCGATGCCCACGCCCGTCAGTGTGCCCGCCCGGCTAGAGCCCGAGGGAGGATGAGCTGTTGTCTGCGGCAGGATCGGCCTCGCGATCATAACGGTCGAGCATGGCGTCGCTGGCATGGCCGGTCTGGCGCTTGACGGAGGCGCGCCCGGCTCCGCGCGAAAGCGATTCGGTCACATGCCCTGCGCGCAAGCTGTGCGCGGAGTATTTGTCTTTCAGGTCCGCCGCGCGACAAGCATCTTTCACAATGAGATCGACGGCACGATCCGAGAGACGGTTCAATTCGACACTTGAATGCCGGTTGACCGGGCGGAAGATCGGATCGGCGCCCTCATTCTCAAGATCGGCGGCTTTGAGCCAGACGCGGATCGCGGCGACCGGACAGGTGTTCGGGTTCCGGCCCGGCATGATGACGATGATCCTCCCCTCCCCGTCCTGATCCGTTTTCGAGCGCCGCAGCGTCACGCGCAAAGTTTTGCCTTTGAATTCCAGATCCTCAGCGTTCAACCCGACGATCTCCGAACGCCGGAAGCCGCCCGCGAATCCGAGAAGAACGATTGCCTTGTTGCGCAGCGAACGGATGTCCCGGCCGAACGTTTCGCAAAGAGCGATGATGTCCTCGGTGCGAAGCGCGCGAGCGCCCTTCTGGCTCATGGTGAATTTGCGCCGGATGCCATTCAGGGTTTTGGTGAGCGCTGGATAGGCGCGGTTGAAAGTTATGCCGAGAGCGCAATGCGTTGTCGTGATCGCTGCTAGATGGCGCTCCGCCGTGCGCGGCCGGAGCTTTTTCCCCTTGGCCCCGAAGAAGTCTGTCGCGGCCTAGCTATTGATGAGACACCTTTATCCAGCTAACCATTTGGAACCACTAGATAAGTACACTCTAGTCAATTGTGAGAAAACGTCTATTTATTGATGAGACTGTTATTCCACGTCTGTCTATTGATGAGACAACATGTCAAGCAACAAGGAACAATGGCCCGTTGCGGCCGAAGTGCTGGCAACAGCAAATCAGCGCTACCTTGTTCTGGAGGATTTTCTCACTCGCACTGTAGTACATGGGCAAGTGGATGCAGCCAGGCGATCCCAATTGGCTGATGACTTCGCCGCGAAGCTCGATGTTTCTCGTGCCACTTTCTATCGGCTTTTAGCACGCCATTCGGCCGGCGGTACTGTCAGGGATCTGCTTCCCCGTCCTCGCGGCATGAAGATCGGAAAACAGCGCCTACCACCTGAAGTGGAGGCGATAATCAAACAGGAAATTCAAGATTTCTACAAAACGCGCGAACGACCACGAATCGCCGATCTCGTGGATCAAATCCGCGCTCGGTGCTACGAAAAAGGGCTTAGACGGCCCAACAGACTTACCATCAGAGCTCGTATAGCCGCACTGCCGCGTGACGAAGTGCATCGGGCGCGCTACGGCTCGCGCTCTGCTCGCCACAAATTCAGCCCCGTTGTGGGCGAGATGGAAGCAAGCCGTCCCCTACAGGTCATACAGATTGACCATACAAGGGCAGATGTATTTGTGGTTGACGAAACCACACGCGAACCGATTCAACGGCCATGGCTTACGCTCGCGATCGACGTTCATACACGGATGATTAGTGGCTTCTATTTATCTCTCGATCCACCCTCGACAACTTCTCTCGCAATTTGCCTGGCATTGTCTGTTATCGACAAAGCCCCGCTGCTTGCCTCGCAGGGCATCGAAGGAGAATGGCCGGTGCATGGCATCCCGGAACTCTTCCATGTAGACAACGCCAAGGAATTTAGGTCACGCGCATTTACGGAAGCGTCGGATCTGTACGCAATTGCAATTGACTATCGCCCTATAAAAACTCCCCATTACGGTGGCCATATCGAACGCTTGATTGGAACGATGATGGGCGATGTGCACATATTGCCGGGCACAACCTTCTCTTCAGTCGAGGACAAAAAACAATACGATTCCGCCCGGCATGCAGCCCTAACGCTGCCCGAACTTCAGCGCTGGCTGTTGCTCAATATTGTCGGAAAGTACCACCAACGTGTTCATCGTGCTCTGGACATGCCGCCGATTGAAAAATGGCGCCAAACATCCAAAGGACGCCCGCTACGCGTACCGAATAAACCCAGGGATTTCTTTGTAGACTTCCTGCCTTCCGAAGAGCGCCAAGTGCGGCGCGATGGCCTTCACTTGTTCAATATTCGATATTGGTCGGACGCTCTAACGCCATATCTGATTAATGAGAAGAAAGTCCGCGTACACTACGATCCGCGCAATCTGTCGAAAGTGTTTGTTCGTGGCGGCTCCGGCGAATTCCTGGATGTACCTTATCGCAATCTCGGTCGGCAACCCATTACGCTGTGGGAGCACCGAGCGGCATGTTCACAATTGCGGAAAGCTGGGCGCACGGCGGTTGATGAAGAGTTGATCTTTGAAACCGTTAAGCAACTGCGCCTGCTCGTAACCGGGGCAAAAGCAGCGACTTTAGCTGCGCGTCGGAAGGCAGCCTTGGTACAGCCAGTGCTCATTGAATCTTCTGCCACACGGCAGCTTGCGAAACCAGAACATGCCGATCAATCCGACGAACCCATCCTCACCCCACTTTATCGCGTCAGGCACTTCAATGACTGAACCCACACTAGATCACCTCGATCCGCAATTACATTCAACGCTTGCTCTCGACGCTTCCGATCGGATTGCATATGTACGCAGCGACCGATGGCTTGATTATCCGCGTGGAGCTCTTGCTCTCCGGAAATTGGCGGATCTGGTCAGCTTTCCCAGATGCTCGCGCATGCCCAGTCTTCTGATTTGGGGCGAAAGCGGAATGGGTAAAACCATGATCGCAAAAACTCACCTTAGCGATCATCCACCAGTGTTCGACAGCAAGGCGGGAGTGCGGCGCACGCCAGTCCTATCCATCCAAATGCCGAGCACGCCTGACAGCCGGGGGATCTACGCAGCAATTCTGGAGGCTCTTGGAGCGCCTCTACTGTCCGGTGGTGGCCGAACGGATATTGCGATCCTCGAACCGCGCACCCTTCATCTTATGAAGGAAGTGGGCGTCCGAATGCTCATGATCGACGAGTTTCACAATCTTCTGGTTGGTTCGAATCGGATACAACGGACGGTCCTAAATCTCGTTCGACACATTTCAAATCATCTTGAGATTTCCATCGTATGCCTTGGCACCCAGGAAGCACGGGAAGCCCTTATGAGCGACCCCCAACTGGTCCGGAGATTCGAGAGTTTTGAATTGAAGCCTTGGAAAAAAGGTGACGACTTCTACGCCCTTTTGAATACCTTGCTGTATACATTGCCGTTGCGCCGCCGTTCCTCTCTCGGCGCCAAATCTTACGACTTGGTCCTGGCGCGCACCAGCGGCATAACATCCAACATATTCCGTCTAATGACCGAGCTCGCTGTGGAAGCGATAAACAGCGGGCACGAAGAAATCACTCTGCCCTCTATCCGAGACAGCGAGATTATTTCGCTTCCACTTAATCTGGCAGCATAGCGAGCGAGCGTTCAGGAACGTGTTTGAACGGCCCCCGATTCTACCGGTTGTGATTAAACCGGAACCTGACGAAACCCTATCCAATTGGGTGCGTGCGCTTGCCCAGTTCTATGGCCAAACCCCCTTTAGATTTTTGAGAACGATTGGCGGCAAACCGACACGGGCGGATCTGCGTACTCTTGATATCTCTCCTCAACCGAGATATCTGGCCAGCTTGTCACATTACACAGGGATTTCCACAAAGCGTTTAAGGGAGGGGATGACCTTCTCTCAGAGATCGCGGAGCATACAGAGCCGCATTAACTTTCTTCAACCGCTTTGTCCGACATGTACGGAGCATGCCGCACACGCCCTGCGGCCCATTGAATTACGGAACTGGTTTGCGCCCTGGCTGTTTTTCTGTAAGGACCACCCACCCGTTCCTACGGTAGATGAACTCGATAGTTCAATAGGGATAAGCACTATTCTCCGCGAAGTGGCGCAATTCTCGGCCTGGCTCGAAAAAGAGAGCCGGTCTGTCAAGCGTTGCGATCATCACCTTTTTCATGATGTTGGCAACTGGCTTGATTTTGTACGCGAGATTAATTCACACGTCACTTTTCGTGTCCGCAGAGATCAAAAGGGCGTCCCAGTGTTTGAAGTCCTCGATGAATCTATAACTACTGAGTATGAACCTGCGAGACAAATCGCCACCCGCAATACCCTCATCATATCGGCTTGGTATGCGTCTTTTGCTGCCAAAGAGCCGGCACGGTTTTTACACCATAACACACGGAGTAGAGACGAACGGCAGGCTCATCGGTTGCTAAACTTCTTGGTCAAATTTCTAACCCCTGAAGTGCTTTATGTTCCGTGGCGACAGGCTTGCCATCGCTCACGTCATCCGTCGCGTCTCTGCAGCGATAATTTCTTGCGACAGGCGCGTTTGTTGAAGAGTGCTGATTTCAATCTCTCTCCCTATGCGCTGCGAAAACTACCCGAAGTCAAGACGCGCGTCTCTGACAAGGTACGGGGCACTAAGAGCCCGCATTCTTATACGCTTCCGGCTTATGCGATTCCGGTTGGGAGTGGGACCAAGCGCAAAGCGCGCCGACCGAAGAAAATCTACCACGAATCAATTCCTCAAGATGAAAGCGCAGTCCCAATACCGTATTCAACTGTGATCGAGCAGGTCATGCTCGAATTGGCGAACAAGGGCAGACTGATTCAGTTCCATGATATTAAAAAATTAGCGTTCCGACGTATGCGGGAATACCGCAAGAATAAGTGAATCTGCACATGAAAGCTCATAAAGAGCACTTATCGTCGCAAGTGTGTTTGAGGTGCCAATGTGTCACCTCAAACACAGGCCCGGCGGTCGCCGAGGCGAAGCAGAGTTGCTATCACAATCTGTTATACCCCGGCCTGTTCCAACGGCAGGATATGTGTATTTCATGCATTCTTTAAGGTCGCAGTTTGCGACCTTAAACGAAAGGCGCAATTTGAATGAGCTGCTGTTTGATATGTTCTCCGATCTACGCGGTTTGCGTAATTAATTGCGCATTCTGCGTAAGTTCAGACGCTTATCTGTAATGTTGAACGCAATCTGGCACTGAACTTTGGGCGCTATTTGGCACCATTCGTCGTTGACTAGCCTGTCGAATCATCGCGATTCTTGAATGGTTCTGACGCTCATGGCAGCACAAATGGGTTCCCCCTGCAAGATATCAAGCCCCCTCCGCTCAATAGCCTTTCCGAGTCCGAACGGTCACGCGCTCTGTCCCGCCATAAGCTGCTTCGGCCTTTCCTCGAAGGCCGCACGACCTTGGCAGCAGTCGCGCGCAGAGAAGGCGTCCCGTTGCGCACCGCCCGTCGCTGGGTGGAGTCCTATCGAAAACACGGTCTTGCCGGGTTAGTCCGCAAGCCCCGCGGCGACAAAGGCAAGCGCAGCATCTCGCTTGAATTGCAACACGCGATCGAAGGCATGACCCTTGAAAAGCCCCCGCTTTCCGTCGCTGTGATTTATCGCAACGCAGTAAGAATCGCAAAAACCCTCAAGCAACCGCCCCCGAAGTATCACGTTGTTTATTCAATCGTTCGCCAGATAGAACCAGCTCTTTTGACTTTGGCGCACGAGGGCTCCAAGGGCTACAAGGATAAGTTCGATCTGCTTCATCGCACCGAGGCTGAAGGCCCCAATGCGATATGGCAGGCGGATCACCATCAACTAAAAATTCTCATAAAGGACAACGATGAAGTCAGGAAGCCCTGGCTGACCGTCATACAGGATGATTACAGCCGCGCAGTCGCGGGTTATTCCCTTTCACTATCGGCTCCAAGCGCAATTCAAACGGCACTTGCTTTACGCCAAGCGATATGGCGAAAAGCGCAGCCCGGCTGGGACATTTGTGGAATACCACAAATACTATACACAGATCACGGCAGCGATTTTACATCGCAACATCTGGAGCAAGCTGCGGCAGACCTTAAGATACGCCTCATCTTCTCCACGATTGGAGAGCCACGCGGGCGCGGTAAAATCGAGCGCTTTTTCAAATCCATAACTCAGGTGCTTCTCCCGCACCTTCCCGGCTATTGTCCCCGCGCTAGCAAGGCCGTCGCATTGCTTACGCTTTCCCAATTGGCTGCCGAGTTAGAGCGGTATCTGATCCATCAGTACAACGTCACGCCTCACTCAGCACATGGAAAATCCCCCAAGGACCGATGGAGCGCAGGCGGCTTTCTTCCGCACATGCCGACATCATTGGATCATCTTGATCTATTCCTGCTTACCGTTCCGCGAACGCGCATCGTCCATCAGGACGGGATACGGTTCTCCGGATTTCGCTATCTAGCCCCGACGCTCGCTGCCTATGTCGGCGAGAGCGTTCTTCTCCGTTACGACCCGCGCGATATGGCAGAGGTCCGCATTTTCCACCATGAGCGTTTTCTCTGTCGCGCCATTTGCCAGGAACTTTCGGGCCAGACAGTCCCGTTACGAGAAATAACCAACGCCAGAAACCGCCGTCGCCGTGAACTTCGCGAGACGCTCGATGATCGGCGACGCACCGTTGATTCCCTCATTGAGGCTCGCCGGTGGGCTTCCGCCACACCCGCGCCTTCTTCCGAAATGCCCGTGCCGAACGAGAAACGCCCGCCCACGCTGAAACGCTATCGGACCGAGTGAAATGGAGACCAGATTCATCGAGACAAGGGAATATCGTCGATTCTGTGAATTCTGCGATGCCTGCACCCAACATCATTACATTGGCATTTGCTACGGGCCGCCTGGCGTTGGCAAAACGCTTTCCGCCCGCCACTACACGAACTGGGCACAACTGGAGTCAATGGATTTGAATCCCTACCAGCAACAAATCGCTCCACCATTCACGGGTCGCGCTATCCTCTATACCGTTTCCGTTGTCAATAACCCGGCCCGCATCGATGCTGATATCGGCATATTGCGCAAGCGCTTGCTCCTCGCGAGCCCTGAGATGAAGCAGCTCGAACGACAACAAAGGGAACGTGAAGCGGACGCGGTAAAACGTCAGGATTCTGACCGCGATATTTATATGTCCGAGACCAACCGATGGCGCCGTCAACTCAAATCATTTGAAGAATTCCAATCCAAACCGACCTATGCCGATGTAATCAGAGAAGGCGCGATTTTGCGGGACAACGTAAAAGATCCCACCGCCCTCATCATTGTTGATGAAACCGACCAGCTTAAGGTCCCAAGCATCGAACAGCTCCGTCATATTTTTGACCGTGGTGGAATCGGGTTGGTGCTCATAGGCATGCCAGGCTTGGAAAAGCGCCTCGCGCGCTATCCGCAACTGTATTCGCGTGTCGGATTCGCTCATGAGTTCCGCCCCCTGACACATGGAGAAACCCGCCAGTTGCTGCAGCATCAACAGATCCGCATCGATGTTCCGCTGCCGGAGCACGAATGGGCAGATGAAGAAGGCATTGCCAGTATCGTTCGCATCAGCGCCGGCAATTTCAGGCTGCTAGGACGCCTGCTTACGCAAATCGGTCGCATTCTGGAAATCAACAACCTGCACCAGGTCACGCGCGATGTCGTGGAGACCGCGAGGGAAAATCTTGTTATAGGAACAGACTGACCCCTCTGTAGAAAGACAAAACGTCTCTAATGCTTCTGCTCGGAAATCATCAAACGGTTTAACCCGCGGCGGGCTCCCCGCCGCAGAAGATTCCTGACTGATGACGTATTCCACCGCGGACTCCCGTTCGGACTCCGTTCATGCATGGATTCTAGCTGGGACGCAATTTCCTGAAGTGTTAAATCCGGGCCAGCGGCAGCAATACCGGCTACCAGAACCGTCAAATGCTCGCTCGCGTTCGATATTCGGGGCGGCGATCGACCGAGTAGACTTTTCTCAACGATCCCTTCCGCTGCCAACCGCTTTACTCTCCGCCGCAACTTTTCCGTTGTCCATTGAACTTCGCCGGTCGAGTTGAGCGCACGGATCACATAATTCCAGGATCTCCTGGGCCTGAGCTGGCGGACCGTCGGTAACCAGCTATCAAGCTCGGCCAGCACTCTGTCCATGTGCCCTTTCCGACGCGCAGAAGCGACTACGCTGATTGCGTTGGCATCGCGAGCACGTAGGCCAGGATTCCCGCCGATCCGCCCTTTCACCCTGGCTGCTGCTATTCCCGCCTTAGTACGTTCCGAAATTAAGGCGCGCTCTAGCTGTGCGACCGCACCAAGGATCTGAAGCTGGAACACGCCCTGCGGTGATCCTGTATCGATAGGGTCGCGGAGTGAACGAAAATGAGCCCCCTTCTGTTCGAGTTGATCGATGACCCGAAGCAGATGGCTAACAGATCGAGCAAGACGATCGATGCGTACGACGACCAGGGTATCGCCCTCCTGAATGTCTTTCAGGAGTTTCGCAAGCACTGGGCGGTTCTCCTTAACACCGGAGGCGTACTCCTGTTCGATAGCTTGGCATCCTGCCGCCCGCAGTTCACCGAGCTGTGAATCGGTCCCCTGTTCTTCCGTCGACACGCGAGCGTAGCCTCTCAACCGTCCCCTGCGACCTGTTTTTGTTTCCGAAATCATGTGTAGCCGACACCCGAATCAAATTTCTTCATTTTTGCCAAGCTCAGATATACGATTAAATTGTCGTTTGTAAAAGTCTTGATCTTGGCAAAACTGACGAAACAACCACTGCTATAGCGCCAGAGAAGCTTTTCTGAATGGCCGTTTCAACTGAAGCAAGCCCGTATGCAGCGTCAAATACCCCCTAAAAAACGGTGCCAAATAGCGATCAAATTTACAGACTCCCCGTCCAGCCCCGCGTCATGCGCTCGCGGATAGCAGCAGCGACACTGGACCACGTTCCCGGATGACACAAACGGAAGCTGCAACATCCTCCACAAAAAACAGGCCATAAAATCTGCTCTCATAAAGTAGAAAACCCCTATTCTTCTTTCATCTTGAACATTAGTCTTTAAATATCAAGATGTTCGACAGGTCGGTAAGAACCCATGAGTGGCCTACAGCAGGACGACCAGGAGCCATGGCAGGGTCAACCAAAGGCCGACAACGGCAGCGAGTTCGTGCTCCGTCTCCCGCTCAAGGACAGATCTTCTGACGGGCCAGACCTAACCCATCCGCTTCTGCTCCCGTTGTCACGGGCGCAAAACAGCGTGGCGCGGCTGGAGGCTGCAGTCGCCGCAGCTTCGGATGCTGTCGTCGAAGGGATTCGAGCCAGAATAGCCTACGCCGAAGCCGCAGGATGGCTGGCGCATGTGAGCACCTGGATTCATCCCAATGAGTTGGCCCTGCGGGACTCTGGACTCAGAGGAGCCTACATGCCCGCGGCCCCCAAAGGCATTCTCAAACCGTCTATGCCGACGGACGACGGGTTCGAAGTGTTTTCTTCAAAGCAGCACATCGCGGCCGCGCTGCGCTTTGCACGGCAGTGGCGTCGCCTTGCCGAATTCACGACCTGGCGCCCTCTGGCCGATGTGGCCAGTGTCCGCGAAACAGTCGATTCTATCGAGTGGCGCTCAGGCCCAATACTGGATGGCGATATCGAGGCGTGGCTGGCGTCTTCTTTTGCGCACTCTGAAATCCCCGAACTGATTTCTGCGGCCGTTGCCGCGCGGGATTGGATGAACACCCACATAAAGTCCGAGCCCTTGTCCATGGAGGCCATTTTTCTCGGAGCGTGCGTCTGGCGACAAAAAGGCTTCGGCCGTCCGATCAGCCTGCCGTTCTGGTCGGCCACGCCCTACCGGCATTATCGGTTGAGTTCTGCCGTCGGGATTCCATGGCTTGTCGGGTTCTTGGAATGCGTTACCGAGGCCGCACAGAGCGGCCGTCATGAGTTGGACAGGATTCTCCGCATCGAGGAGAAGACCGCAACCCTCAAACGGACCGCCCGGTCGCATCTGCCCGCAGCCATCGACGCCGTCATTCGTTCACCCCTTACAACCGCACGCGGCTTGGCCGAGCGTCTGAACATCACTCATCAAGGCGCGCTCGGGCTGCTGGAACAGCTTATCGATGCGGAAATTGTGAAGGAAGCGACAGGACGTGGCGCTTGGCGCGCATTTACTACGGCCTGAGTCGCCAATTTATACGTATCTGTCTCAGCAATAACTAGACTTTTTCTTACGAATAACTGTCCGTTGTCGCATCATGAAATAGACTTTTATCCGTATGTTAGGCGTTTGCGCGCACTTGTCTCATCTATAGCTAGACCGCGACAAAGTCCGTGAGATGCGTCAGGTAGAGCATGACTTGCTCTGGATCAGCAGGAAGCGGAACGAAGTTTTGCGCCTCGCAAAACGCTACCCAACTCGCCCAGTCCGACTCGTACGCGCGGCGCGTGTTCGGCGCTCTGGCATTTTCCGCGAGGACTGCGGCGGCTAGAGCCAGCTCGGCGGCGGCCACAGCAGGCACACCAGGCGCTGAGCCGAACGGCACGAGTGCTTGCCCCTGTTTCTGCATGTACAACCCCGCCATTTTGGGTCTAGCTTCCGGATTTTCTTGGATTCCTGTAAGGGATACTTATCGGAACCCAGGGAGAATCGATACCAAGGCCACCGCTGCCACAATGGCACGCAAGGCCATGTTTGAGAAGGCAGATTCGGAGAGGAGATGTTCGGGGAGACCTCGCTCACGGCTGATGAAAGCAACGTGCGCGCCGACCGGGATCGCGCCAAATAGCGCCCAAACTTTAGCGGCAAATAGCGATCAAAATTACAGCCAAATGGCTCGTAGAGTCTGGAATGCCCCTTTTCGCGGGGTTATGCAAAAAACCGCAACATCGGCCTTCACTACATCCACAGTGCCCAGGATTGGAAAGACAGGTCTCGCCTGCCCCTTTTGGCCCGCCCGCGCCAAGGAACGGCGTGGCGAGAAGTCCATCACACGTGCAGACCTGAACATTTGAGTTTTTGCACGCGTGCGCGTGTGCACAACTCGAATGTGCACACCTGAAGTTATGCACGAACCGCACGAGAAACCGTCGCGCGTTGCTTAGTCGATGGCCTAGCTAAAACGATCACTTCGTTCTTTTGTACCGCCGTTGACGGATCAACGAATCCATCACAACCTCAAAGGTGAAGGTGTGCACAACTGATGGAGTGCAGAAGTGAAGAAAATTGCGCTTATCGCCCAGAAGGGTGGTGTCGGCAAAACCACCCTGGCCGTGAACC
>Ga0182018_10003540_pt1 | contig 13939 bp, 16 predicted proteins | sample 812P2MmetaG_FD_120490 | JGI IMG/M metagenome (GOLD analysis project Ga0182018, IMG submission 120490) | Permafrost microbial communities from Stordalen Mire, Sweden - 812P2M metaG | ecosystem: Environmental > Terrestrial > Soil > Wetlands > Permafrost | place: Sweden: Stordalen | collected...
AGTTACGATCTGCTCCGGCTTGTACCTCTTCATCGGCATGTCCAGCTCCTTTGCAGAGTGATTCTCTCTCACTTCCCCTGGACTTGTTTTGCCCGGTTCCGCTGGTACAAAACAAAAAACGCCGTTCACGTCAATTGCCGTTCAGCGCGATTGCGAAATCGAGGGGGCTCAGTTCGGGATCCGCCGCGATTCCGGTCGAGGCGAAATTGCACTAGCCTCTTGACGATCGCAGTGCGTTAAGATACATACTGGTTGGTATGTTACCAGCTCGCAAGAATCCGAAACCTAGAGCGACCAGGCTGCGCGATCCTGACTGCACTCGGCAACGCTTGCTGCAGGCGGCATTCCGTGAAGTCTACGTGTCGGGTTTCCAGAGTGCCAGCCTGGACGCGATTCTGGCCACCACCGGTGTCACCAAGGGGGCGCTGTATTACCACTTCAAGAGCAAGGAAGCGTTGGGATATGCCATCGTCGAAGAGATCATCGCCCCCGACCTCCGAGCCAAGTGGTTACGTCCTCTGCAGAGCGGCAAGGAACCTATCGACACCTTAATTGGCATTGTTCAAGGTGAATCAGTTCAGCCCGAAGCTGTACGGGGCGGCTGTCCCCTGAACAATCTGGCTCAAGAAATGTCTCCACTTGACGAGGGATTTCGTAAGCGGCTTGCGATCGTGTTCCGTGAATGGCAGGAGGGTATTGCCGCCGCCTTGCGAGAGGGACAGACTCACGGAAGGGTTCGCGGCGACGCGGAACCTGCTGAGACCGCTGGGTTTCTGATCGCGATGCTCGAGGGCTACGTCTCGTTAGCAAAAAACGCCCAGGATGCGAAAGTGTTGAAAGTGGGAATTAAAAACATCGTGGAGTGGTTGAGGTCTCTTCGCGCCGGGCCAACGGCACAGAGTGACGGAACATTGAGGCACCGAGAAGGAAGCTGCTTGTGACGGGAGCAATGCCATTGCCACGAAATTCCGGCAAACAGGACAGACCCTTGCGTCAGCGCCGTCGCATTATTATGGCATTCGTTACGTGCGACTCGGCCCATGAAATTCTTTTGTCACGTCCGCGAGTTGATTCAACGGGTCGGATCCAATGAAAGAACGAGACGAGCGCCCTGAAACTCTGAACGAATGGTCTACCCTGTGGACTCGGAGTGGCGAGCGAAGGCCCGCAATCCCCTTCCACACTGTCCGAGACTCCCCTTCGAGCAGTCCCAAAGCCAGCTCAGCGGACCACTCGAAGGAAACGACGCAGGGTAGAATCGCTATAACGTCGAGGAGGAAAATCGTTTTCGTTAACTTGACGGATGTCGTAGCTGTGGAGGCGCGTTGCAATTATGTCGCCATGAGGACCCTCTCCGGCGCGCATAGCCTGCGACAACCGATAGCGGCTGTCGCCGAAAACTTTCAGCAGTATGGATTCATTCGAATTCATCGGTCAACCCTCGTGAACGAAAGATTCGTGGAGGAGATCCGAACTTCAGCCTCGGGCAAAATGTTTGTGCGGCTGAAGGGGTTAGCCAGCGCATATCACGTTTCTCGAAGATATCGCAACACTCTGAGAAGATTCGCCTCCCGCTGGGCATATGGGACCTAGAGTCATCCCGTGCCCTGTGCGGAACGCAGTTGGTATTCATGACGACTCATCCATCGAACGATCTACGTCTTTGGCAGGCGATTCTCAATGCTGTCGCCACTCGTTGGCGCCACAAGGATTGGTGCGTGTGCAGCAGTTGGATCGCGCTTCCCCAAAGGAGAACTGCTTAACCACGACTCGCCGCACGTTTTGGCACGAATCCCAAACGATTCCGCACTAAGCCATCTGAGTTTCCACCGCTGTCGTTGGTCTTATTACGACGAAAACAGCTAGCTGCTACTGGCGCCAGAACCTTCCAAATTGCGGAACCAAGCGTCGTCCCTTCCGATCGGTGGAAACCGACTCTGAGGTGGGAGCGAACGACTCGAGTTTGGTAGGATTTGAAATTTTCGAGGGACGATCCAGCAGACCATTCCTCCGCAGATTCATATCCTGCCGAAAAACTAAGTTTCTAAGTCACTGAAAACACAGGCGCGCGGAAGTATCCGAAGCTGGTGCAAGGCGTGCACTCAGAGACAGTAATCCCCAGGTGCTTTTCCCGAATGAGCACCGAGAGGTTGCCACTTGCTAAATGGATGTTCGGGGACTTCCAAGGTATTTGCCTTTTGAGCCAGGTCTATTCGCGTCTTTAGGAGGAGTTTGTGAAAATCGCATATACGTATAGAGGATTGCTGGTTGTTTTGGCTGTGCTGCTGCTGGGTTTGACGGTCTCCAGCGAAGTGAGCGCGCAGGTCATTAGCGGTGACCTGGTCGGAACGGTTCTGGACAAGACCGGCGCGATGGTTCCGGGTGCAAGGGTCGAGGCGACAAATGCTAACACCGGCGTAAAGTATGAAACGGTTGCCAACGAATCTGGCGAGTATCGCTTCAACAACTTGCCCGTAGGCACCTATCGCCTGGCGGGCTCGGCACCCAATTTTGCCACCACCACGATCAATAATTTCGTCGTGGAGTTGAACAAGACGAGTACGCTGCAGATTACCCTCGAAATTAAGGGCGCTGTCACTTCGATTGAAGTTTCTGGAACAGCGCCTGCGTTGGATACGACCACGGCACAGATCAATTCGACCTTTGACTCGAAACTCACCGCGGATTTGCCGGTTTCAGCTGTCACCGGTGGAGTACTGAACCTCTCGCTCTTGAGCGCGGGCGTCGCCACCGGCGGCGGAATCGGCGCAGGCACCGGTCCGAGCATCGGTGGCCAGCGTCCTAGAAATAACAACTTCACCATCGAAGGTGTGGACAACAATGATAAATCCGTGACCGGCCCGTTGGTCACGATTCCGAACGATGCAGTGGCGGAATTCTCAGTTCTGCAAAACCAGTTCGCTCCTGACTTCGGACATTCGTCCGGTGGCCAATTCAACACCATCATCAAGAGCGGCACGAATTCGTTTCATGGCGATGCTTACATCTACTCTGAGAACAGAAATTTTAACGCCATCGACCAATCCGTCATCAACAACGGCCTTACGTCAAATCCGCGCTATGACAACAACCGCATGGGTGGAGTGTTTGGCGGACCTATCATCAAGAACAAACTCTTCTTCTTTGGCGCTCTGGAATATAACCCCATCGGAGCTGCATCGGTGCTGGGGGCACCGGTTTGCTCTCCCACAGCCGCTGGTTATAGCGCGTTGGATGCTCTGCCCGGGATTTCAGCGACCAACCTAGCCATTTTGCAAAAGTACGTGGCGCCAGCGGCTTCCGTAGATACGACCGGGACGTGCGGTCCAAACGTTGCGGCGGCTGGGGTGGAGCAGGTCACTAGCAACACAGGCGCAGTTGCGCAGGTTCCGGAAGGCATCCTTAGCTTTTCGGGGCCGAACTACACGAACAACTGGGCAGCGTTGGGTAGCATCGACTACGACATTTCCAGCAAGGACCAACTGCGCGGGCGCTATGTCTATAACCGCTCCGTGGGAATTGACACGAATGCATTCTTGCCCGCTTTTTATCTAAATGCGCCGACTAAATTTCATCTTGTGACCATTAATGAATACCATACGTTTAACGCCAACACACAAAATGAGTTCCGGCTTGGCTATAATCGCTTTGATAATAAAAATCCAGCTGGGAACTTTTCGTTCCCGGGTTTGGATAGCTTCCCCAACATCGTTCTCAACAGCCTCAACGGCCTGAATATTGGTCCGGATCAGAACGCTCCGCAGTTCACGATTATTAACACCTATCAAGCATCCGACAACGTCAGCTGGACGCACAACAAACATACTGTGAAAGTGGGTATTGAGGGTCGCAAGTATATCTCTCCTCAGTCGTTCACCCAACGAGCGCGGGGCGACTACGAGTACAACTCGCTGGGGCAATACCTGGACGATCTGAGCCCCGACGCTCTAGCGCAAAGAAGCGTGGGACAGTCGACGTACTACGGCGACCAATCGGCACTGTATTGGTTCGTGAACGACAACTGGCGTATCCGGCAAAACCTGACATTGAATTTCGGCGTGCGCTACGAATACACGACGACGCCGTTCGGCATTCGTTCGCAGAGTTTGAACGAGATCGCCAGTGTTCCGGGCCTCGCGGAATTCGATTCGCCGCGCGCACCCAAAAACGATTGGGGCCCGCGGATCGGGTTTGCGTATTCACCCGGGAGCAGCGGCCGCACCTCGATTCGCGCGGGCTTCGGCATCGCGTATGACGTTCACTACGACAACATCGGCATTTTGTCTCTGCCGCCGGAGTTGAGCGTTACGGAAAATACTCCGTCGCTCACCGCGAATATTCCCAATTTCCTCGCGAACGGTGGCTTGCCGCCAGGCACCGGAGGCGTGACGACTTTCCCGGATGCGGCGGCAGCCCGTGCGGCGACTTCGACTTACTATCCGCCGGACGTTAAAGATCCGAAGTCCATTGATTGGACATTGGGCGTGCAGCACTCCTTCTGGAACGACTACACTCTGGAAGTGCGCTACATCGGCACGCGCGGTATCCACCTCGACGTGCAGTCGATCGTCAACCTGGCGGACCTAGTGACTCCGTCGCTGTTCTTGCCGACGTACACGAACAACGTGCCGTCGCAGGCGGCTTTGAACGCTTCGCCTATCAACCTGAACACTATTCTGTCTAGCGGCGACGGCGTGGTTCCCGCGTATGACGCTGCCGGGTTCAACGGAAACGCCCTCACCGCCTTTATTCCGGCAGGGTCGTCGATTTATCACGGGCTGGCGACGCAACTAACACGGCGGATGAGCCACGGCCTGCAACTTGTGGGCGCCTACACGTACAGCCACTTAATTGATAACAGCACCGCAGACTTCCACACCACAGACCTGACGCCGCGCCGGCAACAGGACTTCGAAGATTTGAACGCCGATCGCTCGAACTCGGCGTTGGACCATCGGCACCGCTTTACGATGGCGCTGGTATATGACGAGCCTTTCTTCAAGGGTAGTAATGCCTTTACCAGGAACGTTTTGGGCAATTGGGAGATCGCCCCAATCTACACATATCAGACCGGTGAGTGGATGACCGCGCAGAGCGGCATTGACGCCAACCTGAACGGCGACCAAGCTGGAGACCGAACAATTACTAACCCCGCGGGCGTGGGAGTGACCGGCAGCGGCGTCGTACCTCTGTGCACGACTGCCATCCCAGCCTCAGAATGCACCTTGGCTAACGTGCTGAACTTCCCGAGCGCGGTGGTCGGCTATGCCGCAACCAATCCCAGTGCGAAGTACATTCAGGCGTATTACGGCGCATTGGCTACCACCGGCCGCAACACGATCCTGGGCCCCCCAACGAACAACTTCGACGCCACGGCGATCAAGCGCTTCACGATCACCGAGCGGTACAAAGTTGAGTTCGGAGTGCAGGCCTTCAACTTGTTGAATCATCCACAATTTATTCCATGCTGCGCGGCGGGTGCTGGCCCCGGTGCGCTCGGTGGAGCGACCAACGCGGTGACTGCCCAGGCCGTTACCGGTTCGCCGCGCAATGCCCTTGAACCACAACGCGGCATCTTCGACAACTTTAGTGCGGTGTTCCCGAGCGAAGCTCGTGCGCTGCAACTTTCCCTGAAGATTTTCTTCTAGACTCAACCCTTTCGCTTCTCGATGAAGCGGCAGATTCGCAGAAGGCGTCCCGATCTTGGGACGCCTTTTGCTTTTTCCAGCGACGCACGAAAGCAACCGTACATCGGTGATTTGCAGTGCCCAATTTATATGTATTGGTCTTTAATTTCCCAGGAGGAATCAGTGAACCAAATGGGCCAAAAAATAGTCGCCCTGATCGCGTTGGGAACTTTTGTGCTGGTTATCGGGCTCGGCGAGTTGCGGCAAGCGCAACGCGGCCGATTGGTTCCCGTTGGCCGCGCGATTCGGGCTTAATTTCGTTTCCGAGTGTCTCATGAAATTCCCCGGGCAATACAACCATTTGACATACCTCTACTTCTAGGGCTGCACTTGCCGCAGGCTAAGTTGTCTGGGGGTACGCGCGAATGGCAAGAAACGATCTGCAAGGAAGTCTCGACCTTTTGGTTCTGAAGACCCTATCGCAGATGGCAGAACTGCACGGCTACGGAATCGTACTGCACATCCAGAGAGCGTCGGATGAGCTGCTGTCGGTGCAGGAGGGCTCACTCTATCCTGCCCTACATCGCATGGAGCAGAGCGGATGGATTCGGTCAGAATGGAAACTGACGGAAACACGTCGAGAAGCAAAGTATTACCGGCTGACGCCCGCGGGCCACAAGGAGTTGCTCAAGGCTGAAAAGAGCTTTGAACAACTAGTCAAAGGGGTCCGCTCAGCGTTGCGGTACGCCTGAGGTACGTCATGTCGATCTTTCGCCGCATTGTCGCGACGTGCGAACTTCCCGATGGGCTCGGACGTCAGTTATAGCGAGGTAGGCGTCGCCGACTATCTCAGCAAGACCCAGCCAGTACCTCTAGGATGCGGAGCACACCAGCAGCACGAATCCTAAGCGCATACGGCTCTGAGACTGAAATGGCGGACATTATCCTTGGCACCGGAAATTTGCGAGGCGCGGCTGAACTCCATTTGGTAGGCTTTCTCAGCTTAGCTACCAGTTTGTCTACGGCGCATTCCTGCGGCAGGAGTCGGACACCGAACCTCCTCTGTTAGGGTGGGGTCGCCGGCGTACCGTTTTTTTCGGGAATCCCCATTTTTGAATAGTCGCGTTGATCTTCTTCGTTACCGGCGAACTCGGGATTCACGCAGTAAATTTCCCAGCCGGACGGCGCACCATTTCAGTGTCCGACGTTAAGCAAAAAATGAAATCAGCAGCATCCAGTAGAGGAAGCCAACCCCGATACCAAGGCGGTGTGCGCTAGTACCTAGGTGTAGGCAGTTAATTAGGCCGCTGGAAACGACCTTTCGTTGTATTGTGCCTGCGGGCCCGTAATCCAGACAGATTAGGAGTGGACTTAAAATGGCCGATGAAAAGATTCGCGGGCATTTTGGCGACTATCTGGGCAGAGCTGAAGTGATGGTCTATTCCGTCCTTGCCGTGTTGCTGTTCATAACGGCGCTCGCGACAATCGCAAATGTCGGCACAATGCTCTGGGAAGGCCTCCGTCATTGGACGATTGCCGCTGAGACGCTGCGGGTGCTGGATCAACTGCTTGTTGTGCTGATGCTTGTGGAGATTCTACATACGGTGCGCATCTCCATTCGCTCGCATTATCTGGTCACCGAACCATTCCTCGTTGTGGGCTTGATTGCCTCGATTCGACGTCTCCTTGTGATTACCTTAGAAGCGGCCACTCTCACAAAGGGCGGGACGTGGTCGGTCGAGGGCGCGAGCATTTTTCGCGCCAGCATGATTGAGCTTGGATTGTTGGGACTGCTCGTCCTAATTTTGGTGTTTTCTATTACGCTATTGCGTCGGTTCGCTCCCCCGCCGAAAGACGTGGAGGCATAGGGACATGAGGCTCGGAGCTATCTTGGGAACTCGTCAATGCCTGGTCGCCTAACCAGGTTGCGCCGTGAAAAGGCGCTGGTCCACAGCGGCGGTATACCCGCCCGGGAACTGGTTCGCTCCACCCGGTAGCAATCAGAGCAGCAGTGGAGGCAACGAGACTGCTGAAGCCTCTGGTGCAGAAGGTGGCAAAGGCGAGTTCGGAGCGTGCGGGCCGTAACGTGAGTACCCGAAGTAGCCGATATCACCATGAGTCGCAATGCACACGCGAGCGGTGCTGTTTCGGATTATCGCAAAATTTCCGCCTCCCATGCTCCTCGCGGGTCAGCTAATGAGCGATCCGATGAAATGCTTCAACCATTCTAGGGTTTCGAGGATCACCACGCCCGTTCATTCCTTCTCCGCGAGTCTCCGAGCAAAGGCGTCGCGACGCTTGCCACGACCAGGTGAGCAAGGCATTCCGGCGGGGATTTGTATACCACCAGCTCAGTGACGCGCAGATTCAGTAGGTCTGCGGAAGTGGGACGCGGCGAATTCCGAGAGCTTGCATGGAGCGGTTAACTTCATTGTGTCGTCCCTACAGCAGAAGGGAATGTGTACAGCGGAGGCATCATGGACCCCACAGTTACCAGTTTTATAACGATTATCGGCGAGCACCTTTTGCTCGTGGGTGATGCGGGGCATTTATGCAGTGGAAGGAATTGGAAGTTTGATTCGGCGGGTTTATTTGTTTATAGCTACAAATCCAACCAACGTCCATCACCGTAGAACGGGAAAGAACGGATTAGATCGTCGTTAGCAGATGTATGGCCACCCCGAACCTGTCGTCAGAAAACTGATCCACACGGACTACCTCGGCGATATATTCGGACTTCATCGGGTCGTTTGCGAACGTGAACGGGTAGGTCACAAATAAACGCATTCCCTTCTGATAGTTTTGCAAAGACGTATAAAAATATAGCCCGCGTTTCGAGATGTTTGCGCTGATCGGAAATTCTTCAAAATGCTCAGCCTCGCCGTCGGATGGACGGACCCGTAGTTTTCTCGAAATTCTAGCTCTCGGGCTGGTTCGGTTCTCTGTGCGCATATTTCTACACCATCATTTGATCACACCATGCTCCGGTCAAGCGTACGCAAAGCTCTTGGATGTTGAAAAGATATCAGGGCCACGCGCTTCCGCTCTTGCAGTGAACGTATTGAAAGCTCTTTCAGCAGATCCCCCACCTTCTCCGTTTCGGCATAGTCCCCCGATGATTTCGAGCTTTGCCTTGACCTTGGAGAGTTTGGCGAGGTCGTGCGGCGCGAGCTGTTTCCCTTCGCGCAACTTTTTCATGATGTCCCTATGGTTCGCGGCCGGCGCAAGCTCGATGGTGTAGTGGTCGATCATGCTTTTTGTGCGAAGAAATCAAAGTTCTTGACCAGACTTCGATACCGGTACTTTGCTTTGCATTGACTACGCGCGTCGGAATGACCTCTCCTACCGTTATAGGGAATCTGAACGTAACGGTCGACGAACTCGGCCTCCGATATGCCGGTGTTCTGCACAGACTTTAAGAACGCTGCCATTTGCGGCGAATGAGAGCATTCCGACCAATCAAATATCTTTGCCATTCGATTAGTGTTTGTACTCCCTGCACTCGCAGTTTGTCCACAGGCACGCTTTGGAATGGGGCGTGTGGGAGCGTTCGGTGTCGTCTTCCCGGATCATCAAACTGAGCGCGGTCCACAAATTGTTGCGGGCCATGGCGAGGGGGGACTGGGATTTCTTGCGGAGTGCGTGCGGCGCACGCTGACGGTTTGAAAGAGGATTTCTCTTAAGCGTATAGTAGCGGGCAAATCGGTCAAGAGGTACCCAACCTCCCAAGGAGTCCCTGGATGAAAAGTGTCCTGTATCACTACAACGCAGTGGAAGGCGAGGAAGAAATTCACGAGGATGAAGAAGTAGAAAAACTTGTCAAAGGTGAAAACCATCGAACGCAACGGCGAGTACTGGCGGATCATCGACGTCCTAAAGCCAACGGCAGAGGCAGAAACTGATTCCGACACGATCGACCTTGATGTGATAAGAGTTTATCTCGACGGGCCGCAGCCCTAAGTGTGAGTTTCGGACGCCACGCTTTCTTGGAGAACGAACCTGTGAAGCGAACTTCAGCGCATCGTCACTCCTCACGGCCTTTCGGCGTAGTCACCGCAGTACTCATTGTCGCTACCCTCTACTTCGCACGCGTGGTTTTTATTCCGCTAGCGTTGGCTCTACTCCTCACAGTTCTAACGCCTGCGATTGTGTTCCTCGAAAGGATTAAGCTTCCCCTCAAGATGATGGCCGGCCACGCCTTCTTCACGACGCTCGGTCAGGCAGTACAGCACATTAATTTCCGCCTGCACGAGAATATGATAACCACTCCGAAATCTTAATCGAAGCTACCATTTACATTTCTCAGGGCTACTTGCTTTCCAGTATGGATCGCCGCGCTTAGAAGTTGTTTATAGCAGAGGCAGTGTTTTCCGCCGTTTGGTTGCTGCGCTCAAACCAAACTCCTGTTTCCGTCAGGCCTGACATGTGTGTGGTTCCACTTAAGGAGTCTTTGTGAAAACGAATGTTCTGAAATTGACGTTCCGGCTAATGCCGCTCGCTGCTTTGCTCTTTAGCGTAAGTTCGGCGGCGGCATCGGCTCAAGACGCTCAGCAACCGGCAGCCGACAATACGAAAACCAACAAAGATCAGATTCCGCCAACAGCGGACCAGCAGAAAATGAACCCGTCAGATCGCGCCATAACTCAACAGATTCGAAAAGCGATCCATCAGGATAAAGCCCTTTCTACCTACGCCCACAGCATCAAAATCATCACACAAGGCGGCAAAGTGATGCTCCGCGGCCCTGTGAGGAGCGAGGACGAGAAGAGCAGCCTGGAGGCGAAGGCGATCAGCGTCGCTGGCCAGGAAAAACGTAACTAATCAGTTGGAAATTGCACCTTCGAAGTAGCACTCGATTCGAATTTAACTGAAAAAGGAAAACCTCAAATGTCGGATAAGAAAGTCGCAGTGTTTGGGATTTACTCAACTCGTAGTGCCGTCGAAAACGCAACGGATTCACTTGTGAAAGCCGGGTTTCCCAGCTCGGACATTTCGGTGCTGTTGCCGGAGAGCCTCGGAGGTCCCAAGAACATGGCAACCGAGAAGGCAACCAAGGCTCCTGAGGGTGCGGCCGCGGGCGTAACTACCGGAGGTGTTATTGGCGGAACACTTGGTCTGCTCGCTGGCGTCGGAATGTTGGCAATCCCCGGATTGGGTCCCTTCATTGCCGCAGGTCCCATCATGGCGGGTTTGGCCGGACTCGGAGTCGGCGGAGCAGTTGGCGGACTTACCGGCGCTCTGATCGGTATGGGTATTCCCGAGTTTGAGGCCAAGCGTTACGAAGGTCGCTTGCAGAAAGGCGGCATCCTTCTTTCAGTCCATTGCGCTACGTCAGAAGAGATCAAGCGAGCCAAAGAAGCTGTGGCACGTACCGGCGGCGAGGACGTTTCGTCCACCGGCGAATCCTCTGTCGACAATTCGAAATCAGACGCAGCCGCCCACAAAGCGGCACATTAATTTGGACGATTCGAGGCAGCCCCCCAGTCGGCTGCTCGTTTCTCTCGCGGCAATGGGATTTGAATTCCGAAAGGTCACCAATGGTAAAGAAAAAGCCAACACTTTCAAACACACTCAAACCCCAGGGTGGCGAAACGCACCAACAAGCTGCGACGGATGGTGCCGTCTTGACGACAAATCAGGGTCTGCCCATCGCTGACAACCAGAACTCCCTAAAAGGAGGTCATCGCGGCCCAACCATTCTCGAAGACTTCGTTCTCCGAGAAAAGATCACGCACTTTGATCACGAGCGCATTCCTGAGCGCATTGTTCATGCTAGAGGATCGGCTGCGCATGGCTATTTTCAGCCCTACAAATCGATGAAGCACGTTACGAGCGCCGAATTCTTATCCGATCAAAAGATTAAGACGCCGGTATTTGCGCGTTTTTCGACCGTCGCCGGGGGATCAGGTTCAGTAGACCTGCCCAGAGATGTTCGAGGCTTCGCTGTCAAGTTTTACACCCAGCAAGGCAATTTCGATTTGGTCGGCAACAACATTCCGGTCTTCTTCATTCAAGACGCTATTAAATTTCCGGATCTGATTCATGCAGTCAAAATGGAGGCTGATCGTGGCTATCCACAATCGGCTACTGCCCACGATACGTTCTGGGACTTTATCTCTCTAATGCCCGAATCCCTGCACATGGTGATGTGGGCGATGTCAGATCGCGCTATCCCTCGATCACTGCGCATGATGGAAGGATTTGGAGTCAACACTTTCCGTCTAGTGAATTCCAAGGGCGAAAGCAAGTTCGTCAAGTTCCACTGGAGGCCAGCACTAGGGACTGCGGCTGTGCTATGGGACGAGGCGGTCAAAATCAGTGGCGCGGATCCGGATTTTCATCGCCGCGATCTATTCGAATCCATCCAATCGGGTAATTTTCCAGAATTCGAGCTGGGCTTTCAAATTCTAGACCAGGAAACTGCCGATGATCTGGAGTTCGACATTCTAGACGCGACCAAGCTCGTTCCAGAGGAAATCGTGCCGATCGAGATGGTTGGCAAGATGGTGCTCGACCGCAACCCCGATAACTTTTTCGCCGAGACCGAACAGGTCGCATTCTGTCCTAGTCATATCGTTCCCGGAATAGACTTTAGCGAAGATCCCCTTTTGCAAGGTCGCCTGTTTTCATACCTGGATACACAACTTAGCCGGTTGGGTTCACCTAACTTTCACGAACTGCCGATCAACCGTCCGAAGTGTCCCTTTGCGAACCTACAGAGGGACGGTCATATGCAGATGTCGGTACCGACAGGTCGTGGCAATTACGAGCCAAACTCGATAGACCCGTCCGGCCCTCGTGAATCTGCCAAGCTTGGACTTCATTCGGCTCCGATTGCCTTGGAGGGCACGAAGGTTCGGGTGCGCTCGGAATCTTTCAACGATCATTACTCCCAGGCTCGCTTGTTCTACCGCTCCATCACCTCACAGGAGCAAAAGCACATTGCCATGGCGCTGACATTCGAACTAAGCAAGGTGGAGATACCTGAAATCCGAAAACGGATGCTTGGACATCTCGACCTTATCGACGACAGTCTTGGAGCCAAAGTCGCCACCGATCTTGGAATGGAAGGCGAAGCGACACTAGCGACGCCCGCGGCGAAGCCAGTGGATCTTGCGCCGAGCCCGGCGTTGCGTCTCTATGGAAAATACAAGCCGACTCTGAAAGGCCGGAAGGTTGGCGTGCTTCTCGCCGATGGATTCGATGTCAAAGTCAGAAATGCTCTGGTGGCTGCCATTAACAAAGCAGAAGCCACACCGGCGATCATCGCGCCCAAAGTCGGTGGCGTGGAGGATTCTAGTGGCAAGAAACATCCAGCGGAAATGGCCCTTTCCGGATCGCCGTCGGTATTATTCGACGCCGTAGCGATTATCGCTGGGCCTGCGGGAGATGAATCGTTAAGCGTCAACCCTGACGCCATTTCCTTTTTGATGGATGCTTGCAGGCATCTCAAAGCCATAGGCCTGTCGGGAATCCCGAATTTGGCTGACAAAGCCAAAGTGATGGGGATCGTGGGCGTGATAAATCTGGAAAGGACAGAAAAGGTTGATGACTTTATCGGTTTCGCGAGCGGTGGAAAGGTTTGGGACAGGGACAAGGACGAAGGGCTCGATCAACAGACGCCTAAAGCCCGTTTTCGATCCTCGAAGAAAATAACTCCAGCGAATTAGACGTGTCCCTTCGTCGCACAATAGCGTCAACTTGCCAGAACTTCATACCTACAAGGGCCGACAGCAAAGAAGATAAGTCTGTCCGACAGTTTTGCGTTAGCCCAGGCTGCTCGAAACTTACCCATTCACTTCGATTGCCGCCCAAATCTAAAAATCTTCGCATCAGCGTTCGAGTGCCTAAAATCAGGTCGGGAATGATACGACTTGCGATCGCCGCAAAGGTAATACCGTTGCCGCCGTAGCCTAAGGCGAATTGTGCGCCAGGAAAGTGCTTGTGCGCTCCGATGTAAGGCAGTCCGTCATCTGATTGCCCAAATGTCCCTGTCCAAGCCGCAGCCAGCTTCCATGAGAGTCGTGGGAACATTTTCCGAATCTCCGTGATCATGAATAGAAAATCTGGAACGAGGGAATTCCGGTCTTTCTCGATAAACTCGATCATCTTGAGGGATTTGGATCGGAAGCAATTCCCAGCCACTAGCCAGAGCTATCGTCGGCGTCAGGCGGATAGAGCATGATTCTGTATTAAGCCATCTGATACGATTCGCTAATCCGAATATTCGGACACCCGCCGAAGCGGGTGTTCAATATTGAACAGACGCACCCGATAGGGAAGCCTTGAAGTGCCTCGTACGGTAGAGTACG
>Ga0182018_10003541_pt1 | contig 13935 bp, 15 predicted proteins | sample 812P2MmetaG_FD_120490 | JGI IMG/M metagenome (GOLD analysis project Ga0182018, IMG submission 120490) | Permafrost microbial communities from Stordalen Mire, Sweden - 812P2M metaG | ecosystem: Environmental > Terrestrial > Soil > Wetlands > Permafrost | place: Sweden: Stordalen | collected...
GAGCGACGGCGGCGAGGGATGGGCGATCCGCCCGGATGACGTGGACTCGCCGGAGGAAGTCCTCGACACCGAGCACGCTGGCGAAGCGCGCCGATCGGAACGTCGGCAGGACATGTGAAGGCCCCGCCATGTAGTCGCCGAGGGAGGCGGGGGACCACGGCCCGAGAAACACCGCACCTGCATTCCGCACCAGTCCCACCAGCCGCTCCGGCTCGGAGCAGAGGAGCTCGAGGTGCTCCGGGGCGATCTCGTTGGCCACGTCCATCGCCTGCTCGGGCCCGTCAACGAGGACGGCATGCCCGCCGGAGTCCAGCGTGGCGGTGATCTCGGCTTTCCGAGGCGACGTCGCCACGAAGCGATCGATCGACTTGTTGATCGCCGACAGCGATGACTCCGACCAGCTCACCAGCCAAGCGAGACCATCCGGGCCGTGCTCGGCCTGCACGACGAGGTCGATGGCGGCGCATTCCACACGAGTCGTCTCGTCGGCGACGACGACCACCTCGGACGGTCCCGCGAACGATGCCGGCACGCCGACCGTGCCGCGCACCTCCTGCTTGGCGATGGCCACGTAGCGGCTCCCGGCGCCGACGATCACGTCGACGGCCGCAATGGACCCGGTGCCGTAGGCCATGGCGGCGATCGCCTGCGGACCACCGATGCGGTACAACTCGTCGACGCCGGCGATGTGGGCGGCGGCAAGTACAGCGTCGGGAACGCGCCCGTCGGCGGTCGGTGGCACGCAGAGCACGACGGCGCCGACGCCGGCGACCTTTGCCGGGATGGCGGTCATGAGCACGCTCGACGGATAGCTCGCCCGGCCGCCCGGCACGTAGACGCCGGCGCGGCCGACGGGCAGCTCGAGGTGGTCGATGTGGATGCCGCCGCGCTCGTAGTGCGGAGGGTGGACGGCTCGCCAGCGATGGAATGCCACGATGCTGTCGGCCGCTGCGCGCAGGGCGTCGGCGAGACGGGAGTCGATCCGACCGACGGCGGCTTCGAGCTCCTCGGCAGGCAGGCGGAGCTCGTCGATGTCGGCCCCGTCGAAGCGCTTCGTATAGTGCCTCACGGCGGCGTCGCCGCCTGCGCGCACGGCGGCGACAATCGCCCGGACCTCGGCGACCGGCGCTTCGGCCGTGAGGTTCGGCCGCGGCAGGAGCCCGCGGAGGCCGGGCGCGGCACCGCGAAGGTCGAGGACCTCGAGCATCGCCGCGAAGCGTAACCGACCGCCGGGAACAAGCCTCAGCGCTGCTGGCGACCGAGCAACGGCCGGGCAGAATGACGGGATGCCCACGGATCTCGCAGAGCTGTCGTCGATCGCCGCTTCGCTCGACCAGATCACGCTCCGTGTCGGGGCGATGGCCGAGCAGGCGAACGACCAGCAGGAAGAGACGGTCGCGTCTGAGCTGTTCGGTGTGGAGCGGGCGCTCCAAGGGGCCACCCGACGCCTCGGCCGGCTCCTCGCCAGCCGCTGAAGCTCGTGGCGGCGCTCCAAGAAGCCCGCGCCGACAGGAGGAGGGTCTGCCGAGCGAGGCAGCTGGCTGCAGCCGATGCCCTGACGCGCCGACGGCGCCCCGAAGGGCGCCGTCGGGAGCGGGTCGGGCGGCGGATCCCGAACTCCGCTGAAGTGGAACCAGGTGGCGGGAACCGGTTCCGGTTGAGCACGTTATCGCGATGCGGGGCGCGGCGTCACGACGATCGGCAACTTCGGCGGCTTCTTGGCGCTGCGACGCCCGGCCGGAGTCGCCGGCGCTGCCACAGCACTGCCGATGTCGGCGGACGGGCAGATCTCAGCGAGCACGCAGTCGCCGCATCGCGGGCGCCGGGCAAGGCACACGCGCCGGCCGTGGAGGATGAGGCGGAGGCTGATGCCGCCCCATTCCGTCTCGGGGAAAAGGGCGCAGAGATCGGTTTCCACCTTTACCGGATCCGTCGCCTTGGTCAGCCCGAGGCGCCGGCTCAAGCGCAGGACATGTGTGTCGACCGGCAGCCCCGGCAGCCCGAGGGCGACGGATCGCACGACGTTGGCGGTCTTGCGCCCGACACCGGGAAGCGAGGTGAGCTCCGCCATCTCCGCCGGGAAGTCCGACGGTCGTGGGCCGAAGCCCGCAAGCAAACCTTGCGCCATCCCAATGAGGTGGGACGTCTTCGACCGGAAGAAACCCGTCGACCGGATCATTGACTCCAGCTCGTCCCGATCGGCCGCCGCGAGCTCCCGGGGTCCCGGGTAGCGGCGGAAGAGCGCCGGCGTAACGAGGTTCACCCGTTCGTCGGTGCACTGTGCAGAGAGGATCGTTGCGACGAGGAGCTGAAAAGGGCCGCGGTGCTTCAGAGCACAGAGCTGCTTCGCAGTGCCCGGATAGCTCTCGGCCAACAGGGCCGAGATGACGACGGCGCGCTCGGCGATCGCCTTCTTCGACGTTCGTCGGGCTGGGGTCGTTGCCACGTCGGCAGGATACCGATGCGACGACGGGAAGACGGGCTGGCGCATGCCCGGCACTAGGGTGCGCTCGTGCACCACGTGGAGGTCAAGCGCCGCATGGGCGAGGCCGACATCGATGCGCTCACCCGTCTCATCGAGGTTGCCTCGGCCGCCGACGGCCATCGCGCCCTCGGCGAGCACAAATGGCTCGACCTCGTAGAGGGCGGCAGGGCGGGCTTCGCCGGCTTCATCGCCCGTGAGCGGTCGCACCGGCGCGTCATCGGATATGCCCAGATCAGCCGCGGCGAGTCACGGAGCTGGGCCATCGAGTACGTCTTGCATCCGGACTGGCGCGAACCGGAACATTGTCTACGGACCGACCTCGTGAGCGCGGCGATCGAGGAGATCGCCTCGCAAGGCGGGGGCCACGTTCACCTCTGGGTCCCGATGCCCACCGCCGCCGACGACGAGGTTGCCATCGCCCACGGCTTGCACCGCGGCCGTGACCTCTGCCAGATGCGCCGCGCCCTGCCTGTCGAAGGGATGCACTCGACCATCACGACACGGCCGATGCAGCCCGGCAGCGACGAGGAGCGGTGGCTCGACGTGAACAATCGGGCGTTTCGTGGCCACCCCGAGCAGGGCGCCTGGACGCTGGCAACCCTGCGCGAGCGGGAGGGTCAGGACTGGTTCGACCCGGCGGGTTTCTTGATGCTGGAGATCGACGACGATCTCGCCGGCTTCTGCTGGACGAAGATCCACGACGACGGCCCGGACACCGGCGAGATCTACGTCATCGCCGTGAACCCTGACTATCAAGGCCGCGGCCTCGGTAAGGAGCTCGTTCTCGCCGGGCTCGAGTATCTCGCCGGGCGGGGTGTCTCGACCGGGATGCTCTACGTCGACCGTGACAATGCCGAGGCGCGTGGGCTGTACAAGGCGTTGGGGTTCTCGGATGATCATGTCGACCGGGCGTACACCGCCGACATCCCGGCCAAGGATTCATGAGCCGGTATGACCTGAGTCGCGGCGACCTGGCCGGGCTGCTCGCGGGCGAGCCTTCGTATCGGGTGGACCAGGTCTGGGACGGTATGTACCGGCGTCTGGCGGCGCCGAACGAGCTGAGCGAGCTGCCACGGCCGCTGCGGGCGAAGCTGGCGGCCATCCCGGCGCTCACGCCGGCGTTCTCGCTCGCTGACGAGGCGGTCAGCGATCGCGGCCTCACGCTCAAGTGGCTGCTGGCTGCCGGCGACGGGACTCGCATCGAAACGGTCCTCATGGGCTACCGCGACCGCGTGACGGTGTGCGTGTCGAGCCAGGCGGGGTGCGCCATGGCGTGTGGTTTCTGCGCGACGGGTCAAGCCGGCTACCTCCGGCAGCTCTCGAGCGGCGAGATCACCGAGCAGGTCGTGCGGGCAGCACGTTTCGCTCTCGACCACCGCTGGGGCCGTTTGGGCAACATCGTGTTGATGGGGATGGGTGAGCCGCTGGCGAACTACGCCAACGTGCGTGCGGCCATCGGGCGCTGGAACAGCGATCTCGGCATCGGCGCCCGTTCCATCACGGTGTCCACCGTCGGGATCGTGCCCGGCATCAGGAAACTGGCTGCCGACCCGATCCAGGTGAACCTTGCCGTCTCCCTCCACGCCGCCAACGACGAGCTCCGGAGCGACCTCGTGCCGATCAACCGGCGCTACCCGCTCGGTGCCCTCATGGAAGCGTGCCAGGACTACGTGCAGCGCACCCGCCGGCGCATCTCCTTCGAGTGGGCATGCATCGCCGGCGTCAACGACCGCCCGTCGGACGCTGCCGAGCTGGCGACCCTGGCGCGGCCGCTCGGCGCCCATGTCAACTTGATCCCGCTGAACCCGACTCCGGGGTACGTCGTGGCCGGCAGCACCCGCGAAGCGGTGGCGAGCTTCCGAGACGAGATCGCCGGACATGGGATCAACGTCACCGTCCGGAACACGCGAGGACGTGACGTGAACGGTGCCTGCGGTCAGCTCGCCGGATCCGCCTTGGCGACCTCGCGTCGTCTCGCGTAGCGTCCCGATATGGGAAGGACCGCGGAGCGCTCCCGGACGACGGCCGAGTCCGATGTCACGATCCGACTCGACCTCGACTCCCCGGCGGTGCCCGTGGTCGCGACGGGTCTCCCCTTCTTCGACCACATGCTCGCCCAGCTCGGGAAGCACTCCGGGATCACACTCGACGTGACGGCACGCGGCGACCTGCAGGTTGACGCTCACCACACCGTCGAAGACGTCGGGATCGTGCTCGGCGGGGCGCTGTCGGAAGCCCTCGGCGACAAGTCGGGCATCACCCGGTTCGCCTCGGTCGCCGTGCCGCTCGACGAGTCGCTCGTCAGCGTGGCGCTCGACCTTTCCGGGCGGCCGTACCTGCACTACGACGTCGACTTCGGCGCCGACTCCGCCCCGCTCGGATCACCGCCGTTCGAGCCGCAGCTTGCAGAGGAGTTCTGGCGGGCGTTCGCCACCGGCGCCGGCGTCACGCTGCACATCGGCCTCGCCTACGGCCGAAACCCCCACCACATTCTCGAAGCCTGTTTCAAAGGCGTCGCGCGGGCCTTGCGCCAAGCAATCCGGATCGAGGGCGGCGGTGTGCCCTCGACGAAGGGCACGCTCTGAGGGTTCGCGCGAAGAGCCCATGATCGCCGTTCTGGACTACGGGATCGGCAACCTGCGCTCGGCGGAGAAAGCGCTGCAGCACGTCGGGGCCGACGCCCACCTCGTGACCGACCCGGAGGTGGCGGCCGGCGCCGGCGGCGTCGTCCTGCCCGGCGTGGGTGCCTTCGGAGCGTGCGCGCGGGCGCTGCGCCACAGTGGGCTCGACGCCGCTGTACGAGAGGCCGTGGTGCGTCGGGTCCCGCTCCTCGGGATATGCGTCGGGTTCCAGCTCCTCTTCGAGGGATCGGACGAGGATCCTGGCGCCGACGGGCTCGGCCTCGTCGCCGGACGGGTGCGGTCCTTGGCGGCGACGGAGCGGTTGCCGCAGATGCAGTGGAACATCGTTCGACCGGTCACGGGCCGGGTGTCGCGGTTGCTCGATCCGGGCGATCCCAACCACTATGGCGGCGGGCGGGGGTCCTGGTTCTACTTCGTGCACTCCTACGCGCCCGTGCCGGCGGGTGCGGCGGAGGCCGGCGTCGTCGGGGTGTGTGACTACGGCGGTCCCGTCGTCGCCGCCATGGAGAACGACTCGGTGTTCGCCACGCAGTTCCACCCGGAGAAGTCCGGGCACAATGGGCTCGAACTGCTACGGCGGTTCGCGTCGTTGTGCGGCGAGCCCGAGTCCTGAGAACCGAAAGCGCCGATCTCGTGGACTTGTGGCCCGCCATCGACATCCGTGGAGGGCGGTGCGTGCGCCTGCTGCGGGGCGATTTCGGCTCGGAGACCCTCTACGGCGATCCGGGTCTCGTCGCCGGCGAGTACACACACGCCGGGGCGGAGCGCCTGCACGTCGTCGACCTCGACGCCGCCCGCAGCGGTGTGGCCGTCAACCGCGCGGTGATTGCGGAGATCGTCGGGAGGACGGCAGTTCCGGTGCAGGTAGGAGGAGGCGTCCGGGACGAGGCGACCGCAGGGGCGATGTTCGATCTGGGGGTCGCCCGAGTCGTGCTCGGCACCGCCGCCGTGGAGGATCCCTTCCTCCTGGCACGGCTGTCGGAGCGCTGGCCGGGACGTATCGTGGCCGGATTCGACTACCGGCGGAACGAATCCGGCGAGCTCGAGGCGGCGGTGCGCGGGTGGACACAGCCAAGCGGGCGAGCGCTCTCGGAGATGCTTCCGTTGCTCGCCGAGCTCGAACTGGCTGCCGTCGTCGTGACCGACATCGATCGCGACGGCACAGGCGACGGCCCCGATATGGCCGGACTGACGGCAGTGCTCGGGTGCTCCGGGCTCCCGATCATCTCCTCCGGCGGGGTCGCCGCCGCCGCCGACCTCGAGCGTCTCGGCGCTCTGAAGGTCGATGGGCGCCGCCTCGCCGGCGCCATCGTGGGCCGGGCACTGCTGTCCGGGCAGCTCTCGATGGCCGACGCCGTGGCGGCGTGCGCACCGGGCGCAGCGGGCACATGAGAGCCGTACGTGTCATCCCGTGCCTGGACGTCGACGCCGGCAGAGTCGTGAAGGGAGTGGAGTTCGTCGACTTGCGAGACGCCGGCGACCCGGTCGCGCTGGCTGCTCGCTACGACGAGGAAGGTGCCGACGAGCTCGTGATCCTCGATATCACGGCGAGCTCCGACGACCGCTCCATCATGCTCGGGATCGTCGAGCGCGCCGCAGAGCAGGTGTTCATCCCGCTCACGATCGGTGGCGGCATCCGCTCGGTCGAGGACGCCCGACTGCTCCTGCGGGCTGGGGGTGACAAGGTGGCGGTGAACTCGGCGGCCGTGGCGCGGCCCGGGCTCGTCGAGGAACTGGCAACGGAGTTCGGGGCTCAGTGCGTCGTCGTGGCGATGGACGTCCGCCGGGCGGCGGCGGGCGGGCCGCCGCCGTACGAGGTCGTCACCCACGGCGGGCGCCGCCCGACCGGGCTCGATGCGATCGCGTGGGCGCGGAAGTGCGCCGAGCTTGGCGCGGGCGAGTTGCTCGTGACCTCGATGGATCGCGACGGCACCGAGCTCGGGTACGACCTCGAGCTGATACGCGCGGTCAGCGACGCCGTCCGCTTACCCGTCATCGCTTCGGGTGGTGTCGGATCCCTCGACGACCTCGTCGCCGGCGCCCGCGAAGGAGGCGCCGACGGCCTCTTGGCGGCGTCGATCTTCCACTTCGGGCGCTACAGCATCGCCGAGGCGAAGCTTCATCTCATGGCTCACGACATCGGGGTGCGACCGCCGGGGGTGTGAGCCTCGTTCGCAAGCGCAGTACCGTTGCTCGTCGTGCAGACCGACGAAGACCGCCCGGCGGGTTCGACCAGCATCACATCCGCACGCTCGAAGGGCGCCCCGACCAGAGCCGCCGGCAAGCAGCCGGTGACCATGTTGAACGATCGCGTGCTCGTGAGCCTCCCCCAGTCCGAGGGCGAGCGGCGTTCCCGCGCCGGCATCCTCATTCCGGCCACCGCCCAAGTACATCGGCGGCTGGCCTGGGCCGAGGTGGCGGCCGTCGGTCCACACGTGCGCACGGTCCGATCGGGCGACACGGTGCTGTTCAACCCGGAAGAGTGCTTTGAGGTCGACGTGCAGGGTGAGGAGTACTTGATCCTCCGTGAGCGTGACGTGCACGCAGTCGCCTCCGAGCGCATGGACGGCGGCACGGGTCTCTACCTATGAGTGTCACGCCCGCGGCGCGCTCTGGGTCCTTGGCTGACATCAGCTTCGGTGCGGACGGTCTTGTCGCCGCCATCGTCCAGGAGCAAGAAACCCACGAAGTCCTCATGCTCGCCTGGATGGACGACGAGGCGCTTCGGCGCACCCTCGATACGGGCCGCACGTGGTTCTGGAGCCGGAGCCGCCAGGAGTACTGGTGCAAAGGCGAGACCTCGGGCAACCGCCAGCACGTCCGCGAAGTCCGGTATGACTGCGACGGCGACGTGGTGCTCGTGTCCGTCCGGCAGGAAGGAAGTGGGGCGTGCCATACGGGGGCGCGGACGTGTTTCTTCCGCGTTCTCGAGCCCTGACGCCGGCCGGTCGCAAGCGATGAAGCCGGATCCGGAGGCGTTTCTCGCTCTCGCTCGTGATCACCGCGTCGTGCCGGTGTGGCAGGAGCTCGTCGCCGACACGATCACGCCCGTGGGGGCGTTCAGGGCTGTCGTGGGGGAGGGGGAGGGTTTCTTACTGGAGAGTGTCGAGCACGGCGAGCGTTGGAGCCGGTTCTCTTTTCTCGGGCGCTCGCCGGTGGCCACGCTCGTCGCTCGTGGCGTGCAGCTTGAGGTCTCGGGCGAGCTGCCCGTCGCCGTGCCGCTCGACCGGGGGATCCTTGCCGCCATCGAGGAGATGGTCACCGAGCTGCGGTCGCCGGCGCTGGCCGAGCTGCCACCCTTGCACGGCGGCCTCGTCGGGTACCTCGGATACGACGTCGTGCGGGAGGTCGAGCGGCTGGGACCGGCGCCGATCGACGACCTCGGCATGCCCGACGCCGTACTGTCGGTCATCGGCGAGCTGGCGGCGTTCGACCACTGGCGCCAGCGGGTGACGCTCGTCGACAATGTCGTGGTTCCGAGAACCGCAGCCGGCGAGCCGCATCTCACCGGGGCCCTCGTTCGGTACGAGGCGGCGGGTGAGCACCTGGAGCGATTGCGTGCCGACCTCGAGGGTTCGGGTCACGAGTCGCTCCTCCCGCCCCCGGACCGGTCGGAGCGGTTGCCCGAGAGCGAGGTGCGCCGTGTCGTCTCGTCTGAGGCCTACCAGCTGGCGGTGGAGGTTGCCAAAGAGCACATTCGGGCCGGCGACGCCTTCCAGATCGTGCTCTCGCAGCGGTTCGACCTCGAGCTCGGGTGCGATCCCTTCGACGTCTACCGCGTGCTTCGCCAGGTGAACCCCAGCCCGTACATGTTCTTCCTCCGCCAGGGGGGCGTCACTGTCGTGGGGGCATCGCCCGAGCCACTCGTGCAACTGCTCGACGGCCGCGTCGTGTCCCGCCCGATCGCCGGCACGCGGCGCCGCGGTGATTCGGAGGAGGAGGACCGCCGGCTGGAGGCCGAGCTCGTCGAGCACCCGAAGGAGGTGGCGGAGCATGTCATGCTCGTCGACCTGGCACGCAACGACGTCGGCCGCGTCGTCGCCTTCGACACCGAGCAAGTGGACGAGCTCATGACGGTCGAGCGCTACAGCCACGTCATGCATCTCACGTCGCAGGTGTCGGGCAGGCTCGTCGAGGGGAAGGGCCCGATCGACGTGTTGCGGGCGACGCTTCCCGCCGGCACGGTGTCGGGTGCGCCGAAGGTTCGTGCCATGGAGATCATCGACGAGCTGGAGCCGACGAAACGTGGCCCCTACGCCGGCGTCGTCGGATACATCGACTTCTCCGGCAACCTCGACACGGCGATCACGATTCGGACGCTCGTCGCCACGGCCGACGGCCGAGCTTCCGTGCAGGCCGGCGCCGGGATCGTCGCCGACAGCGACCCGAAGGCGGAGGACGTCGAATGCGCCGACAAGGCTGCTGCCGTTCTGGCAGCTGTCGCCGGGGCGCGGAAGCTTGCGGGCCAGCGCGCTGTTGCACAGGATGATGTCTCAGGTCCGTGATGCCGCCTATCAGGCCATCCGCCACGACGTCGCGTGGCGCATCGTGGCGCGTGACGGCATCATCGTGTCCGGCCCGGGAGCCCTCGACTGGCTGCAGGGCCAGCTCAGCCAGGACGTCGCCGGTCTTCGCGAAGGTGCTACAGGGGTCGGTCTGGAGACGCTCGTGCTGTCCCCGCAGGGCAAGATCGACTCGTTCTGCAGGATCTGCCGCCTCGGGACGGATCGCTACCTGCTGGATCTCCGGGCAGGCTTCGGCGAGGCCTTGCTCGAGCGGCTCCGGCGATTCAAGCTGCGAGTGAAGGCGGATCTCGAGCTGCTGGAGGACCTCCACTCCGTCGAGCTCCGCGGTCCCGGCGCCGAGGTCGCGTCCCGGTCGGTGGCCGAGGCGGTAAGCGCCCTCGCCACGCTGGGCGTGGACTGGCCCGGGTGGAGCGGGCGTGACCACTTGCTCGACGGCGCTCAGATCCCGAGCGATCTGAGGTCGCTCGGGATCGGCCCGACCGCAGATGACGCCGAGGGTTTCGACGCCGCACGCATCGAGGCCGGCGTGCCACAGCTCGGTTCGGAGCTGACGGAGCGAACGATCCCACAGGAGGCAGGCGAGCTCGTCGCCCGCGCTGTCAGCTTCACGAAAGGGTGCTACACGGGCCAGGAGCTGGTCGCACGGATCGATGCCCGCGGGTCGAACACACCCCGACGGTTGCGGGGCGTTGTGATGGACGCCCCGGCGACCAATGGCATGGCCGTCGGCACGGCGCCGGCAGCCGGCGACGAGCTCCGCGTCGGCGGTGAAAAAGTCGGCGAGCTGACGAGCGTCGCCCGGTCGCCGGGGTTCTCCAACCATGTGGCCCTCGCGTACGTCAAGCGGGGCATCGAGGTGCCAGTCCAGGTGGCCGTCGTACATGCCGAAGGTGCCGAGCGTGGTGGCGGCAGCGTTTGCTTGCTGCCCCTGTTCGGAGGCTAGACCTTCATCATGGCAGCGGTTGTGCTCGCTCTGGCGGCGGCGCTCTGCAACGCCATGGCCACGATCTTCGAGCGGATCGGCGTCGAGACAGCGCCTGCCGACGCGGAGATGCGGTGGAAGCTGATGGCGCACGTGCTGCGACGCCCTGTGTGGTATCTCGGCCTCTTGAGCATGGTGGGGGCGTTCCTGTTCCAGGTCGCCGCCCTCGGGCAGGGCGGCCTCACGCTCGTGCAACCGCTGCTCGTGACCGAGCTGGTGTTCCTCGTGCTCATCCTGCGCGTGTGGTTCGGACGCCCCCTCGGCTGGCGAGAGGCCGTCGGTGTGGGGCTCACGGTCGCCGGCCTGTCCACGTTCCTCGCCGTCTCCGACCAGGGGGGTGGCGATGTCGTCCCGAACACCGTGGGCTGGTTCCTCGTCGTGGTGGCGTGCACCGGCGCTGTCATCGGCTGTGTGATCATGACGCGTTTCGGGTCGAGGCCGTGGCGCTCGGCGTGGTACGGGGCCGCCGCCGCCGTCTCGTTTGCGCTCTGTGCGGGTTTCATGAAGGCGACCACCACGTTGATGTCACGCGACGGCTTCGCCGCCCTGTTCGGGCACTTCGAGCCGTACGCAATCGCGCTGGCAGGCCTGAGTGGGCTGTTCTTCGCACAGAACGCTTTCCACGCCGGGCCGATCACGGCCTCGCAGGCGTCGCTCGTGATCGTGGACCCGATCGCCAGCATCGTGATCGGTGTCGGGTTGTTCGGCGACAACTTGAGCGACTCCATCGGCGTGCTCGCCATCGACGCCGTCGCCCTCGCCGTCATGTCGCTGGGCCTCTTCGTGCTGTGCCACTCGCCGCTCATCGTCAACACCTCGTCAGAGGACCGGCTCGTACGATCCGGGGCCAGGACGGCACATTCGTCGGAGCTGCCGGCCTCGTAGACCCACCAGGTGTTTGCGACGCCGCCCGGTAGGCTCGAACACATGTCGTCGTACCTCGACGGGATCCTGTCGTGGCACCGCGCTCGAGCCGCAGAGGACCGGCGTGACCTGGAGACCTTGGCTCGGCTTGCCGACGCCCAGCTCGACGGGGCGCCGCCGACCGGGACCGCCACGGCGGTAACGACCGGCACCACCTTCTCACCCCGCCCCTTCACGGCCAGCCTGCTCGGGAGCGACGCGCCGGCGATCATCGCCGAGGTAAAACGCCGCTCTCCCTCGAAGGGCGACCTCGACCCCGATCTCGACCCAGCGGTGATGGCTGTCGAGTACGCCGAGGGTGGCGCCGCATGTCTCTCGGTGCTGACCGATGCCCGGCATTTCGCCGGCTCGCCAGCGGACTTGATCGCCGCCCGCGGGGCCACCACGCTCCCGGTGCTCCGCAAGGACTTCACGGTGTGCGCGGCGGACCTCTACGACGCCCGCATCATGGGCGCCGACGCCGTTCTGTTGATCGTGGCGGCGCTGAGCGATCCCGAGCTGGTCAGCTTCCTCGCCCTGGCGGAAGACCTCCGGCTGGACGCCCTCGTCGAGGTGCACGACCTCACCGAAGTCGAACGGGCGCTCAGCGCCGGCGCCGGCTTTGTAGGCGTGAACCAACGGGACCTCCGCAGCTTCGAGGTGGACACCGAACGCGCCGAGCGACTGGCCGGTGCCCTACTGCCCGGTATCGTCAAGGTCGCCGAGTCCGGGATCCGATCCCGTCATGACGTCGCTCGGCTCGGCGAGGCCGGCTACGACGCCGTGCTGGTGGGAGAGCTGCTCGTGCGAAGCGCGGATCGTGTCGGGGCAGTGCGGGCGCTCCATGCACCCGTCGGCGAGGTACGCGCCTGATGTGGGTCAAGATCTGCGGGATCACGAGCGAGCAAGATGCTCTTCTCGCCGTGGCCATGGGGGCGGACGCCGTAGGTTTCGTCTTCGCCCCGTCGCCGCGCCAGATGAGCCCGAACGCCGTCCACGCCATCGTGCGCCGGCTGCCGCCTGAAGTGCTCACGGTGGGGCTCTTCCGTGACGAGCGGGCACAGCGTGTCGTCGAGATCATCAACCGGGCTGGGCTCAAGGCGGCACAGCTGCACGGCCACGAGAGTCGGGAAGACTGCGGCTACGTCTCGGTCCGGGTACCGCTCGTCATCAAGGCCTTCGCCGCCGGCGACAGCCGCTTGGCTCGCGCCGGTGAGTACGGGGCGACCATCATCCTGCTCGACGCTCCGTCCCCGGGCTCGGGCAAGGTCTTCGACTGGCGGCTGGCCGAGGGAGCGCCGAAGGGCCGGCGCATCGTGCTCGCCGGCGGCCTCGACGCCGCCAACGTCGCCGATGCGATCCGCACGGTCCACCCGTGGGGTGTGGACGTCTCGACGGGGGTGGAGGCATCGCCGGGGAAGAAGGACCCGAGCAAGATACGGGCTTTCGTGCAGGCGGCCCGCGCTGCCGAGCCGGAGCCGTACGACCCGGAGGAGCTCGAGGGACCCTACGACTGGCAGGACGAACGATGAACCCCATCGGTGAGCTGATGCGAGAGCCGACAACATCGGGACGCTTCGGGGAGTTCGGCGGACGGTACGTCCCGGAGTCCCTCGTCCCCGCTTGCGAGGAGCTGGACGCGGCGTTCCACAAGGCATGGAGTGACCCGTCGTTCCGCAGCGAGCTCGACCGCCTGCTCCGCGAGTACGGGGGGAGGCCGACGCCCGTGTTCGAGTGCCGCAGGCTGAGCGAGCGCCTCGGCGTCCGGCTCCTGCTCAAACGTGAGGACCTCAATCACACCGGCTCGCACAAGCTGAACAACGTGATCGGCCAGGCGCTGCTGGCGGAGCGGATGGGGAAGACCCGCCTCGTCGCCGAGACCGGAGCGGGCCAGCACGGCGTCGCCACTGCCACAGCGGCGGCGATGTTCGGCATGACCTGCACCGTCTACATGGGGGCCGTCGACATGGAGCGCCAAGAACTGAACGTCTTCCGCATGCGGTTGCTCGGTGCCGAGGTATTGCCGGTCGAGAGCGGGAGCAAGACGCTGAAGGACGCCATCAACGAGACCCTCAGAGACTGGGTCGCCGCCGTCTCTACGACGCACTACTGCATCGGCTCGGTCATGGGCCCTCATCCCTACCCGTTCATCGTGCGGGAGCTGCAGCGGATCATCGGCGACGAGGCCCGCCGGCAATGCCGCGAGCTGCTGAAGTCCGACCCGGACGTCGTCGTCGCCTGCGTCGGTGGTGGGTCGAATGCCGCCGGGACCTTCTCGGGGTTCGTCGACTCGGGGGCTCGGCTCGTCGGCGTGGAGGCGGCCGGCGGGGCGGCGATGAGCCGCGGCATACCCGGCGTCGTGCACGGGATGCGGTCGAGGTTCCTGCAGGACGAGGA
>Ga0182018_10003542_pt1 | contig 13929 bp, 10 predicted proteins | sample 812P2MmetaG_FD_120490 | JGI IMG/M metagenome (GOLD analysis project Ga0182018, IMG submission 120490) | Permafrost microbial communities from Stordalen Mire, Sweden - 812P2M metaG | ecosystem: Environmental > Terrestrial > Soil > Wetlands > Permafrost | place: Sweden: Stordalen | collected...
ATCGTGGCCGGGTGGTAAACTTGGCGCTGGACCTCTGCTGTTGTCGGGACGTGGCTCAGCCTGGTAGAGCACTCGCTTGGGGTGCGAGGGGTCGGCAGTTCAAATCTGCCCGTCCCGACCATTTCTGAAATCAACAACTTGCAGGATTCCCCATCCCAGGGAGAATCCTAAGGCGAGGGGTCAGAAATTACAACGAATTTTCGCCTTCCTCACGTTACTTTCAGTCCTCCGTAGAACCCGCTCGTAGACGGTCTGTGGAATGCGGATGCTCCGATAGCCGCGCTCGTGCATAGTCTCGGGGCGGCTCACGATGAGCACGCCCGGCTCGTTCTCAATAAGCGCGTGATGGTCTGCCGAGAGAAGCCAGTTGAAGCCGCAACCGGGCTTACGCTGTATGCAGGATTTTTTTCCATACCTCTTGTCGTCCTCCAGCAGTGAATAAGCCAATGAGCGCCCCTTATCCCATCGGTAACCCCAAAGTGATGGCTATCACCGCTCCGTGTCGGAGCGGATGCTAGCCTCAGTAGCATGCACTGCATCTTTGGCCTGATTGATCCGCAAAGCAAGCGCGTCTTCCACATCGGCTGCACGCCCGACCATGAGCCTGAAGCGAGCAAATTAAACGGACTGCCTGCTCCGGTAGCGGCCCGAGTAAACGAGCTGAAGCCTGCCGCTCCGCAGCTCGTCATCTTGCAGTCAGTCGAAACTCATCCCGAGGCGGAATGGGTGAAGTGGTCCAAGCGCTTCCGCCGGGACTTGCTCACATCGGACTGGGAAGACCACGAATATCTTGCCAACGCATTTAGCAATCCGAAGCGGTTGAGGCGCGTCTTGGGTGAAGAGATAGCCTCCGATGCGGACCTGCAACAAAAATTCCACGATTTTGACAGAGACCATCCGGAGATTTTTGAGGAGCTAGTCCGTCTCGCGGAGAGCTTTCTCTCAGAAGGCAACGGCGTACCGGGTATCGACACGCTGGTGGGACTCATACGGTCCGAAACGAAGTGCAGTATCCGGAACAGCCATAGGGCCTACTATGCTCGGAAACTCCTCATGGACAGTCCGCGACTTCTCGGGAGAATTGCGATTGTGCCTGGCGTTGCGGCGGATGACTTGGTGCTTCCGGATGGGCGAAGCTGGCAAGAGTTCGTGGACGAGCATTGGCAAGAGCTGCGCTTCGCAAGCCCGAACGGCAAGGATGAGGAGGACCAAGAGTGGACATATTGACGCCTTTCCTCCAGGCAGCCCTCCCGCTGGTGGACCGTGGCTTTCACGTATTTCCGCTCATCCCCAAATCCAAGCGCCCGGTGCGCATGGCTGGGGACATGGACCACTTCGATGCCGCAACCACAGAGCCTGAGCAGCTTCGCATGTGGAGCGAGCAAGTGCCGGATGCCAACGTCGGGCTGTCGCCGGATGAAATTTTTTGTTTTCTGGAGACGGATGACGAAGCAGACCTCAAGGCCGCATGCGCGGCCATCCCAGCCGGTGCGTGGGACACCACACGGGTGAGCGCCCGCGAAAATCGTTGTTATTACATCTTCCGGCAGACCTCTCGAACGCGGCGTGCTGGGAACATGACGGTGACGCGAAAGGGCAAGGAGAACCTTTTCGAGTTCAAACAGCACCGCGTATATTGCACGGGGCCAGGCAGTATCCACCCGATGACCGGAAAGCCCTACGTGGCGGCGTGGCGGAACATCTCAGCCATGCCGGACGTTCTGCTCAACCGGCTGTGCGAACTGTACGGCGCGCCAGAGCCGGGCAATAGAACCGTAATGAGCGGGGAGACAAAACATCAGACGGATCTGCTGGACCGCTTTCTCGCCACGTATGAAGTGGCGACTACCGGCGACTGGTTCAACAAGGGCGAGCAATGGTATCGGCCCATTGAGTGCCCGTGGGCGAGTGAGCACGAAAACGCGAACGCGGGGACTTCTACGTGTGTGGTGTACACGGAGGGTGGTGGCTACGGCTTTGACTGCAAGCACCGCTGCTCAACGAAGGGCTGGAAAGAATTTCGTGCAGAGCTGGTGAGGCGCTTCCCGAATCTTAGGTTTTCATTCGTGGGTGATGCCGCCCTGGGTGATGGGCCAGCAGTCACTCTGAGCAGGTCGGCGGATTTGAGTCCGGATGACTTTGAACCGGAGGAAACCACAACGCGCCCGGTGTACCCGGATCAAGTGTGGAAGGGTACGCCTTATGGTGACTTTGCGGATTACTGCGCGGCTGGCAATTTTATCCCGAAGCGATTTTTCTCTGAGGCCCTCAGATCCGTAGTCGGTGCCGTGGTCGGATGCCAATTGAGCACAGACTATCAAGGCGTCAATCCGCGTGCGTACACGGTCCTAATTGGGCCGCCCGGCTCAGGTAAGGGAACGGCCATTACAGCGGCGCGGCAGTTTGTGGAATGCGAATTTGACAGCCAGCGGCGCTCATCCGAACGGCCTTTGCTGTGGGATGATGCGCATGATCCGCTGAATTGGTGTTGGCCGTCCCGGTATATCGGCGCGCATGTTGTCAGTCCCGCCAGCGCGCCCGGATTGATCCAGGCCACAAAGCCGCGCAAGCTGGAGAAAGGGGAATCGCGCAGCCCGTTGGAAGTGTGGAAGCCATTGCCGCGCTTCATCACAATCCAAGAAGAGATAGGCGGGCTGTTTGCCAATTTCGCGAATGAGAACTCTGGACGCGGCCTGGAGACTGCCATCCTGGAGCTGTATGACCGGGACTCTTTCACCACTACGGCAACCAATGAACGCTCCGCAAAATCTGGACGGCTGCTCTATTCTGTTCTGGGGGGAATCCCGAAGACGGAGTGGGACAACATCTTTGCACGTTCGTCATCAGTGGGCAGCGGGTTATTCTCGCGACTCAACATCATCGGCACAGAGAATGAGCGCACGGTTGCAGGGCTGCCTGAGTATGACTTCGGGGAGATGCAGCGCGTATTCCTGCCACGCATCACGGCTCTGGAACGGACACCGACCCGGATTCTGCTTTCACCCGATGGGCGGCAACTCCTGAATGAGTGGTTTGCCCGTCTCTCGGAGAAAATGAAAGCTGCGGATCTGCCAGCGGCCCGCTTGAACATACACGCGCTCCGTGTGGCTTTGCACCTTGCATGGCTGAGGGGTCACGCCAACATTCTGGAGTCAGACGTTGATGCCGGAATCAAAGTGGCAGACTTCCAAGCCAAAATGCGGGAATTCTACCGTCCGGCAGAAGGTGAGACACGCGAGGCGCAATGGGAAAACCGGATCATGAAAACCATGTGCCAAAAGCGGTCGCTGCCGTATCGGGAGTTGCAACGGCTTGTGACGGCAAGCCGCGCCGGTACTGCAGTATGGGAACGAGCCATTGCCGGATTGAAGCGTGACGAGCGCATCGCAGTGGTGGACGAGGTAACCAAGTCCGGTCAGAAGCGAAAGACGGTTAAGCTACTGAAGAGAAAAGACTAAGCCGCACAAGTGCTCCTCTTGCTGACACCCCTGCCGACACCTTTTGGCTCGCAAGTCCTTTGATTGTGCAATTTAGCCAAGCTGTCAGCAGATATGCCCCAGATTGCCCCCATTTCAGGATCGTAAATCATTGAATAATATACATATACATATACGAGAGCAATCCTAATAAGAATGCTGACACCCTTGCGGGGGGTCCTAGCTCAGCCACAGAGGACACAAGAACCGTGGCGGCAAGCCGCCTCCGCGCGAGAGCAAGACGGCTTTGAGTTGTAAGTTGCTGCATAGCAATATCGTAGGGGGGTGGGGTAAATCTTGAAGCAGTACTCCAGGGAGAGCGCCGCAATCCACAAATCTATACAAACAAATAATTTAGAAAAAATAGAAACGGCGACTAGTGCAGGGATTAGAGGGGGGTGGGCTAAATCTCAAACAGAGATCGTGGGAGAGCACACCAGCAGGACAAATTCCGACAAACAGGAATAAATCCTGATCTACGATTCTCCCATGAGCTGTCTGATAGTGAAGTGTGCCGGTAATGGGGAAAGCATCGAAATCAATTGGTGGAATGAGGTGAAGGCGTGCATTGCTGCCAAATACCCGGCCCGAATTACCTAGCCACTTGCCGCGCATGGATTTGGGTGCGGCCAAAACCCCCATCATTCCTTTTCGCGGACGCGCCCACAGGTCGCCTGACGCGATTGCAGTACCTTCTGGACGCCTCTTTCGCCGATTCAGATCTATTTTTAGTCATGTAGAACAAAGGGTTGCGGCGGTCTGAAGGCGAAGGGCCGTGGAGATTTGGCACTCCCCCCGTCAGCCTTCTCTCACCGTCGCGATACGATTGCAACCGAGGCGCTCTGAAGCGACCCGCCCGCGTGCTTGAGAATGGCCCACCCCAGACTGCCAACAACCGCCGCTCGCTCGGCATTAATGTCCCGGATTCGCGGGAAAAACACGAAGCCCGAGCTGACGGTAAGGCGAATGCTCCACCGTCTTGGATTTCGATTCCGACTACACGTCCGAAATTTGCCGGGGTCACCGGATATTGTGCTGCCGAAGTACTGCACGGCCATCCAAGTTAAAGGGTGCTTTTGGCATGGTCACTGCTGCCAAGAAGGGAGGGTACCACGCACGAATAGCCATTATTGGGGACCGAAGCTCCTTCGGAATCGTCAACGCGACACGGCAACTGAGCGCAAGTTACGTAAGCTGGGTTGGTCGGTGCATACCTTGTGGGAATGCCGAGTCCACTCGTCCACCGATGCTCAATTGACAGATATGCTCCTGAAGATCTTCAGAGCCTGACGGCTATAGGCGCGGCTAATCGTCACTGCGCGTCGATCCTTAGCCGCGAGCCAGAAAGGGCACGCCTCTGCATCGGAATGCGTTTGCCGGAATCACAAAGATCTGCGAGGCGCTTTTGTACATGTTCGCTCATATATAGATGGTCCACGAAGGCTGACGTTGCCACAGCACCGGCGACCAATCGCACTCGCAGCATAGTCCCCTCACCATCCAAGCCGCTAAGTTGGAACCTCATCTTCTGGTTGGCGAATTTCATGGCCGGGAAATGCTTGTTCACTAGATTCCGGAGCACTGTCACCAGGTTTTCGGGAGAGTCGTGAGAAGCCTCGTACCTTGCCCACACGTTTTGAACGCGTTCGGGGTCCACCTCACGCGGCAGATGGTCAAGCAAATCTTTAAAGAACTCACGCCACTGTTCGGCAAATCGATCATCGAAGGTGTTGAACGATGCGGATACGTTCTGAAGGGCTTCGTCGAAAGGGATCTTTATTGAACGCGCTTTTCCCTTACCTTCTCCCAGGTGCAGCCTGGCATTCCAAATTTTCAGCGAAGGTTCGCGTGATATATCCGAATCCGTTGAATGAGATCTGGAGAAATCGAGATTGTCGAGTTCGACTCTGCTGCCCCGCACTTCCTTGCCTGGTACCATCCCGGTGAACTTCCTTCTCGGGTTTTCGATCACACGCTTTCGCTTAAAGCTCGATTTAAGCGGGCTCGAAAGGAGGTCTACCTTAGGCCGGAGGGCTGGGTTTGTGCGCTTCGTAATCCTTTTTGCAATGGCAAATGAAAGAGGTGGCGGAACAGCGTCGCCCGCCTGCCGATACCGCGAGCCGATACTGTTGCCTGTGAATTGATATGTGATTGGGAAGCCTTGAATCGACGCGCACTCACGAATGGTCGCTCGCCTGTAACGACCCTCCCCAGCCTCAAGCACCAGAGTCTCGCGGCCTAACTGCGTTGCTACTATGGTGCGCGCTGGGCGATCAAGCTCGTCAGGGAATGACATCCGCCCCATGTATGGATGTTCGGTCTTCACATTGCGAATGGACATTACCTCCTCCTCGGTGAGCACAGTGTCCATGAAGTGGTCAGTCAATTTCGAAGCAGGCAATGGGAATCCATAGATCGGATCGATGATTACGGCGTTGCTGTGTTCTGAATGGGGGCGTGGAAATGCGTCAAGAACATCTCCCAAGCTTCTCCATGGAAGTGCGTTTGGCTGATCAAAGAGGGATAGCCCATCCTTCGCCCCGTTGTGCGTTTGCAAGGGAAGTGGGAAACACCCAATTAGGTAGCGATTTCTGGTTTGCGCTACCCCATAGTCGGCACTATTGAAATGGGCACGAGTGGAGACATCAAGGAATCCATGCTGGTCTATCCCAATCCACTCCAGCGGGATCTGGTCAGGCAGGTGATTTGCTACTCGCGGAACATTCTCCATGATCCAGAAGCGCGGCTTTTTGATTGCAACCACGCGGAGAAACCACTGGACAAGCCGCAGGCCATCGAGAACGTTCGCTCTGCTGCCTTTGGATGTTGAAAAGTTTACGCATGGCGGCCCGCCTACGATGAGATCTGTATCGGGGAGATCAGCGGGATCGATAGACAGCACGTCGGCACACAGTACGCGGGCTTCTCGGTGGTTCAACGCGAACGTTGCACAGGCATCCTTGTCGTAGTCGATGGCACACACAGTTGCGATCCCAGCCATGCGAAGACCTTCCGACATGCCGCCGGGGCCGCAAAACAAATCTAGTGCGGTTATCACAGGCCCTCCCGATTCGAGCGGTAAGCGATCCATGCTGCCACCCGAAGTCATCCCACGGCCCACCGAGATGGAAGCGCCCGAGTCGGTAATGCCATCCTCGGCGGCCCGACTGTCCGGGATCGTGGGAGATCTGAATTGAATATGACACATCAGGAGCAGGCGAATAAGAGGAGAAGTTCTATGGCGTCCCGATGCGACACCTTCGGCCACTGATTTGGCCCATTTTGCCTCAAATGGAATTGGCTTCCGTAATCTCATTCGGTGGTAAGCCGTAGTCTCGTTCCGGATATTGGGAATTTCGGAAGTGAATTAGCACGAAATGGCCAAATTGCGGAAGGCTTTCGGTTCCCGACTGCGCTCCATCCGGGAAGACAAGCGGATGAGCCAGGAGGAGTTCGCTGAGTTTGTCGGAATATCAGTCGATTTCCTAAGCCTGATCGAACGCGGAATCAATGCTCCGTCTTTCGAGACCATTGAAAAGATCGCTGAGCGCCTTGGGGTTCAGGTGGCCTTCCTGTTTGCTTTCGAGGAAAGCGAAGGCTCATGAAGCTCATCGATACGTATTTATTGGCGTCCACCGAAGAAGCTAGGAGCAGCAAGGGGTGGAAAGAAACCCACGAGGCAATCTCCAACTCCATCAAGGCGATGGTCTGGCCCAAAGACGGAACGAGCTTCCGCATCCCCCGAAAATTCCGCTACCAGACAGCTTCTAACCCAAAACCAAAGTGGAGGCGCAATGGCGTCGATCCGATCAAGGCGCTGTTCCGAACCCTGATGAGACACCAGCGTTGCCTTGACGAGCACAAACTGGAGTTAGACAGCTATTTCAAGCAGCTTCGGGATGCCGCGAAGGTATCGAAGCGGGAGATACTTCATTACCCATCGCTTGAACCTGTGACAAAACTGCTCAATGAGGGTGTGGGCGACTTCGATTTCTATTATGAACACGATTCTGGGTTTAAGACAGTGGTTGAATGGGAGACCGGCAATATCTCCTCTTCTCACCGTTCGCTCAATAAAATGTGCATGGCGTTATGGGCTGATCTATGCGATGCAGCAGTCCTGGTTTTGCCATCAAGGGAATTCTATAAGCACCTGACGGATAGAATTGGAAATGTGACCGAGCTGGAACCTTACTTCTACTTCTTCCAGCGGGTCGCGGCATTGAATCATAGATCCATCCTTGCAATCTATGTCGTAGAACACGATGAACTATTCGATTCTCACTTGTGGAGTGACTTTATTCCTTCGGGACAGGGTGGGAATGCCGAGACAGACCAAAAGCAGCCAAAGGATATGATCGTGCTGCCCGCGTCCATTGGAAGGGACAGCAGCCGCAAGCAGGAAGCCAGCAACTAGAGACTGGTCCGTTGTGGCTCTCGGGGGTTGCCAAATGAAACTCGCGGTCCTGAGGCTCCACTGGCGAATGACGGAGACAGGCAGATGAATAGGCACATCGCGGAGAAGATGTTCTCCGAGCTGAACGGAAAGATTATCGGGGGATGGCGCATCACTGGATTGCTCAACAACGGCAAATCTGCCGTCGTTTTTCTAGCCGAAAAAGGTGGGACAGCTGCTGCATTGAAGGTGTTTGATCCTGAGATCGTAGATCGGTACGGAAAATCATCTCAGCTCGCGCGGATAGATCGCGAGAAGACACTGATAGGGAAAAGTCACCCACACCTCGTACAAATCTACGACGGCGGAGAAGATGCTGGATTCCTGTTTGTAGCGATGGAGTATTTTCCCGGCAAGAATATGGCGGAATGCCTGGAGGACATCCCGCCTCCTCAAGTTCGATCCCTTATCGCGCAAGTAGCATCTGCCGCCAAATTTCTTGAGGATTCCTCGTTGGCCCATAGGGATATAAAGCCATCGAACATCGGAATTTCTTCCGACTTCAAGTCCGCTAAACTACTTGACTGCGGAGTACTCAGACCGTTCGATTTGAGCAACGTGACTGATGAGGGCGAGCAGCTATACTTCATCGGGACGTTGCAGTATAGCCCTCCGGAACTCCTATTCCGAGAGGAGAATCCCTCGATTGAGGGGTGGCGCGGCGTCACATTTTATCAACTCGGTGCGGTCTTGCATGACTTGCTGATGAGGAAGCCGCTCTTTATGGAGTCGACAAATCCCTATGCGCGACTCGTGCGGGCGGTAGAGAGAGAAATTCCACGGCTGGATTCCGCCGCAGCAGACTCGGACCTCCGCCTCCTTGCTCAAAACTGCCTATCGAAAGTACCCAGTCAGCGTCTTGATACCGTGTCGTGGGAAAGTTTCAATCAGCCTCCAACGGCGGACCCTCTGGAAATGGCCCGGCGAACAATTGCCCAGCGCCGCGCCGCCGCCGCATCCATACCGGCTATTTCGCCCAATACAGAAGAGCTACGTGAGCAGCAATGTTTTGCGCTCCGCACGTCACTCGATTCGGCGGTGGTTAACACAATCACATCTGAAACAATGCCGCGTTATTCCACTCGCGACAGCGGCACGGCAAATCCGTACCTTGTGAAAGTTCTCTTTCAGCCGTCCCCGTCGGATGGTCTCATGCACTATTTCGCCTGTTATTTCGAGGGTGCAATAGCCGACCCGCTGACCGCCCTCAGAGAGCTGAAGGTCTGGGCTTGCATTGCCGCGAACGAGACCTTGATTCCTGAGCATCCGGAAGCTGCCCGAATTGGGGCAGCACTCAGGGGTGCCCTCATAGATCAAGATGTTAGAGCGATGGTACACGATTGTCTTTTGATGGCATACGCTCAGGCTCTCGACAGCTCGGCGGCACCTGGAGAGATTGTGTGGCTTCCAATTAGGGGGACATTATGAGCTGGTGGCTCGATATAACTGATCTCGATGATGACCAGAAAAACATAATCTCTCTCCCGCCTGACGGAAAGTATCTTATCCTGGGACCGCCCGGCTCCGGTAAGACAAATCTATTGCTCATTCGCGCCGAGTATCTCATTCGGACAAATCAACCAAATCTGCTGGTACTTATGTTCAATGACCCGCTTCATGATTTTGTAAGCCGGGGCGGTGCACATTACAACGTTCCTTATCAGAAGATTAGAAAGATGCTCTCTTTCGAACTTGTCCTTCTTCGCGAGAATGGGGTCTCCGTTAACGACATTGAGGATGAGGAGTTAACGGACAAACGCAAGATTCTCGCCGAAAGAGTTTTGGCGCTTTTGGCTTCCAACCCAAAACTGGAGCAGCATTTGCAGTGTTTGCTTGTGGATGAGGTCCAGGATTGCATACCGGAGGAGATTGAGGTTTTCTTTCGGTGTGCAAAGAACGTATGTTTCGCTGGCGACAGCGGTCAGCGCATCTTCGGCGCGTATGACGTGATTCCGGATTTGGAAAAACGGGTTAAGGTCGAACGACTCAAGACTCATTATCGAATCGGACATGAGATTTGCCGCGTTGCAGATGTAGTTGGCAAAGCCGCTGGAATTGACGCGGTTGCAGGCCACTGCAACTATAAGGGGCCTGAATCCAAAGTTCACTTCATTCCATGCGCCAGCAACGATGAACAGGTTGAAAAAATCATCGCCAGCCTGGAGATACAGTTGACTGCATTTCCCGGTGAACTACTAGCCGTCGCCGCTCCCAGAAAGGCTGACCGAGACTTCCTACGGCAGAAGCTAGAGACATCAAAACTCGGGCCACTTTTGTTGCCGCATCGTGAGTCGGGAAGCCTCGATCCCGACCAGAGAATCTACGTTGCCCATCTTCGTGAGATAAAAGGCTTAGAGTTTCGGACGATACATCTGGGACTAATGCAGCATCTTCATAAACTCGGACCAAATCAGAAACGCATTGCTTATACGGCGATAACAAGGGCGAAGACGACTGTATCCATTTATTTCACCGGCAGCGTGCCCGGATACCTAGAAGAGGCTCAAACGGTAATCGAAGCACCTAAACCCAAACCGGACTTGGCGGACCTGTTTCCGAAAAAGTCAAAGGGGAAGGCATGAGCACTCTATATTTCTCACTAATTGAGAGGCGCGATTTTGGCGACCTCCTTACGGGCGAAGGAGTTACCCGCACCAGTGTATCTGAGGCGGATTCGCTGTCTTACTTGGCTGACTTTCGGCTGAGTTCGGATCAAATGATTGTCGCCGTGTGGCCTGAAAATCCAGCCGCTGCAGGAGATTTGCCGAGCCTCCTAGTATGTCGCGATGGCTTGAAAGATGATTGGGCTGCGTGGATCACGACGTATGTAGCGAAACTACGGCCCTTTACCGCATTCATGAGGCTGGTAACGTCAACAGAATTGGAAATGATTGCTGTAGGATCGCGCGCTCCCAGCTTGCGCGATCTCACGTGGCCAGCCAGCGGAATGATATTAGGTGAGGCGCTGAGCGCATCGGGGTTACCAGATAAGGCTCTCGAAACATTGCCGGCTAACGTTTTTGAGAGCACATTGTCGTTCGCTATCTTCCGGACGTGGGCACTTTTTCCAAAGGGTCTCGGGCGGACGAATGTAGTTGACGGCTGGGAGCGCACAAGGAAGCTGACACGGCAGAATCCGAGAGGTATTGATACGTTAGCGATTGCCTCGACCTGTGAGAGTGTGATTGAGGCAGCTAGCGGATCGAAGCAACAGAGCGGGCTCACGGACTCAGACGTTGTTCGCGCAGTTCGTTCCATTCTGGAGTTTGGTGGACTGTCCTACGGCGGTTCTCCCCACGAGCGGTTACTCAGTGACGTCCAACAGAGGATGCGGGGACCTCGTGAGGATCGAGTAGTCGCGTTTACCCAAGTTGTGCGCGAAATGGAAGGTGCAGCAATCCCGTTTAGTGATGAATTTAGATCGTTCGTGCTCGGTTATCTGGCGAGCCGAATTGCGCCGGGAACAATCCAGCATTCTGCGGTCATCGCTCCGCTGCTCTCGCATTACAAGGCTGCGCTATTGTGGTACGGGTTTTGTGCGGCGTTTGGAGATTCTGAAAAGAAAACGTCTTCGGGTGCGAGGTTCTCCCGGTCACCCTTGGACCTTCCCGGCAGCGCAAGGTGGGTGGTCCGCAGCCTTTTGAGGCGTGAGGACTACGCCTCCAGACCCTCCTGTGATATTGCACTTGTTGAGCTGCTTGCGCTCTCGCGGACCGGAGATGATCCGCTATCTGGATTAACAAGGACGGCACAGGGCACTGCAGTGGTTGAGATTATTCCGGGAGTTTCCACCGTCGTTAACACCCATCAAAGGAGCAACGCAGCAGAGTCGGGCATGACGCCCCGGCAGAGAGAAATGTTATCTTCGATGGGCAGGCAAATAGAGCGTCTACGCGATATGTATGGCGAATTGATTGATGTGGATACTCGCGGCTCTCAGCAAGCACAACTCTTTCCGACGAAACGCAAGAGACCTTAGACTGGGTTTGCGTTTCACCGTCGCTCGGGCGGAATGGCCACATTAAGACCGCTCCTCGTTCGTGCGAGGGGATGCGCGCATTAGATAGGTCCGTCTTCATCGAAATAACGTTCCCAATTCTCAACAGGATCTCCTAGAAGTCGCAGCAGCATCAGACCGCGAGGCGTGGGCCGCGCGCAATAGTCTGTGCGGGGCACAGACCGAGTTTCTGTGTGCATCACTTCAGCCAATCCGAAACCCTGAAGGCGAAGGCAGATTCCGAGGCCCTCCTCCCGACTGAAGGTGTTGCCATCTGTCTTTACGGCTCCCTTGCCCAGTGCCAATGCCATTTGCAGGGCGAGTTCCTGGCGGCGCTGTAAGAAAGTGTTCGGGTGCATACCGGCTTGATTCGCGAGTACGGCGTCCCAGTCTCCACGCCTATTCATAACGGCGTTGAGCACCTGTAGCGCTTTAACGTCCGCTTCATTCAGTTGCTCAATGTCCTGGATGAAGCTCACCAAGTCCGCAACCTTGGCTGGGCAGATGGTGGCGTTCGCGATGGACGAAACGAAGCGCTCACGCTTACGATCATCAAAAGTGATTCCATCGCTGGCGATAGCAAGCTGAATCGAAGACTGCAAGTCCGTGACATCCACCCTCAATTGCTTTTGTTCTCGTTCGAGACGCGCGTATTCAGGCTCCAGCCCTCGTAGCCTTTCGATCAAAATTGCCTGTGTTTCCTCCGTTCGTTGTCTCCATGTGTCCCCGCGCGCGAATCGTGCCCAAGCAGCAACTACTGCCGCCGGAATCGCGAGATGCGGCACTGCGGCGAGGCCACCTATCGTGAGGGCCGCGCCCGCGACCTCGGCTACCCGTTTTTGGGTGTTTGGTTCATTTTGAGGATACTGCTTAGCCACCGCGTCGAACGGATCATCTATCGCCATCTGACCCTCGTCATCGATTATCCCCTGCTACCCGATGTCCCAGCCACTTCGCTACTTGGACAGCAAACTCAGCCGCTCATGCACGGCCTGTAGGTCCGCCGTGGTCAGATGCGCGTATCGCTTCGTGGTCTCCAGGTCGGAGTGGCCCATTACCCGCTGCAACGCGAACACGTTTCCGCCCCGGCGCAAATACCCGGTGGCGAATGTATGCCGGGTGGCGTGGAGTGTGCGTCGTGGTGGGGCGAACCCCAGCGAGTTGCACAGTGCCTTTACGTCTCGCAGTGTGTTTCGGCGGCCCAGCTCTGTTTCTCCCGATGTTGCGAACAGTAGGGAATCCGGTTTGCGGTTGAAATCCGTGATGTAGCGGTGAAGGGCCTTGCGTAGCTCAAAGCTGAATGGCACTATCCTCTGCTTGCGACCCTTCCCATCCAGCGTCACGAGCAAATCATCAAGGTTGATGTCGGAAAGACGCAGCTTAAGGACCTCACCAATGCGTGCCCCCGTGTCCAGCAGAAACAGAACGATCAAATGGAGTCGGCGCTCAATCCTGCCCTTCGGCTTCCAATCCACCAGCAGACGAATTTGCTTATCGGAGAACGTGGGCAGCACACATTGCGGCTCCTTGAGTTGTGCAATCTTCGGGTGTCTGCACGCGGGACTGCATTTCACGTCCGGCCCGGCGCTGGCCCAATGTACGTAGGAATTGAGCGCGCGGATTGCGCTGTTGCAGCCTGTAGCCTTCAGCCCCTTCTCTCGCATCCGCATCACGGCGGCCTTGAGGTCCTCCTGTGTGGGCGCATCGGTGTCCAGCCACTTGAACGCGTGCGTGTACCACTGAATGGTGGCTTCCGTGACGTTGGTGAGGTACTTCCGCTCCTGAATGAACTGCTCAAAACGGGCTTGCATGACTTCCTCCGCGAGGGGTAAAAATCGGAGGCAAATCGTGTAAGTAATTGTCCCATAATGGTTTATGCTCAGCCTGGTAGAGCACTCGCTTGGGGTGCGAGGGGTCGGCAGTTCAAATCTGCCCGTCCCGACCATTCAAACCTCTCCACGAAGATTTCTCGATTCGTCACTCCGATGGTTGCGTCGCGG
>Ga0182018_10003544_pt1 | contig 13927 bp, 10 predicted proteins | sample 812P2MmetaG_FD_120490 | JGI IMG/M metagenome (GOLD analysis project Ga0182018, IMG submission 120490) | Permafrost microbial communities from Stordalen Mire, Sweden - 812P2M metaG | ecosystem: Environmental > Terrestrial > Soil > Wetlands > Permafrost | place: Sweden: Stordalen | collected...
CGAGCTGATGCGCGAGCATACACACCTGCCCGCGATGGTGGGCTTCGTGAGAAAGCATGTAGCACAGCATTTCCGGGCCAACCGGCCAAGGCCGAGCCCAGCCGTCTCTGCGAAACTTCTCGACGCGGCCTCCACCACCGCCGAGCGCTTCAGCAAGCATCTCCGCGCAGCGAGCAGCGCTCTCGGCCAATCCCGCGCGCGCCTGCTGCGGCGTGCAGTGCGCGCGGTTGAGCTGTGGTGGAACCTTCAGGTGCGGAGCCGTAAGCCTGATCCACTTGGAGCGGACATTGTGCATGTGCGTGAAGATCGCCACAATGGTGCGGGCCTTTCCGGGCGGTTTGGCTCTCCACGCGGCAGCGTCAAGATGTTCGATAAGAATCTGGTTCATGCGATCATTGGCGGCAAAGATCTGGACCGCGGTTCGGCTGAGTTGAGTGTGAAGCTTGGGTTGACGCGTGGTCACGGCTCCGTGCTCCTTAACCTATAATACTTTCGGGCCGGCGGCCATCCGGAAGTAATCCGCGTCATCCGTCACGCGGAACCGCCCGAAGACTAGCGTCCGGGCTTTTTCACGCGGCAGATAGGAGCAAGGGATCACGCCGGGACCGAGTGCCATCCGGTAATCAACGTGAGGGGAGAAGAAGACGACGGGAGCGAATTGATCAAAAATCGCCCATCATTGGAAACATCGTATTGGAAGCTAACGAATGAGCTTCCGACGATCCACGTTTCAAAGAGGGGATGAGGCGCGCCGGCGCGACCGCTGAACGAATCGAACGAGGCCGTTGCAATTTTGCGATCTGATGTCACAAAGAAGAGCTGCTTCCCGTCGGCGCTCCATCGCGGCTGAGCCGCCGGCAGATTGGAGATCTGAATGCGCGGACCGGGCCTTGGGAACGGCTTGATCCCAATCCCTAGAGGGGGACCAGCATAGGCAATCCATCGACCGTCCGGTGAGAACTGCGGCTCGGCGCCCACAGCGAGCTTGTGCGGTTCTTCCTGGCCCGGCGACCAGACGCAGACCGTAGGACCTGTCTGGTGTATCTGCATGAACGCCAAGTCTCCATTCACAGATTCGTGGGGGATCACACTTCCAAGCGGCAGGATCCTGCGCGGCGCGTCCGAGCCATCGGCCTTCGTTTTCCAGGAAGAAGAGACGTGGCCATCGATTCGGTCGTAGATGACGCTCGAGCCGTCGCGGGACCATGATGGGTGCCAATCGTTAGGCCCTTCTGTGAGACGAGAGGTCACGTCTCTCTCAAAATCGTAAATCCCGATAGAGAGGCGTCCATCATTGAACTCATCCGAACAAAAGGCGAGCAATTTGCCATCAGGAGAAATGGCAGGATCTTGGCATCCGCGCAGGGGAAGTCTACCCAATGAATTTCCGGCGCCGTCGAACCACTGGAGTTCGGAATAGAAGTCGCGGGTCGAGTGAAAGACCAGCAGTCCCGTCTGCGAAACTGAGAAGCCGGAGTGAAACCACGCTTGTTCCCAGATCTTGAGTTCATGCTGAGCGATGGTCAAAGGAACATCGATCAAGCGTCGGTTGTGCTTGTCATAACGCTGCGCAATCAGTGAACCTTTTTGCCTGTACAAAACGTAACCGAGCGCGCACGCGACGTTGCCTTCGATTTCAGAAGAGACCAGCGTAACCTCGCCGGAGTTGAGCGAGGTAGCGTAGAGTCCGTTGCGCAACGTGTCCTGTGGACCAACCCGATTTACAAAGAATAGAAAATCGTCGCTGCCCGTCACGAATACCGGCCAACAGTGCAATTGACTGCTGTGCTCGGATGGCCGCGGCGTGACCGCCACAGGCGTGCCACCGGGAGCAGAGACCCTGCACAACGGCCCAGTGACTGAAGGCGCGAATACGATGACATCTGAGGTATGCCACGCGGCACCGTGAAATGCTTTCGATTCGCAGATAGTACGGATCTCTCCATCCACCAGATCGATTGTGTTCAACTTGCCGAAACTGAAGAAGCCGAGATGTCTGCTATCTGGAGACCAGAACGGAGTCCTTGCCCTGTCCGTTCCCTCCAGTTGTGTCATACGACTCGAGGCCAGATCTCGAATCCAGATTGATTCGTCGCTGTCAGTGTTTGTCGCCACGAACGCGAGGCGCCGTCCGTCCGGCGATATCGCAAAATGGTTTGGCAGGAACGATTTATTCGATGGCGGAAGCAATGAAGAGCGCAGAACATGCGCAGATTGCAGTTGCCGCTTCTCCTGAAGTACCCCCACGTCACTAACTGGCGCAATGAAACGGTACCCTCGTCCCGCGATGGTTTCGACAAAACGAGGACTATCTGACGTGTCTCCTAGGGACTGGCGTATGCGTGCGATTGCTTTGTTAATCGCCCGGTCGAATTCAACGAAGGTCTCCCCCTTCCACACTCGGAGTCGCAGATGGTCACGGGAGACGATTTCCCCTGGCGTCTCCAGCAAAATTGTCAACACCTGGAAGGATTGCCTCGGCAACCGCACGCGCAACCCGTGTTTGCGCAACTCGCCAGTTGGAAGGTCTGCTTCGAAAACCCCGAACTTCAAACACCGGAACGAGTTTTGACCTGGCATCGGGACACTTTGTCTTTGTGATATCAAACGGGAACATCTTCCGTCAACGTTTGGTTTCTCAATAACTTGGGAGGGAACACGGAATCCATTTGCAATCAACATTGGGAGACGCGACGTTGCGCCTATACTCCGGGCTTATTTAAGCATTGGAGGTCAACTTGAAACAGAAACTCGGCATCGCCATTGCCGTATTCCTTCTCGTGGCTGGATTGAGAGGCCAACAGCCATCGTACGTAAGTTTTCCTAGCGATAGGGCTCAGATGCAATCAGCACAGACAACTGGCGACTCCCAGCGTACAGATGCTCTAGCGACTACTGACGCCAGCGTAGCAAAGCCCATCTTTGTACCGCCTGACGGTAACCGCTCGGCGGAGCCGACCGGCGATATCAGAATCAAAGTATCGGGGGCCGACACCGGCGGTGCGGTTGCAGTTCTCGAAGTGCGGACGGATCCTGATTTCGGCACACCGGTTCATGTCCATCATGTTGAGAACGAGTGGTTTTACGCGATCGAAGGCGAGTATGAAGTCAAAGTTGGCGATAACATCTTTCACCTCAAACCGGGCGGCAGCGTGTATGCCCCCAGGTTAATCCCCCACGCTATTAATGATGTCAGCGAGAAAGGCGGCAAGATGATGGTTGTGGCGCAACCTGCTGGCCACATCGAAGCGTTCTCCGTCGATTTGTTCAAGGTAATCTCATCCGGCACACACGACGAAGCAGCCATCAAGGCGGTGTTTCTAAAGCACAATATGGATATCGTAGGACCGCCATTACCCAAAAAGCATCAACCAATGACCACACCTTGAGCCGCTCGAAGAATCCGGGTAAAACGCTGAATTCACTCGGAATCAGCAATGTGAAGCGCGACGAAAGGCGTCGCGCCTGTTTGTCGTGGACACTTAAGTTGCCAGCTAAGATTTGCTTCTCAGGATTGCCCCGTTTCTGAGGATGGAAGTCCGAAGCGCCGGGTCAGGTCTTGAAACGTGGTATCGAACTGTAGGCCCCCGAAAACGGGGCCGCGAAACTCCGCGACCAGTCTGGAATTTCTCTCTTGAAAGGCTTTTTTCAGCCACTCGATCGCCAATTCTTTTTCATCGAGAGCGGAGTAGATGAGGGCGAAATCGAAAGGGGAGACGTATTCCGTCATGGAGCGTTCCGTGAGCTGCTCCAAAACGTTGCAGGCGGCAAGCCTGTCCCCGACCCTGGCGTAGGCGTATCCCAAATGAGAAACGTAGGGAAGGCTGTTTCCAGACTGTTTAGCGGCTTCGTGAGATTGGCCCAAGGCCTCGTCCAGTTTCCCGCCGGCATCGAGGCCGCGCGCGAGAAGCCAGTGACCGAAGGGGTTATTCGGATCGAGTTCGATGGCTTGACGGCATGCCTCGATTGCCCGATCGTGGCGGCCGGCCTTCATGTAGATGAATCCGACAAATGCATTCACGACCAGCGAAAGCGGGTCGAGATCGCGCGCCGCAAGCACCTGGGCAATTGCCTCTTCATGCCTTTGCAGCAAACTGAGCAAGACAGCGTACCAGTGATGGGCAACCGCACAGTTTCGGTCGAGTTCAAGAGCTCGTCTGAATTCCTGTTCGGAGCCCGGCCAATCCCAGTAATAAAGGTGCCGAACGGCGGCAAGCGAGTTGTGCGCCTCGGGCAATCCCTCGTCCAGCTCCAAGGCTTTTTCGGCCGCTTCTCGTGCTTTTGGGCAAACGACGTGAGGGGAGGAAAGGCCAAACACGTTCATCAAGATATAGCAGTCGGCGAGCCCCGCATACGGCGCGGCGTAGGCTGCATCCGCTGCGATCGCCTGGCGGAAGTATGCGAAGCTCCTCTCCAGGTCCGCTTTTGTTCTCTTGTTCCAAAAGAACCGGCCTTTCAAATAAGCCTCATATGCCTCCGCGTTTACTGAGCGCACGCCGGCGAAACCCGCTTCCTCCTCGGGTGTTAGCCGCGACCGAATCTGGCAGGCGATGGCGTATGCAATTTGCCGTTGTAAGGTCATCACATCACCTAACTCACGCTCGTAGCTGTCCACCCATAAGTGGTCATCGGTAAAGGGATTGATGAGTTGCGCCCGAATCCGCACTTTGCGATCCGATACCACCACCGATCCCCGAATCAATGCGCCGACGCCCAATTGCCGCGCGATCTCACCCAGTGGCAGGGTGGTGTTCTTAAAGCGCATGGCGGAAGTGCGGGAAATGACTCGAAGGTCTCTGATTTTCGCCAAATGCGTGATCAACTCATCGGTCATTCCGTCCGCCCAATACTCCTGCTTTGGATCGCCCGACAAGTTGTCCAGCGGAAGCACCGCCAGGGAGCTGATGCCTTGCTCCACAGGCGCTGCAAACCGGTAGCCTCGCCTCGGCAGAGTCTCGATAAATTTGGGAGTGTCCGCGGAGTCCCCTAAGGCATGGCGGAGTCTGTTCACGGCTTTATTGAGGCCGCAATCGAAATTCACAAAGGTGTCGGCGATCCAGATCTTTTTCTGAAGCTCGGCGCGCGTGATGACTTGACCGGGACGCTCAAGCAATGCCGCCAAGACCTGAAACGGCTGCTCCTGGAGCCTGACCTTCACTCCCGATCTGCGGAGTTCTCCAGCCTCAATGTCGGCCTCGAAGACTCCGAAACGTATTGCCGGCAATGATTTCTTTTCACCCCGCACGGCTTAACCCTTGCAGCGGATTCTACACCGTTCCACGGCGCACAAACCGGATCACGGGAACTTCCAGGGAATGAACTCGCCACACTTAGGGAATGCGCCGGCCATTGCCGTGTATTCCAAAACGGACCTATCTTGCATATGGGTCAGAAAAAAGCCTTGTCGAAAGAGGCCGTCGAACCTGACTTGGCTGATACACCACTGACATCGGAGACTCCGATCTGACAACACCGCGGACAGACGTTCGATTGAAAACGTCACGGGCGTGGAGGGATGCAGTGAACGAACGCCGTCACGGCATCTTTTATGGATGGGGGGTCGTCCTGACGGCCGCCTTCGGGCTGATGCTAGGGACGGCCCCAATCATTTCATATTCCTTTGGGGTTTTCTTTAAGTCCCTGAGCCTGAATTTCCATGCCGGTCGAGCGGCCATTTCATTGGCCTTCACCTTGCATAACTTGGTGGGCGCTTTCAGCATCGCCGCAACTGGAAGGTTGATCGACCGTTACGGCGCGCGAAAGGTGATAGTGCCATTCAGCGTGATATTCGGCTTTCTTCTGTTATGCGCTGAAGCGGTTTCGGGAAAACTGTGGCACCTCTATCTCTTCTATCTGGCTTTGGGCATTGTTTCGTGCGGGACGGGGCCGGTGCCGTACAGTGATGTCGTTTCCCATTGGTTCGATGGGCGGAGAGGGCTGGCGCTTGGCTTGATGATGCTGGGGCTCGGCATTGGTGCGGTCATCATGCCCCCGCTGGCGGCGTACTCGATTGTAACGTTCGGCTGGCGTGCTACTTACGCGGCTTTTGGTGCAGCCGTTTTAATCCTTGCCGTACCGCTCGTTCTGGCGTTCCTGAAGGAAACACCGGACGAAATGGGTCTCTTGCCCGATGGGGCGACGCAGGTGGAGGCCATGCCGCCTCGCGCAGGCGACGAAGATGGCATGAGCTGGAATGACGCTTCGCGCGGCCGAACATTCTGGATCATGTTCTCCGCTTTCACTCTTGTGTCAATCAGCGTGGGTGCCTGTCTTGTCCATATGGCGGCGATACTCAGCGACCGTGGCAGTACGGCCCAAGCCGCTTCCCTCGCGAGTTCGCTGTTGGGCCTGGCGCTGCTGATCGGCAGGGTCGCTTCCGGCTATCTGCTCGACCGCATCTTCGGCCCCTATGTGGCGGCTTGGTTCTTCGGCGGGGCTGCGGTCGGCATCGCCTTGCTTTGGGCTACACGGGCACCGGAGTTTGCATTCGCAGCCGCCTTCCTGATCGGCCTGGGACTGGGAGCGGAGTTAGACATCATGGGTTATTTAACAGGCCGCTATTTTGGGCTTCGATCATTTGGCGAAATTTATGGATATATGGTGGCTTCCTTCGCGGCGGCGGGTGGGTTGGGAGCCTACCTAATGGGAGCGGGCTTCGACTTAACAGGCTCCTATAACTTACCTTTGGCAACCTTCTTCCTTGCAACTATCGCTTCGATGCTGTTCATGACCCGACTGGGACCTTATCGCTACAGAGTGCGAATCCCGCGAGGAACTGGTGTATCGAGAGGTGAATCATGACGGGCGAATCTACCCCGGCAACAACATCGGCGCGATTGATGAGCATACTCGACAGCTTGATCCTGGCTCAAGCACTCTACGCCGCCGCTCAGCTGGGCGTGGCCGATCTGTTGAAGGAAGGTTCACGTCCGGTCGCCGAGATGGCGCGGGGTCTCCAAGTGAACGAATCGGCACTGTACCGCGTCCTGCGTGCGCTCGCCGGTGAGAACGTGTTCGAGGAGACATCCCCGGGCACGTTCGCGAATACCGCGCTGTCAAGGTTCCTTCTCAAGGGCGTGCCAGGTTCCATCCGCCCCACGCTCATCTTTCGAGGCAGCGAGTTCTTTTTCGCGCCTTTTGGGGAAATCCTGTACAGCATCGAGACCGGTCAGCCCGCCAGAACCAGAATGCTAGGCATGAACGGATTCGAATATCTTCAGCAGCATCCCGAGGGGGCTCGCGTCTTCGACGACGCGATGACCAACCTCTCTGAATTGTCCGCACCGACTATTGCATCCGCGTACGACTTCGGCGCCTGGGGCAGTGTGACGGACATTGGCGGCGGCAACGGCATCTTACTTGCCTCGATTTTGCGAGCCCATCCCGGGCTACGGGGTGTGTTGGCCGATTTGCCGCATGTTGTCTCCAGAGCGCAACAACAAGGGTTCCTTGGCGGCGGCCTCGAACGGCGCAGCAGCTTCGAACCATGCGATTTCTTCCGGGAAGTGCCTTCCGGAACCCGGTTGTACATTATGAAAAACGCGATCATAGATTGGAGCGACGAGCGAGCCCATGCCATCCTCGTCAATTGCAGGCGAGCCGTTCCCGCTGACGGCGCATTGCTTCTGATCGACTTCGTCATTCCGAACGGCAATTCGCCGGCACCTGCGAAGCTTGTCGACATCGCTATGTTAGTCCTGACCGGCGGTAAGGTACGAACCGTTGGCGAATACTCCCATCTGCTAGCGAGCGCCAATTTCCGCCTCAGCCATATGATCGCCACCTCTGGTTTGAACATCATCCAAGCGATTCCTTCTTGATCGGTCATTGCACACCGGCCAAAAGGGATTTTCGGTGCGCTCTCGACAATCCGTGGGCCCAGATGGTCGAATACTATACGGGCATTTCGGAAAGACTGGCCAGACCCCGCTGCTGTGGATGGACCGCCATTTGGCAGAAAGAGGAAATCGTATGGAAATCATCAAGAGAACTTGTAAGTCGCTGGCAGCTCTCCTTGTACTCGGATCGCTGGGAGTGAATATCGCGTTGGCTCAGCAGGATCATGACGCTGAGCATTCGCAGCACAAATACACCCTCGCGAGCGTGTGCGGAGATTACGGAGCAGTTGCGACTTATGGCGCCAACATAGCTCGAGCCCTGGGAACAGAGAAAGCCGATGGGCGCGGGAAGCTGACCGGTGCTGCGATTGTCAATCAGCCTGGACCCAACAATACAAGAGCCCTCGCCAGCATAGGCATTGCTGGTACCTATGTTGTGAACACCGACGGGACCGGCAGCATGGTCCTGACGATCACGTTGCCAAATGGCAGTACAGCAAGTGTCACCGAGGACTTCGTCATCACCAAGGCTAAGGTCGTCGATGGAATCGCGATTGCGACTGAAATCGTAGATGCGCAGGAAGAACCCAGCGCCGTTATCGACGATAGAGGCTTTGTGACTCACACCTACACTCTGCGTACAGCTCCCGAATCTTGTCGGTGAAACCAATTATTCCTCTTGTCGGTCTTGCCCAAGGCCGCGAATGCGCGGCGTGAACGGCCGGGGGTATTCGGTTCAGGCAGCAAGTGGATCGGGTCGAATCTGGAAGTGGACCACTTTGGGGTTCGCCCCTTTTCCCGTCTCGCTGTGGAACGGCGTCCGGGTACCCCAAGTGGTCCAGACTCCTTTCCCCTTCCAGCCGGCCTTCGTGGCATCTCCGGCGAAAGGTCCGTTTAGCCGGTCAACCACTAAGACATCGCCATTTTATTGATCTCGGCGATGCAGGTAGTCCGAGGGCGCCCGTTGCTGCGGTGGGGGCAGCTGCGCGATATTGGCCGTTCCGATATGTCCGGTAGCCTGATCTCGCACGACGAGACGCAATCGAGCCGCGGTAAGTGAAACCGGCGTTTCGATGTGAACGGTGATTTTCTTACGATCGCTGGATTGCAATTGATCTTCACGGAGAAAAGCGGTGTACGAGCGGGTGACCGTGTGCAGAAGCTGGTCTTTGCCGGAAAAGTCAGCTGCGGCGACCTCCATTTTCGCCTCCATCCTACCCTTCGAGGCAGGTATCCACGTGAAGGCGTCGGCGTCAACGGCAAAACTCACTCGCGCGCGGGGAGGGTCTCGAACAACAGTCACGATCGTGTTGAAGAAGGGAACCCCGTTGTAGAACAGACGGCTGTGGAGTGCTTCGCTGATTTGATCGTCGGCTCCCTTGCCATTTGCCGGGAACGAGTCGGGCAGTCCGTAATATCCGTCTCGCGTTCGGACTCGTAGTTCGGGATGCCCCGGCAGTACAACCTTGATTTTGCGGAAGCGACCGTCGAAGTGACGATTCGACGGTGAATAGGAAAATGTGTAGCAGATGTCGCCAGCGCCTATGCTGTCGGCTATTTCCTGGTCGACATCGTTGCGTCCGAAAAATATGCGGCCGCCAGTCTGAACAGCCAGGGCCTGTAGCGCAAAATCTTCAAATCCGCCAACCTCTCTAATGGCGCGCAGAGACGCTTCATATTTTCCAAAATCCTTATCGTCTGAAAAAATGTCCCCTCCAAAAACACCGCGCGGATCCACGGTATAGACTACGATGCGCGCCTTCAGAAGTTGGTCGGAAATCGAGCGAATGATGTCATAGATCTTGTCAGCGCTTCCTGGATCAATTTGGCCGGATGAAAGCGCGGGAAAACCAGAGCTGATCCAGACAATATTTTTCCGCGTGCCAGATCCAGCCTTCGCCGCTGCGATTTGACTGAGGGCTTCCAGCGAAAACTTGATTCGATCTGTCGTTGAATCGGAATTGTTTTGTTCAGATTGCCTGACGATCATAGCCGGCAATTGCTCCAGGGCCGATTCAAGCAACGCCCTGCTTTGAGAGGGCCCGGCGAGAACCCTAAGCCCCGTATCCGTGAGTAGCATGAGGGTAGTGGGCCGGGTCAGCAGACCGCCGTTTCGGTCAAAAAGCTTCTTCAGGGAGCTGCGAGCGTATGAGAAATCGGAAAAGCGCGTATTCAGTTGGTCGATAAGCAGGATTGTTTCCGGAGCTTTCTGTGAACGTTCGGTTGAGTCGATGGATGTGCGTTCAAAGGATCGAATCGATTGCGGAATATTGTCTTCTTCAATGACGAAGTCATTTCTGGCTAATCCATCGACGGGATGATTGTCTTTCTTCGTAACGATGACGTCTAGGACGACTTCGCGGGTCGTGGTCTGGATGCGGGGTACGGGCTCATTGGTTGATGGCGTCGCCTCCTGGGTCTGACCACTGTAATACGGCCAGGTCAATGCTCCAGTGAGCATGAGAAGCGAGAACAGAGTCACATGCATTCGGCCCCCGTGAGAAAGAACCCGTCGCCTAATGTATTGAATAAGTCAAAGAAAAGCGAAACAATTTCCTAGAAAGGATGCAGTTTCCGAGGGACACCAGCAGACGCTCCTCTTGCTTACCGAGGGAAGTTGCGCTACCCTATCTCGGTAACCGTGAAGAGGCGCCGTGAGCAAACCTTCTGATCTCGTCCAAGGCACCTTGGACCTCTTAGTTCTCAAGATTCTCGCCCTTGAGCCGCTTCACGGCTGGGCTCTCAGCCAGAGGCTCAAGCAGATCTCTGGCGAAGTGTTGCAAGTTAGCGACGGATCGCTTTACCCGGCGCTGCACAAGCTGGAGCAGCAGGGCTGGATTCAGGCGGAGTGGAAACTGACCGAGAACAACCGCAGAGCGAAGTTCTACTCGCTCACGCGGCTCGGACGGCGACAACTCGAAAGAGAAGCAGCCAACTGGGAACGCGTCTCCGCGGCCATTTCCGGCGTGATGCGGCTGACAGAGGTGTGAGGATGCGGATCGATCACTGGATTTACACGATTCCGTTGCGGCTGAGTTCGCTCTTTCATCGCAGCCGCCTGGATGCAGAACTCGACGAAGAGCTGCGGGATCACATCGACACGCAGATCGCCGACAATATCGCCCGCGGCATGGCTGCGGACCAGGCCCGCCTCGCCACGCTGCGGGCCTTTGGAAACCCCGTCGTCCTGCGCGAGCAGACACGTGATACATGGAGCTGGAGCGGCATGGAGCTACTGCTGAACGATGTGCGGTTAAGCGCCCGGACTCTCCTGCGGACGCCGGACTTTGCCTGGATTGCGATTCTCGTCATCGCGCTGGGCGTCGGCGCCAATGTAGCATTGTTCGCCATCGTGCGCTCGGTGCTGCTGAACCCTCTGCCCTACGCTGATTCAGGACACCTGGTGCGGCTCTACGAGAATATTTCTGTCGGCGGGCTGAACGCTCCCTATGGCGCCAGCGCGGGCGGCATGTATACGGAATGGAAGGAACACAACCGGACCCTTGCCGATATGGCCATCGCGGGCTCGACGGACTACAACCTCTCGAGCGCGGGAGAACTGCCCGAGGTCGTTCATGCCGGAAACTTCTCGTGGAACATGCTTTCGCTGCTGGGCGTGCGGCCTTCGCTGGGGCGCGGGTTTACGGCGGATGACGATAAGCCGTCGTCCGATCCCACCGTGCTGTTGAGCTGGGGATTATGGAAACGACGGTTTGGCGGCGATCGGGCCATCGTGAACAAGACCATCCTGCTCGATGCTGTGCCGCACACCGTGATTGGCGTAATGCCGGCCTCATTTTTCTTTTTGGGCGCCTCAAACGTGCAGCTCTGGACACCGATCTACCAGGCGAAAAGACCCGCCCTGATGAAGATGCTCGATGAACATGAGTTCAGAGCCATCGGTCGTCTCAAGCCTGGCGCGACCGAAGCGCAAGTGGTTGCCGATCTCACACTCATCACGCGCCGCATTCACGCTCAACATCTGGATCTGCCTTTCACTGCCTTCGCGGCGAACAGCCGCCCCTTGCTCGATTCGATCGTGGGGCGGATGAAGGCGCCCCTCTACGCGCTGCTGGCCGCCACCGGCTGCGTGCTGCTGATCGCTTGCCTCAACGTGGCGAACTTGTTGGTGGCGCGCTCGGCGGCGCGGCGCAAGGAGCAGGCGATCCGCGCGGCGCTCGGCGGAAGCAAGCTGCGCCTTCTGCGCCAGCATATGATGGAAAGCCTCCTCATCTGTGTAGCCGGCGGGGCCGTCGGATTTTTCCTCGCCGTGAGCGTGCTGCGCTGGTTTGTTGCTGTGCGGCAGGACGTGCCTCGCGCCGACTCCATTGCCGTCGACGGCGTCGTTGCTGCTTTCACACTCGGTTTGGTGACTCTGTGCGCTGCATTTGCCGGGGCCATCTCGTCTCTCTCCATGCGCGGCGACCAGGCACTTCAGGCACTACGCGAGTCGTCGCGCGGCCAAAGCGCGGGGGTGGCGCGGACGCGTCTTCGCTCGGTGCTGCTGTCGCTTGAAGTGGGATTGACGGTTGTATTGTTGGTCGGCGCGGGCCTGCTGCTCAAGAGCTACGCGCAACTGCGCTCCACGGATCTGGGCTGCCTGACTGACAACGTTCTCAAAATTGACCTTTCCCTGCCAAGTGCAAGCTATAGGGAACCCGCGTTGATCTCAAGCTTCTTCTCGTCGTTTCTCGGCCGGGTCCGCACTGTTCCCGGCATTCAAGAAGCGGGCATGATCTATCCGGCTGTGCCGGGCGATGACCGGGGGTCCGACGACAACTTCGTTATCATCGAGCATCCGCCGCTGCCCCCGGGAGAATCGAACGTCGCCAATAACCGCTGGTGCGACACGGGCTATTTTGCCACGCTCGGGATTCCATTTCTGCAGGGACGCAACTTCAGCAGCAATCAGCGGCCCGGTCATTCGACCGAGATCATCATCTCCGAATCGTTTGCGCACCAGTTCTTTCCCGGAGGGGACCCGATCGGGAAGCACATGACCACCTTCAACCAGACGGGCTCAGAAATCGTTGGTATCGTCGGCGACACGCGCACCGAACCAGGCGAGCCCGTGCGTCCGATGATGTACTTTCCGATCCTTGCCGGCTCGGATTTCGTCACCTCGGCCTCGCTGGTGATTCGGTCGCGCAGAGACGTGACGCAGTTTGCCATGCCCGTTCAGCGCCTTCTCGCGGGCATGGACCGCAATCTGGCCGTCTCGGATGTCCTGACGATGGACCAGATCCTCGGCCGCAACACACTCGAGGCTAGCTTCGATGCAACGCTGCTGCTGGTTTTTGCCGGATTGTCTTTGTTGCTGGCCGCGGTGGGATTGTTCGGCGTGCTTTCTTACATCGTGGCGCAGCGGACAACGGAGATAGGCATTCGCATCGCTCTGGGCGCCAGGCCTGCGCAGATTCTTTGGCTTACACTCGTCGACGGGCTGCGGCCGGCTCTCTTCGGGCTGCTGCTAGGCCTCGCGGCCAGCGCCGGGTCGGTTAAGCTGATCGAGTCAATGCTCTTTGGAACGCGGCCGTTCGATCCGATCGTATTCACCGTGGTCAGTGCCACGCTGCTTGGAGTGGCCGGATTGGCCTGTGCCTTCCCTGCCTGGCGCGCCTCGCGGCTTGATCCCATGCAGGCGTTAAGGACGGAATAGGGCCAAGGAAGGCGATCAGGGTCTGAAGCAATCGCGAATTGGAATCTTCCAGAGCGTACCAGCTACTACTTGGCGCTCGCCGGTGGCACAATGCCGTTCATCCGGAGGTACTCCACCATTTGACCATAGTGATCATTCCCGTGGGCCGCTGCAAAAGCGGCAATCGTAGCCCGCGTGCTGAACCCGTCGACCGGCTTGATGGCGACAAATGCATTTTCTGTCGTGATGGTCGCAATCGCCTTGTGCGCGTAGACGAACGATGCTTCCAGTGCAGCCACCGCTTCGTCCTTCGTCGTAATGGAGCCGATTGCCTTCAAGTCGCGGTCAGGCTTAATGCCGCTCCAGCCGAAAAAGAAGTAGTTCGCCTGCGCCAGGTGCGTCACCTGTGCCACAAAGGTGCGCACGGTATCGAACTGCGTCGTCTGGCCCG
>Ga0182018_10003545_pt1 | contig 13924 bp, 13 predicted proteins | sample 812P2MmetaG_FD_120490 | JGI IMG/M metagenome (GOLD analysis project Ga0182018, IMG submission 120490) | Permafrost microbial communities from Stordalen Mire, Sweden - 812P2M metaG | ecosystem: Environmental > Terrestrial > Soil > Wetlands > Permafrost | place: Sweden: Stordalen | collected...
ACGAGCGTTCGCCAAGAACCGGAATTGCAGCAGCCGATGACGACTAACTCATTTTGGGCAATTGCAGATCAGGGGATTGCAAGCGCGGGAAATTTCGCCACGACTCTTCTGCTCGCGCGTGCCCTGGCTCCGGCTGAGTTCGGAACTTTTGTGCTCCTCAACTCCGCATGTTTGGTTGTCCTCGGCTTTCAGGGAAACCTGGTCATCACTCCACTGGTTGTGCTGGGAGCTTCAGAATCTCCAGGCCGAACCAGATCCCTCCTGCCCGTCGCTTTGGTCTTCACCTTGGCGCTGCTGCCTGTGTCGGCGCTCGTTGTTTTGCCGGCGGCCGCGGCGCTGCACAGGGCGTTAACAGGAATATTCGCGTTGATCTACGCTCTATCCTGGCAGCTCCAGGAGACCCCTCGACGCGCCCTGCTTTCTTCTTTTCGTTACAAGGATGCCCTCTGGGGTGACGCAATCAGCTTCCTTGGCCAATCTCTGCTGGTGGGTCTTCTGGTCAGTTGCAAGCACGTGACGCTCGACGCCGCATTTGTCCTGATGGCTGCGACCTCTCTCATTGCGGCTGCCCTCCAATCCTGGCAGGTCCGACTCACCCGAACCACATGGGCCGACCTCCGTGATTGCGGAATTCGGTTCTGGGCATTGAGTAAGTGGCTGGCAGTCGTGTCGCTGATGTCGGCTGGACAAGGCCCGTTATTTCCCTGGCTGCTGAACTGGTTTCAAGGCAGAGAAGCCACAGCCAGATACCAGGGTGTGATGAATGTCTGGGGGCTCACGAATCCGGTCATCTACAGCATACCCGCGATTGTTATGCCGGCAACCGCGGCATTTCTGGTGGCCAAGGACAATCGCACAGGAAAGACACTGCTTGCGTTCGGGATGAGATACGTGGTGCAGCTGGAACTGATTCTCGCTCCACTATTCGTAGTGGTTGCGCTTTGGCCACAGCAGGCATTGACCTTATTCTATGGACGATCCTCGGTGTATGTGAGCCAGACGCTCGCACTGCGGATTGGCGTCATTGTCTTTGCGATCACGGTTCCACTGACGGTTTTCGGAGCCGTTCTGACAGGGGCGGGAAGGACAAAGGGCAACTTGGCTATGAATAGCGCGGGAACATTGGCATCCCTGCTCTCCGCACCGCCGTTGATCTTCGCAGGAGGCGTTCTTGGAGCGATGAGCGCGGAGATTGTTACCCGAGGTGTGCGAGTTTTGTATGCGATTCGGTTGCTAGGTCCGAACTTTGCCGCCAACCGTGCGGGCGAGAGAGAGGCGCATGACCGTGTCTCTTGAACCAAATTCATCGCGAAGTAGGGGACAAATGATCCGAAACACGGCTGTTTTGGCCTTGCATAAGACGGGGCTCTACCAGCTCGTCGATATGCTTCGAGATCATGCTCAAATCGGGCGACTAACGAAACGCACCAGCCTTTCGCAATATGGAGAGGACATCTTCCTTCAGGATCATTTCAAAAACAGAAAGGGATTCTACATTGACATCGGCGCGAATCATCCTGTCGGAGGGAGCAATACGTACAAGCTCTATCAAATGGGCTGGGTAGGTCTGACTGTTGAGCCAATAAGGAGATTCTACGAGAAGCAACGACGGTTCAGACCTTTGGATATTCAGGTCAATGCGGCAGTAGGAGATGTCGCGGGCAGCCTGACTTTTTACGAAATGATCCCATCAGTTGTTTCTACCTGCGATTCCGAGCTTGCGAAAGACACTGTTTCTAACCGAACAGGTCTAGTTCTTAAGCAGTATGAAGTGCCTGTAACTACTATTGCGGAGCTTTGTCATCGATATGTGGCGCCGCACACTGTTTCATTGCTTTGCGTCGATGTCGAGGGGCATGATTTAGCAGTATTGCGGGGAGCGGATTGGGATAAATTCCGTCCCGAGATCATTGTCGCCGAGGCAAATGAGCCCGAAAAGGAATGTGAAATCGATCGATTCCTGCATGGTAAGGGTTATTCACGCGTTCGATCATTCGGCGGCAGCCTTGTGTATCGCGCGCCATGACCAGTATTAACACTAGACCGCTTTGAGTTGAGATTCGGAGCGAGCGGCTCGTTGTTCAGGACCAGAATGAATCCAGACTCCACTTCCGCCGTGTCCAGCGCACCTGGGGTTATGTTGCTTTCGGTCGCCAGGGCCTGGCGATCCTCCGGAGAGGCCGGAACAACTGCCCAATCGGTGAACATTCGCCTGTGCATTTTTTTGATTTACTACTTTTCTCTTTGCGACAGCGCTTTGAAGTTCGGGCCGCCGCAGATTGCGATCGTTCTGCGCTATCTCCCCGAAGCGCTGCTTTATTTTTTCGCGCTGCTACTCCTGTTTAAGAGGATGCGCGTCCTGTCGTTTCCGCTGTTTTGGCCGCTTTGCTTGTGCGCCGCGACAATGACGGCTTCGGGGCTGTTGAATTCGACTTCAATGTTGGGGGTCGCCGGAGACTTCCGAATCTATTTCCGTTTTGTGGCGTTCACCTACATCTTATGGAGAACACACATAACTCCTCGGCGCATTGAACAATTAATCAACGGTTTTCTTGGCTTGACGGTCATCGAACTGGCGATCGGCGGACTGGAGCTTATAGGCGGCAAGAGTGTGCAAGACTTCTTTTCTCCCGCTCTGGGGTGGGGAAGCGGTCAAACAATGGTGTGGGAGAATCCAATTGCAACAGCAGGAATCTGGGTGAACGGAACTTTCAGCAATAACAACTTCTTTGGAATTTTCATGGTCGCAAGCTGCGTCCTGGCTCTCACCGCGTATCTCGTGAAGGGAGGCCCAGGACATTTGTGGATCACCCTTGGGGCGGCGATCGGCGTTATAGCGTCTTTTTCCCGGCACTCCGCAGCGATCCTGTTCATTGCGATCGTGCTGCTCTTCGTACTACATCGCAAGCGCTCATCGACGACCTTGAAGCTGCGCCGTATTCTTCTTCCCGCAGCCATGGCATCTTTGCTGGTTCTGGCCATTGCGGCGTCCAACGGATCCCTCCGGGACCGCATTGGTTCATCGTTTAGCCAGCAATCGCTTGCTGGAGATCCGATCGCTAATATTCGACTCTTCATGACTCTGGAATTGACGCCCCGCTTTCTCCGCGCGTATCCGTTCTTTGGACAGGGACCGATCCCGCCGGACCAAGCAGTACAACCTGGAGAGCAAGATACCTCCAAGGGGCCGGCACTTAAGGCCGCGCCCGAACTCCCCGGCTGGGTCACGTTCTATCTCGCCGACGTAGTCTGGATTATGGTCCTCGGACTTTATGGGTGCGTCGGCTTGGCTGCCTTCGGTTACGTGTTTTGGACAATCGCGGCAGCGGCACGAAAAGTAATCCGTGAAAACAGGAATCCCGAAAGCGTAGCTGCAGCTCGAGCATGCCTCGTGTTGATCGTTGTGACCGTCCTGTCCGGGTTCTTCAGCGAGGAAGTGATTGCCAGGGATATGATTCCGGTATTCTGGGTTTTTGCCGGAATGATTTTGTCTTTGGCGAGAAGCACCTCGCCCCGACTCTCCGGACCTGTGCAATCACGATCACTTCTTTTCGAGAGCAAATTATGAGAATCACGATTGTCACTGCAACGTACAATCGGCGCGAGCTGCTAAGACGCCTGTTTGAGAGCCTCGTGGCGCAGGACTATAGAGATGTGGAATGGATTGTGGTCGACGATGGAGGCACCGACAATACGGAAGAAGCTGTGCGCGGATTCAGAGAAACTGCGACATTTGAAATCCGATGTTTTCGAAAGGAGAACAGTGGGAAGGATGCGGCAGTTAACGTTGGGCTCGACTTGGCAACAGGCGATCTGGTCGCAGTCATAGATGATGACGATTACTTTCTTCCCAACGTGTTCAGCCGGATAGTCGACGACCTTGCCACGATAGTCGGCAACGAGGCTGTCGCGGGACTCAGCTATCTGGCCGTCGATCCGTCGGGCAAAGTTTGGGGCAAGAAGTTTCCCCGCGATCACATGATTTCCGATCATTTTGACTGCCGAATTAACCGGAAGATCTGGGGGGACAAGTGTGAATTCACCAAGGAGAAAGTTCTGAGAAACAATCACATCCGGTTCTTGGAGACGGGGACAAGAGGGGGGTTCGGCTCAGATACGATGTTTCTTCAGGCTATCTCGGAGAAATATCGTACTTGTTACATTAACACTCCCGTGCTCGTTAAGAACTACTATGAGGGCGGCATTGCGGTGAACTGGCGCAAGAGGGGGCTCCAAAACCCGGAGCTTGCTGCCGCGTATTATGCTTCCTACCTGCATTCGCGAGTCCGCCTCGATATCCGCCTCAGATATATGATCGCTTACGTTGCAATCGCGCGATACGCGGGGTACAAATTAGTACCGCCTGAAGCACGGATACCCTGGAACCGCATTCTCTTTTACTTGTCGTACTTGCCCGGGCTGCTGATCGGATCAATATGGAAGACTTACAAAGACGGTTCGTATCCGCAAACGAGACACTGGCTGCGATCGGGAGGTTAGCTGAGGATCGTCCGCCCAAGGGTGGCTTCGGTTCGCCTCCACCGAGTCTCTTTGACCGAACGCAATATCGGGCTTCGTCATTCGGAGCGGTTCTGCGAGGGCTTCCAACCGAATCTTGGGGTGGAATGATGCAATCAACACTCAACATTTTTAGCCAGGTGCCGGCAAGGCGCAGGACAGCGCGCAGATCCAGACACCGGCTCCGCCCCGAGGAATTTGTGTCCGCTTTCTACCTAGGGCGTGTATGCAAGTAGCCGTCAATCTCTTCTATATGCTGGTTGGGGTCGCCTTTCTGCTCCTCTCTAGAGTCAGGAATCTCCTTCGCGGCTATTCGCCGAAGCCCTTCACATCGTCGGAGTGGATGCGATCCGCAAACTACGACATTGCCGTAGTGGATGGCTGGCTCAGTCACCTTGCTGCCTATACGGGCATGCCCTCTGTAGCGAACAAGTCTATTCTAGAGCTCGGCCCTGGATCCGATCTCGGCACCGGCCTTTATCTTCTTTCGAAGCATGCGGCGCAATATGCGGCGGTAGACGTCTATAGCATGGCCCCTTACGCGCCTAGCGAACTGTATGAAGGGTTGTTCGATCTGATTGCAGCACGTGGCCAGATCGATCTTGACTACCTGAGGCAAGAGCTGCGAATGGCACAGGATGGAGCAGGCCGGAGGCTTAAGTTCATCTTGAGCCCCGAGTTCGACCTAACCTCCGCCATTCCAGGTCGTTCTATCGACCTCGTCTTCAGTCAGGCGGCCTTCGAGCACTTTGATGATTTCAATTCGCTTCTGCGGCAACTTGAAGCAGTGACGAAGCCTGGAACAATTATGATCGCTGAGGTGGACTTGCGTACTCATTCGCGCTGGATTCGCGATAAAGATGAATTAAATATTTATCGATACAGCGATTGGACCTACAATCTTCTTCGATACCCAGGGACGCCGAATCGTGTTCGGCCGTATGAATATAGAGATGCCCTTGAGAGATTTGGCTGGACGAAGATAGAGACTAAACCGCTGACGGTTTTGAGTAACGAGCGATTCTCTGTAGTCAGACAGAGCTTGGCGGAACGGTTTAGGGATGAAAACAACGAAATGGAACAACTGTCTATTATCCTTTGCGCTACGAAGTCGTCCCTCCTGCTGCCCGAGATGAAATCGTGAAGATCGCACGGGTTAACATCTACTATGATCTGCCGGGCGAAAGCGAGCATGTTCTGTTTGAAGCTACGCCGAGAAAGAAGAGTTGTAGTGATGAGTAATTGATGAACATCGTAATGGCCAATAACAACCTCGCCCTGCGGGGGGGGGCCGAACGGGTAATGCACGATGAGACCGCGTGGCTCCGTGCCCATGGCCATCTCGTGACGCTGTTTGGGCGCGTCGAACCCGGCTCTCTGGCAGAGATTCCTTATCGGGAGCTCATGCCGCCGTTGCCTGATTACTCCAACGGCTCGGTCGGAGCCCGTCTTCGCCTGGCTCGCGATGTCGTTTATAACCGTGATACAGGAAGCCGTTTTCGCGCATTCCTCCACGCAGTTCAGCCGGACATTGTCCATTTTCACAACATCTACGCCGGTCTTACGACCGTAGTGGTAGACGAGTGCGAGCGAGCCAACGTTCCATGTGTGATTACATTGCATGATTACAAGCTCGTTTGCCCCTCTTACCTGATGTTAAGGAATGGGAAACCGTGCTCGCTTTGCCTTGGGGGAAAGTTCTATTACTGCGCGTTGACCCGTTGTCATAAGTCAAGCTTTCCTGTCTCCGCAATCTCAACCGTGGAATCGTATTTCAACCGACAGAATGGCAAGTATCTGAAAGCTGCCCGGCTCATTGCTCCAAGCCGGTTTCTGCTCAGCCAAATGGTCGCCGGCGGTATACCCAATAGCAAGCTGTGCTGTATTCCGAACGGCATCGATGTCTCTGGCATAGATCCGCCGCGGCGCGATGGAGGATACTGTCTTTACTTCGGGCGGCTATCCGAGGAAAAAGGATTAAAGACGCTTCTATCTGCGATGAGTAACGCTCCTATACCGCTCCGTGTGGCTGGAGAAGGCCCGGCCACTGGCAGATTGAAACAATTTGCCGCGGAACAGGGACTGACCAATGTACGGTTCGAAGGGCATAAATCGGGACAGGAACTGATTGAGCTATTGAGGGGCGCGGCATTTGTGATTGTGCCGTCAGAGTGTTACGAAAATGCATCGATGTCAGTGTTGGAGGCGATGGCGCACGGCAAACCCATCGTCGCAAGCCGCATCGGAGGTCTCCCGGAGCAGGTGGAAAATGGCGTCACAGGTCTCCTTTTCGAGCCGGGCAACATAAAGCAATTGAGTGATGCCATAACGGCCATGGCGTCAGACGCCGACTCCCGGCGCGCACTCGGATATGCGGCTCGCCAGAGAGCCGAATCGCGCTTCTCACTCGACCATCACTGCCGCACTCTTCAGCAAATTTACGAAGAGGTCACTGGATATGCCAAAGCAGGTAACGCAATGCGTGCAGCAGACATGATCAGCTAGGGGAATCGCTCACCGCCCTTTGATCGAAGAGATTCGCGTACTGCTGGCAGACGTGCTTCCACGTGTATTCCTCCTCCGCAGCAAGCGGGCTCAACTCCTGCTTGACTCTGGCCAGCTCGCCACGAGTCACATCCCGGATGATCTTCAGTAGTGACTCCTTCGAATCAAAGAAAAGGGCGTGCCCCTTCGTTGTCTCGCGGTTCGTTGGCACATCCCAACTGATAATCGGCAGACCAAGGCAAATCGCTTCCACGAGCGACGGAGATGTACCACAATACGAATGGCTGTGGATGTACGCTGTTGCCCTACTCCGGACAAAGTCAATTCTCCGTGCATCATAGATTGCGGGAAGGGGTACGACGTTTGGAACACTTTGGGCCTTTTCGTACATCTCACGCCCGTATTTGGAAACGTTCCAATTCGATATCAGCACCAGGCGCTTCTCTGGAAGCTCTTTGAAAGCGTCAATAAGAACATGCAGATTATTGTCGACTTGCGCGCGTGCGACACTTACGAAGTAAGGTTCTTTGACAAATGGATAGCTGGCTTCAAGGTCAACCTGATCCGCAGTAAGGCTGTCACGGTCACCTCCGTAGCGGATCACCACTGGGTCGGTTGCAAATGAGCGCTTGATACTTTGCTGTAAGACGAGATTATCGGCGATCGTTTCTGTGGCGAATCGAGCACAAAGCCAACAGCTGGCAAACATATACTTCTTTTCCAGCGCGTGCAACTTCTCCCGCTCCCACTCATCCAGTCCACCGAAGTTCACGATCAGGTTCTTCCTGAAGACACGGTTGATCGGCAGGATCATGCCGGCGACTGGGCCCAAATAAAGAACCACGTCCACGGTGGAGAGTGCGTGAAGAAGCGAAACGATGTCATAGGGAAGACTCTCCCATCCATTCGAATGAAAAGGAAGATAGACGAGCCGTGCACCTGAGAAACGTGGATGACGTTCCTCGCGCGGCGTGCGCTTGCAATAAACGGTGAAATCATATCGATCCCCAAGGTGAGCAACGAGGTTTTGCGCCAGCGTTTCGAAACCACCATACGACGCCGGAAGGCCGGCGGTACCCACTATAGCGACCTTCTTTTTCATGCCAGATAACCTGCGTAATCCTCCGAGAGATAATCTTTAAGCGCGACCTTCCAATCGCTCATCATGTTGACGCCGAGCTGGCAAAGCTTGCGATTAACGAGGCGCTCCGATGGCGGCCGGGGAGCGAAATACTCCTTATCGAAAAAGGAACTGGGGACGGGGACCAGTCGCACTTTATCCTTCAGGCCGAGGAGGCTCAGTAACTCCTCCGCGACTTCGAATCGGCTCGCTTGCCCCCTGCAAACCATGTTATACAAGCCCCATAATTCCCGTTCCATAAGTAGTTTGACGTTTCTGGCGAAATCGTGTGTATAGGCCGGAGTGCCATCCTTGTCGTCGACGATGCTCAGTTCCGTGCGGCCGTCTCTTAACTGTTTCATGAGCTTCTGGATAAACTTCTTGTCTTTGCGCGGACCCCCGCCCATCATCCAGCCGGCACGGCATACCAAATATCTGTTTGCATTCTCAATCACGAATCGCTCGCCAAGGTACTTTGAGCGGGCATAGACACCGAGCGGATTCGGCGTATCCCAATCGTCGTAGGACTCCTTGCTGCCATCGAAGATTCCAGCCGTACTGATGTAGAGCAAAGGTATGTCCAGCCGATTGGCGATTAAAACAGCATTTTCCACTGCACGAGTATTGGTGACGTAAGTATCGTCCGGGTGCTTCTCGCAGTATTCGAGATCGGTGTAGGCGCCGAGGTGGAAAAGGTATTGCGGGCGAAATTGAGTCACGGCGTCGCAATATGCCTGGAGATCGCGAAAATCGAGATAGGATAACCAATCTTCGTTCACATCTATATCTGTGCACTGGAGTTCGTAATCTGTCTTGAACAGCTTTTGGAATGCTTCGCCAAGCATTCCTCCGCAGCCTGCTATATAGATCTTTTCCATGGGTAGTCTCTCTTTGCCGTACGCATAAGACATCGCTTGGGCAATGGGTTCAGCAACATTATTTCATATTCTGATCGGGTGTTCTAAAGCGATTTTCTAAACGGTTTTCACTTCGTCACACCGGAGCAGGAAGACGGCTGTCGCCGCAGTAGGGAGTATCGGGACGGCAGCGTCGGTCGTGAGTTTAAAACGTCCGACTTGACCTGGGCGGTCTCCCCTCCACTCGACGCTCGCAACGCAATCATGGCGAGGCGGGAAACATCGCCCATTGCTCCTTGAGGCACTCTGGTCGTGCGTTCGATTCGCCGCCAAGCGCACCAAAAAGTCTTTTCCCGTTCAATTGTTCCCTCTTCGTTTAATCGAGGCGGCATCTATCGCTGCCCCCAGTCTGGTGACGTAAATTCGATTGTGTAAAAGGCAGGAGGGTGTAAGGTGGCTTTGGCCTGACGAGCTAAAGCCAACCCAAAAAAGGAGCCTTACACCCATGACGAAGATTGTATCGATCAACAAGCGTTTTGAGCATTTTCTGGCCGATCTGAGGGAGAGCTTCTGGGGCGATCTGGAAGGCCGGACGAAGCTGGCCTGGAAGCACTTGTTCGAGGCCGAGTCGGAGCGGCTGCGTGACCGCTATGCGGTGCTGGACAGCTATGAACGCGGGCCGCGACAGTGCAGCCGGTACCGCAACGGCTTCTACGAAAGGGACTTTGTGACCCGCTTCGGCACCATCCGGCTGCGCATTGCCCGTGCCCGCGGGCGCAGCTTTCTTCCTCCGGCGATCGAAAAGTTTCAGCGCCGCGCGCCGGAGCTGGCGATACTGATCCGCGAGGCTTTTCTGCGCGGCATCTCCACCCGCCAGGCCGGGGTCCCCGGCGACAGGTCTTCGTCGCTGGGGTGGAGGTGGGCCGCGTGGTGGCTACGCTGACGGGCGAGACGGTCAGCGCGCAGACGATCTCCAACCTGACTCGCGATCTGGACCATGCGGTGAAGGAGTTTCATCAGGCGCCCTTGAAGGACGAATGGGCCTATCTGTTTCTGGACGGGGTCAACCTGAAGGTGCGCCGACCCGCCGGGCGCCAGTGCGTGCAGATGCTGGTGGCCTACGGGGTGTGCCAGGACGGCACCCGGCAGCTGCTCGGGCTTTCTGCGCACCAAAGGCGAGAGCCAGGCGCACTGGGAAGCGCTGCTCAACGATCTTTACCGGCGCGGCCTCAAGGGCGACAAGCTTTTGCTCGTCGTCACCGACGGTTGCCCCGGATTGGCTGCAGCCATCCAGACCGTTTATCCTCGGGCCGCGCACCAGCGCTGCTGGGTACACAAGATGCGCAACATCCTGGAGAAGGTGTGCAAGCGCGACTACGATGCGGTCAAGGCCGATGCGCAAGCTATCTACCTGGCCGATGGCCGCCGCCAGGCCGTGGCCGCCGCGCGCGCCTTCTGTCGGCGCTGGCGCGGCGAATATCCCACCATGGTCAAGCAACTGGAACGCGACCTGCCCCAACTGCTGGCCTTCTTCCGATTCCCCAAGCACCTGTGGCGCAAGCTGCGCACCACCAACATCATCGAACGCTGTTTCGTCGAAGTCCGGAGAAAAACCCGGCCCATGGTCTGCTTCGTCAACGTGCAATCCGTGGACCGAATCATCTACTCCATCTTCCAGAGATTCAATCTGCAACGGAAAACCCGCACCCTCCGCGTATTTACACAAGCGGATTGACATCACCCAGTCTGGTAGTGTCCTAATTTGGGCGCTGTTGGTGCTGTGTGTCTTAGGTTGCTTCGTTATAGGAGATCGGGCCAATCGAAATGAAAGCATCCAAGGATTCCTCAAATCCGAAGCAAAATGCGGTTTTGCGCTGCCCTTCAAAAATCCCCCCATAAGTTACATAGCCGATAAAAATTGCGCTTTCCACGGTGAATATAGACTGCCCTTCGACCGGGAAGACGACGCCTATGGTTTTCTCCTCTCCGGGAGCGATAACGAACCTCGCGTTGTGATTTTCTCCATATTCAGGGATTGGTGGGAAGGGTGCGGGGGGAACCTTCCATCGGGTCAAACAAGAATAGGAGTCAACGGCTGCGGGTGTAGCACCATAGTTTTTGAAAATCAGTTCGCACTTAATCAGGTCGGGCATGGCGATCATGCTTGTATAGGGAAAGGGAGAAGCGGTCTTGCGAATGCTGGCGAGTACCCAAGCTCGCTCGGCACTGATGAGCGCCTCAGTGCTCTTTCGGGCGGCATCAGCGGAAGTCTGGGCAATGGCGGTCTGCGCCTTCATCTCCTCAACTTGGCCAACCATCTGGCCAGCTTGGGAGTGAATTTCATTGAGCGTTCTGCGGAGCAAACGCGCCTGCCAATACATCGTTGCGAATTGGAGCACTCCGACGAATACCAGCAAGCCGGTGAAAACAGAAAGCTCCCGTTGTATTTGGAGATTTTCGCGGGCCTGCTGGCATGCTTCATCGCATGCTGGGGGGCTTGGCGGTGGGAGGATGGGCACCGCTTTCGGGGTGGCTTGCTTACCGTCTTGGGGGTCGGGCTCTGTTTGTCCACTTTGACCAGTACTGGCTTTTGCGATCCCCTGTTCTGGCGGCCTTTTCTGCGCATCTTGAGCGGCCAGAATCCCTATCGCTGCCAATGGTCCACAAAGTGCGAGAACTGCCAATCTTTTCAGCATAATCCTGAAATTGTACCCCAAAAACACTTGACACGGAACACTTATTGGGGTACATTAAATACATCAGGAGAGAACATGGCAAACGTCCTCAATACCGACAAGCAAATCGCAATCGTCTCAGCACTTTCCGAAGGTTCTAGCATTCGCTCAATCGAGCGCATGACGGGCGTTCACCGGGATACGATCATGCGGTTGGGTGTGAAGGTCGGGCAGGGATGCACGGCTCTGATGGATACGAAGATGCGGGATCTTTCCTGCAATCGCCTTGAGATGGATGAGATTTGGGGTTTTGTCGGCAAGAAGGAGCGCAACGTGCGCGAAGGCGATTCCGGCGTGGGTAGCGTTTGGACGTTCTGCGCGATTGATGCGGAGACGAAGTTGGTTCCGGCGTTCAAAGTTGGGGACCGCGATGCAAAGACGGCCAATGCTTTTATGAAGGACATTGCCTCTCGGATGCGGACGCGGGTTCAAATCTCGACTGATGGCCTCCGCGCTTATGTCGAAGCGGTTGAGAATTCCTTCGGCGCTGATGCGGACTATGCCCAGATCATCAAGACTTATGGCCATGAAGAGACGACAAACAATCGCCGGTACAGCGCCCCTGAATTCGTCTCCTCGGAGAAGGTCATTGTTCAAGGCAATCCCAACCCGGACCTGATCTCTACCAGCTATGTCGAGCGGTTGAACGCTACCACCCGGCTGCACATGCGGAGACTGACTCGGCTCACGCTGGCCTTCAGCAAGAAGCGTGAGAACTTCGAGGCGGCGGTTGGCCTTCACTTCGCCTATTACAACTTCGTCAAGCGTCACAACACTCTGCGCTGCACCCCGGCAATGGCCGCTGGCGTAACAGGATCATTCTGGAGCGTGGGGGATTTGGTGGAGGCGACCGCTTGAACGATATTCGAGAACTGCGAGGCGTGATCCATAAACTGCATGGCGGAAAGGCCAAGCACATCGAAAGTGTGCCGATCACGGAACTGTTTCAGGGGCAGGTCGTTTGGGATGGAGTGGTGGAAGTTTTCGGTTTGAAAGGCCATCCAAAAACCGATAGGGTCTATGCCTGGTCGCACGATACGGGCGATCCTGAGCACCCAAAGCATCATGTGACCGTGCTACACATCCCCCCGGCAATCTCACCCCAAACCGCCGTGAGAGCGGCAATCGTGCAGGAGTTCAGGAACCTTGAGCCCAAAGAAGCAAACTAAGAAACCGGGACGGCCTCGCCTTCCCAAAGGGAACGCTAAGGCCGGATTTCTACGCGTCCGCATGACAGCGGATGAACTGAAGGCCATTGAAACGGGGGCGAAGGCCAAAGGCCAAAGCGTCTCTGAATTCGTTCGCGGCAAGTTGCTTGCCACGGAGGGAGCCTAAGCCTGTGGATTTCAAATTAGGACACTACCCCCAGTCTGGATGGGTTGACATGGATGGTGGGTTCGTTAAGACTGAAACTTCTGGAAAGATTCGGAATTCTTCGACTGCTGAACGCAGAGGTGTGCGTGAAAGACCGTATGGTTCTTTTAGCGGCAGCCCTATGCTGGGCGGCGGCGTGGTGTGGCGCCCAGGAACAGAGCGAAGGTTCCCAATCCCTTCCGACCGGAACACAGCTGGACGCGTCCATGGCAGCGATGGACACGCAAGGCTCAGTTTACGTGCCGCTCGACAATTGGGTTTACCTTGCCCTAGACCGGCTGCATGCGCTCGGCTATGTAGACACCGCGTACCTCGGGCTCCGTCCGTGGACACGCGCGAGCATCGCTCACATGCTCGAACTCAGCGCGGATCGCATCGAGTCCGATGCAAGAAACGACGAGGCGCGATCGATCTTCGCCGCGCTGGTGCGGGAGCTCAGACCCGATATCGATCGAAGCAACAGCGGCGTCGCGCCTCGGCGGGCGCAACTCGAGAGTGTCTATACCCAGTTCCGCGGTATCGGTGGCGAGCCATTGCGCGACAGTTTTCACCTCGGTCAGTCGATCGTCGACGACTACGGACGGCCCTACGAAAGCGGTTTCAACAACTACAGCGGCTTCAGTGCGCGCGCTTCAGCAGGACGGTTTTCGCTGTATTTTCGCGGCGAAACGCAGTATGCGCCGTCAGCGGCTGGATACTCTCCGGCGCTCGCGGCCTATCTATTGAATCAAATCGACGGCATTGCCTACGCCGGAAATTCTGTCTTTGCCACTATCCCCGAAGGCCCGATCGCGACGACGGGAGAAGTTCGCGTC
>Ga0182018_10003546_pt1 | contig 13920 bp, 14 predicted proteins | sample 812P2MmetaG_FD_120490 | JGI IMG/M metagenome (GOLD analysis project Ga0182018, IMG submission 120490) | Permafrost microbial communities from Stordalen Mire, Sweden - 812P2M metaG | ecosystem: Environmental > Terrestrial > Soil > Wetlands > Permafrost | place: Sweden: Stordalen | collected...
CTGATGGAAGACCGCGAACGCGATTACGAAGCGGCCCTGGCCGAACTTGCCCTGCGCAACAGCGAGTTGCGCGAGGAGCGGCTGCGATTCGAGCACGAGCGCCGCGATCTCGCAGGCGAACGCGAGCTCGTGGCGCGGGATCGCGCCGACCTCGATGCGCAGCGCCGCCGGTTCGGCAGCGGCGCGGAGGAGCGCTTGCAGCAGGCGCTTCGCGATTTCGTGCGGGAGTTGGCGCGGCGGTCGGCAGAATCGGGTTTGGAGCGAACGCGCACTCGAAAGGCGCGAGTAACGCCCTCGCAGACCGCGTTGCTTGGCCAGACGATCGAGGCAATCCATCGCGACCTCGGAATTCGGCCGGAAGAAGAGCGCGCGTCCGACGAGCGAACGTACGCGCCCGGCGATCGGGTTCGCATTCTTTCGGTGAATCAGGAGGGTGTCGTTGCTGAAGACTGGGATGAGCGGTTACTCGTTTCGATCGGTTCTATGAAAATGATGGTCGATAAGAGCGACGTTCGGCGCGAGGCCGGCGCAGCGAAAAGCCCCCACTCCGCAACCGGTGGAACCGACGCGCGCATGGCCGCCGCGGGTCGCACGGCGGCGGCGCTGGACGTGCGCGGGAAGCGTTACGCCGAGGCGGAGCCGCTGGTCGAGCGCTGGATCGACGACGCGCTTCTGGCGGGAAACTCGCCGCTGCGATTGATCCATGGTAAAGGCACCGGCTTACTGGGACGCGGCTTACAGGAGCACTTGCGCGCGCATCCGGCGGTGACGAGCATTCGCTACGGCACCGAAGAGGAAGGCTCGTCCGGCGTGACGATTGTCGAGCTGCGGTCGTGAGCCACGGCATCGCGGATCTGCTCGACGGCTTCGATCACGTCGAAACGGCAACGGAGTTCGCGCAACGCCTTGCACTCGGGCGTCCGTTGCGCGTGAAGCTCGGAATCGACCCGACGAGCGCCGATCTGCACCTTGGCCACATGGTCGTGCTGCATCCGCTGCAGCGTTTCGCGCAGGCGGGACATCGCGTCACATTGATTATCGGTGATTTTACGGCGCGCATCGGCGACCCCAGCGGCCGTAACGTCACGCGCCCGCAGCTTTCGCAAGACGAGATCGAAGCGAACATGCAAACGTATACCGAGCAGGCCGGCAAGGTGATCGATCTCGACCGAATCGAGATCCGCTACAACTCCGAATGGCTGGACAAATTAAACTTCACCGATATGGTGAAACTCTTGGCGAAGACGACCGTGGCGCAGATGCTCGAACGTAACGATTTTCGGCAACGTTACGACGCGGGTGCGCCGATCTCGTTGCACGAGCTGCTCTATCCGGTTGCTCAAGCGTACGATTCGGTTGCGATTGAAGCCGACGTCGAGCTCGGAGGGACCGATCAGCTCTTTAATTTGCTGCTCGGGCGCCAGTTTCAGCGCGAGTTCGAGCAGCGGCCGCAGATTTGCGCGACGGTACCGCTGCTGGTCGGGCTCGACGGAGAGAAGAAGATGAGCAAGTCGCTGGGCAACTACGTCGGCGTCGACGAGCCGCCCGCCGAGCAGTTCGGGAAGCTGATGAAGATTTCCGATGAGCTACTTCCGGTCTACGCGCGGCTTGCGGCATTTCGCGCGGAGCCGCAGTCGCGGCAGTTGGCGGACGGGCTGGCAGCAGGGCGGCTGAACCCGATGGAAGAGAAGAAGCGACTCGCTTGCGAGGTCGTCGCGCGCTATCACGGCAAGGAGGCTGCCGCGGCTGCCCGCGAGTTTTTCGAGCGGACGGTGCAGCGCAAAGAGATTCCCACCGAGGATCTCGACGAAATCGAAATCGGCGATTGCACGCGCGTCGCAGAGGTGCTCGTCAAAGCCGGCTTTGCGCAGAGCCGGCGCGAGGCCGAGCGACTGATCGCGGGAAATGCGGTCAAGATAGACGGTGAGCCGGTGCGAGACCAAAAACAACCGTGGACCGCGCATGGAGTCGCTGTTCTCTCCGTCGGCTCGCGCCGCTTCGTCCGAGTCCTCCCCGCATTGTCATCCTGAGCGCAGCAATGTCACCCTCAGCCTGTCGCAATGTCATCCTGAGCGTCCCAATGTCATCCTGAGCCTGTCTTAATGTCATCCTGAGCCTGTCGAAGGATGACAGAGCGGCAACGCAACAACCATGACGGCGCCTAGCGCGTCGTCCGACATCGCCTAGGCAATCCTTTCATAGACAGCGAACTACTTTCTGTGGATTCGCCCGAGACGCGCGCTTCGGTTCGGCGTGCGACCTGGACCGGCTTCGTCGCGCGGTCGCATGCGCAAGCTGCGTCTTTTGCGCGCAACGCCGAAGAATCGGTTCCGGCGTCGCAACGAGTCGAGGTGATCTGGGAACTCGTCCTACGTATGCCCTGGGGGAGCGATGCAGCAGAATACCGACTTGACCGATCTGTTGGCCGCGTTAAACGCCGAGGGCGCTGAGTATCTCATCGTAGGGCGGTAGCACGTCAACAACCGGTTAATACCATAGTCCAGGCGGCGGCTTGATTTCGAAGACGGTGACGTGAGCCCTTCATGAGTAGGCGATCACCCTCGACAAGACTCAGTCGACGGATAACATTGCCGCCCTTGGCTGTTTCTTGCTAAACGCGAAATGCGCGGCCAATCGTTTTCGATCAAGGCCAGCTTTTTTGCTCGGGACCAGCCTTTGAGCTGCTTCTCCCAGGAGATCGCTTCATCGATGTGGTGGAAATCCGAAGAGTGAACTAAGATCAGCGGTCTGCGCGTGAAAGTGTAGCAGCGGCGGTCGAAGCCGAAGTCATGCTGCGCGATGCGAGTTTCTAGATTGTTCGTTACGCCGACGTAAAATGACTCGTCGGAACAGAGGAGCATGTACACATAGTACGTTTTCACTCAGCTCTTCTGTGCTAAAACGCTCCCAAGGCAAGATGCTGAAGGTCACCGCTCGGTCATCCTTCGACAGGCTCAGGATGACATTGGGAGCTGAGGATGACATTGCTGCGCTCAGGACGACAATGCGCGCTCAGGATGACATTTCTAGCAGTTGCCGGACTTCTTCTGAGGTAAAGACGTAGCGAGTCTTGCAGTACTCGCAGGTCGCCTCGGTGAGATCTCGCTCGCGCGTTAGCTCGAGGAGTTCGTCGGCTCCCATGCCGAGCAAAACCGATTCGACCTTAGTGCGATTGCAGCGGCAGGCGAAGCGGACGTCGATCGAGCGGTACGAACGAAGATCGGCCTCGCCGGTTAACGCGCGTAAGAGTCCCGCGGCATCGGCGCCGTCGGCAATGAGTTGGGTCACAGACGGCATCGTGAGCGCGCGTTGCTCCAGTGCCGACAGTGCTCGTTCATCGGCGCCCGGCAGCACTCGAGCCAAAATGCCCCCAGCTGCGACGATGCCGTTAGGATTTGCGAGCACACCAAGCGCGACGACGCTGGGTGTTTGTTCGGATTGCCCGAGGTAGTGGGCAAGGTCTTCGGCGATCTCGCCCGATGCCAGCGGTACGACTCCGACATAGGGTTGTCCGGCGTCACTCGAGCGCGTGACGTGCAACGATCCCTCGCCGATCGCTGCGGCTACGTTGAACTTTCCGCGTGCATCGATGGGAAGGTCGACCTGCGCATTGCGGGCGTATCCTCGCGCTCCGATGGTCTGCTCGTCGAGCAGCCAGCTTTCGGCCGCCACCGTTCCGAGAGGACCGTTACCCGCGATCTGCAGCGAAATTCGCTCGTTGCCTTTCAAGTTCGTCGCCGCAAAGAGTGCCGCGCCAGTTGTAAGGCGTCCCACTGCGGCAGTTGCGGTCGGCCACAGATCGTGCCGATCGCGAATCTCGGCGACGAGCTCGGTTGTGATTGCAGCGGCTACCGTGATTGCGGCGCGGGCGGCCGACGCCGCCACGATCGTGTCGGGCATGAGCGCCTCTGGCTCAAAGGCTGGAGGTTTTCCTTCACGAAGCCACCACGATGCGCGTTTTGGTGCTGCACGGCCCGAATCTCAATTTGCTCGGCGAGCGAGACCCTGAGATCTACGGGCGGCAGACACTCGACGAGCTCAACGAGACGATCGCGCGCGAAGCGTCCGCCGTCGGAGCGGAGGTGTGTTGCGAGCAGTACAACGGCGAAGGGCAGATCGTCGATGCGCTCCATGCGGCTCGCAAAGCGTACGCCGGTGTCGTGCTGAATCCGGGCGCTTACGCCCACTACTCCTATGCGATTGCCGATGCGGTCGCGGCGATTGGCATCCCCGTCGTTGAAGTACACTTGTCGAACATCGCCGGCCGTGAAACATTTCGCCGTACCAGCGTTACGGCAGCCGCTTGCCGAGGGGTCGTGAGCGGCCTAGGAGCCGCGGGCTATCGCCTGGCCCTGCGCGCGCTCATAGAAATTCTCGGCGCTTAGTGGCCGGTGCAACGGGAGGAAGCGACCCCGTCGCTGCGTATACTCTCCCGGGTAGGAGATGCGACGTTGACGAAAGCCGATGTGATTGACGCCGTCGCCGTAGAAGCCGAGCTCTCCAGGCGCCGGGCCGGTGAAATACTTGACCTGATCCTCAACGAAATCAAAGGAGCGTTGCAAAAGGGCGACCGTGTTGCGCTCAATCCGTTCGGAAGCTTTGTCGTTCGGGCGCGCCAAGCTCGCGAAGGGCGTAATCCGAAAACCGGCGAGAAGCTAACGATTGCCGCTCGCAAGGTGCCGGTCTTTGTTGCCGGAACATCGCTCAAAGACGCGGTCGGCGGCGGCCGGTCGCGTGCGAAGAGAGAGAAAAAAGTTAGCGGGCTGTAGCGAAGCTTGGTTATCGCGCTAGTCTGGGGGACTAGAGATCGCTGGTTCGAATCCAGTCAGCCCGAGATTATCCCAACGCCGTATTTGCTGGATGACTTTCGTAAGAACGAGCGCATAGGAGCGCAACCTGTTTGGGATGCAGCGATGGCGTGCGGCTCCGGCGAATTGTAAAGAGTATGAGAATCGGCACGCTAGAAATGAAGATCGCCCGCGTCGAAGGCTTCCAAGTGCGGGTCCGCACGTCGGACGGACGCGATATTCGCTCGGACCGAGAAGGAATGCCGTCGTGGCCCTATGAGAAGGCGGCGCGCGACCGCTGGTCGGTCGCACGCTGGAAGCAGGATCGCTTCATCAGCCTGTATCCTGGTTTTGGCGTCGACGTGCTCGACAGCGACGGCACCGTCGTGGAGTTCGGGCAAACGTTACTCGAGACGGTTCGTGAGAGCTATGATTAGGCTGCGCGCCGCCGGTATCTGGGTTGCCTTCCTCGCGATGAGCGCGGCGATCCTCGCATGCGGTGGCGGCTCGCACGGCACGATGCCCATGCTTCCTTCGGAAGGCCGCGTGGCGAGCTCGCCATCAACGAAAATAAAGCACGTCATCGTCGTCATCCAAGAGAATCGCAGCTTCGACAATTTTTTTGCAACGTTTCCGGGAGCGGACGGCACGAAGACGGGAAACGCCGCGGCGATGCCGGGCTCGATTGCTAACAGTTGTCCCGTGGCGATCAGAAAGCCGACGACGATCCCGTTGACGGAGGTCGATCTCCTCGGTAAGGGATTCCCCTCGTCATACGGGTATGCGCCGAATCAAGATCTCGGTCACATGTACTCCGGCTTCCAGCTCGACCGCGATCAAGGAAAAATGGACGGTTTCGATCTCGAAGGTTACGGCGCGCGGGGAAGCGGGACGCCCGCATGCACCTACCCATACCAGTACGTCAATCCGAAGGATATCGCCCCGTACTGGGACATGGCGGAGCAGTACGTGCTTGCAGACCATACGTTTCAAACGCAAGGCAGCGGAAGCTTTACGGCGCACCAGGATCTGATCGCCGGTGGGACGCGGCTTTCGAGTACCGAAGCGCTCATCGACACGCCTTCATATTTTCCATGGGGCTGCGACGGAAATCGACAGCATTTGGTCACGGCCGTTATCAAACGGGGTGGTAAGGTTTACCAATACGGCGGCCCATTTCCGTGCCTAACCTATTCGACGCTGCGCGATCTGCTCGACGCAAAATCCGTTTCGTGGAAGTTCTATGCGGTAAAGGTCTACCGGTACACGAACTGCCCCAAATGCCAAGGCGCCGGAATCTGGAGCGCGTTCGACGCGATCAAAGCGGTGCGGTACAGCCCCGAATGGAAGGACAACGTTACGCGCAGCAACCTCGACATTTTCACCGACATTTCGAACAAGAAGTTGCCCGCCGTATCGTGGATCACCCCGAACGGGCCGGACTCCGATCATCCCGCCAGCGGGAGCGACACGGGCCCTTCCTGGGTCGCATCGATCGTCAACGCTGTCGGGAAGAGCTCCTATTGGGATTCCACCGCCGTCGTGATTTTGTGGGACGATTGGGGCGGTTTTTACGACCACGTCGCTCCGCCGAAGCCGCGCGACTGGCAGGGTGGCCCGGGGTTCCGAATCCCGATGCTAATCGTCTCACCCTATGTCAAACCACACGTGGAGCACACGCAGTACGAGTTCGGCAGCCTTCTGCGCTTCATTGAAGACAACTGGAGTCTCGGCACGCTTGGAAAGAACGACGCGGACTCGACCAGCATCGGTAACGCGTTCGATTTCAAGATGAAGCCGCGCGCCTTTAAAGTTATCCCGTCGAAATATCCGAGCGTGTTTTTCTTGCGCCAGCCGCCCTCGGACTTGCCGCTGGACACCGAGTGATGCCCAAAGCTGTGCAACTCTCCGCGTATGGCGGAATCGAGCAACTAAACCTCGTCGACGTCCCGAAGCCCGAGCCGAAGACCGGCGAAGTGGTCGTGCGCGTTGTCGCCGCAGGCACGAATCCCGGCGAGATCTCGATTCGCGAGGGACTCCTCAAAGATATATTTCCGATGGATTTTCCGTTCGGTCAAGGGGCGGATTTCTCGGGACACATCGATTCCGCGGGCGCCGGAGTCGCCGAGTTTGCAGCCGGAGACGAGGTTCTCGGCTGGTCCGAAGAACGGTCGGCGCAAGCCGAGTACGTTGTAAGCAATCCGTCGCGGCTCATTTCCAAGCCGCCGACACTCGATTGGTTTCGCGCCGGAAGCCTCTTCGTCGTCGCGTCGACCGCAATCGGCGCCGTGCGCGCCGTCGCGCTTGGGCCGGGAGATGTAGTAGCGATCAGCAATGCGGCGGGGGGCGTCGGCTCGCTGGCGGTCCAGCTAGCTCGGCGCACGGGCGCGCGTGTCATCGGCATCGCAAGCGACGCTAGCAAAAAGTTTTTGGCTGCGGTCGGCGTCGAACACGTTGCGTACGGTGACGGGCTCGCGGAGCGGTTGCGCGCACTTGCGCCGAAGGGAATCGACGCATTCCTCGACCTCTTCGGCGGCGGTTACGTCGAATTGGCGCTCGCGCTTGGCGTTGCGCCCGAGCGCATCGATACGATCATTGATTTTGCGGCTGGGGCGAAACACGGCGTCAAGACCGATGGTTCGTCAGCAGCCGACACCCCCGAGACGCTCGCATTCGTCGCGAACCTCGTCGCTTGGGGCGAGATCGTTATGCCGCTCGCGGCGGTCTATCCCTTGGCGCAGGTCAAGGACGCGTATGCCGAGCTCGCAAGGCGCAAAGCACACGGAAAGATCGTACTCGCGATGGACGCGCCGGTATCGCAAGCGCTGCACCCGCCATAGGCGAAGGCCCTACTGCCAGGAGAAAATGCGCTTCCAGTCGTTTTTCATGCTGATGACATGCCATCCGCTCGCCTTGGCTTTGTCGTAGAGCGCCTGACTAAACGCGCCGATTTTGGAATCGGGCAAACCTTTGGCAGGCCCGTAAGCGAATTCGCGAGCCGCGTCGTCGTGAAGCACGAGTAGCATTGCGGTCGCGCCCCCGCCGGCTTGCGTGTACTCGAGCATTGCGGCGTCCCCTTCGGTGTTTCCGAACGCGATCTTCGGCGCACGCCCGGTGAAGAGGTAGACGTCCTCGGCCTTACCCGAGAAGTTGTCATTCAGCACCAGTTTTGGAGCCAACGTCATGCCTCCATTCGTGCCGTTGAACTGCGTTCCGACGGCGGTACCAATGATATCCTGGGGCGGAATTCCGTAGGCCTTTTCAGCGTAAGCTCGCACGAACGCCTGCGTGCCGCCGGTCACGATGTACGTCCGATAACCATGGGCGCGAAGGTAGCTCATCGCTTCGAGCATGGGAAGATAGATGAGGTCGGTATAGGACCGCTGCCAGCGACGATCCTTGGCACTGGTAATCCAGGCTTTCGCGGCGGCGTTAAAATCGCTGACGCTCACGCCCGTATGAGTCGCGACGATGATTTTCTCCCATTGCGCTTTTGTAAACGAGGCGATGGCAGACTTGTTGGCGCCGATCACGGCCGCGAAGGGCTGGGTCGTCTTCCACTCCGGATGCTCGTGCGCCACCTCGACAACGCGGTCCAAAGAAAACAGTACTTCGCTGTAGACGGGATCGTGTTCGACCCAGGTGGTGCCGTCCTGATCGAACGTGGCGATCCGCTCACCTTCGGCGACGAAATTCGGACTGCCTGGAGTCGTCGTTGCCACGACCAGATCGATAATCGCGCGCTTCGCGGCTCCGTCGTTCCACGACGGAAGCGGATCGTTTGCCTGCGCTAGTCCTCCTTCGACGGAGCCCGTGCTGAGCGTAGTCGAAGCGCTCAGGACGACACGGGGGCGAAAAAACGTGGCGAGCGACGCTGCGCCCGCGGCAAAAAGCACGCTGCGCCGTGACAGAGCATGGGGATCGCGTCCAGTTTCCATTCGGAGCCTCCTAGTGCGGCGGTGCCGGCGCGTCTTTGCGCATCTGCTCGAGGAGCAGCCCGAGGTAATCGGGTTCGCCGGCTGCCTGGTGTCGTTGATAAGCGGCGGGATCGAAGAGCCAATCGGGGAGCGTCGCCGGCAAACCGATTTCGTCATTTTGAACGTCAAACAGGTACGAGATCGGCGGATTGTCGTAGGTCCACACGGCGCGCGTCACGACCCAGCACCCTACCACCGAACGGAAATAGACGGTAATGTTGCTGGGACTCACCGGGGCTTGCGGAAAGGGCCTGTACGTTCCGACGAAATGCGCCTTCACGAGATCGCGCGTTTCAACATCGATCCAAAGATCGCGCAGGTTATGTTTGCGCGGTTCCTCCACCGGCCGCAGCTGCAAATGATAGGCCGCGCGTCCGCCGATGTCCTCGACCGGCGGCGAGGCTTGGGAATCGCGGCCGAACGTATATGAGGGTTTGGCTACGGCCACGACGCTTGCAATCGTCTTGAGTCCGGCGACATCGGGCTGCATCATGACCTCACCGGCGGAAGCCGGCGCAACATGCACCGCGGATCGCATCGTCCAAGCGAACGGGCCCAGGAACTCCGGCTCGATCGTGGCCGGGGGCAGTTTCCTGTTTGCCGGCGGCTCGCTGACGTTCTCCATTCCGTCGGAGAGCCGTACGGCGTACCGATTCACTTCGACCGACGACGACTCACCGGTGTAATAGCCCATCGGGCGTCCCCGAATATGCCACGTCGTCGTCCACACGGCAAACGGCGGCACCGGATAGGATTGGAGCCGCCGGAAGCTTTCATCGAAAATCTGTTGGGTGCTGGTTGGTTGCGGAGGCGCCACACCCGCCGTGAGCAGCATCGCGAGTGCCGCGAGGGCCCATCTCATCAGAGCTTCATTACTCCAGGTGGGGGCCGGTGGCCCCCCGGCTCGAAGTTTGTCGCCGATGATACGCAAGAGTTTTGCCGCCGCTTCATTCGCCGCCCTGGCGATGGTTCTCGGCTCGGTAGCGATGGCGCAGACCGCCGCGGTGCCGCAGGCGCCCGCCGGCGTCATGACGGCCCACTTCACAATGTTTCTTAGCGACGTTCTCGCCGGACGCGTGCCTGCGGACATCTCGGAGACGTTGAAGTCGCAGTCCTCAACGATGCTGACGCAGGTTCGCAGCGACCTTGGAAAGTTCGGAGAGTTTCGGCGGCTACAGTACGTGCGCCAGGACTCGTCGCAAGGATACCGTCAGTATCACTACGTGGCCATCTTCGACAAGGGATCGCAACCGGTCGTCTTCGTCACCAATTCGAGCGGGGTCATCTACGGCTTTTTCCAGGACCAGCCGACGCCAAAAGAGGCTGGTCCCGCGAGCAGCTCGCTCACGGAAACCTTTTCAGCATTTTTCACCGACGTGCTGGCGGGAAGAGTGCCTTCGGCAAGCATGTCCGCAACGATGCGAACTGGCCTAACGCCCTCGATGATGTCGCGCATCCGCGGCTCGTTCGCATCGCTGGGGGCGTTCGTCGGCCTACGTTTCGTCAAGCACGACACGACCCAGGGGTATCAGGGTTATCACTACAGCGCAGTGTTCCAAAACGGGTCGCAACCGATCGTCTTCGTTACCGACTCGAACGGGACGATCGTGGGCTTTTTCCAGGATCAGCCGCAATAGGCTGGTAACTCTTAATCGCTTGGCAGGGCGTTCAGGTCCCTCGCAGTGTAAGCAACAAAAAGCCCGATTCTGTATGACTGTTACGGCTTCGGGCTTTTTCTATTTCCCAGCCTTCCCACGGCCCGTACAATCAGACTTGGCCCTACGCGCTCGTGACTTTCGTAGAGCACGTGACAGGATAGCGCCCATGGCGGCCGCGGCTTCGCGCTGCATCGGCGGCGACATGTGCTGATAGGTGTCAATCGCAATCGCGATCGTTGGAGGGCCCAATCGTTCGCTGACGATCTTTGGGTGCACGCCGGCGCCGAGCATCACTGTGGCCGCCGTGTGGCGCAGATCGTGAAAGCGGATCGGCGGGTCGTTCTCGGCTGCGAGCTACGCAGGTAGAAACGAACGGATGCGTACGTTTGAAGGCGTATAGCCGCCTTCCAGCGGAGTGACTGCTACGAGCGCTCTGGAAGCGCCTTGATCGCTGCTCTACTCGTCTCGAGTTTGGCGAACTGCTTTACCCTACCAGCCGATGTATGACGGAATGCGAGTCTGCGCGATGCGCCCGCGATGGCTGATCGGCAAGGATTCGGGTCACGGATCTCCACAACGGCGGCCGCCGTTCCCGTTGCGTCGTCATTGGCTATAGGCCCGGGGCGTGCACTTGCCGAATCCTCGACGTTTCACCGACGACGCGCGACGATCTGCACATACTCGAGCCTGGTGTCATGCACGCGCGAGTCTATCAGCTTTCGTGAGACCGTATGCTATACTGTCCCGCAAATGGACGCGCCTCGCCACCGAATCGCTTACATTGACGGGCTTCGGGCTGTTGCTGTCCTGGCCGTTGTAGCCAGTCACGCCTACCCGACGATTAAGGTCGGGGCTCATGCTGGTACAGACATGTTTGGGATCATCTTCGGCGTCAACCTTTTCTTCGTGCTCTCGGGGTTCTGTCTCGCCTATCCGACCCTACGAAAGCTGCATGATCTAGATATCGCCGACTTCGATATTGCTCGGTACGCCGCGCATCGACTTGTGCGCATCCTGCCGCCGTACTACAGCGCCATAGCCCTACTTTACGGAGCGTCGTTCTTTGTGCCTTGGATAAATCACGTTTCGTTCGTTGATGTCGTTCGGCAGGCGCTCTTCTTGGAGCGCGACACTAAACTGCTCGCGCAACCGTTTTGGACGTTGCCGATTGAGTTTCGTTGGTACTTCCTCTTCCCCGTGGGCCTGTTTCTGTGGGTACGCTATCCGAAGGCGCTCGTCCTCATAATTGTAGCTGTCGCGGCGATTTTCCCTTTAACCTCTGCGTTATCCAAGGACAGCGAGTGTCTCCCTGCATTCTTGGTCGGCATCGTCGCGGCAGGGATACATTTTAACGCGCACAGACTGACTCGCTATGCCCTCCCCGCGAGCGTCATTTTGCTCGTCGTACAGAGCTTGCGACCTTGGGACCCCGCGACACTAATGCCGGTTTGGCAGGCAGCGGTCTTTCTTCTCGTGATCGCAGCAGGCTCGCCTGGATGGCTGCACCGAGCTCTGTCGATGAAATGGCTGACAACGATTGGCCTCGCATCGTACAGCATCTACCTCATACACGGCCCAGTGATGGTCTTTGCGCTTTCGAGAGGATGGAATCCCGTCATTGCTGGGCTGCTCGGCATCGCAGCGGGGTTTGTGTTTTTCTTCATCGCCGAACGCCCATTCTTAAAAGGGCCGTTGCGGTCGAACCTCATAGCGCAGTTCGAGACCTTCCTGCCGCGGTGGTTTGCCGCGATCGGGATTACGTCGCTTCATCTCGGAAGGGCGCGAAGAAGCTGATCTAAGCCCACGTTGCCGATGCTAACGACGCGCTTGAGCGCGTTTTATTTTCGCTCCCCTGAGAGGGTGAAATACACTCCCTATTGCAGCCGCGCTGGCCGTTCGCCACGCTCGTTGCCGGCTTCGCAGGATGGCGGGTATGGCGCCGATGACTACCGGTGCACTCACGCCGATCGAGACGCGCGCGCCGAGCTCATCGCGCTACGTCCGTGGATCCTCGGCATCGGGGCTTGGCATTATTTCGGGGACCTGCATCGTGCTCACGGCCGTCGGCCGATCGAACCTGAGGTGGGTCGATTACGAAACACCGCCGCAATCGGGCCGGCGCTGCGTGGATGTCGTTGGCCCGAATGGGGTCAAGGTCACGACGAGCCTCCACTCACGCCGACGCGCGGGATTCTCGTGATCGCGCCGGTCAGCAAGAAGCGCCCCCGCCTCCGATGGCACCATCGGCCCGGGATAAAGCCCTTCCCCGCCGGCAAGCAAAACGTCGGCCCAGGACAGCGTCACACCCCTATGGCCACTTTTTTATGTGAGCCAAAAAAAAAGAGCGCCGGTGTTACCGGACGCTCTCGCCTAGCGGAACGAGATTATTGGGCGCCAATTTTCTCGTTAGCGTTATCCATCAAGTAGATCTTGTCGGCGTGGGCTCCTCCCAGCGCCTTTCGATCGTAGACGACGGCGACGTACTGGCCAGCCTTCACCTTGCCCATCTGATACGTCGTTTTGCCGTTGGCTGAAAAGACTTGGTCGAACTTCGGAACGAGCAAGAAGCTCATGACCTGTTTGGTCCGAGGATCCTGCACTTTGATGTTGTTGGTCGAAACGTGAACCGTTATGCCGTAGAAGGTCCACGTCGTCGCCGCTCGAGCGGTTTGTGCCAGCGCCCACACCAGCCCGGTGGCGAGTGCCAGGGTGGTCACGAGCGCCAGGGCGCTTCGAGTGAGGGATGATTGCGTCATGCCCCATGATGTACCCGCCGGGCGGGCGGTCTATGCCTCACCGCCGAAGCCCGCGCAAGTATGGAAGCCACGCTCTTTGCCGACGGGGGCTCACGCGGCAATCCGGGCCCGGCGGCAAGTGCCGCCGTCCTGATCGACCCGTCCGGGGAGACGATCGAGGAGATCGACGCCTACCTGGGCATCGCCACGAATAACGTCGCGGAATGGACCGCGCTGTTGCTTGGCTTGCAAGCCGCAGAAAAGCGCGGCATACGGCGTTTGACCGTTCGCCTGGATTCCGAGCTCGTGGTCAAGCAACTGCTGGGCGAATATCGCGTCAAGCACGAGAGCCTTCGGCCACTCTATCAACGGGCTCGGGGCCTCTTGCGAAGCTTCGACCACGTTGACATCGCGCACGTGCGCCGCGAGCAAAACGTCCTGGCCGACCGGTTAGTCAACCGTGTGCTCGACCAGGAAGCCCACGCGTCGACAAAGTAGCGCTTTGATGCGGCGTTTCCCAATCGAGATCGTGATCGTCGCGCTGTGCGTGGTCATGCTGATCTTGGGTTGGCGGATCTATGGTGCGGGAGAGATGGGGCGCTTCGCGCCGGTAATCCACGCGCAAAAGGCGCCGAGCGCGCTCTACGCTCGCCTGACGATCCACTACGCCAAGCCCCCGATCGACACCGAAGAGTACCGCATGTCCGATGTCGAGGGCATCTCTTCATTTCAGTACTCGATTCGCGGCTACGACGGAAGGCTC
>Ga0182018_10003547_pt1 | contig 13909 bp, 17 predicted proteins | sample 812P2MmetaG_FD_120490 | JGI IMG/M metagenome (GOLD analysis project Ga0182018, IMG submission 120490) | Permafrost microbial communities from Stordalen Mire, Sweden - 812P2M metaG | ecosystem: Environmental > Terrestrial > Soil > Wetlands > Permafrost | place: Sweden: Stordalen | collected...
CGATGCCAGACAGGCGAGAGGGAGAGGTGGCTGAGTGGCTTAAGGCTTCCGCGCAAATGCGGAATACGGGCGACCGTATCGAGGGTTCGAATCCCTTCCCTCTCCGCCAAATTCCATTGGCATGGCCGAACCTCACCAAATCCAAATGTAAAGCGCCACCATTAGAGCGGCGACACCGCCGGCAAACAGTAGCCATCCAATAAGGTCGTCCTGTTTTAATGTCATGACGCCCGCCTGTGATTAGGGACAGATAGTCCCTTGACGAGAATCCCGGATCAGCGCAACTCTAATGCGCAGCCGCTGGGGCGGGAACCCCAGCGGCCACTTGCCACCGACATCCATTGCGGGAACGTCGATGACCGATTCCAGAGATATCATGAGTCTGCGCGGCTTCCCGCCTTGGCGTGTGGCGTTCATCCACAACCGAGAGGATTAGTCATGGGAACCATCATCAAGCTAAAGCGACGACGTTCGCCTTCTACGACGGGCCGCAAAAATAAAATCCGCCAGCTTCCATTTGTGTCTGAGCGCAAACGTGCAAAACGCGGTGAGCCTCCGCTGTGTTATTGGTCCACGAATTTTACAGGAGCCGATGCCGAATTTCAAAAAGAGTGTGAGCAGGGCAGCGCGTATGCGTGGCTGGCATTAGAGGCAATGGCCACGGAGAATTTCTCGCCCTTGTTGGGCCGGATCGCTCTCGACATGGCGCGTGATCCCGTGAGGAATAGGAGCGCGATCGTCGGATTTATGGGCGTTATCGCACAATGCGCCCTACTTGGGGTGAAGCAGAGTGCGCGAGAGGCGGTGCAGTCATGACCAGCACCACATCACGCCGCCGAACCAACAAATACGCCTATCGAAATAAATTGTCATTCATGAGCAAGAAGAGATACGGGGCTCATGCTGGTGGTGCGTCAAACCGTCGGGCGTTTACCAGCGCGACTACGCCACCGGTCGTGAATACGCACTCCAATTCTGGAAGGTCTGTGGGAAGCACGGAAACATGGGCCTCGATCTGTCAAGCATCCTGATCGGGCTGCATGAAGCCAAGCGATCGCGCCGCCGCAAGGGCGTCCGGTTCAATCACAACCTCTCCGGTATTGAGGTTGGCTTCTTGCGGACAATCGGCGATTTGTTTCAGGCATCGATGTACGCAACTGTCATGGTTGGCATCGGATCTAAAAGGCTTGCCAAGCGCGATTTGTCGAGACGTGAAGGACAGCAAAAAATCAAAGCGGCGGCGGGGTTGGTAGGGATACTGGCGGACGAAACCAGCTGCGGCACGGTGCGGCCGTCGACTATTAACTAAGACAGAAGGCGCCGGCCGGCCTGCACTTGCCCGGCGCTCAACTTTCCGATCAAATGTGTGAGCACCCCCTGGGGGTCGGGGTGCCCGGCGATGTTTGGTGAGCGGAGTGAAGGGGTCGAAATAGGGGGGGGTATGAGCCAAAGCTTATTGCGTGTGGGTGCGCTGGCGGCTTTGATTATGATTTTAATAGTAGCGGCGATGATAACGCTCGACCACAGAACGTTTCCAATGAGCGGCATTGGAACACTGAAATGCTACACGACCAGTGGAATACAAAAGCCGTGCTGACTTCGGTGATGCCGAACCGTGCAGGCCGACGTGATCCGCCTTCAATCAACGAACGTTCGTAGTCCGTGGACTATCAGATTAGACAACATCCACGCGAATGGTGCCGCACAGCAAAATGCGAGCACGATGCGGGTCGCAATCCGCAGAATAGGCCACCTATTGGCGACACTCGATATATAGACCATGTCACGCTCCCGATCAGCGCCCTGTCCACCGCGTGGCCGCGGCATTTTGTAGTGCTAGGACACCGACCCCTAGACGCTTGCATGACGGCGCTCAGCTAGTCTGTGACCGTCGTCACAGTTGGTGGAAAAGCTGTGAGAGGCACGCTTGCCCGGCGCTACGCGGGGGCTGGTCACGGCCGCGTCGGGGCGGCGATCGTATCGGGCCGGTCGCTGCATGCCAGCACGCGGCCGCGCTCACATAGCATCACAATGCGATCCGGATATCTGTCCGTCAGGTGCCTGTAGACTTTTAGCGCTACGTTCAGGTCGTTTGTGCGTCCAAATTCTCTATCGATCCCGGCATTTTCCCCGCCAGGATGGCAAATTTCGATTGTGTATTTGCCACGCATTGAAACGACGCACGCAACACGTACACTGGAACAATTCGTCGATAGAGCCCGAATAGGGCAAAAATAGATCGGCAACGCATAAATTAGTAAGCCGCTGGCGCGATGTGCCGGGGCGTTTTTTGAGCTCGACGTTTCGGTCGGACTTCAAAAATAGAAGCCCCGGCCTGGGAGACCGGGGCTTCCCTGTCCTCAGCACGGCCGGTATTCAACTAATCCGGCCGAACAATAGCTTAGCGGCGAACTCGTATGCACGAGGTTAAGCTGAGAACGCCGTTGCATTTATTTTCGGGCAGTGTCTCAGTTGAATTTCACAGACTTTGAGACGGGGGTCGTTCACAACTAAGGACAAGCGTATGGCGCGCCGCAAATTGCGAGGAACGGCTCCGTGGCCCTAAAGGCGAGCGCCTGGCGACTACCGGAAGCGTGACGAGGCCGCATGACACGACGCTTGCAAACAGTCGCTTTCTGCGCGCTGTTCGCGCTTACGCTGGCCATCTTCTCGCTCACACCATTGGCCTTCCTCGGATGGGTGGTTGTCGGCCTAGGCGACGAACAGTTCGCCAATCTGCCGCTATTCTGGCAGGCCGGGCGTGCTAATCACGACCTCTTGCTTGACGCTTAGTCAGGATGCCGACAACTAAGGCATTTGGTCTGTTTCAACCTGTGTATTCTGGCGCTGCCCGCTTCCTTGGGCTGAACCTCCAGGCCCCGCCGCGCCCCAGCACTTTGCGGCGGGGACCTCCTCTTAAAGGCTTGGCCGCCGTAGTCTTTGGGCGATTTGGGAGGATTACCGTTGCTGTCGCAGTGGATCAGATCACAAAACCAAAACTGAATAAAAGCCCGCACCAGTTGGAAGAGGAGCTGTCGATTCTGACCAGAATCGAACAAGCAAGGCGCTGAGGCGCGCCTTCAGTTGGCGGCCTCTTTCAATTAAAGACCTTTGCCATCGTCCTTAAAGCCGTCCTTTCAAGGTCCTGTGTTGCGCTCTGCGCTGCTAGACGCCCTCCTGCAGCCTTTAGGAGCTCGCGTCGCTGCGTAAAAAGGCCTTCGCTAGGCGCGTGCCTTCTGCGCGACTTTTACAGGATGCTGACCTGCATGCTGACCACAAGTAAAATAGGAAAGATGTTCTAGGAAAAATCAGACGTAAGTCATTGATTTCATTGGTGCCGGGTGAGAGAATTGAACTCCCGACCAACGGTTTACAAAACCGCTGCTCTACCGCTGAGCTAACCCGGCTTTTCTGTGACTCGGTTTTTCCCGGGCGCTACTTGGCCACCCGAAAAGGTTCGCCGTTGATTCACGCGAATTGTTTACGGAGTCAAGCTGGCGTCATCCCCAACCTCGGTGCCTCTTAAAAATGAGAAGCTCGGAATGTTCTTTGGGCAGCACTCCCACCAATTCCCAACCCTTTTCCCCAAGGTCATCAAGTCTTTTATGAAAATCGGGTACCTCGTTGTCTAAGGATACCGAGTAGGTTTCGTATTCCCATTGTTGTCCTGCGGCAGTTCCATTGATAGGCTTTTTGTTTTTGACAGTCTTTTTGGCAGTTTTCTTCGCCATTATGTCCTCTGGTGTGGATAGCGGATTAGCGCAGTCAGCGAGCTTTGTCGCCACCATGCGCGATGCGCTCGAAGCGGGTTCCTATCCCACTTCTTTCGCTTCATCCAAGGCTTTAGTGACAAAGTTTTAGCAGCGTGACCTACTACGCGCGCACTACAATTACAGGAAATGGCGGCAGTCGAGCGCCCGATTGGGAGCGCTGGTTAGCTTTGCAAATCCCACCGCGCCGCTGCCAAGCTATTACTCTTGGTAAGCGTCGGTGAATCTTCGCCGGGTTGAACCGCAGAGGTTTTCTGCCTCCGGCCGCTGATCGAATACGACAACCGTCGCCCCCGCTACGGTAAGAAAAAGCTACGATATCGTACGAGAGCCTGTCCATAGCAGCAGGGACAGTACGTGCAGAAATCGTCCTCCTCAGCCGCAAAGGCATTGGGCAGATGGCGGGAACTTCCTACGGCGTGCCGGAAAAGGAATATCGGCGGCTGATAGGCTAAGATTCTCGGTCTTTCGCCGCGAATAACCTGAAACCGTCAGCGCGGGTCAAAACAGCTCTGTGCGCGGACATGGCGCAAAAATCCGCTGGGTTAATGCCGCGTTAACACCTTGCGGTGAATGGTCAGCATGGGACCAATTGCCTCGGAGGCTTCACGATGCTGCCTGAACAGCGCGTACTTCTTGAGGACGAGTGTTGTCCTGTCGCCGATGAAACGCTGGGCGAGATGTATCGCGCCAGTGCGCATGGATTGAGCGAAATCATTTCAACTGTCTCACCGACAGCAAGGGTCTTGCTTGCGGTGTACTGCTACCGCCGCGCCCACCTTGCTTCGATCGGCTTGGCCATTGCGGCAACTTGCGAGGAAGACGATCTGACTGCATTTGGGGGCAACGCCGGTGCCGTCCTATTCGAGCGTTCGCGGGAAGCTCCGCCGTCGTCGTCCGCTGATAGCCGTGCCAACGGCCGGCGAAAAATTACTCTGGCGACCGAGCCACTTCGCGAGCGAAGCCCAATCGTGGACGAGGTGGATTCTTTCTCCTCGATTTTTGGCGGCGCAAGAGTCCGCTGACGACCTATAAGAGACACCGCCGGGCTCTTGCCGTGTTGCCATAGGTCATTTCCCGCGCGCCGCGGCCGCTTCAATAGTCTGTGCCGAAGCACGGCTCGTTAACTGCTGACCTCCATCCTGCCAGCAGATTGATTCGGGAGTGACGAGTGAGCGCCAAAATACTGTGTTTGAGCGACTATCGTGTGGACGACGGCGGTGATGGTGAGATTGATCTGGTGACCGCGGTAGATGTCGCCATCCGGGACTTACGTGAGATTCTGTTGTATTGGGGTTCTGACGTAGCACGGCAACGCGCGGAAGAGTGCGAGTTGATGCTACGCCGAGCATTTTCCGGACTTGTCGTTGACCAGACAGAAACTCGATAGCACGCGGATGGAAAAGACCCCAGGTTTCAACCCTTTTGATTACACTCTCGCGATCAAGAACAAAGGGCGTCCACCCAAATCCTGGCGATGGGAGATCTACGCCGCGGGCAAGAGCAAGCCAGTGCAGCAATCTGAGTTCTTTGTGACGATGTCCGAAGCCACCCGAGCGGGCAAAGTGGCATTGGCGGAAATCCGGGCCAATCGTGCCGCCTGACGTTCTTGGCCCTTAACGGTCACTCCGCAATTGGGATCGAGAGACAGTTCGCTCTTGCGGAGGAGGGCTCTCGACGCCGTGCTATGGCCGGGCGGACCGTGGTAAAAGCAGGATCATGGCAAAACGATCCGGCACAGTATCGATTACTTACGGCTTCAGCATTGGACTGCTGGCGCTGACCATCGTTTCGGTTCATTCCGCGGCCCACGCTCAATCCGCCGACCTGGCGCTGTGCGACCGGGTCGCCGCCGACCCGGCCGATCCGGACAAACCGGCAGACGTCACGGGCACTCCCACGATCGCCCCATCCGATGTCACGACAGCGATCAAATATTGCAAGGTCGCGGCGGCTGCCCGGGTTGCGGCAGCGCCATCGCGCCGGGCGCTGTACGAGCTCGGCAGGGCCTACGCGGCCAATCAACAATTGCCGGACGCGATCAGCGCCTATCATAAGGGGGCCGACAAGGGCAGCACGTCGGCGATGGTTGAGCTCGGCATTCTTCTGGCGACCGGATCAGGCGTCGCCAAGGACGAAGGCCAGGCGCGCGACCTGTTCGACCGCGCCGCCGAAGCCGGCAATCCCCGCGGCGTCATCAATCTCGTGGCGCTCTCCGAGAACGGCGGCCCGCCGATGGATCCGGTCAAGGCGCGGGCCATGCTGGCGCGAGCGGCGGAAACAAATTCGGCGGAGGCGCAATTTCAGCTTGGATTGATGATGGCGAACGGCATCGGCGGGCCCAAGGACGATGTCGCCGCGCGAGGATTGTTTGAAAAAGCGGCCGCGCAAGGCAATCCCGGCGCATTGGAATGGGCGGGCTCATTTGCGGAAAGCGGCAGAGGCGGCCCGAAGGACGAAAGCGCGGCCAAAGCCGATTACGAGAAAGCCGCGGCGCTCGGCAATGAGAATGCCAAGGCCGGTCTAAAGCGCATGCAATGCTCTCTTATCTTCAAAGATAAAAAGGGAAACGTCCTCTACACCCTTTGCAACTAGTGGCGTCCACGGCCAAGCAAAAGTGGGAGAAAGCAAGTGGCTAGGCTCACGACCGTGGAAGGCACCGGAACGCGATCGAACTTTCTGCGTTCGGCGCCGTTGTCCGCGTATGGACCAGGTTATTAGCGCGGCCAAGCATTCAGCCGAACTCGCCAAACGGCTCATCGACGACCAAGATGTTCAGGTCGCCCGGCAAAGACAGCTGATCGCGAGCCTGGAGCAGAATGGTCACAGCCAACTCCTGCAGCAAGCGCGCGATCTGCTCGAACAGATGCTGGAGCTCTTAGCGCAAATGCGATGCGACGGCGCTGCGGCCGAGCGGCGTCTTCAGGAGCTTGGCGACCCCTTGGACGAAGCGAGCCTGGAGCTGGTCATGCGTGACTGTCCGCTCTGAGCGCGCCAGACTTTCATTCTTCATGCACGTCATGCACCGCGACCGCGCCGCGGCGCCAATAGCCGGCGGCGCGCATCCATTTGGGATTGGCGCCGTGGTCGGCAATGAGCTGCCGGCGAAGCGCCTTGGCGGTCAGCGACTCGCAAGCGACCCAGGCGTAATAATCGCCCGCGGGCATTTTCAGCGTTGCCAGCGATTTCGCCAGAGCGTCGCTCGCACCGGCCGCGGCGCCATTGCGATGCGCCCAAACGACGGTCGCGTTCGCTTCAGTCGCGAAGTCCAACTCGTCGGCCGTTCCTTCGACTTCGCCCACGACGACGAGGCGCGTCTTGGACGGCAGTTCGGCGAGCCGCCGGCTAATGGCGGGAAGCGCGGTTTCGTCGCCGATCAAGAGATGCCAGTCATACGCGGTCGGAATAATGAAAGAGCCGCGTGGGCCGCCGAGCGTCAGTTCGGAGCCGGCCTTCGCCTGCACGGCCCAGCGCGTCGCCGGTCCGGCGTCGTGGATGGCGAAGTCGATCTCAAGCGTGTTGTTGGCCGGGTCGTAACGGCGCGGCGTGAAATCGCGCCCTAGCATGTTAGGCGCGCCATCCGCGTTATTCGTGCCGTCGGGGAAGAACAGCTTCACGTGATCGTCGAAGCCGAGGCTGGTGAAGCCTGCAAGGTCGCCAGTGAGCGTGATGCGAATCATATGCGCAGCGATCTTCTCAACCTGCTTGACCGTGAGCGCCCGACGGCGTGTCTCGTGACGGACGCGCCGAGGGCTGCGCGGATCGGCAGTTTGAACGATGACGTCGGCGGTCGCGGCCGAAGCGGGGGTGGACATTTTGGAAATGCTCCAATGTTTTTTTCCTGTTGCCGCGCACGCTGACGCGACCCGGCGAGATTTGCAAGTCCGGTTTGAAGTCGGGTTTGAAGTCCTGGCTTGCGGCGTAATTTTCTCAGATACACGCAGCGGTCCAAACAAATTAACATATGTGGCGCGCCGGCCGCATTTTTTTGGCGTTCGACAAAGGGGCCAAAATTGGGCGCGCGCGTCCCACTCACTGACACCTAGTTATGCAAAACAGGGCCGTGTGAACGGCTCCATTGATGGTATGACCACGGCCCTTTCGGCTGCATAGCCCCGCCAATGTTTGGCGGGGCTTTTCGTTTGCAGCTGGAGGGCAAAGCAAAGAGTCGTAGTGCGTAACCAACTAGGAGCTAATCGTAATGAAGTTGATGACGATCTCGGCCGCTGTCGCGGCCACATTCGTGTTTGCGCAATCCGCACAAGCGCGGGAGCACCATCGCCATCATGGCATGCACCAGGAAGCAAGGAGCCATCATTATGCGCATCGGTATTCGTCGCAAGGACAGTCCTCCTTTGGGCCACAGCAAGCATTTGCCGGTGAAGCATGGAGTTATTCCAGACCGAGCGCCTATACCGGCCATGTTGGCGGACGGCCCGCCGCCTGGTGCGGGTGGGAGATGAGACAGCTTGTTTCCAATGATCCCGGCCCCTCATTCAACCTAGCGCGCAACTGGGCGCGCTGGGGACAAGCCGGACCAGCCGGGGTGGGGGCTGTCGTCGTGTGGCCGCACCATGTCGGCAAGATTGTGGGCGGGCAGGATGGGAAGTGGATCGTCGAGTCCGGTAATGACGATCACGCCATTCGCACCCGCCCGCGTTCGATCGACGGCGCCATAGCGATCAGATGGGGATAAACGCATCGCCAACGGCTTAGAAAAGTGAATGCTTCGTCAGGGTCGCTCGGGAAACCGGGCGGCCCATTCACATCATCAGTTTTGCTTTTCATCTGGTGGAGAATGCGTGTCGTCCGGTCCAGGCTCGGATTCGGTGCGCTCGGCTTTACGCAGCGCAGCCTTCTCGTCCCTCTTTCTTTGTTTCTCCTCGGCTTGAGCGCGTGCTGTCCGCGCTCGCTCAGCTCGATCTCTTCCATAATTTGGCTTGAATGCCATTGGATCCCCGCTGGTTGATTCCGCAGTTAACGGCGTTATATAAGCACCTTGTAATGTCGTCGCTACGCGCGAGCATCGAGTTCCTAGCGACATGAACTCCTAACGACATGAACTCCTAACGACATGGATGATCAAGACCGCATGGCGACACGGCAAGAACGACTCGATGCCTTCACCCACGAAGGCATGCCGCCGGCAGACCAGCCTCTTGAGCTTCTTTGCGAGGATCACGTCGGCACCTACGTCATTCCATTCCTGTGCCAATGGAATAGCGGGACGTGGCACAGCGTCGATACAAGCAATCCCATCGAAGCGACTGTCGTGGGCTGGCGCGTGCGTTGACGGACATCGGTTGAGATTGAGCCTGCCGATGCACGGCAGGACATGCGAGGTCGAGATACATGGCTGGCTTTAAACAACCGGATTTCATCGAGCGGCAAGCGGCCGCGGCCAAGGCCAGGAAGGCGGCGCTGGAAAAGTTTCGCGCCAAGGCCGCCGACCCCGGGCTCGCGGAGCGGCTGACAGAGAGAACGGCGAGTGCCGCCGACCGCAAGGCCAACAAGACTGTCCGCGAGGCCGAAAAGGCCGAAAAGAAAGCCCGCGACGCCGAACGCGCCGAAGAGGCAAAGCGCGACGCTGCGATCCAAGCTGAGCGCGCCAAGGTTGAGAGCGCAGAGCGCGAACGCGGATTACAAGCCGAGAATAAGGCGGCGAGGGACGCCCGCTATGCCGCCCGCAAATCGCGATCGAAGCGCAAATAACCGAGGCGAGACATGGCTGCGGCACGTCAACTGCGCCTCGGCGCTTTCATGCGGCCGGCGAGTATTCATACCGGCGCTTGGCGCTATCCCGGCGCCTGGCCGGACATGAATTTCAATCTCGCGCATATCAAGGAGTCGATCCAAAAATTGGAGAAGGCGAAGTTCGACGCCTTCTTCATGGCCGACCACATGGCCGTGCTCAATATGCCGATCGACGCGCTTAAGCGCAGCCACACCAACACCTCGTTCGAGCCGTTCACGCTGCTGTCGGCCTTGTCGCAGGTGACCGAGCGTATCGGGCTTGTCGCGACCGGCTCGACCACTTTCGACGCGCCTTATCACGTCGCGCGGCGCTTCGCCTCACTCGATCATTTGAGCGGGGGACGAGCCGGCTGGAACATCGTCACCACCTCCAATCCGGATGCGGCGCTCAATTTCGGCCTGGAGGAGCATATGGAGCACGGCGAGCGCTATCGCCGCGCGCGCGAATTCTACGATGTGGTCACCGGCCTCTGGGATAGCTGGGCGGACGATGCGTTCATTCGCGACGTCGAGAACGGCATCTTCTTCGATCCGGTGAAAATGCACGTGCTCAATCACAAAGGTAAATATTTTTCGGTGCGCGGCCCGCTTAATATCGCACGGCCGATCCAGGGCTGGCCGGTGATCGTGCAGGCCGGCGCGTCGGATTCCGGCCGCCAGCTCGCCGCGGAAACCGCAGAAGCGGTGTTCACCGCCCAAAGCGATCTTGCGGCCGGTCGGCAGTTCTATGCCGACGTTAAGGGCCGCATGGAAAAGCTCGGCCGCTCGCGCGAGCATATGAAAATCCTGCCGGCCTGCTTCGTCGTGGTCGGCGACACGGTGGAAGAGGCGAAGGCCAAGCGCGCGAAGTTGGATAGCCTGGTCAATTACGCCAATGCCATCGCGTCGCTATCGATCGCGCTTGGCCACGATGCATCGAAATTCGATCAGGATGCGCCGCTACCCGACAAGATACCGGAGAGCAATGCCTCAAAGAGCGGACGCGAACGTGCGATCGCGCTCGCTCGACGCGAGAATCTGACGGTTCGGCAGCTCGCGCAACGCCTTGGCGGCTATTCCGGGCTTGCCATGGTTGGCACACCGGAAACGATTGCCGACGAAATGGAAGAATGGCTGGGGACCGAAGGCTCCGACGGCTTCACCGTGATGTTTCCTTATTTGCCGGGCGGCCTTGACGATTTTGTCGACCGTGTCGTTCCGCAATTGCAGCGGCGTGGTCTGTTCCGTCGTGAATACGAAGGCGCGACGTTGCGCGAAAATCTCGGCTTGCCGCGCCCGAAAAATCGATTTTTCGAGAATTGAAGAACGAGCGAGCAACAACCACGGTAGATTTATTCGAACCCGCCGTTTTGCTCACGTACGCTCATGCTTTCGGCGTGTTCGGCGTGTTCGGCGAGGCGGCGCCAAGCCGACGCCATGCTGAGGAGCGTGTGTTTTTCGGAAGGTTCTTGCGCCTGTTGCGCTAGGCGGACGCACTCTGTCGCATAGTGCCGGTATTGCTGAGCCTTCCCCATTTGCGGCACCGCTCCGCACCTACCGAAACGGAAACGAGCGGCGGCGGATTTGTTCCCCTAAACGAATGAATTTGATCAGGAACTTTGCCTAAGTTCCATAGGTTTCCAATGTGGAACAGTGGGGATCAAGGATCATGCGGAACAAGAGATGGAAACCGAAAAAGAGAATGTCAGCCGAAACGCCAAAGAGGACGCAACGAGATTTCGCGATTACGCTGCGGAATGCCGACGGCTAGCCGAGCGCGCATCCGAAAAAGATCGCAAGGTGCTGATGGAGATCGCCGACGCCTGGATCGCGTGTGCCGAAGAAGCCGAGCGCAAACAAAACCGGAGGAAGGATAGCTGACGATTACGGCCCGTCCACTTATGCTAGGTTTCCTTGCAGGGCAGGGAACGTAGGGAGGACATCATGGTGCGTACATTCTTGATCGCCGCTGCGCTTGGGCTTGCCGCCGGATTCCTTCCGGCATCCGCCCAAAGCAAAGCGTCTTGCGAAGAGGTGTGCTTGAAGGGCCGCTGCGCTCCCAGCAATGTGGAGTACAACCAAAGTATATGCATGAACAAGTGCGTGCAGTCCTGCAATATGGCGCGTCAAAAAGCGAAATAGCCGCTCGCGCCTAACCTTTCCTCCTATTCCTCCCAAGCGCGGTCCGATCGATTGCGGGCTGTTTGCACCCGCCATAGAGTAAGCTCAGTTGCGGGAGGAGACGTCATGGCGGAGCACGAGCTGCGTGCCCGTCCGCTCGATCAGTTCGATTCGATTGAGCGGGCAAGCATCGACGAGTTACGCGCGCTTCAACTGGATCGGCTTAGGGAAGCAATCGCGCGCGCGGGACGAGTGCCGCATTATCAGGAGAAGTTTGCCGCCGCCGGCATCCGGCCTGGCGATGTGACGAGCCTTGACGATCTCGCCAAGTTTCCTTTCACCACCAAGGAAGATTTGCGCCAGAATTATCCCTTCGGCATGTTCGCGGTGCCGATGAGCGAAATCGTGCGCGTCCATGCATCAAGCGGCACCACCGGCAAACCGACGGTGGTGGGTTATACGCGCGGGGACATCGAGCTGTGGGCGATGCTGATTGCGCGTTCGATCCGGGCCGCCGGCGGCAAGCCCGGCGACAAGATGCACATCGCTTATGGCTATGGCCTGTTCACCGGCGGGCTTGGCCTGCATTACGGTGCCGAATATCTCGGCTGCACGGTCATTCCGGTGGGCGGCGGTTTCACCGAGCGGCAGATCCAGCTGATCTGCGATTTCGAGCCGGACATCATCGCGGTGACGCCGTCCTACCTGCTGGCGATCGCCGACGAATTCGACCGCCAGGGCATCGACGCGCGCAAATCCGCGCTGCGCATCGCGCTGTGCGGCGCGGAGTCGTGGACCGAAGCGATGCGCGCGGAGATCGAGCGCCGCATGGGTCTCGACGCAGTCAACCTCTACGGACTTTCAGAAGTGATCGGTCCCGGCGTCGGCCAGGAATATGTCGAGACCAAAGACGGGTTGACGATTTGGGAAGATCATTTTATTCCGGAGATCATCGATCCCGATACCGGCAGCGTGTTGCCTGACGGCGAGGAAGGCGAGCTCGTCTTCACCTCGCTGACCAAGGAGGCGATGCCGGTCATCCGCTACCGCACGCGCGATCTCACGCGGCTTCTTCCCGGCAGCAATGGGCGTGCCATGCGCCGTATCGAGCGCATCAAGGGCCGCAGCGACGATATGCTCATTATTCGCGGCGTGAACGTGTTTCCGACCCAGATCGAGGCTGCGCTCGCCGCCGAGCAATTATTCGCGCCGCACTATATCCTCGAAGTGACGCGGCCGGACCGGCTCGACGAGCTTGAAGTGATTGTCGAGACGCGCGATAGACTGCCGGCCGATGCCACGATGGTTTTGGCGGACCGCGCGGTGCATCTGATCAAGGCGCATGTCGGCGTCACCGCGACGGTACGCGCGGTCGCGCCGGGTACGATCGAGCGTTCGCAAGGTAAAGCCAAGCGCGTTATCGACAAGCGGCCGCGGAGCTGATTCATGACCGTCGTTGAAGATGCTTTTCCGACGGACGGATTTGGCCGCGTCGGCCTGCCGCGTGAGACGGTCGCGTCATGGCTGGCGAGCGGTAGCGCACTTCACGGTGATTACGGCCGCGATGCCGAGAGCTTTTCACGGCAGTGGTGCATCGGCGCTGAGCTCGTCGCAAAGCTGCCCCGGAAGCCGGCACGTTCCGAAGCCCAAGCCGCCGCCGCCGCCGCGATCCTGCAACGCGATCGCGCGGCGCGTGAAACATTTCTTGCCGTCCACGCCGAAACGATCTACCGCCGCCTGACCGGTGATCTCGGCAAGTTCAAGCGCGTCGAGCATCTGGTCCGCGATGCTGCGGCGGTGCTGCCGGGCCTGGTGCCGGATGACGCGCAGCTTCGCCAAGATAGCGGCGTGCAGCAACGTGACAAGGACGGCGCCGAGGTCGATCAAGGTCTCTTGCTTTCGAACATGTTGGCTCATCCGGCATGCGGCGCGCATCTGTGTCACGCCATGCTGTTGCCGCACCCGGACGCCCACGAGCACGCCCGCCGCTTCGCACAAACCGGAAAACTTGCGCTCGACGGCGCGACGCTCGAGCGCCGCGGCAAGGCGTCGCTCGTCATCATGTGCAATCCGCGCTTTCTCAATGCCGAAGATGAGACCACGCTTGACGGTCTGGAAATTGCAATCGACGTCGCCACACAAGATGCGCAAACCGACATCGCGATTTTGCGCGGCGATGTTGTCGAGCACACGAAATATCGCGGCCGGCGCTTGTTCTCGGCGGGCATCCATCTCACGCTTCTCTATCACGGCAAGATTTCTTACGTTTGGTACATCAAGCGCGA
>Ga0182018_10003548_pt1 | contig 13907 bp, 12 predicted proteins | sample 812P2MmetaG_FD_120490 | JGI IMG/M metagenome (GOLD analysis project Ga0182018, IMG submission 120490) | Permafrost microbial communities from Stordalen Mire, Sweden - 812P2M metaG | ecosystem: Environmental > Terrestrial > Soil > Wetlands > Permafrost | place: Sweden: Stordalen | collected...
ACGGAGGGAGAGACGAGGGTGACGGAGGGAGAGACGAGGGTGACGGAGGGAGAGACGAGGGTGACGGAGGGAGAGACGAGGGTGACGGAGGGAGAGACGAGGGTGACGTGGCGGGTGACGGAGGGAGAGACAGGGTGACGTGGCGGATGACGTTTCGGTGGGTCGGGCGAATACGTAGGTGACGTTCCGGGTGACGGAGGACAGGAGAATGTACCCATCTTCGAAAGGACCTTGGGTGGGTAGAAAGCAGGTCACAACAAGGAGCGCCCTCTTGAGCGTCGAGGAGGCAGCTGTACTGCTGGGAATCGATCGGGCCACCTGCTACCGCGCTATCAGGAACCAGACGTTTCCAATACCGATTGTTCGCCTGGGCGGTCGAATCCGGATTCCACGGCGTGCCGTCGAACGCCTGCTCGATGGAACCGATCCGGCAGGGGGCGGCTCGGCTCGTCAGCTAGCCTCGGCCGCAGACGCATGTCCAGTCTGCGGCTCGCCCCCTCCGATAGCCGTCTCCACTCCTTCGAGGAGGCGACCAATATGCTCGGCCGCCCGGAGATCCTCGCCGCCGATCACGTCGGTGTAGTGGCGGGCCATGTGCACGGTGGCCCAGCCCAGTCGGGCCTGCTTCTGACGCTCGGGAACGATCCGGTCCAACGCCGTGGCTTGAAAATGGCGCAGGGAGTGGAGATGAATGTCCTTGGCCGCCTTGGCCTTGGTCCGCACCTTCGTGAACTCATGGCTCATGGTGTCGGGATGCGGGGGCTCCACCGACCCGGGCTCGTAGGAGAACACGAATCCGTCAGGTCCGATCTCCACCTCACACATGGCCGCCAGCTCCTCTTGGCTGATCCGGAGAGTTCGGAGCATCTCCACCGTGGCGGGGTCGAGAGCCAGTCTTCGAATGCTCGCCTTGGTCTTCGGCGCTTTGACCTCCGCTCCCCCGCTGGCCGCCACGACCGACTCGTCCACCAGGATGTTCCCCGACTCCCAGTCGATGTCGTTCCAACGAAGGGCGCACGCCTCGCCACGGCGAACGCCGCTTGCGGCCACCAACCGCAGGAAGGCACCGAACCGCTCGTCGAATGCCGATGCCGCCGCCAGGATGGCTCGGACCTCAGCCAGATTTGGGGAACGCACCGGTTCACCTCGCTCGCCGAAAGGCCACACCGGCAGCTCGGTGTCGACGATCGGATTCGGGAGAGTGTTGGCACTCCACTTCCGAGCCAACCGGCATGCACGGTTGAGCATCGCTCGGATGTGCCGCACGGTGGTACGACCGGTGCCGTCATCCTTCAGCCGCCGGAAGTACCGCTCGACCTCGTAGGGGTTCAGCCGGGCGATCTCGCGCCGTCCGATCGATCTCTTGATGTGCTTGTCCCACAGCTCCTGGTAGTGCCGGACTGTCGTCGGACTGAGGTCCTGCCAGCCGTTCTGCTTCCACGCAGTGATGGCGTCGTTCACCGTGGTCGTATCAGTCCAGCGCACAGGAGCCTCCACTGCGGACAGCGTGCCCTCGTACTTGGCCACCAATCGAGTGAGCTCCTTGTCGGCAGCTCGGCTCCCGCCCCGGAACGTCACGCTCTTTTGTCGCACCCGACCCTGCTCGTCACGGCCGAGGAAGATCCGGAGTTCCCAGACTCCCCGTTGCCCGGGCTTCAATCGCTTACTGCCAGCCATCGCTTGCCCCTCACGCTGTTGGGATTGTTGGGTTTTTTGTTGGGATTTACCCTAGCGCGACAACGGCGTTGGCATCTACATCTGCCATGAACTGGACTTTTATCAGTGGGCGCTACCGGACTCGAACCGATGACCTGCTGGTTGTAAGCCAGCTGCTCTAACCAACTGAGCTAAACGCCCGTGCACCACCGCGAGTGGACCGACTCAGGGTAGCGCTCCCCCGGTCGGGTACGACCCTTGATCGTCGAGGTGAGGACGCCCGACCAGCGATTCAGTCCCGACTCCTGTCAACGGGTGGCTACCAAGCTTCGCATGGCGGCGGCGAATGAAATGGATCCACCCCACGCTGCGTCGAGCAGTTCAGTCACGAGGAAGAAGCGCCGACGATCGGCTCCGCCAATGTGAGACCACCAAGCGACCCGAGGAAGACGGCCGAGCCATAGCGGTAAAGAGACCCGTTCGACGCGGTCAACCAGTAGCCCTGACCGTCGGGAGCCGGGCTGATGCTCACCACCGGCTTCGGATCGGCGACACCCTGTGCGGGCACCGACCCGAAATACCCGGCGTTCCCGAACGCGAAGACGCCTCCATCCGCCGCCGCCATCCAGTACCCACTCCCGTTCGGGGTGGTGGCCAATCCGGTGATCGGTTGGCCCAATGGGCTACCGCCCATCGACCCATAGAAGGCGGCGTCGCCGAAGGCGAAGATCCCACCGTCGGAGGCCACCTCCCAGTACCCGCCTCCGTCCGGTGTGGCCGCCATCCCCACCACCGGCCGGTTGAGACGCTGGCTTCCCATCGACCCATAGAACCCGGCATCGCCGAAGGCGAAGATCCCACCGTCGGAGGCCACCTCCCAGTACCCGCCTCCGTCCGGTGTGGCCGCCATCCCCACCACCGGCTGGTTGAGGCGCTGGCTTCCCATCGACCCATAGAACCCGGCGTCGCCGAAGGCGAAGATGCCGCCATCGGAGGCCACCTCCCAGTACCCGCCTCCGTCCGGTGTGGCCGCCATCCCCACCACCGGCTGGTTGAGGCGCTGACCACCCATGGAACCGTGGAACCCGGCGTCGCCGAAGGCGAAGATCCCACCGTCGCGGGCGGTCATCAGCAGACCCTGGTTGGACGATGGTGGCAGTACCATCTGCTCGATCAAGGTCCGGTACGCCCCGCCGTTCACGGGGGTCACCGCGGCGCCGACCGTCCAGCATGAGTCCCCGCGGACACAGGCCACCGAACCGAGCAGACTGGATGCCGTCACGTTCGGACTGGGCTGGATGTTCCAGGTCACACCGTCCCACGCTTCGATGAAGGCCTGGGGTTGGAACTGGGACCCGCCACCGCCCCCAGTATTGGCACCCGATGCACCGACCGCCCAACAGCGATCGGCGTCAAGACAGGTGACACCACTGAGGATGTCTCCGGGCTGGTCCGGCGGGTTGGCGCTTGGGACCGTCGACCATCCCGACCCGTTCCAGTTCTCCATCAAGGTGGTAGCAGCCAACCCGGTACTGTCCGTGGTCGAGCCCGAGGCCCAACAATCCGAACTCGACACACAGGTGACCGCGGTCAGGTAACCCCCGTTGGGCGATGGAGCGCTGACGCTCGGCACTACCGACCAGGTGGTACCGTCCCAGCGCTCGATGAGACCCTGGTTCCCGGCCGCTGCCGGGTAGATGGGAAGGAAGCCCGGATTCTGCTGCACGGCTCCGGCGCTGCCGACCGCCCAGCAGTTCGATTGGCTGGTACAGGTGATGGAATTGAGCTGATCGTACGTTTGCCCGGAGGGGGCGCCGGCGACCATCGACCACTCCGATCCGTTCCAGTATTCGGTCAGCATGGTGAGCGCGTTCCCATTGGCGTCGGTGGTGAATCCCACCGCCCAACAGTCGGCTCGGGAGGCACAACTCACTCCCTCGAGAACCGCCCCAACCGCACCGGCGGGGGTTGGGCTGGGAAACACCGTCCACGTGCTGCCGTTCCAGGTCTCGGTAAGGGTGCCGACGGGATTGTTTTGGGCTCCCCCGAGGACGGCGCCGACCGCCCAGCAGTCCGAGCCGGTCACGCACCTGACCGACAGCAGGGCATAGCCCTCACCGGCCGGGGGTGCAGGGTTCGGGGCGACCACCCACGATGTGCCGTTCCACTCCTCGAAGAGTGGTTCGGCTCCCTGACCGTTGGTGATCGAGGCACCGACCGCCCAGCACTGCCACGCGTTGGGGCAGGCGGAGCCGAGGAGGACATCGCTCCCCGTTGCGCTTCCCGGTGGGGTCGTGACGATATTCCACCCCGAAGGGTAGGCCGCGTTCGACGACGGGGGGAAGACGGCCACCACGACGGCGGCAATCAAGACGACAACGCCGAGGCCCGCGCCACGCCAGCGTGCAATGGACGTTCGTGACCGCACCGCTCATCCTCCATCAACCGCCGTTGCCACGTAGTCAACGATCTTTGCAGGCGACGCCGGATCTCGGGTGGATGAGCCGGTGGCAATCGCCGTTCGGGTGATGCGCCGGGCGCCGCTGGATCAGCCGGTGACGGCGGTGCGCAACTCCTCGAGCAGGGCAGGGGTGGCGGCCGCCAGGGGGGCCCGCCGGTCGGCGTGCTCGAGGCTGAGTAGCTCCCTTCCCTGTGCCTCCGCCAGCACGGCGCCTGCTTCCGTGCAGATCAACATGGCGCCCAGGTAGTCCCAACTGCCGAGCTGCGATCCCCCGACCACCGCGTATCCGTCGAGCACCCCTTCGGCCACCGCGCAGAGATCGAGGGCCGCTGCGCCGAGCCCCCGGTACTGGGACCATCCGAGGTAGCGGGGTGGGTACCCGGAGAACCCGATGATCGCTTCACCCAGTACCTCGCACCCCGACGGCCGGACCGGGTTCCCGTCTTTTCGAGCGCCTCCGTGCCGGACGGCCTCGAACCGTACCCCTGATGCCTGATTGACCACCACCGCTGCCCGGGCTCCGGTGGCATCCACCGCGCACAAGCTGGTGGCGAACCAGGGGATGCCCCGGGCGGCGTTGGTGGACCCGTCCACCGGATCGATCACCACTACCAGCGGGCGGTCCAGTCGGTGCGGGCCCGACTCCTCGGACATGACCCCGAGCCCGGCATCGTCGAGCACCTCGATGGCTACCGCGTCGGCGGCAAGGTCCGACCGGTACTGGCCCTCACGTGTCCCCGCCAGGCCCCAATCGTCGAGGTGGGCCAGAACGGCGCCCACCGCCGAGGCTGCATTCCGGAGCACCTCGATCAGCGCGTCATCATCCACAGGTCGACGATACCGGAGGAGCCGGAGACCGGTAGGCTGAGGCACCTGTGGCAGTCATCGATGTGGCCGGGTACGTGGCCGATCTCAAGGATCACTCTGTCGACCATGGCTTCCATGTCCACGACGAGCGGCACTTCGTCGAGACCTACTCCCTCCGCCAGGTCTGGGAGGTGGAACTCCACCCCGAGGATGGATGCGGCGGCCCCCTCGACCTCCACCTGGCCCTGGAGGTCGATCCGAGGACACTGCTCTCGTTCGAGGACGCGGTGTTCGGGCTGCCCGAGGACGAGGAGCCTCCTGACGATTTCCACTTCCCGCTGACCTTCACCTGGGCGCTCCCACCCTTGCCCCACGGGCCGGACCTGCTGCGTCTGGCCATCGACCTCGCCGGCGTGGGGGGCATCGAGCTCCCGCTCGAGGTGTCTGCCATCGACTCGTACGCCTCGGCCACCGACGCCGCCGAGCGGCGCCTCAACATCGTGGCCCGGTCCCCCGTCTCGTTGACCCGGATCCTCGCCGGCGAGGAGATGATGTGCGACGTCTTCGATCGGTGCCTGGCCGTCAGCCGCTACCTCCTCGACTCCGCCGGTAGCTGGCTCGGGTGACCTCCACCGGTGGTCGATGCCGACTCTCACGAGCGGCCGCCGGGATCATCGTCACCGTTGGACTCGGGACCGTGCTCGCCGCATGCGGGAACAACGCTGAGTCGTTGGCCCAGCAGGCCTGTGCGCACATCAACCGATCGATCGCCCTGTTGCAGGAGTCGGACCGACCGTCTGATGCACCCCGGTCGGCGCAATTATCGCAACAGGCATACACCCAGCTGCGCCTGGCTCTGCCCATCGCCGCCGAGGCCGCCTACCGAGACGGTCAATGGCAGGCATTGATGACAACCGTGTCGGAAAGCAACCGGGTGCCGGAGACCACGCTGGTGCCCGCCTTGGAGGCCCAGTGCGGTGCCGCCGCCAGCTCGCCCTTCAACCAGGCGCCGGCGCCGTCCTCGATTCCTCCCCCGGCACCCGTTTCGTCATCGCCCTGATCAGGGCCCCGCGGCCCGAACCTGCTCGGTTCAGGGCCTCGAGTCCGTGGATGCCGCAGCGCCAGGAGGACCGGTGACCGAGGTGGTCGACGTGGCCGGGCTGGTGAGCTGGTCTCCGGCCATCTGCAGTCGGCCCACTCGTATCACGTCGGGCAACACTCTGGCATCGAGCCACTGCCCTGCTGCCGCCGTCGGTACGATGTGCACGCCATCGCCGTCGCGAACCTGGATCCCATCGAATGACGTGGTGAACGCGCCACCGGGGCACAGCAGTGCACCGAAGTCGTCAAGTTGCACGGTCCCCGGATGTTCGGCTGCGATCTGTCGCACCATGGAGTTATAGGCGGCCAGACGGGTTGCCGAGTCCTCCGGCCAGGGTTGGCCGTTGTTCTGCTCACCGGAGGCGAAGCACGGTGACGTCATCAGCACCATCAACGCGCCGGTCGAGGTCCCTACCTGCACCGCCTGCTCCAACGACGACTTGAGGATGGCGTCGAAGGCCGGTTCACCGATGTGCAGCCAGTGCCCGTCGATCAATCGATTCTCGACCTCCCACCGGCCGGCTAGCAGGACCACCACGTTCGGGCGGAACTGATCCAGATCGCCCTTCCACTGGGCCGGCCACTGCACCGACTCCGGTGCCGACGTGTTGCACTGGGGCGTAACCGGGTCGGGCACGCCGTGCGCCATGTACTCGGTGCTCCGCACCACGCCGCACCCGATAATGGCACCGTTGTCGATGTTCACGTCGTAGTCGTTCTGGGGCTGGCTGGCCAGCATGGCGAAGCCGAGGCGCCACGCCACCGAGTCCCCGAAGATCATCGCCTTCACCGGAGGTCCGGTGTACTGGGCCCCGGTCACCTTGAGGGTCCCTGCCGCCTCTGCCGTCGACGGCAGGGTGGCGGCCACGGTGATGGCCACCACACCCGCGAAGGCGGCACTGGTCATCAGCCATGCCTTCCACTCGGTGAAGGATCGCATCCGTCGCTGCCGGATCGGCTCCTCCACCAGGTAGAAGGAGGCGGTAGCCACGACCAAGGTGACACCGATGCGGACGACCAGGAGGGGGTAGCCCAACAGATGCAGCCGAGCCGAATCGAGCAGGGCGAAGAGTGGGAAGTGCCAAAGATAGGTGCCATAGGAGATCTTGCCGATGTAGCGGAAGACCGGGTTGCCGAGGGCCAGGGACAACGAGCCCATCTGGGCGGTGATGGCCGAGAAGATGACGGCGGCCACCCCGAGGGCGAACAGGAAGTAGCCACCCTCGAAGAGGAACGAGCTCGGGCCGGTCAGATGCGACCACAGGTAGACAGCACCGGCCAGTACCGACCATCCCACGATCTGGAGGCAGAGGCGGGTGGTCGGATCGGTGATCTCCCAGGCGACGATGGGCTTGAAGCCTGGTCCACGTCGGCGGTGGGTGTCGCGCCGGTGCGCCGAGGGTGGGAAGGTCCCGGCGGTACCCGCCGAGGGGTGAGCCCGACGGTAGCGGTCTGCGTTGGGCCCATGGGCTCCGGTGGGAAGGACCTTTCGGTGCTGCGCCCACATGGCCATCCCGATGGCCAGGGCGGCGCCGATGAGGATGTCCTGGCTGCGGGTGTCGGTGCCCTCGTAGACCCGCATCACCGACCCGGCCCCGTGATAGGAGAGCCGCATGTCGATGGCCGAGGCGATCGATCCCACTACCGCGGTGGCGAGAATCGGCCACAGGCGCCTCGATGGCCGGAGCCTGCGGCCCACACGGAGCATTACCAGGGCCACCGGCGGCCACACGATGTAGAACTGCTCCTCGATCGAGAGCGACCACATGTGCCCGAGGGGAGACGGCTGGGCGGTGAGGTTGAAATAGTTGGCCCCGCTGGCGATGAAGTGCCAGTTGGACACGTAGAACAGAGTGGAGAGCGAGTCGAGACGGAGACTGGCGAACTCGCCGGGCGTGGCGAACACCTTGGCGTAGATGGCCACCCCGACCAACATCACCAACAGGGCCGGCAGCAACCGTCGGGCCCGCCGCGCCCAGAACTGCCCCAGCCGGATGGTCATCCGCTTGGTCCACTCGCCCAGTAGCAACGAGGTGATCAAGAACCCGGACAGGACGAAGAAGACGTCGATGGTGAGGAATCCACCGCTGAGAATCGGGGCACCACCGTGGTACAGCATCACACCGAGCACCGAAATGGCCCGCAGCCCGTCGAGCGCGGGGACGTATCCGAAGGCGATCGGACGTCCGCGCGCCACGGTCGGAGCGGACGGGCTGCTGGGCGACCGCTTGGTGACCGCGTGGATGCCAGAACTCATCGGGTCGGGTGCCTCCGGACGCACCGACGCCGTCCGGTGAACGCTCCGGACGTCATTTCACTGCTTCCATGATCGCAGACCGAGCGGTCGACCGGGCAGCAACCCTCTGCCTCGGCACGCTCTGCCGTGAGCACGCTCTGCTTCAGCACGCCGTGGCCGCGGGTTCGGCAGGATCGACCCGAACGGCCGATCCCGTTCACACCTTCGGACTGTACCCGGCAGGGAGGTTGATGGTCTTCTTCTCGAGGAAGAGCTCGAGGCCATCCTCGCCGAACTCGCGGCCGACACCGGACGCCTTGTACCCACCGAAGGGTGACGAGAAGTCGATGGGGATGCTCGAGTTCACCATGTAGGTCCCGGTGCGAACCTGCCGGGCCACGTCGAGGCCACGGTCGTTGTCGCCGCTGAACACGGCTCCGCACAGTCCGTAGTCAGAGTCATTGGCGATGCGCACGGCGTCGGCATCGTCGTCGTAGGGGATCACCGAGAGCACCGGTCCGAAGATCTCCTCTTGGGCGATGCGCATCCCGTTGTCAACGTCCACGAACACGGTGGGCTCCACGAACCAGCCGGCGTCGATCCCCTCGGGGCGGCCACCGCCGGTCGCGACCTTGGCCCCCTCCTCCTGACCGATCCGAATGTAGCTCTCGACCCGGTCGCGCTGGCGTTCGGCGACCAGCGGGCCCACCTCGGTGGCCGGATCGAGGGCATCGCCGACTTTGAGGGCCCGCACCTGTTGGACCAGGGCCTCGGTCACCTCCGAATACCGGTCGCGGGGGGCGAGGATCCGGGTCAAGGAGATGCATGCTTCTCCATTGTTCATGATGGCGTTGGGCATCATCAGTGGGATCGAGACGTCGAGGTCCACGTCAGCGAGGAGGATGGCGGCCGACTTCCCCCCCAACTCGAGGCTGACTCGCTTCAGGTTGGCCCCGCAGGCAGCGCCGATCTTCCGACCGGCGACCGTCGAGCCGGTGAAGGACACCTTGTCCACGCCGGGATGATTGACCAGGTACTCACCGACCTCGCGGCCGGCCGGGACCACGCTCAACACACCCTCGGGTAGCCCGGCATCGGCGAAGATCTCCGCCAACACGTTGGCGTCGAGCGGTGTCTCCGGCGCCGGTTTGAATACCACCGTGCTCCCCGACAACAGGGCCGGGGACAGCTTGGCGCAGGCCAGAAACAGCGGCACGTTCCACGGGGTGATGGCAGCCACTACGCCCACCGGCTCCTTGGACACCATCACCGGGCCCAACAGCCCATCCTTGATGGTGTCGAAGGCAAAGGTCGATGCCAGACCGGAGTAGTAGTCGAGGATCATGGTTGGTGCCAGTACCTGGGCCATGGTGCCCCACGAGACCGGTGACCCCATCTCGTTGGAGATCAGCTCGGAGATGCCCTGCATGTCATTGCGGATGGCCTCGGCCACCTTGGTCAGGATTGCGCCGCGCTCCGAAGGGGCCATGCGGGGCCACGGTCCATGGTCGAATGCCTGGCGGGCGACGGCAACCGCCCGGTCGATGTCGGCGTTCTGGGCCTCGGGGACCCGCCCGACCAGCTCCTCGGTGGTCGGGGAGACCACATCGAATACCGACGAGGACGAAGGCTCGACCCACTCCCCACCGATGAACAGACGATCGTACGACTTCACGGTCCCTCCCAGGTTGGAGCCGGATCTGGGTTGTCTGACCCCTTTACGGCACAGTCAAAGGATCGGGGCAACGGGTACCGGCGACGTGAGGCGAATTCTAGCCCGCCCTCGAGCCCCACGCCCCATCGCCACGATCCTCGCTACGCTCCCATCGCCATCTACACGCGGGCCGGACGCCGACAGGATCCACATGGCCCAACGCTATCGAGGAGCCTCCATGCTCTCCCCCCTTGACGACTACCCGGTCCATCAGATCTCCGAGCCCATGCGGTTCGTCGGGACGTCGGACCGTAACTTCTACGACCGCTACTACTTCAACATCCACGGTGCCCACGACGTCCACGGCACCGAGGACGAGCTGTTCGCCGTCATCGGCGTCGGTCAGTATCCCAACCTCAGCGTGGCCGATGCCTTCGTGTCCGTGCTATGGGGCGACGACCACCGGGTGGTCCGGTCCTCCAAGACCCTCGGCGCCGATCGTATGGACGCGTCGGTGGGACCGATCCGGGTGGAGGTGATCGAAGGTCTCCGGCAGGTGCGGGTGATCGTCGAGCCCAACGAGTGGGGAATCGAGCTCGACGCTGTCTACGACGGCTTCTCCGAGGCTCATCTGGAGTCACGCCACTTCGATCGCCAGTTCACCCGGGTCACCTTCGACTCCACCCGGTTCGCCCAGCTGGGATCGTGGACCGGCACCCTCAAGGTGGGTGACCGCGAGCTCCGGCTCACCCCGGATCGCTGGTGGGGATCGCGGGACCGGTCGTGGGGAGTGCGCCCGGTGGGAGAGGCCGAGCCCCCCGGCATCCGGGTCACCGATACCGAAGGGGGATTCTTCTGGATCTACGCACCGGTGTGGTTCGAGGACCACGCCATGGTCACCATCATTCAGGAACGGCCGAGCGGCGAGCGCATCATGCAGGATGCCCATCGGGTCTTCGCCGTTGGCGACCACCGCGAGCCGGAGTGGTTGGGAAGGCCCGAGCACCAACTGCGGTTCGCCCCCGGCAGCCGGTCGGTGACCGGGGCCACCCTGTCCTACTACCGCGCCCACGGCGAAAAGACCGCCGAGGTGGAGGTGGAGACGTTACTGGCCTTCCCGCTACTCCTCGGCAGCGGCTACGGACTGGAGCCGGACTGGAAGCATGGGATGTACCAGGGCGAGCTGGTGGTCCAGGGCCAGCACGTCCCCCCGGCCGATCCGACCTACTCGAACTGGGGTCTGACCGAGTACGCCGCCCGCTACAGCTACGACGGGCATGTCGGCTACGGGATGTTCGAGTGTGCCGTCATGGGTCCACACCAGCAATACGGGTTCGCCGGCTGGGAGTGAGCCCGGTGCGTCGCCGCCATGGTGCGCCCGAGGTCGGGACGGCGGATCGCCGGGACCCGGTCCCGGGTACCGGACGGATGCGTTCAGGTCACCGACCGGACGGCGTCCACCTCCCAGAAGGCGCGGAGCGAGGCGATCTTGCCTTCCGGTGATCGACGGTAGATGTAGACGCCATCGACTTCGACGGCGGTGCTGCCGGCAAAGGTGATGCGGATGACCCCGACGTTGGCCGCCTCGTCCCCACAGAGGATCGACCGGTGGATGGTGAAGCGGATCGACTCGTTGGTGGCGATGACATTGTCGTAGAAGGCAGCGATCGCCTCCAGACCGCGGTGGCCCGCGCCCTCGGGGTCGAAGGCCGAGGGACCGATCGGGTCCTCGACCACCGCGTCCTCGGCGAACAGCGCCAGCCAGGCCTGTCGGTCGCGGGCCTCCACCGCGGCCATCGAGGCCTGGCCGAGATCACGAGCCGTGGTCACGGTCGTACCTTTCCGATCACCTGGTCGGCGAATCGGCGGAGATTGTCGACCTTGGCCTGGACGGGCTCGGTGTCCGGGCCCACCTCGTACGGCCACCGGAATCCGACGATCACGTCAGTCACGCCCTGTTCCTCGAGCCGGCGGACCCCATCGACCGAATAGGCATCGAGCGAGATCACGTGCACCTCGAAGTCGCGGTCGGCGGTGCCCTCCTCCTCCCGCAACTGGGCCAGGCGTTCGAGCAGCCCGGGCAGGTCGGCGGGATCGCCGCCGCCGTGGAGCCATCCGTCCGAACGGGCAGCCCGACGCAACGCCGCCGGAGCGTGGCCACCCACCAGGATGGGAATCGGTTGGGTCGGGGTCGGGGTCATCTTGACCGACGGGAGGTCGAAGACCTCGCCGTGGTACTCGAAGTACCCCCCGGCGGACAGCCCCCGCACCATGTCGACGGCTTCATCCATGCGCTTGCCGCGGCCCTCCCAGGGCACGTCGCAGAACTGGTAGTCCTCGGGCCACGGGCTGGTGCCGACCCCGAGGACCAGGCGGTTGTCGGTCATTACCGCCACCGACGTGGCCTGCTTGGCCACCAGGAGCGGATGGCGCATGGGCAGTTTGATGACGAAGGTGACGAAGCGGATGCGCTCGGTGACCGCGCCCATGGCTGGGATCAATGAGAACGGTTCGATGAAGGGCTTGTCCTCGAGGAACTCCCGGGTGTGGTCGGGGGAGAACGGGTAGGTCGAGTCGGACTCCATCGGGTAGCAGATGCTGTCGGGCACCACCATGCCGTCGTAGCCCGCCTCCTCAGCCGCCCGGGCCAATGGGAGATAGAAGGAAGGGTCGACCATCGACTCGGCATAGGAGAACCGCACCCTTCAGCTCCCCCACTCGACGTGCGCTCGGATGGAGCCGTCATCGGCCAGCCATCCCTTTGTCGCCGCATACTGGAGCATGGCGGCAAACCTGCCTCCCCAATCCGAGCCGAGCCCCTGGCCCTCGCGGCTCGCAGCCTCGCCGGCCAACCGCTCGAGTGCGATGACCGGCACCAGCACGTCCCCGTCCGGGTCGACGGTGCCGGCATCATGCACACTGAGCGCGGCAGCCAGTGCACCGAGTGCCCCGTTCCGGTCGCCGTCCCCCGGCTGTTCGGGGATGGCCAACACCGCAAAGCGAGTCATGCCGTCGTGATCTCGCAACGAGACCGCTGCCGTGGACAGATCAACCACCAGCTCCATCCCAGTTCACCCCCATGTCGGCCTCTGTCGCATCGGACCATACAACGATCTCGCGCCGCCTACGGTGCCGCCGATACTGCTCAGGACCCAGGAGGTCGAGCCGGCGGCACACTGGCGGAACGGAGGCGCTCGGCCACCCACGAGATTCCGTCCGGCTTGCCCATCTCATCGGGCCAGCCAGCCAGAATCCGCTCCACCTCGTCGAGGGCGGCGATGTACCCGATGACCATCACCAGCACCCTGTCCACGGGCATCTTTTCGACCTCGACGTCGCCGAACGGTGTCCACGAGTCCACCTCCGGGAGCATTTCGAGCATCACGTAGAGCTCGCCGGTGTCCTTCACCCAGCTCAGCTCGTAGCGGTTTCCCTTGGCATCGAACCAGTTGGTGCCGAGTTCGACCTCCTCCGACTGCCGGCGACGTTCGTCGGCGCTGTAGAACTGCTCGATGTCCACGGGGACTCCTCTGGTTGCGCTCGGGGTTGGGCTCGAGCAGGCAACGGCCGGGCCGCAGATGCTCGTTGGCCGCCTGGCCGATCGCGTGGGGATCGAATCGATGACCAGGAGACAAATGGGGTGAGGCTGGTGTGGCCGCCTGAGGCTGGCCGTCGCAGAGTATCGCATCACGCTGTCCACTCCGAAGCGGTGGTGTTGGATTCAGCCGGTCTGAGGCGATCCGGGAGTGGCGATGCCGCACGACGGGCTCATTCAATGGCGCCACCGGCTCTTCACCATCACCGGGGCGGTTGTGAAGAGGCGAGTGGGGCTGCGTGGGGGGCTGGTGGACAGGCTGTGCTGGTGGGGCTGTGCAGATTCGGTTGATGCTTGGTCAATCGATTTCGGTTGAGGCTTTACACCGCGTTTGTCAGTTTTAGTGCCTTTCGGCCTTTTTCTTCCTCACCTCCCCGATTGAGCTTCTGAGCACAGT
>Ga0182018_10003549_pt1 | contig 13905 bp, 9 predicted proteins | sample 812P2MmetaG_FD_120490 | JGI IMG/M metagenome (GOLD analysis project Ga0182018, IMG submission 120490) | Permafrost microbial communities from Stordalen Mire, Sweden - 812P2M metaG | ecosystem: Environmental > Terrestrial > Soil > Wetlands > Permafrost | place: Sweden: Stordalen | collected...
ATCTTCCACCGGCACAGCTACCTCGCCGGCGGTGTACGTGCCGCCGTATTCGAAGGCTGGAAGCTGACGCTGTGCGCCAACGCTCCTACGTGGTACTCCGATACCGTGTCGGCAATCATGGTACCGGATGGGATCAATGGCAACGATGTCATCGCGCGCGCGTTCAAGCGCTATGACCTGGCGCTCGGCGCGGGCCTTGCCAAAGTCGCCGGCAAGCTGTTCCGCATCGGTCACCTGGGAGATCTCAACGAACTGATGCTGCTGGGCGCGATCTGCGGAGCCGAGATGGCTATGCTCGATGTCGGCGTGAAAGTCGAATCAGGCAGCGGCGCTGCCGCCGCACAGAACTACTGGCGCAGCCACCCGCACGTTGCCGCGGCCAAGGGCCCGGCGACGCGCAGCATAGCGGCATGATGCACCGCGTGGTGTTTCTGGACCGCGCCTCGCTCAAAGCGAAGGTGCGCAAGCCATCCTGCGCGAGCGAGTACGTTGAATATGAAAAAACCGCCGTCGCCGAGATCGTGCCGCGTCTGCAGGGCGCGGGCGTCGCGATCATCAATAAGGTGCCGATGCGGGCGGACACTCTCAAACAGCTGCCGCAGCTGAAGTTGATCGCGGTAGCGGCGACCGGCTACGACGTCGTCGATGTTGCGTATTGCAACGCGCATGGCATCGCCGTCGCCAACATCCGCAACTACGCGGTGCATACGGTGCCGGAACATGCTTTCGCACTGATCCTGGCGTTGCGCCGCAACATCCTCGCCTACCGGCAGGATGTCGAGAACGGTGTCTGGAACAGGTCCGAGCAGTTCTGCTTCTTCACGCATGACATCGGTGATCTGCACGGGGCTACGCTCGGCATCATCGGTGAGGGCGCGATCGGCCAGGCGACGGCGACGATTGGGCGCGCGTTCGGCATGCGCGTACTCTTTGCCGACCATCCGCCGCCCAAAATGGAGGGCGTGACCTTCACGCCGCACGACCAGGTGCTCGCCGAAGCGGACGTGATTTCGCTGCATTGCCCGCTGCTGCCGTCCACGCGCAACCTCATCAATCTTGAGGCCTTCCACAAGATGAAGCGCAACGCGCTGCTCATCAATACGGCGCGCGGCGGCCTGGTTGACGAGGCGGCTTTGATCAAGGCGCTCGAACTGGGTCTGATCGCCGGCGCCGGATTCGACGTTCTGACCGTCGAGCCCCCGAGGAACGGCAACCCGCTGCTCGATGTGCGGCGTCCGAATTTCATCCTCACACCGCACGTCGCCTGGGCCTCCGACGGCGCGATGCAGTTTCTTGCCGACCAGTTGATCGAAAATATCGAGCTGTGGTGTGCCGGAACGCCGCAACATCTCGTGGCCTGATACAGCGCGACTCCCAGCCGCTTCGGCTCCGGCACAGCTCCGAGGCCGGCTTGGTCGCCGGTCGCGCGCGACCGCGCTCGATCTATAGAAGTCCGGATGCGGTTCTAGCGCGGGTTTCAGCAACTTGCCGAGGACACCAAGGACCGATGCCCGATGCAGCGCCGGTCCGCGCCCTCAGAACTTGTTATTCAACCCCGTCGAGAAGTCTTGTTCACGGCAGCCGCCCCACGTCGTCGAACCTGTCGAGCTAGAATAGGTCACGATGGCGTTTGTGCCATCATGACAATCGGTCGTCAAGCCTCGATCTCCGGCACCGAGATCACAGTGCGTGTTGCCATGGTTGAGGGTCAATGCGCTATCGATGTACCACGTCAACTGCTTGGTCCAACCTTGTGCTTCCAGGCGATCGAATACATGTCGGCCGTGTCAGGCCCCGCCAGCGGGTCGTAATTGTGCTGGCCGCCCGGATTCCCGGCGTCTTGTCGGCGTGCGCCCACCCGCAGCTGTGCGAGAGATCGCGTAGGTGCTGCCGTGACGGCAGCTGAGAGATCGATCCTGATCGCACCGCGTTCCTAGAGGAAGCGCATAAAGGAGCGCATCATCCCCTGACCTTGCGGGCGTGACGTGTGCCGACTCGCCGTGCTTCCCGCAGAATGAACCGATGCAGATCCTTGGTTTGCAGATCCGCAAGGCACGGTCCATTGCCGGCAAAGGTTGTCGCCAAGAAACGTCGCACGATGGGTGCTTGCCAGCGTCCCCGCCGACACTCCGCGCTCGTTGCGCAGAAATCCCTCATACACTCCCGTCAGTTCGCCGATCACGTTCGGCTTGACGTTCGCTGTCAAAAACGGAATCGCGTCCTGCTCGCGTAGGAACGCGAGGAGCTGCTGTTCGGTGCGTGCATCGCCACGGCGGCAGGCCGCGATGCCGGTGTTCGTAGAACTGGCTCAAGCGCTCCCCATCGAGCGCAGTGAGCTTGCCAGGAGAACTGCCGCAGATCGGCGGTTCGGGTTGAAGGGCTGCCACGTTGTTCGGCACACGAGCGCGCTGTGAACGCGCGATTCATTATCGTAGGCGGCGATTCGAGTCCAGAACAAGACGCGGTCCAGATATTCTCGACGGATAATGCCGATCAGCCGTTCGATGAACGGGTGGGAGTAGGGCACGAAGGGTACAGTCTTGAGTTCTTCAATCTCGAGTACCCTCAAGTTCGCTCGCCAACGATGGAAGCGGAACATCGGCTATCGAGGGCGACCGTTGGTGAGGCCTTCACGCTCAAGGTCGAGGTGGTTCGTTACTACCCGAGTAACCCCTGGCACCTCGCGCGCGATCTGCCAGGCGCGGTAAATCGCGTCCGTGCTCCAGACGTAGCCGCTGAGGTCGGCGACACCGCTGTCGACCTTCACGTCGACGTGACGGTAGAAATAGGTCGGATCGGCATTCAGCGCCAGATAGACACGGTCCGCGACGGCCTCATCGCCACGGGTCTGCGCCGGTGTGGGCGACCTCGCGGGAGTGGTCGAGCAGGCAACCGCCAACATGGCGGTTGCGCCGAGGACGGTACGGTACGCCGCGTCTCTGCGCACGAATGCTCACCTCCTCGGCACGTGCGGATCATCCGCTCGCTGGTATGACCGGCGCGAGCCTTCCGCGGTTCAGGCGCGTGTCCAGCGCGCCGTAGCGGTGGGCGCTCGCGGCGGAAGAGACCGGAGACCTGTCCAGGATGCAGCCGCGGCCGAGCCGGCGCTCGGCTCAGCGTGACACGCCCGAGTCATCGATCCCGTTGCGCTGCAGTTCCAGTTCGTTCACGACCTTGGAGACGCCCTGGACTGACTCGGCCACTTGCTCGGCCTCGAGCAGGTCCGGGGGGTCCCAGACAAAGCCACTGAGACTCACCACGCCGTCGTCGGCGCGAACGAAAATATGTCTGGCGTAGAGCAGCGTGTCCGTATTCAGCGCGGTCTGCACGCGCGCGACGGTTTCCCTGTCAACCTGTTGTTGAGCATCAGTCTTGTGAGTAGCACACGCGACCACGCTGCACAAGACCGCCACTGCAAATCCCGCACATGTCACGCGATTCATCACTGGCGACAAGGTCATAGCCTCCTCCTTATCTTAACGAGATGATGTATACCATACAGCCGCAGCGCGGGGAGTGGCTTATCGAACACTCGCGAGCGCAACTCAATCGGCATCCAGGTCCTCCGGAATTAGCTCAATCTTGTTGACGACGCGCCACCTGCCCGCGACCCGGCGCGCAAGCATCAAGGCCCGGCGCAGATCACTCGGGTCGAGAGCTATTCCCTGGAGCGTCACGGTGCCATTCTCCGTAACGACGCTGATGTGACCGGCAAAGACGTACGGATCATCCTGCAGGACCGTCATCACCTTCGCCGTAAGTGCTGCGTCCGCTTGTCTGGTCCCCGTGATGATGACTTCCTGTTGGGTCGACTCATCGCGGACCTGAGCAGTAAGTGCCTGCGCCTGGGCTGGCGGCCGGACCGCCAGACCGGCCACTCCCAGCGCTACCGCCAGGAGTAAGCCGATCGGGTCGTCCCTGGCCGCTACCATGCCGCCCGCCAACGGGGTCGCTTCAGCCGCCACGCTCAGAACTTGAAACTGACACCCGTCGAGGCCCCAATCTCATGGCAGCCGCCCCAGGTCGTGGGACCGGCGCTGCTGTAGTCGATGAACAGTGCGTGAGTAGCATCGTGGCAGTCGGTCTTTATTCCATGGCCGCCGGCGCCGATGTCGTAATGCGCGTTGCCGTCGTTTGCAGTGTCGGCAACATCAAGGTACCAGGTGAGCTGCTTGTCGAGCTTGTGCCACCATGCGATCGTGGTCATGTTCCCCTCGTTGTCGCCGACCCCATTCGGGTTGTAGTTGTGCTGCCCGCCCGGATCACCCACCGACGCACCGGCATGCGCCCAACCGACGGCGACCCGGTCCGCACCACCATTGAAGTCGTACTCGGCGGATAGCCAATCGCCGGTGCGCTGACGCTCGTTCTGAAACTCCATGATCTGGGGAACGTCGCGATGCAGGTCCTCGTACATGTAGGAGATCGTCAGGCCGAAATCGAAGGTGTACTGCCCCCCGAACTTCATCGCCCATTCATTGGCCACGTCGACAGCGGTGTTGTATTCGGGCGAACCGGCAAGCGCCTCACCCGGATTTTCCGCCTCGTAGGCAAGAAAATCCGACCAGTCGAGAAGCTTGGCGCTCAGGGGATTGTTGGGGCCCAGACCGTATAGGTACTGGTAGTACGGGTTGTTCGCGCCGACCCCGTCGCTGCTGCGGTTCACGGACGTGTGAATCTCATAGGCTGCCACAAGATAAAGGCCGCCCTTTTCGAACTTCAGGTCGCCGCTGTATGCATTGTTGAAGCCGCCGTCATCGCAGTTCAGGGCCAGGTTCCCGCTGCCGGGGTTGTTCCCTCCCGAGCAGTCCACAGACCCCAATGACGTGAGATTGCTGTTGGGGTCCGGGTTCTGGCCAAGCGAGTAGGCGGCATCGAAGCTGAAGCCTCCCCAGGTGGGCGACTCGTACTCGATCACGTGATCCATCCGCGTGCCGAACTCTATGCGGTTATCGCCTCCGGTATTGCCCATGATGTCGCTGTAGTTACCCAGCTGTCCCGCGAAGGGATTCAGCCGGTCCGTCGCGGTCTTGTAGGGCATGTAGATTTCGCCCAATTTCAATTTGCCCCAGTTATGGACCTGAAAGCCCAGGTAGGTGTCGCCGAGCCCGATGGCCCCCATGACGGTATTCGAGGACTTGGTCCACGTGTTCTGCAGACCCGGTGCGGCCGCCATGTTAATAGCAGCTGCTACCTGGTAGATGAAGTCCACCTGCGACGAGCCGATCTGATGGGTGCCCCGGTAGCCGACGTTCGATCCATTACTGGACATCGCCGCAAGCCAGCCGACCCGCCCGAACGGAGGCGCCTTGGGGCCTCCCGTGACGGTGAAGGGGCCCCCGGGACTCGTGACGCCAGGAGCCAAGGCATACGGATAGGCCACCATGCCTTGCATGCCCTTGGTTGTGTCGTCAATAGATACATCCAGGGTGCCGAAAAAGCCCTTCATGAACGTGGTGAGCTTGCTGTCTGCGGCGCTGACCAGCGTGGCCGTTGTCTTCACCTGCGTCACGGTTTGTGCCTGCTCGTCCTGCAGATTCTTCAGCTCTCTCGCGAGCTCATCCATCCGCTCCTGGAGAATGCGCATTCGCGCCTGCGTATCCGAGTCCGTGGACGGCGTGGATTGCGCGACGGTTCGGCCTGCATAGCTGAAAACGACCATTACGGCCGCAAGTAATGCGACCAGCGATCTGAGCATTCTAGTGCCAAACATAAAGACCTCCCCCTTCCGAGGTGTGATTGAACTGCGAACTGCGAACTGCGACCTCAAATCTTCCTTCTGACTTCGTGGACGCCGATGCTTACACCGCGGGTATGAACCCTGCGCCGCGCGCCCAGCGATACTTTGCCCCCAGCACGGCGACCGGGATCTCCGTCGAGTAGGCGTAGGCGGGGATGCCGTGCTGGTATAGATACTCCGCCGCTTCTTCCACTTCCACATCGCCCGCGAGCGAGGCCACGATTGGCTTGTCGATCCCGCGCGCCCGCATTTCCATTATGACTTCGACCATCAGTCGCGCAAACACCATCGGAGGCGTAATGATCGTGTGCCAGTAGCCGAGGACGAGCGCATGTATGCGCGGGTCCTCGAGACCCAGGCGCACGGTATTCTGGTATGTAGTCGGCGGCTCGCCGCCGGTGATGTCGACGGGATTTCCGGCGGCGCCAAACGGCGGGATGAACTTTCGAAAGGCTGTGTCGAGATCGGGCGGCATCGCCATAAGAGCAAGTCCATTGTCCACACATGCATCCGACAGCAGCACCCCGGATCCACCCGCGCCGGTAATGATTATCACGTTGTTGCCCTTCGGCGTCGGCAGCACCGGGATCCCTCGTGCAAACTCGAGAAGGTCACGCAGCGAACGCGCTCGAATGACGCCGGACTGCTTGAAGACATCCTCGTAGATCTTGTCGTTGCCGGCCAGCGCCCCGGTGTGCGAACTCGCCGCGCGCGCACCCATGCTGGTCCGGCCGGCCTTAAGGACAACCACGGGCTTCTTCTTCGAAACTCTTTTCGCGACCTCGGCGAAGGCGCGGCCGTCCTTGAGGTCCTCGCAGTGCATGGCAATGATCTGTGTGTTGTCGTCCTGTTCGAAGAAGGTGAGCAGATCATCTTCATCAATGTCGCACTTATTGCCGAGCCCGACGATCGCCGAGACACCCATCTTCGCGGAGCGGGAGAAGCCGATGATCGCCATGCCGATGCCGCCGGACTGCGAAGACAGTGCCGCCTTACCTTTGACATCATAGGCCGTGCAGAACGTGGCACAGAGATTCTTGGGTGTGTAGTAAAAGCCGTATATGTTCGGTCCCATCAGCCGCACGCCGTACTTGCGCCCGATTTCGACGAGCTCCGTCTGCCCAGCGACATTGCCCGTCTCGGCAAATCCGGAGGGAATCAGCACCGCGCCCGCGATCTTCTTTTCGCCCACTTCAATAAGAGCTTTGGCGACAAATTTAGCTGGAATTGCGAAAACGGCGACGTCGATCTCGCCCGGCACGTCTTTGACGCTTTTGTAGGCCTTCTTGCCCAGGATGACATCGGCGCTCGGATGGATCGGATAGACGGCTCCCTGGTAGCCACCGTTGATCAGGTTCTTCATGACGGAATTGCCGATCTTACCGTTCTCGGGCGAAGCGCCGATCACCGCTACCGCGTCGGGCTTCATGATGCGGTTCATCTGCGCCACGATGAGCTCCTGACTCGGGCGATAGCGCGCGGCAACGGGATTGAAGTCGAGCACGATGCGCACGTCGGCCGCCGTCGCACCGTGCTCGGAGGCAAACACGGGGTTCAGATCCATTTCCGAGATCTCGGGAAAATCTGCCACCAGCGATGAGACGCGCTCGATCATGCTTGCAAGCGCGGTGCGGTCCACTGGTTTGCCGCCGCGGACTCCGCGCAGGATTTCTGCCGCTGCTATGCCATCCAACATCGACACCGCGTCCTCCTCCGACGCGGGCGCCAACCGGAAGGTAATGTCCTTTAAAACCTCGACGAGGATGCCGCCCAACCCAAAGGCGACGAGTTTGCCGAATGCCGGGTCGGTGACGGCTCCGATGATGACTTCCTGGCCGCCGGCCAGCATCTGCTGTACCTGCACGCCGAGAATCTCGGCATGCGCATCGTAGTGACGTGCGTTGCCGATGATCGTCGCATACCCCCGTGTGGCCTGCTCCGCCGACATGACGCCGACGATGACGCAGCCCGCTTCGGTCTTGTGCAGGATCTGTGGCGATACGATCTTTATGACGACGGGGAAACCGATTTCGACCGCGAGCCTGCCCGCTTCCTCCGCACTCTTTGCCACGCCCTCCTTTGGAATGGCGATTCCATAGGCTTCGCAGATGCCTCGCGCCTCGGGCGCGGTCAGAGCCTTGCGCGCGTCCGCCTGTGCCCGATCAAGTATTTTGCGAATGGCGTCTTTGTTGTTTGCCATCTGAATGGTCTTCAATGCTGCGGGCACGTTAAATTACCTTCTGCGCTCGAAAAGCGGCGATGTCCTGCACTCCGTAGCCGACTTCCGCCAAGATCTCATCGGTGTGCTCGCCGAGCAGCGGTGAGCGCGTCACATCGGTCGCGCTGTCGCTCATCTTGATCGGATTGCCCACCGTCAGGTACTTGCCACGGGTCGGGTGATCCACTTCCACGATGGTGCCGGTGTTGCGCAGCGACGGCTCCTCGGCGAGCTCCTTCATCGACAAAATCGGACCGCACGGGATGTCGTGCTCGTTCAGAAGCTCCATGGCCTCGAACTTCGTCTTCGTGAGCGTCCACGCCTCGACGGTCGCGAACACGTCATCGAGCCTGGGCAAGCGCGCGTTCGGCGTTGCGTAGTCAGGATGGGTGATCCACTCCTCCTTCCCGATCACCTGGCAGATCTGCTTCCACACCGGCGCTTGGGCGATGAAGTACAGATAGGCATTGGGATCGTTCTGCCAACCCTTGCACTTGACGATGGAGCCCGGCTGGCCTCCTCCCGAGGCGTTCGCGGCGCGCGGCACGGCGTCGCCGAATCGCCCGTGCGGATACTGCGGGTATTCGTGCATAACGCCGTCACGAGCGAGACGCTGCTGGTCGCGCAGCTTGACGCGGCACAGATTCAGCACGCCGTCCTGCATGGCCGCGAGTACCCTTTGCCCGCGGCCGGTGCTGTTGCGCTGGTAGAGGGCCGCAACGATTCCAAGCGCAAGGTGCAAGCCCGTGCCGCTATCGCCAATCTGCGCACCCGTCACAAGCGGCGGGCCGTCGTCGAATCCCGTCGTCGACGCCGAGCCGCCTGCGCACTGCGCGACGTTCTCGTACACCTTGCATTCCTCGTAAGGCCCGGGCCCGAAGCCCTTGATGGACGCCACGATCATCCGCGGGTTGAGCTTCTGGATGCGCTCCCAGGTAAAGCCCATGCGATCGAGTGCGCCGGGTGCGAAGTTCTCCACCAGCACGTCGCAGCTCTTGACGAGCTTCTCCAGTATCTGCTTGCCGGGCGCGCTCTTGGTATCGAGTGTGATCGAGCGCTTGTTGTGGTTCAGCATGGTGAAGTAGAGGCTGTCGACATTAGGTATGTCGCGCAGCTGCTCGCGCGTTACGTCTCCGGTGCCAGCGCGCTCAACTTTGATGACGTCAGCACCGAACCAAGCCAGTAGCTGAGTACAGGTGGGGCCCGACTGCACGTGCGTGAAATCGAGAATCCGGACGCCGTCTAATGCCTTCGTCATGCGACGCTCCCAACGTCAATCACTTGTACATTGTCTGATTCTTAGTACCCGGTGCGTATTCGCGCGGATCGACCCAGATGTTGATGACGGCCGAACGGCGCAGGCGCCGCACGGACTCGCGGGCCCGCTTCAGCGCCGGTGCGATCTGCGCTGGATCGCGCACCTCCTCGCCGTAGCCGCCCAGCATTTCGGCAAACTTGCCGAACGGCACGTCACCGAGGAGGTTACCGACACTACCCCGCTGCTCACCGTATTTTGCAAGCTGACCGTATCGAATCTGATTCATGGCGGAGTTATTGCCGATGACCGCGATGTAGGGAACTCCAAAGCGGTTGGCAGTCTCCATGTCGAAGGCCGTCATTCCGAACGAGCCGTCGCCGTAGTAGCACAAAACTTCTTTGGAGGGCTGCGCAAGTCCAGCGGCGATCGCAAAGCCGGTGCCGACCCCCAAGGAGCCGAGTGCGCCGGGGTCCATCCATTGTCCTGGACGTCGCGGGCGCACCGCTTGCGCCGAGATGGTGACTACGTCGCCGCCATCGCCGATGTAAATCGTATCGTCGTTCAGAAACTCATTGAGCTCCCAAGCCACTCGATATGGATGAATCGGTGTGCTGTTAGACTTGAAGAGCGGCATCAGCTTCTCGGTAGCAGCCTTCTCGGCGTCGGAAAGCTGCTTCAACCATTGCTGACGCGCCTGGCGCTTGTCGGGCTTGATGCGGCCCGACGTCGCCTGCAGCACGGCACCGAGAATCACGCCCGGATCGCCGACCAGGCCCAAGCTGATATCGCGGTTCTTGCCGACGGTCTGGTAGTCCATATCGATCTGCACCAGCGTCAGGTCCTTGCCGATGCGCTTGCCGTAGCCCATGCGAAAGTCGAACGGCGTGCCGACGATTACGAGTACGTCGGCATTGGCGAAGGCTTGCGTGCGCGTGCGGTCAAAGTGATGCGGATCACCCGGCGGCAGAAGGCCGCGGCTCGCGCCGTTAAAATATCCGGGAATATCGAGGCCGCGCAGCAGTGCAATCGCCTGCTCGTGGCCGCGCGCGGTCCACACTTGCTGTCCGTATAGGATGGCGGGCCGCTCCGCAGCGACGAGGATATCGGCAAGCTTTTCAATGTCGCGCGGATCTCCGAGCGAACGGGTCGATGCACGGTACTTTCCCGGCTGCGGAATGACGGCCTTGGTGATCTCCACCTCGCGGTCAAGTACGTCGCGCGGAATCTCGAGATAAGCAGGTCCGGGAGCACCACTGAATGCGGCACGCGCCGCCATGGCAATCATGTCGGCAATGCGCTCGGTGCTGGGAACCGTTGCCGCGAATTTGGTAATGGGGCTCATCATCTCCACATGGGGCAGATCCTGCAGCGATCCCATTTTGTGCTGCGTCAAAGCCCCCTGACCGCCGATGTGCAGGATCGGGCTTTCGGAACGAAAAGCGGTGGCGACGCCGGTCATGGCATTCGTGCAGCCGGGACCTGCAGTCGTGACGACGCAGCCGAGCTTGCCCGTCTGGCGCGCGTAGCCGTCCGCCGCATGTGCGGCCACCTGTTCGTGGCGCACATCGATGATGCGAATACCCTCGTCAACGCAGCCATCATAGATATCAATGATGTGCCCGCCGCACAGCGTAAAAATCGTATCGACGCCTTCACTCTTAAGTGCCTTGGCGACTAGATGTCCGCCGGACGCGACGCCCGCGTCGCGGCTTTTCTTCTGCAAGGTGTCTTCGGCGGTCGTTGACTTACCTTGTACCGGTACGGGATTTACGCTTGCCATATCGCCTCCAACTTCGTGAATCTATTCGCGGGCGCCATTGCCGCTGCGCCGGCGCATGACGCCCCCGATGTCCGCTGACTCGAATCCTGTGTTCACGTAGTTCGGGAAACGCCGCCGACCGGCAACGCATTTGCATCGGGTGGACCTACGGCGAAATGTCGCGCGCGCATGGGCTTCAAGACGACCAGAGCGAGCACCGCCGCGGCGAGATTGAAGCACATCGCAATCGTGAACACCGGCCCCCAGCCGTGAGTCTTGGCGAAGGCGGCCGCTATAGGAACCAGGAGCGCGCCTGCGCCTTTGGCCGTATAGAGCATGCCCGCGTTCGCTGTGGCGTATTTGGCGCCGAAAGTATCGCCCTGGGTTGCTGGGAAGAGACTGAAGATTTCACCGTAAACGCCAAAGTAGAGCGCGGTGACTAGCACGAATGTAACCGGGTTCGTGCCCGACTGGCTCAGTGTAAAGAGCGCTATGGCGCCGATGACGAACGCCAGGGCCATTGTGTATTCGCGGCCAATTTGATCGGATAGCCAGCCGAAGAACGGCCGGCCTATGCCGTCGAGGATCCGGTTGAGGGCCAACGCGAAAACGAGTGCCGTCAGGGTGATGCCAAAGAGCTCAACCGGAACCTTGTCAATCTTGAAATCCTTGGCAATGGGCGCCATCGATGCTGCCATCGTCAAGCCACCCGCAGCGATCAGCACGAACATGACGTACAACACGTAGAACACCGGGCTGCGCAGCACCTGACTCGGGCGATAACCGTAGCCCGTCTGATTCGCCTTGACCTTCGCCGCCACCAAGGCCAGCGGGGCGACCAACATGAGGAAGGACATTACGGTTACGATTGCGCCCTGGATCAGACCAAATACCAGGAACGCGTGTTCGTAGCCGGATGAGTTAATCATTTTCGATATTGGCCCGATCGTGATTGCAGCGCCTGCACCAAATCCTGCTGCGGTAATGCCCGCGGCGAGACCGCGCCGGCCGGGAAACCACTTGAGCGCGTTGCCGACGCAAGTGCCATAGACGGAGCCCGTGCCGATACCGCCGATGGCAGCGGCAAAGTAAAGCACCGGCAGCGAGCTTGCACCCGAGTTGATGGCCCAGGCTATGGCAACGAGCACCCCGCCTGCGAACACGATCCAGCGCGGCCCGAAGCGGTCGACGAGATAACCCTCAACAGGAACGAGCCAGGTCTCAATCAGCACGAAGATGGTGAAAGCGACCTGAATCGCGGGGCGGCCCCAGTGAAATTTGGCATCGATGGGATTAACGAACAGCGTCCATCCGTACTGAAGATTCGCGACGGACGCCATGGCGATGACCCCAATGACCAACTGCACCCATGGGTTCGCCAACGAGACGCTTTTGACCTGCATCGAATTCGAATTCGCGCTCATGTCATTCCCCTTATTTTTCATCTGGTTAACGGGGGCAAATTCACCCTGACTGATGCGGAAAGTGTATGGCTCAGTCGATCGCGAAGAACTCGCCACGACCAGCCTGCCGATACGCTGGTTGCGGGGTGCAGAACCCGCCGGAGGACGGGCGTACCAAAGAAGACTCGGGAGCCCAGGGGCGTTTTTGAACGCAGCGCACACGAGGCGCGTCAACGACGCCCTGGTTCCCGCAAATGGTGCGCGCAGACATCGAGTATCAATGAAGCGAAAGACGACCCGATCGGCGGCGTGACACGGCAGGAGCTGGGTCGCAGAACATGCGAACGCGCGCAAACTGACTCAAACGACTTCCCCCTCAACTTAATCCAGACGCGCCCCGCTCGGACGCGCCTCAACCGTTTAGATCTTTGCCCTGGTATACCATATATTTATAAATCTTTGCCTGTCAAGGCGCCACAAATACTTTATGTTAACTGTGGGATGTGCCGTGACGACTGGCGGAAGCCGCGCAGTGGCAATGGCGATGGTGGGACGGTAAAATCAATAAAAACAATTGCTTCCTAGATTCGCGCACGAAATGAAATCCGTCGCTCGTGTATCGGCAAGTTTCCGAGGGCAGGCGGAGCTTATGAGACCGTGGCTCTGCCTAGGCGTATTAATCTAATATATCTCCAATGATGCGAGGCGCCAGATTCGCTGATCGACCCTGTCTTCTCTATGGGCGTCGCTCTTTTCACATGGCTTATGCGGTGCATCTGACGTCCTCGAGTGCGCCGGGCGTCATGGACATGTCCACGATTCGTGACGGGGCTGGCACACGGACAGCGCCAGGCATTGCGCCCGTGACCCGTTCCGACATCTTACGGGTACACCGGCTTGAACTGCCGAAGCGGTGCATAGACTGAGCATTAGGGAGAGGTCATGAACACCATCGCGAGAATTTTTCAGCGCGCTGCCAATACGACGCCGCTGGTCCTGGCGCCGCTCAACGCGAAGAGTCTGCGTGACCAGGTCTATGCGCGCTTGAAGGCCGCGATCTCCGACACCGACATTTACGAGCCGCAGCAGGAATTAAGGCTGGACGAGCGGCAGCTGACGACGGCTCTGGGCGTCAGCCGCACACCGATTCGCGAGGCCCTGTCCCTCCTCGAGCAGCAAGGGTTCATCCGCACCATCCCGCGCCGCGGCATCTACATCGTGCGCAAGTCAAAGCGCGAGATCATTGAAATGATCCAGGTGTGGGCCGCGCTCGAGTCCATGGCGGCGAGACTCGCCACGCTGAACGCACCGGATGCGGAGATTGCCAAACTGCGACATTTGTTCGACGAGTTCCAGAATTCGCCGCCGTCCGAGCACTTGTGCGAATACTCCGACGCCAATATTGCCTTTCACACCGAGGTGATTCGCCTGGGCGGCTCGCAGATGATCATCGAAGAAACGCGCAACCTTCTGCTTCATGTGCGCGCCATCCGCCGGGCTACGATTACACAGAGCGATCGCGCCTCG
>Ga0182018_10003551_pt1 | contig 13904 bp, 12 predicted proteins | sample 812P2MmetaG_FD_120490 | JGI IMG/M metagenome (GOLD analysis project Ga0182018, IMG submission 120490) | Permafrost microbial communities from Stordalen Mire, Sweden - 812P2M metaG | ecosystem: Environmental > Terrestrial > Soil > Wetlands > Permafrost | place: Sweden: Stordalen | collected...
CGAGCCGGATGAAGCGAGCGCGCTCGCGCTGGCGCGCCATTGGTCCATCATTCAGATCGGCGAGCAGAAATCGCTTTCTTTCGAGCAGTGGCAGATTCGCACGAAAGAGTTTCGAGAAAACCTGGAATGGGCGGTGGTTGTCCCTGGTGACGGAGATATTTCTCCAGCCGTGTCTCAGCTGCTCGCAGAACTATCCGCACGAGGCATCGCCGTCCGCAGGCTCGACAGAGGCCTAGAGTAAATCCTCAAATCAGTCGCGAAGGCCCGAGCCGGTGTACAATGTCACCTGTCTGTAGAGCAGTATGATTCAGACTTCTGTGCAAATCCTGGTAGCTCGAGAATCAAAGCGGAAGATACCCAGTCCTTGCCTCGATCGCATCTGAGAAATTCTGGCGTACGCGCCGGAGTAGTCCGACCATCATAAAAAGGAGAACAATCAATGAATCATGAACAAGCAGCATTCACGACTGCAATGTTTGTACAGGGCCTCGAGAATGAATATACGATCACGAGGAAAGTCCTCGCCGCGGTCCCCGAAGAAAAGAAAGACTTCCGTCCGGACCCTGACGCCCGCACTGCATTCGCGCTCGCATCCCACATCGCTAGTTCTGATGTTTGGTTCTTGAACGGCATTTTGAAGGGCGAGTTCATTCCCGAAGGCGACAAGAAGTTTCGAAGCGTCGCGGAAATTGTAGCCTATTACGAAAGAGAGTTTCCGGCTGCGCTGGCCAAAGTGAAAGCTCTCTCACCAGACAAGCTTGCCAAAGTCATCCCTGCATTCGGGATGTTTGAGCTTCCGGCGGCTGCCTACCTCGCGTTTGTTACGAATCATTCTATCCATCACCGCGGACAGCTTGCTACGTATCTTCGGCCGATGGGAGCCAAAGTTCCGAACATCTACGGCGGCAGCTTCGACGAGCCCATGAAAATGCCCGCCGCCGCGCACTAGAATTTTCACCGCAGAAGAATGGGGCGAGGCTACCCTCGCCCCAGCATCAACGGACGCGAAGACTACCGCGACGAGTTGCATCTTTCCATGGACTGAGTACGGTGTAACGCGGTGTTGACGTCGCATTTTCCTTGCTGGCGGCTAAGAGCTTCCTTCGAATCAGCCATCTTACCGCAGACTGTGCAGAGCTCTTCGATACTCCGATGGATTCCGCAAGTTCCTGATAGCTGATTTGAACCACCGAATTTCTGCGCCGCTCTTCGGCGGCGAGCCACACGTATACCAGAAAGCTCACAGGCCTTCTGTCGTGGCCGACCAGGTCGCGCATCAATACATCGGTTACGTAATCGTCGAGGGCAGGCATCGCTATATCATTTGTTGATATAGCATTTGTTAGCTGATTGCAACCTGCAACTTGCTCAAGCTATGCTCCGGGCCGCAGTCAGGAAATTAAATCATTCAGGAGATCCAACCATGATTCGTGGACTAAAGTTCGTCAGCATCCCCGTTCGCAACCAGGATGCTTCTCTAAAGTTCTTCACCGAGAAGCTCGGATTCAAGGTCGGCACGGACCAGCCTTTCAATGATAAGCAGCGCTGGATTGAACTCCTGATTCCTGGCGCAGAGACTGGGATTGTTCTTTTCACGCCGGAGGGGCATGAGAATCGCATTGGCGATTTTCAGCCGCTTTCGTTTTGGTCTGACGATGTTTTTGCTACCGCTAAGATTATGAAGTCCAAGGGCGTGGAGTTTGCGGCGGAGCCAAAAAAGGAATCTTGGGGGACGTCGGCGATCTTCCAAGATCCAGACGGCAATAAGTTCGTACTCTCCAGCAGGTAACGGAAGACGGCATCGTCGGCGGCAACGCCTCTTCTTGTTTTTGAATTATCCGGAACGCCAAAGTCTCTGGGAAGCGTCTTTTAGTTCTTTGAATCCGGCACTTTACCTCAGCCTGCACAGAGCTCTTCTTTCCTTCTGTGCGCGGCTTATCAAGGCTGTCGCTGACCAAAAGGGCTGAAAGTTTCGAACCTAGAGCCAGAGTACGCCGATGCCCATGGCGTCTATCGCCGTGCTGTGAAGTATTTCCTTATGCCGGTAGCGGGGTTTGATTTCATTCCAGAGCCGCACAACTTCATCCGGCAATGGCTGTACAGCGATATCATGGAAAGCGACGATTCCACCGGGGCGAACGAAAGGAGAGTACATTTCGAAGTCAGCCCGCACGCCCACATAAGTATGATCCCCGTCGATAAATAGGAGATCCAATTTCCGGCCATCCAACAGCTTGGAAATTCTCGACAGCGTCTCCTGACGATGGGAATCCGCTCGGATCAGGTGAAGGGTCTGTCCTTTTTGAGCGAACCGGTGAAATAGCGGCGTTTGCCCCCATCGGCAGATCTTCCCGAATAGACTCGGAAAAAGATCCAAGCTGATAACGGTCGCGTGAGGATTGGCAAGCCTGGTAAGGACAAACAGCGTTCCTCCCCGGTACGTTCCGATTTCAAGCGCGACGCTCGGACGATGCTCGGCCACGATGCGCGCGTACTCGACAAATTCCGAGCGCATCTGTATAGGAGCGATTGCGGGATATTTCAGAGAGAGATCTACCAACTCTTCCGGAGTCACGGAGCTATTCAGTCTCCCGAGCTCTGCCCAAAGCGGCAGGGCGGAGAGGCCATCGCGAAGCTTGGTCAATCGCCCTAAAACCGGGTTTTTCAATTTAGCCATAACATAGCTCTATATCGTCTTCATTGGAGTTGTCAACCTCATCAACGGCCGCCGGCACGCTAAATCAGGCGTTTCCTTGAAGTTCGTCTTCGGAGCGCGCGATGACGGCGCAAGCCAGACAATTTCCAATGACATTTACGGCGGTGCGCGCCATGTCCATCAGCGCATCAATGCCCAGAATGATGAAAATCGGCTCGGTAGGCAGATGAAACATAGACGCGGTAGCCAGCAACACTACGAGCGTTGCGCGAGGAACTCCCGCTACGCCTTTGCTCGTCAACATAAGCGTGAAAACCATGACGAGCTGCTGTCCCCAGGACATATGGATCCCCGCGGCCTGCGCCACAAATATGGACGCCAGTGCCAAATAAACCGAAGAGCCGTCCATGTTGAAACTGTATCCGGCAGGGATTACGAAGGCCACAATCCTCCGCGGCACGCCGAACGCCTCCATCTCCTCCATCGCGCGCGGGAGAGCAGCCTCGGAAGTGCTGGTGGCAAATGCAATCGTCGCAGGTTCGGCTACTGCGCGAAGAAAGCGTGCAAGCGGAAGCCGCGCCAATAATGCAATGGGAAGCAGCACCAGCAATAGGAATGCGATCAGTGCGGCATATCCCGTCATTAATAGCTTTCCCAGCGGCAATAACACGCCGACTCCCATGTGGCCGACGGTGTAGGCCATCGCAGCGCCAACGCCAATTGGAGCGAAATACATCACCAGGTTCGTGAAGGAGAACATCGTCGCGCTTAGCGACTCGCAAAATTTCAACATGGGCTCGCGTTTCGCCTGCGGCAGCAGCGCCAGCGCTATTCCGAAAAGCAGTGCAAACACAGCGACCTGCAGGATTTGGTTTTCGGCGATGGACTTCGCGATGTTCTCAGGGAAAATATGTAGAAGAAATTCCTCCCAATGAAGCGGCTCCGCATTCTGGGCGGCTGCGACTCCTGGAGCGACCGACATGGACAGCCCTTCGCCTGCTCGGCTGATATTGATCGCTCCCACGCCAATAAAAAGCGCCAGCGTCGTTACGACTTCGAAATAGACCAGACTTTTCAATCCGATACGGCCAACGCTGCGCAGATTCCCGTGCCCAGCGATCCCCGTCACCAGCGTGCCGAGTATTAGCGGCGCAACGATCACTTTGATCAAACGCAGGAAAATATCGCTCAGTACGCGCAGATGTTCAGCGAGTTGCGGCCGGTCCAATCCAATTTCTCCGCCCAGCAGCATGGAGAAGAAGATCCAATATGTCAGCGAACCCCCGCGCGCGCCCGACGCTGCAATCAAGGCTAGGCCGGCCCAACGCAGAACGATGTACCAAAACTGAGGGCCAAGCAAAACTGCCAGTGCCACGCCCAGCAAAAACAATAGAACGCCCGCTATGGTAAGCATTCGCAATGCTGGCGAACTCGGTTCGGGCGTTGAATTATTCGTTACCGGACTACTCATCATGAATCCTTTTGAGTCTCACTATTCGCGCCCCTTTGAAAGGTTCATCGCGATTGCCGCTGTCCGCCAAATCTTGCTGGGCGTCTGAGCCATCTGTTATCGTGTCGAATATGCCCTCGATCAAAAATCTGGAATGCTCGCGCTGCAAAGCCTCGGTCTCGGCTGAACGTCCTCAGACCGTCTGCCCAAAATGCCAGGGAGCGTTCTACGTTCGGTACGATCTTCAGCAGCTTTATGGGCCGGCTGCGCGCGACATTCTTGTAACCCAGGACCCTGCGTCGACTTGGTCGGGCATGTGGCGCTATCGCGCCGTGCTTCCAACCGTCGAGCCGGTCACCTTGGGCGAAGGCTGGACGCCCATGTTGCGTAGCCACCGTCGCCCGGGAGTTTTTCTCAAAGAAGAAGGAGCAAATCCTACCGGCACGTTTAAAGCGCGCGGACTTGCGCTCGCCGTTACCATGGCTCGCCACTACGGCTTGCGAAAACTCGCGGTTCCTTCCGCCGGAAACGCAGCCGGGGCGCTTGCGGCTTACGCCGCTGCAGCCGGAATCGAAGCCCATATTTTCATGCCGCGGGACGTCCCCTTCGCCAATTACGTCGAGGCCGTAGCCTACGGCGCAAACGTCACCCTGGTCAACGGCCTAATTTCAGATTGCGGCCGCATGGTTGCGGAGCGAAAAGAGAAGGAGGGCTGGTTCGACGTCTCCACGCTGAAGGAGCCATTTCGCATCGAAGGGAAGAAAACGATGGGTTACGAACTGGTGGAACAACTCGGCTGGAAATATCCCGATGCTGTGATCTATCCCGCGGGCGGCGGCGTGGGATTGATCGGCATGTGGAAAGCGTTCGGTGAACTGGAAGAGCTCGGTTGGGTTAAGTCGGGCAAGCGGCCCCGCATGATCGCGGTGCAATCTTCCGGCTGCGCTCCGGTGGTTCGCGCGTTCGAAAACAAAGCGGGCGCGAGTGAAATGTGGCAGAACGCCGATACTTTCGCTGCCGGCCTGCGCGTCCCCAAGCCTTACGGAGATTACATCATGCTCGAGATCCTGCGCGAGTCCGCAGGTACGGCCATCGCCGTGCCCGACGAAGAGATTCTTGCTTCGCTTAAAGAATGGGCGCGAAATGAAGGCATCTTCCTTTCACCAGAAGGCGCTGCTGCAACAGCCGCATACAAAAATCTTTTGGCAACTGGTTTCCTGAAGCCTGCAGACCGCGTGGTCGTGTTCAACACCGGCGCGGGACTCAAGTACACCGATGTCACGGCTCAGGCCATGAATGTAAATCGTCCCGCCAACTCCGCCTGACCGGGTCAGGCACAAAACCTAAACTTCGGCAGAATCAACCGTGGCGTACAAAAAACGAAGGCTATTCTTAAATCTGCGGTACGCAACTCCGCGCCGCGCAAGATAACAGAACGACACGTACAAGCCGTGCTATGCTCTCTGCAATCGAGCCACCATGAAAGTTCAGGCGTTCATATTCAACTGGCCCGGCAAAAAACAGCACGCTGCAAAGCTGGAGCGGATGTTTCGCGCGCATTGTGAAGTCATCGTCATCAATTCAGACGACAGCCTCAGATCCCGTTATCCGCATTGGGAGCACATCGGCAACGATGGCTATTTCACGGATCAATGGAATGCCGCTCTAGCGAGGTTCGATGCTGACGTCTTCGTTCATATTCAGGGTGACATTTGGCCAACTAAAGTCGATCAGGTGTTGTCCGAATGTACTCGCTTCATCAAAAACTATGGCGTAGGCGTATACGCGCCGAATGTAGACTTCACGGCGCACGTCTACCGCACGCAGTCACTACGGAAATTGCAGGAAGGTGTTTACGAAGTACCCACTCCTGACAATTCCTTCTGGGCTATTCCTTCGGAAGTAATTCGAAACACGCCTCGCGTCGATCCGCGCGTCAATCGTCTAGGCTGGGGCATTGACTATCTTGTAGGCGCCGTCGCCAGACGCAGCGGACGGAAGATCGTGCGAGATTATCGCTTCACCGCAGGTCACTTGAGGTTTACAGGCTACGACAACGGCGAGGCCCTCCGGGAATGGGAGCAGATGAAAAAGGCCGTAGACCCGCTCCTGTGCCGGGAGATGGAATTGCTGCAACGTGAGCGCAATGAGCTTGTTACCCACACGACCTCTTGGGGACATCCGGTCGCTCGTCTGCTGACCGCTGTCAGCAGTCGCACGAACAGGGGTGCAATCATTCTTCAGCGTCGCATAACCTCGCACTAATAGTTGCATACGGCATCGTCTTCGCCTCAGCGCTCCAAAATGTCCTTGTAGCTGTTGAGGGCGACTTTTTTCGGTTGGCGGTCCAGGATGAAGTCCACCGTTCGCGTGGAATTTCCGACGATCCCGATCTGGCCCAGACGCACCATGCCGTTTCCAAAATCGGCGAAGACAGGAACGAACATCGCGAAATGGTTGTCCACTTCGCTCTGCGTGACCTCTGCGTGCACTTTGAACTTGCCTCCGTCGGCCGGCTGCAATTCATATTTGAAATGATAGCGCGGCACCTGCGTGCCATAGACCCACTCGTTGAAGAACCAATCAAGCCGACCGTTTTGCTGAAGGTCCATTTGCTTAGTCATGTGCTTTTCGGCGATGGCTTTGAACGTCTCGGTGGAAGCGGGCGTGTCGTGGTGCGTCGCCATGAAGTCGTGCATCATGTCAATGAAAGCCTGGTCTCGATTGTCGCCGTGATCGCCGTACATGAGTGACCGCAGCATGAGCAGCACGTAGGCGCCTTTGGAATAGGTGTCGCCCTGATAGGCTTGCGCGGAACGCGGAGAGATCAGCCGTAGCCCCAGCCATAGCGGGCCGGCATCATTTGGTGAAACGCCGAAATTATTTTTTTCTAGGATGCGCACGCGCTGGCGCTCCCAGAAATCGATGTAGTCCTTTTCCCACTTCTTCCCCACGGCTTGCTGCAAAAACAATCCCGCGGCAAATTCCGCAAAGCCTTCGGAGAGCCACTGATCGTGATAGGAGGCCCAGCTGACGCCATGGCCGAACCACTGGTGCGCCACCTCGTGCGGCGTGACTTCTTGCACGAACCCGGTGAATTTTGTGTTGATTTGGCCAAACAACATCCAGCGCTGGGTCGAGTCGATGTACGCGGAAATCGGCAGGTACACCAGATTGGGCCACGATTGCCCAAAGGAGAAATTCGGCTGTTCGGTGATGTACACGTTGTCGTAGGGGGCCTTGCCGAAAAAGATCGTGCATACCTGCATCTGGGCGCGAGTCTGATCCAGGGCGTACTTGGTCATGGCGGCGGGTGACATGGCGCCCAGAGCGCCTTGTTCATAGGGCTTCAGACTGTCCGGCAAATCCGTCAAGTAATACCCGGAGATGTTGTAGTGCGTGATGGTGTCGGGGTAATCAATCCTTTTGTATTGACCGTAATTGAAGCCCGCAACGGCCACCGGCACCGGCGTCACCCAGTGCGAGACTGCAAAACCCGCTTCGGTGCTTTGACCTTCCAGCTTTCCGACGCTGACTACGATGTTCGAAGACGGAACTTTGAAGGTGAGATCGTAGAGCGCTTTTTCTCCGAACCCGTTTAGATTCGGATACCAGGATTCGCGCGCGTTGACGTAGTAACTTCCATTGCCCGCATTGACCAGAACTTTATCACCCACGTACTCTACGCTGATCGAATGTTCCTGCCCGATCGGCGGGGCTTCGTCGAGGATGGCGTAGAACGACCCGTCTTCCTTTCTGTTTTCCTGAATGAAATGAAGGTCCTGGCCGTTCTGGTCGGTTACGCGTGTGACGCGCAGATTGGGAAGCAGCCCGAATTTCATGACTCGTTCGCCGGGTACCAGCGGTTCAAATGTGATCGTGGCACGGCTCTGCAGATGATCGTTCTTCGCGATTACGGTTTCGATGTTATAGCGCTTCGTGGCAAACAGGCGCTTATCCTCACGCGAGTCCGCGGTGTGGGCCTTAAGTTCACTTATCAAATGCTGGGAATACCAGATGCCGTCGTCCAGTTCTCCGCCGTTGAAATTCACGAGCGCCACTTCCTCGGGAGATTCCAGTTGCGGCAGCGCGCCCACGCGCGTGCGCATGAAAAAGCGCAAGTCTTTGTGCGGCGAACCGCGCATGTAGGCGTTAAAGAATGGAGGATGTTTCGGATTGTAGATCGCGGAGAGCACGTCGGCGTCGACGTTGTCGATGGTTTCACCCTCGAACAATGCTTGCGTGAGGCCTTCGGGAATTTCGTGTCGATGGCGGACCTTATCTTTCCAATGTTGAAAGGCGGCAGCAGCTTCGGGCGGCGTTTCCGTTCTTGCGCCCAGCGCCCCAGCGAACCGCGGATACTGGTTACCGCTGAAGCGAAAAACCACTTCACCGAAGTCTTCCTCAGCCGTTGGGTTTCCAGTGCGGCGGATAATCTCGTGCGTGTCGATGGAATCGAGCGGTTTCAGAGTAAAATGCCCTTGGCCAACGAAAATGGCGCCGGTTTCGAATTTGTCGACAAGAGCCAGCAGAGTGATCGTACCGGATTTGAGCTGGAAGGTTCCCACGTCGACGGTCACGGTGAAATTTTCGCAGCGGTAGGTTTCGCCCAGGCCAACGTCGCGGAGTTGGCGGTAGGCTGCGTCTGAATTCGCGAACGCGGCGCTTTTTTCGGTGACGGTGACGCGAGTCTGCTGCGCCGCGATGGTCAGGCTGACCGGGAGGTCCGCCGCGCCCTTCAGGTCCACTGTGGTGACCAGGTCGTCGAAACCCTCCTTGGCCACCCGGATGGAGTATTTTCCCGGATTCAGATTTGGCGCTGCGAATTTGCCAGATTCATCGGACGTGAGCACGATCGGCTGCGATAAGTCGCCGCCGCTGATTTCGATGTGGGCTCCCGCGACGACGGCGCCGGATGGATCTTTCACTGTCCCGGAAATCGCGTCCGCACGCAGGTAAGTGGCAAGCGCCAAGCAAAACAGCGCCAAGATTGATGCATAGAAGAAGGGAAGTAGCCCAGGGCGCAGGGACGGTTTGGCGGCGACAGTTGAGTTGCGTTTACGATAGGTAGGTTGCGTTTTGTCAGCTCGGATCACGGGTACCCTGAGAAAATCCGCTCACGATGCTTTCCGCTACTTTGGCTTCTTTTGTCTTGATGTGCTGCTCCGCTAACAAGGAAATCTCAATGGTTCGGTGACAGTTGTAGCGAAACGTCGCGTCGGAAGCAATAGCCGCGGTGAACTTGATTATTCAATGGGTTTATACAACAGGTGGTACTGCATGTACTTAACCTCCGCCTCGAAGTTCAACGTAGTCTTCCAGAACGGCGCCCGGATTCCGGGGAATCGGTTGAAGATCTGAAAGTATCGCGCGTTTTTATTAGGCGCCGGCCGGATACTTCTGGGAAAAAGCGCCGTAGGCTTCTAAAAACGCTTGTCGCGCAGATTTTTCTTCGGCAGCTTCCGATTCGCTCAACATATCAAGCCCACGGTGCATGTCCGCGACCCGCTTGGCTTCTCGATAACGGCGGCACTTCTCGAACATAGCCTTAAATTCGGCAGACAACTTCGGGGCGTGGCCTGTTGCCATGCTTTGTCCCCAAGTTCTTAGAACTTCTTCAACTAGCTCGTCCGCACGCTCCGAATTCTGTTCAAGCGTCATCTAGTCTCAAACTCCTTCGCGTTATAACGGTTCGTGGCCCCGGGGGAAATTCATGCTACTACACGGTACAACCGGTGAATAGCCTACAAATGACGGAGTGTAGGTGTCTCAACCCATAACGCCGTGCCAGCCATTGCGTCATCCGAGAAACTGCGATAGGTTCTTACCCTGGCCGACGCGTGTCTCTCCACCGAAAATGGTAATCATCCAGGGTTGTAATGCGTCGCTTCTTGTTGTAAAAGTGCATCCCTTTCGAGAGGACCCAACATGAAAGCAAAGAAGCCAAAGAAAGACGAACCAATTCAAGTCGTGGACAAGCGCCGCACTCTAGCTGCGGCCGAACCTGAGGTCCGGCGCGTTACCGCTCCGGGGAGAAGGGACCACGCCATTTTGCTCGGCTACTATGATCGCAACGGCGCAAAGAAGTTGCTGGAAAGCAAAGGGCTGGAGGAAAGCCTCATCGAGGAGTTGTTGGCGAAGCGAGTGAAGGCGGAGGATCGCATCAAGAGTCTCCCGCCATTGGACGATGAGACGTCCGCGGTCCAGCCGATAACGGACAGCGAAGCAATCTCCGCAATCGAAAAGGTGATGGAAGCGCCGGAGTGCGAAGAAATATATCCTCGAGGAACTTGGACCGCCGGCCTGGTGGAGATATCGAAGTTGATTCCTTTTCAGCCCAACCTGGATGTGGCGTACGCGGAAAGCCTGGGCCCGCCTGACCTAAGCTCGTCACGCTTGCTGTCTGCGGTAAAACTCTGTTTTTCCGACGGCCGTTCGACCGCTTTCGGAATCAGCGTGGATGAATCGCAGAAGTCCGTCACCATCACCGGCATCAACCCAACGCTTCAAGTTAGGGGCGTTCAGTACGGGAAGCAACAGCAAGACGGCCCTTTCATCGTCAGTATGATGATTGGTGCGGCGCCGAATATCGTGCATGTTTCGCAGTTTGGCGGCCGCTCGTATCTGGCAAGCGGATACCACAGGGTGTACCGCCTGCTGAAAGCAGGTTTTTCACACGCGCCCTGCGTTGTCACCGAGGCCGATTCAATCGAGGAAACCGGAGCGCGGGCTCCCAGCTTTTTCCCGGAATCGGTGCTGACGGCGCGTCGCCCTCCGCGCTTTCCCGATTTTGCGGACAAACTGCTGGGCATCATCGTGCCGCTGCGCGCGGTATCAAAAGTAATTCGCATCCGACCAGACGAATACTCGGTCTTGAAATAGAGTCGGGCTTGCTTGACGATTCCCGGGATCGTTCCCGCCGGCTCATTTGACACTACGCACCTCAGCCGCTACGCTCTTCGCGATGAAAATCATCGTCGCAGACAAAATCAGCGAGCGCGGAATCGAACTCCTGCGCAAAACGGGCTGGCAGATTGTTCTCCCGGTGGCGGCAGCGCTGCCCAACGAGATCGCCGACGCTGATGGACTGATCGTCCGCAGCGCCACGCGCGTCACCGCCGAGCTTCTCGACAAGGCCGAGCGCCTTCGCGTTGTGGGACGCGCCGGAGTTGGCGTGGATAACGTGGACATGGACGCAGCCACTCGCCGCGGCGTCCTGGTAATGAACACGCCCGGCGGAAACGCCGTCAGCGTGGCCGAACACACGTTCGCGCTCATGCTGGCGCTCGCGCGCTCCGTGCCGCAATCCAACGCCGCAATCCACGCGGGCCGCTGGGAAAAGTCTTCCACCGGAATGGAGTTGCGCGGCAAAACACTGGGCCTTGTAGGGCTCGGGCGTGTGGGCACCGAAGTAGCCAGACGCGGGCGCGCGCTCGAAATGAAAGTTCTGGCTTACGACCCCTACGTGACGCAAACGGCAGCGCGCGAACTCGACGTCGACTTGATTCCGTTCGAAGATTTGCTGCGCCGCTCCGACGTGATTTCGCTGCACACCGCCCTGAGCCCGGCGACGGAAAAAATAATTAATGCTGCGGCTCTGGCGCAGATGAAGCGTGGCACGCGCTTGATCAATTGCGCTCGCGGGGAACTGATCGACGAAGACGCGCTCGCTGAAGCGCTGCGCTCCGGCCACTTGGCCGGCGCTGCTGTGGACACGTTCGCGCAGGAGCCGCCGAAAAATTCTCCGCTGATCGGATTGGCAAACTTCATTGCCACTCCGCATATCGGCGGTTCTACAGCGGAAGCGCAGGAAGAAGTGGGAACTCTGATCGCGCAGCAAGTTCGCGAGTATCTCGGCGAGGGCCTGATTCGCAACGCTGTAAATATGCCCGCGCTTTCCGCGGAACAATACCGCCTCTTGCGTCCTTACCTCGAACTGGGCGAACGCCTCGGCCTGCTGGTTGCCCAGGCTGCGCCTTCGGCCAGTTTCAGCCGCATCCGCATTTGCTACGCGGGAGAGCCGGCCGAGCTGGGCTCGCACGTTATCCGCAGCGCGGTGCTTATCGGCGTGCTGAACTCCGTGCTCGACGAAAAGGTGAACCTTGTAAATGCTTCGCAAGCTGCTGCCGCGCGCGGATTAATTGTGGAAGAAACCACGCGGCGTCGGGAGCGTGGCTTCCCGAATACCCTCGAAGTAGCGGCGGCCGACGGGGGCGCCGAACTTACCGTCGAAGGAACTGTGGTTCAAGACGGCTCGCCGCGAATTCTTTCACTCGACGGCATCCCGCTCGAAGCTCCGTTGGAAGGCACTCTGTTGTTAACGCGAAATCGCGACGTTCCCGGGGTGATCGGAATGATCGGCACCGCACTCGGCAACCTCGGCGTGAATATCGCGACGTTTGCGCTGGGCCGCCGCACCCCGGTGCACGGAGCCGAAGCCGTCGCGCTGGTGCGCCTCGATGGGAAGGTAGATCCCTCGATTCTAGAAAATATCCGCGCCATTCCATCCATCACCGAAGCGCGCTTAATTCGTCTCCCGGAGTTGCCGAAAGATCGCGTGCACCCGCAATAGGACCGATACTGAGTCAAATCAATTGAGGAACATCCCAGAAAAGGTACAACAAAGCGGGGCAGGTTGCGGTCGGTGCCGATGCGCGATAAACTCTTTGGAGGTCTGTAGCAACTTTCGGGGCGTAGCGCAGCCTGGCTAGCGCGCCTGGTTCGGGACCAGGAGGCCGGTGGTTCAAATCCACTCGCCCCGACCACTTCTCTTCAAAGAATCCTTGGTTAACTGCACCCAATCCTGCGCCAACCCGTGCGATTTGCCGCCTGCCGCAGCGACGGATTTGGCCATAGTGCTGAATCGGGCGAGGTATCGGAAGGATCGTACTTTTCTCGTAAGTGTGCAAAATGTGACTGTGTGCCCTCCTTCTTGAAGTCATAATCTGTACATGGGACACAAGAAAACCAAGAAGGACTTCCGCGGTTCGACGCGCGCGAGAGTGGAACAAGAGATGGGTAAGCCGCGTATGAGTCGGTCCGCAAAGATAGCGGAGCTTGACTCGGATACCGAGCGACGTCGAGAAGAGCCGAGTACGAGCATGACCGGCACGGTGCACAAAATCATTTCTTCGCAACGCGCGTCAAAACCTGAAAAGGCGCAGATTTCCGTGGACGCGGCCGACAAACAGTACCGGGATCTCCGCATCGAAAATAAGCTGACCAACGAACATGGCGACGACGTGAAGCTCAAAAAAGGTGCTCACGTGGATGTCACCATCACAGCGCATCGGGAAAGACCTCGCAATTAAAGAGAATCGTTACCCACGCACGGTCGACTCCAGAGCTATCGCGCATCTAGAAGTTTGTGGTGAGGCGAAGGGCGAAACTTCGCGAGGGACCGATGGCGTTCCCGGAAAACAGACCGCCGAAGTCGATGACATTTAGAATGTTGGAGAGGTTTTGTCCATCCGCCTGAATCTTCATAGCTAAGCGTTCCGACTTGTAAATGTCCGCACCCGCCGAGGCATTTACCTGGAAGGCAGGAAAGATACGGCCGCGAGCGAAGTTAATGCGATCCACGACTTGTTGGCCGTACACTTGGGCCACCCCGGCAACGCATTGGGGAAGAGTTTCACCGTCCGGGCACTGAAAATCGAACGGGAGACCCGTATCGTATTGAATTCCGCCGGCGATCCAAAGGCGCGGAGTGACCTGATAACGTACGCGGCCGCGAACGGTGTTGCGCTGATCCTGCGAATCCGGCAGATGGCCTGAGGTCGGTATCACCGCGTCGTC
>Ga0182018_10003552_pt1 | contig 13904 bp, 12 predicted proteins | sample 812P2MmetaG_FD_120490 | JGI IMG/M metagenome (GOLD analysis project Ga0182018, IMG submission 120490) | Permafrost microbial communities from Stordalen Mire, Sweden - 812P2M metaG | ecosystem: Environmental > Terrestrial > Soil > Wetlands > Permafrost | place: Sweden: Stordalen | collected...
TCGCCAGCGTGACGGTAGCTGCGCCGGTGGCGTCGGCCTCCCAATCCGCGTCCTGCAACGGCGCGCCGTGCCCGGCTTTTCCGGGAGCGGCGGGCGGCGGGGCTGCCTCCGTCGGCGGACGAGGTGGCGTGGTTATGGAAGTGACCAACACGAATGATTCGGGAACCGGGTCTTTGCGCGCTTGCGTGCAAGCCAGCGGCCCGCGTACCTGCATCTTCCGCGTCGCCGGCGTTTTCAACATTACGTCAGGCGATAATTACGCGGGAAACCCGTTCCTGACGATTGCCTGCCAGAGTGCTCCTGGTGAGGTCATCATCGGCGGGCCGAATTCCAACGGGGCCGCGCTGCGCATCTCGACACATGACGTGGTGGTGCGTTACTGCACCTTCAGCCCGGATAACGTCAACACGCCGTCTGGCCCGGACACCGGCACGGTGGGAATTACGATCGTGAACTGCGGTGGCGACGGCACCCTGACCGGCGGAGGCTGTTTCAACATCATTACCGATCACGTCACGACGCGGTGGTCGGGCAACAAGAGCTGGATTACCACCTCGAACTTCACCCCGGCGGTCAATGGCAACGGCAACGGCGACGGGCCAAATCACTCGATTACTTCGCAATGGTCACTGGACTACGAGCCGCACGAAGGCCACCCGGTGGGCTTCGGCACCGCCACCGACGAAAGCTGCGTCGGCACGCGCCCCAACCCAACGTGTTTGTCCGTGTATGAAACCGACATCGATTTCCACCACGACATGTTCGTCAACGTGGACCATCGCATCCCGGAAAACTCCAACGGCTCAACGCGGTGGATCAACAACATCGTCTACAACTGGAGCTACTATGCGAACGAGTGGTTGGGCGCGGAGATCATCGACGACATCAACAACAAGTTCGTCCAGGGCAATCTGAACCCGTCAGCGCAAGCGCATCCGATTCACTTCACGACGAACAGTCCGGAAATGAGCGGCGCGCCTTCCGTGTACGTTGCCGGGAACATCTTTGGAGCCGCAGGCTCTACCACCGTGGCCTCCGACCAATACGGCACGCTGGTAGCGGAGATCACCGGCGAGAACGGCAATGAAACCGGTCCGATCCCAAGCAGCTGGGAACGCTCAGGCGGGATGGAGGCTAGCAACGCGTTTCCGATCGCCCCTGACGCAGCGGAAAACCTGGATACGGTGATGCTGGGGACGGTTGGAAATTCTCAGCACGTGGATTGCAATGGGAACTGGGCAGCGCATCGAGACGCGGCTGACCAGCGCATCGTCACGCAATATCAGAACGGCGGGAGCGGCGGCTTCTGGCCGAACGGCGTAACGTACACCGGCCTGTCGACCTTCCCAACGCCAACCAGCAGCTGGCAGGATAATCCGATCACCAACTTCACCGTTTGTCAGGAATCTCTGCATGATGGGATCCCGGACCAGTGGAAGACCCTCAACGGCCTCAGCACTACCGATGCAAGCTTGTACAACCGGACGGCTCCAAACGGATACACTTACCTGGAGAATTACCTGAACGGAGTGGGGAACTAACCGCCGATTCGATTCTTCGAAGTTGACGATAGTGGGGAAGCAGGGACTGTAGCTGCTAATGGACATGCCGGACAGGCGGGTATCCTCACGACCCACCCCAGGACGTTCGGCATGAAGAATCCGGTCTACGATCAAATCCAAGCGAGGAAGGTTAACGTGACGATGCGCATGCTAAAGCATGCGCATCGTGTGCGTCAGAGCATCCTCCGGACCTGTCCTTTCTTTCGGTTATCACGCTCGCTCCGCACCTCGTGCTTGAGGGCAAGACTCCCGGTAAACGAGTTTACGAACTCGCCATCCAAATCTGTAAAGGATCTCCTTGACTGATACCTACTTATGCGTTGGCTTCTAGCTTTCAGCGTCGCATCGCCCTTCCGAGGTCTTCAATCACTTCTTATGTGTTCAGGCCTGTCGTAGTCGAAGCGAATTCGAAGCCGCCTCGACGAATAGAACTCGCTCCTTGTCGATCTTCATCCTATCTCTGTAGCAGCTTGATCACCCGCCGGTATAGACACCCTGGGCAAAGTACTTATTTGGTACCTGATGTGCGATACCGAACATAAATGGATCTCTTGAAGAGGCATTCTCGTTACCAGTTAAAAGATCGATCTAGGAGCAAAAAGGACGCGGCTATGCCTTCATCGGAACCGCGCTATCCACCCGATCTACCGATTGAATATTCCATTCGTGCGTTGGCCGACGCACTCTTCATTCGCAAACGGTCATCGCACAACATCTATACACATATCGTTCCGAGGAGTTTTGTTGCTGACGAGCCATCGAGTATCGGTAAAGCTGCGTATTCGAGCGGATCACAGGGGCACTTCCAACTAAATCAGTTCATCGGATGGGCCCTCACACGTCGGATTGAAAGATGCCCGAGTGGAAGTTCGGTAGTCGGCGTCGAGCTTTCTAGTGATGACCCTGCAGACAGCAGTCGGTAGGTTTGGTGAAAATCCATAAAAGGAAGGGACCGTGTCATGGAAGGGCTTCAGGCGTTTGAAACAGCCGCTCGGAATGGCGGCTTTATCGAGATGAATGAATCAACAAATAGGGGTGTCTTGTGGCTGAAGAGAGTAGCGCTGGGTACAACCACGCAGGCCCATCAGCTCATGTGCATCGACAGCTTACAAAATAACGCAACTATCTTTTGGATTAACGTTCTAGGGGTCGTAGATTCAAAGACGTTTCGAGGTGTCCCTGCGCTGCAAGAATGGTTCGATTCAACCCCGCAAACGATCTTGCAGCGATGAAGAACGAAACAGATGCCCTTGTGGTTTCCCAGACATCGATACGCCGAGGAATGGCCGAGCCTCTCTCAGCGCCCGCTATCGAGTTTACCGACGCAGTCGTTTCGGCGGCGCGCTGGCAACCAATTTCGCTGCGGCAGTGCTCGTTCGGTCCCCGCCAACGCAATCCTGGGCATCCGTCATGGCTTGTGTCGCTTCAGAACTTTTCAGGCAATCGTAATGGACTCGAAGGAATTTCCCCGTTAGAGATCGGAACAGAAATGCCTGACCAGCCATGAGCCCGAGCTACGGCCAGCTGTAATTCGCGAAGGTGCTGTTCGGCAATACAGTGGATCGTGTCGAAACACGACCGGAACGACGGGAGGAGTCCGTCTCTTCTTGGATGAGCGTACTCGCGTACCGATTCATTCCCCATCGCTGTGCTTTCCGCCAAGTCGCAATCAGAGGGCGACGATGCACTGTTTAAATTATTGCATTAAGTAAATTTATCTACTACTATCGGCGTCCGATGGTAGAAGTATGAAAGTAAAATCTAAGCTAAGTAATATTAAATCTCAAGAACAGCACGAGGAACGGACTGTTTTCGATGCCCGAATTCTTGATTCAGCCGGAGTGGCGAGAACAGTTGTGGAGTACCGGGAGTCGCAGAAAATTTACTCTCAAGGTGATTCGGCAGAGAGTGTGATGTACATCCAGAGAGGGGGTGTGAAGCTGTCTGTTGTTAACGAAGTCAGAAAAGAAGCAGTCGTGGCAATACTGGGGCGCGGCGACTTCTTTGGCGAGGGGTGCCTGGCAGGTCAGCATACTCGTGTAGGGACAGCCAGAGCGTTCGCACCCACTACAATCCTGGCTATTGAAAAAAACGAGATGATGCGCTTACTCCACGACAAACAGGCGCTCTCCGACAGTTTTATGTCTTACGTGCTTTCACGAAATATTCGAATCGAGCAGGATTTGATTGATCAGCTTTTTAACTCCAGTGAGAAACGACTCGCTCGGACTCTTTTGCTCCTCGCTCGCTATGGCAAGGACTCGCATCCTCACAGGACGCTTCCTAACGTATCACAGGAGATGCTCGCTGGAATGATTGGCACGACCCGCTCCCGTGTAAATTTTTTTATGAATAAATTTAGGAAGCTGGGTTTCATTCGTTACAATGGCGGACTTCAGATCGACAGTTCTCTTCTGAGTGTCGTCCTGCATGAATAAGCGAAATTGGCACAAAGCGCGGCCATGCACGGAAGCCTTCGTCGGAAGTGCAAATCAAATTGAATCCGAACAACGTTCTGACAGTGTCACTCTGCCATGCATAGTCAATATCTTCGATGAGGTCTTTTTTTTCTGGAATGAGGTTGTTCCCAATAGTGCTTGCTTGCGGCCTGTTCCCGCTTGGCATTAGCCTTCCTCCAACCTTCTTGCTCATCGCAAGCAGAAATGAACCAATGACGTTCAAATAGCGGTAGGCTTACGAGTTCAAGAACCACCTAAGCCAAGGCGAAGAATGCTGGTTATTCGATGAAACCCCGCTGAATGCTTAGCAGTGTGCGGTTCATTTATTGCAAGAGTCGTCCAAGTTTCTTCAGGGATTCCCAGGAATACCCTCACCACCGCCGGATCGAACTGACTATCGGAACAATGGCGGATCGTCTCGCGAGCTGCAGCGAACGAACTCGCAAGCCGGTACGGCCTGTCGGACGTGATTGCATCCAAAGTATCCGCTACGGCGAAGATTCGCGCGCTGAGAGGAATCTCGTCTCCCTTGAGGCCACCCGGGTAGCCCCTTCCATCGTAGCGCTCGTGGTGCGTGAGAACGATTTCGGCTGCGTCAGCGAGAAAGGGTATGTCCTTTACCAGATCGAATCCGATCTGAACGTGCTGCCGCATGCGCTCCCATTCTTCCGGGGTGAGAGGTCCCGGCTTAAGTAGAATGCTGTCAGGGATCCCAAGCTTGCCGATATCATGCAAATAAGCTCCTCTGGCAAGGCTTCCCAACTGTTTCTCCGACCAGCCCATCGCGAGGGCAATCCCGATCGAGTAACGGCAAACACGCTGTGAGTGACCTGCAGTCTCATTATCGCGGAGATCGACCGCTGCACCGAGTGCTTGCAATGTATCTTCGTAGGTCTGCTCAATCTGCCAAACTGCAGCTTGCAGCTGTTCAGTTCGTTCGGCGATCATTTCTTCGAGGTGTTGGCGGTAGTTTTCGACCTGTTGTTCGAGCTTCCGTTTGTGCAGCGCGCTTTCGAGACTTATCAGTACAACATCCTCTCGAAGAGGTTTAACAAGATAGTCATCCGCACCAGAACGCATCGCCTGCACACCCACCTCCACGTCATCGACGCCTGTGGTGACCAAGAATGCCATACGGGGATAGCGACGGCGAACTTGGGCGAGGAGCTCCATCCCGCTAATTCCGGGCATGTGAAGGTCGGAAATGATCACATCGAATCGCGCGTGCCGTAGAATCTCGATGGCTTCTTCACCATCGCTGGCGGTGGCGCAGTCGAAAGCAGGCGGGCCTAGGATGAGGGATAGAAGCTTGCGAGCGGAGGATTCATCGTCGATCGCTAGAACGCGTATAGCCAGTTGACGGTCCGATGAAACCTCGGCGAGAGGGCCTTTAGTTCGTGCGGGAAGGAATTGGTCAGCCATCGTCATACAAAGCGTCCATGGCGATTTTCACTGCAGCACCCAAGGACCAGTCTTCTCAAGAAAGCGGCATCCATAGTGTCGAAGGGAAGCACTCTTCGCGTCCGAATGAACAATTTTAGCCTGGCCCACATAGTCTTCCCCGTAACTCGTCATGTAAACATCCACAATTGAATTGATCGGCAGGTCGGCCGCACAGCCACACAAAAAACCACTCAAGCTGACATTCTCAGTCGTGGCGACCTCGTCAAACTTCTTTCCCTGGCTGTCCGTACACCGTAGCTTCAAGGAAACGCGTAACCGCACGCGCACCTCGCTTCGTGGAGTATGCCGGCGTGTCTTGGCGATTTCGTGGATGCCAGCTCGAAGCATATCGAAATCGATCGGCTTCTCAAAATACCCGGCGGCGCCGAGCTGTTTGCAATATTCTTTTGTTTGTCCACCGGCCTCACCGCTCACGATGATTACAGGGATCATCTGTGTGCGGCTGAAGGATGTAAACGTCTGCAATAGATCATAGCCAGAATATTTCGGCATTCGCAGGTCGAGCAGAATGGCGTCAGGCCTGTGTTCGAGAGCAAGCGCCAAGCCCTGTTCCGGCTCGCCTGACTCAATGACCTGATAGGTGTCGCAAAGCTCAAGACGTACCAGGCGTCGTAGCGCTTCATCGTCGTCGACAACCAGCACCTTTCTCATCTCCTAGTTCCTCCGATTGTCCCGAGCGGTAGCCTTCCCACAAGTTCAGCCACATTGCTTGTAGACGACGACGGCTTCTTTCCGCCATCAAGCACCTCTCGCGTCTTCCGGATAAGAACGTCTTCGGTAAATGGCTTATGCAGGAGATGAGTCCCGGGATCCAGAACCCCGTGACCGGCAATAAAACTATCGGTATAGCCTGACATGAACAGCACCTTCATACCTGGTTGACTCGGCAGCAACTGCTCTGCCAAGACACGGCCGTTCATGCCGGGCATCACGACATCGGTCAGTAGGAGATCAAAAGCCACTCCGGAGCGTGACGCGACGTCCAGCGCCTCTTCGCCGCTGCCCGCCGACAAGACGCTGAATCCGGCGCCTCTGAGTAAGGTTTGCGCAAGATTTCTCAAGGGTTGGGCATCTTCCACGAGAAGAATGTTTTCCGAACCACGCAGATTTTCGCAGGAATCGAATTTTTGTTCTTTGATCAACACTTCACCTGTATGTCGCGGAAGATAAATCTCAAAGGAGGTGCCCTTCCCCGGGGTGCTATCCACCCAGATATATCCGTTACTCTGTTTAATGATGCCGTACACAGTGGCAAGTCCGAGTCCCGTACCCTTGCCCCGTTCCTTGGTTGTGAAGAATGGTTCAAAAATATTCGTAAGTGTCGCGGCGTCCATGCCAGTTCCTGTGTCGGTCACTGTCAGGAGAACGTACTTCCCGACCCTGGAACCTGGGTGGGTCTGCGTATACGTCTGGTCAAACGTCGCATTGGAGGTCTGGATCTTCAGTTTTCCGCCCGTGGGCATCGCGTCACGGGCGTTTACGGCCAAGTTCATGATGACTTGTTCGATCTGACTTTGGTCCGCTTTCACACTGTCAAGTTCAGGATCCAACGCAAGCGACACGGCGATGTCTTCACCCAGCAGCCGGGGGAGCATACCTTCCATATCGGAGGCGAGTGCGTTGAGGCTAAGGATAGCGGGGGTCAAGACCTGCTGCCGACTGAACGCAAGCAACTGCTTGGTCAAAGACGCCGCTCGCTCACCCGCCTTTTCGATTTCCAGGGCATGCTCACGCAGATCGCCATTCGCGCCTAGTGCCTTCCTAAGAACCCTGCTGTAACCAATGATTACGCCTAGGTGGTTGTTGAAGTCGTGGGCAATTCCTCCCGATAGCCGTCCAATTGCTTCCATCTTTTGTGCCGTCCTCAGTTGCCGCTCAAGCACTCGTTTCTCTGTCACGTCGTCCGCAAACACTTCAAAATGAGAGGGAGCCCCGCTTTCGTCTTTGATGCAGCGGCCCGAACAACGCACGGTGATCGGGGTACCGTCTTGTCTCTTCCATACCAATTCGATGTCTTTGATTTCTCCGGCGTGCATAAGAAGCTCGTTCAGACGCCGGTATTCACCGGCGTGCTGGAAGATGTCGTTGGCTAGATCTCTACTCATAAGTTCGTGCTCCAGTTCGTAACCTAGCATCTTCTGGAGCGCCGGATTGACGTTCAGGAACCGGCCGGCGACGTTCGCGCTATAAATTCCATATGGTGCGTCCTGCACGACCGAACGAAAATCCGCCTCCGAGCGCCGGAGAGCTTCCTCCGCTTTCTTGCGCTCCGTAATGTCCCGGTTGACAATTACAAGTTTCTCGGGCGCGCCGTTGGCACTGCGAATGACGCTCGAGGTTGACTCCAGCACTAGCCACGTCCCGTCCTTGTGGCGAATGCGGTACTCCAGCGTTTTTCCGGTTCCCGAGAGCCGGGCATCCTCGGCGGCCTCTCTGACACGCTCACGATCGTCGGGGTGAATCTGTTCCAAGGTTGACGAAGCCTGCAATTCCTCAGGCGAATAGCCCAGCACTCGTTGGTAGGAAAGACTGTTGAACAGCCGTTTCCCTTCCATATCCACAACTGCGATCAGGTCGGCTGCATTCTCGCTGATCAGGTGAAACAGTTCTTCGCGATTTACGAGCTCGCGTCGGATCCGATAAATCAGAAGATGTTGGTAGATCGTATAGAGGTCGAAGATGAATACTAGACCCACGAGCCCTCGCAGGGCTTGCGGCAACAGGCTTAGCGAAAGGAAATCATGAAGATCGTGTATTTCAGGAAGGAGAAAAGAGGCCAAACCTAATGTCAATAGTAAAGTAATGACAAAGGCTCCTGCCCACAACCACCACTCCCGTCGTTCAATCCGCCTGAAGTTTGAGCGAAGAACCTTGGTTAGCACAACTGACTCACTCACATTTCTTGTTCGACGCCCCATGGTTCACCCCACAGCGTCCACGTTCTCAAGCGCTCTATACTCTCAAGACAAAAGCGATTACCCTACGTGGGTCGCGAATCCTTCCCATAAGTCCCTGCACGAAGCTCACCACTACCGACCTTGCTTTTTGCACAGCTGACTCATCCGGCGGAACAAATTGAGTACCTGGTATCTATGCAACTCAGCAAGATTCTATGTCAATGTGAAGCGGGAGTTCTCTTTTGGGACAAGCCGTACAGGGATCCATCTCTCCGTCCCCGGGGTACTTTGATTGCGATGCACATGAAATGAGTGGGGTACGCCCAGCTTGGATGACGCCAAGACACTTTACGCATGGTAAGCGCTCTTGCTATGGATTAAACCGTGCCCGGAGACTGTGCCAGGGCGCTCTGGTGTAATCCCAACCCGCAAGGATAGGAACTCAACTTTGCGAGGCTACTGGACTTTGCGAGCGGACGACACTGGGCAGAGCAGGTGTTGTTGCTGCTGCTTGATACAGAAATAGTGGGGAATGATTAAAACCACCCACTGGAATGCAGTGGACAGAGTATTCACAATAAATTTTAAAGGGCCGACTTCCCTGCTATCGAGCTTCGAGAGGGTCGCGGGCTAGTTGTTCGCGATGATCTTGACCTGACTGCCGAATACCTGATAGTCCGTGAACTGGCCGCGACACCAATCGATTTGCTTCTGGTGCTGAGTCCTAGCTGAAATAGTCAGAGGAATTAAGCGAGCAGGCTCATCGGCTCGCTTAAGCCAACCGTAAATAACGACGACATGATAAATTTTCCGTTGGCCGGGAAGCTCATAGTGCTCCGATATACGGATTATGTTCATATGTTCGTCGGTCCAGACTTCGCCGTAACAAGCGACGGTGACAGTCCTGCTGGTTTTGAAAAGCACATAATCCATCGAGTATGTAAACCTACATACGGAGTCTTCGACACTGGCGGCGTACTGAAAGACCATCATTCGCTTGTCACTTGCGTTTGCGTCGGCGACCTGATGAACCTTCAATCGGAGTTCTGTTCCTACCATTTCAGGTAGCTCTGACCACTCGACACCAGGAACTATTGAATGACTCAAAGAAGGCGGGGGTATCCCTTCTAGCTCTTTCTTGCCGTCGGGAAACGACCGAAACATTTGAGAACCGTCGATTACCCTGACTTCGTATTCCGCTTGCGCAGCCGGCTCCTTGTCTCCTGACCCCCAGGCGAGTCTCTGTACGGCGATGAAGTTGCGCATACTATCGGCCAGCGTCTGGGCATTTTTCCTTAGCAGCGAGACTGCATAGGGTTCGTCAGGACGATGCTCTACCAAACCAGCAGAAGGCGGTGTAAATTGTGGATAGAGGTCCTCTGAAACTGGTGAGATTTTCCGGGCGGAGGGGAATATGCTCTGCGCCAGGAAAGGTTGCACCTTGCTCACAAAATCTTCTAAGGACTGAATTGGCACAGCTAGGGCGATCGTTTCGCCTTCTTTGTCCACCCCATTCAGAACTCCAACAATCTGGCGACTTTTGTCATCAACGACTATGCCACCGCTCGCGCCTGGGCGAATCGCCTTACCAGCGGACATGCCGTAGTCAAAGGCGAGTAAGCCTGTCGTCGTCTGGCCCTTGAAGGTTCCCGGAAATCTCATGAGCTTGCGGCGGGGATTGACAGGCTCTTTGGGATAAGCATAGATGTCTACCTGCTGTCCAACTTGTAGGTCAGCGAGACTGAAGGTAACGCCGTGATGATGAGGCAACGCGTGCTGTAACTCAAAGATTGCAAGGTCTCGATTCAGAGTGTATTTCATGAGACCGAAGGCCGGAACGTCGTTCAGCGTTGCGCCTTCGTCGTCCGGGCCACTGGCAAGGTATCGCTGGATGACTCTTTCTCCCTTGATTTTATGAGCCTGTACAATCGCAGCGACATGATAGTTAGTTCCGATGAAACGGCACGCGAGGTCTAGGCAAAAGCCCGTACCAAACTTGACCTCAATCCCAATGCCGAGGCTCAGCTCGCTGATGGGAACGACAATTTCTGAATTCTCAACATCTGCAACCGACATAGTAGGGGGCATATTCGAATGATGATGCGACCGTCCAGGAGCCGCACCAACAGACAGCACGCATGAACATATAATCAAGATAGAAATGATTTCTCGCCACATCACGCGATTGTCACCGCGACGTTAGAACAGCCGAGAATGATGGGTTGCATGTGCTCTTCCACAGAACGGGCTACCGAGTTCAAGGGACTTAGCAGCTTGCCAGGATTGGGCAAGCGCTCTGACCTTCCCTACTTGGTTCAGCCGTTCCAAAACGGAACCTGCTCGAGCGTCAGGTTTAAGTCCAAGATCAGTGAATGCCTAAGGATGCGAATGACTCTGTGTAAGGAGGCGAGGTGCATCTAGCTCGGCTACCGTGTCGACGCATTCTCAAATCTTGGCTCCTTGCTGCAGATACGGTCTTCCAAGAGCACCCCGAAGTGTCGCAGAACAAATATCGAGCTTGCCAAACACTCGTGGCCTGACGACGCACCGCGCAGCGGTCCCTGCAGGCAGTTAGGCGTGAAGAACTTTGGCACGGCGATAGCCCCGTGCGAACAGCACCCAATGCCTCCTGGACTCTCCAATGGCAAACAACCTGCAGACAAGCTCTGAAGTTAAGGTCTAAGGCATCAGCCGGAGCGCATCGGAATGGTATTTGGCTATAGGTGTTGGGTTAAATCTAGCGCGGCGTTTACGTTAATCGAATTGATGATCGTGATCACGATCATTTTCATCTTGGTGGGCATGGCCGCGATACGATACGACCGTGCGGTACAGCTCGCGAGGGAAGCAACACTGAAAACTGACCTGACGGTGATGCGGCAAGCTATCGACAATTACACGTTAGACAAGGAATCGGCCCCGCAGTCGCTAGAGGACCTGGTCAATCCGCAGGCCCCATACATGCGTGAAATTCCTATTGACCCGATGACGCGGGCGAAGGATTGGCACTTGGATCTTGGAGACTTGGCTCTTCGTTCGGACCAAACCAACAACGGTGTCGTCGACGTTCATTCGACCTCGACCCAGATTTCGCTGACGAACGGCACCGCTTACAATACCTGGTAAGTTTTTTCTTCTAGGGCCTTGGTTGCCGCTTCGCCGTTTGAACGTTATTCGCGACTCCGCTATAGCCATCGTGCTGGATCGAGCAATCAGGCAGGTCCCCAGATTCTCTGAATTTTAGGCCACTGCGAATAATAGAAAAAGCTTCAATTGCTTTGAACCGTGTACCCGGCCATGTGGGTACGACCCGCAATGAGCCGACCAAACATTCACCTCCAACATCACTCCAGATCGATGAGGTCGACGTCAATCTGTCACGGAACCGATGGGCGTGGCTCTTACGTGCTCCCGCCTAATGACGAACTTCTTTTGATTCGATGGGAACGGCCTGTTCATCTCATTCTCGCCCTTTACTTCACGCCAGCGCGGACCCTATCTGCCAGAACCCGCACGCTTCAGGGTTGTTCTCGATGCGTGCGTTTGATCGGTCGACGGACTCTTCTGTGTGCTTTCTAGCCTATCAACGACGCGGTGGCCTCAATCCTGTCGACACTTTGGACATTGATGCCAGCGTTGCGTGAATCGGGGTATCTCGCTTTGGCTCTTACCGAAAGAGAGCCGACCGCACGATGAAGTCCGCGCTGCATCGCAATACGCTCACTCTTTCATGGCAGTCTTACTGTCCTGTAATGCACACCTGAAGGACTTAGTTAGGCGTTTGCAGAATTTCTACCATCGGGAATAGCAAGCGTTTAGAGCGAAGGACTCAGATCACAACCAAGTATAATTATAATTTTATAATATTCGATTATATTACGATGACGCCAATATGCGTATACTGAAGGCATGGTAAAACTACATGCATTTCGAGTCGCGGCTCGCGATGATGATTTCATCGCAGTTAATACAGTTGGAGATGGTAGTGCCGAGTGGCTAAGAAGCAGGTTGCCGGACGTGGGGACCAACTTTCACAGGCGCCTGTGTCTCGACAGCTTAACAAACAGCGCGACGATCTACTGGCAGCCACTCGGAGCTCAAGTCAACTCCAAGACCTTCCGTACCGTCACTGGCTTTCAAGAATGGCTCGAGTCGCATCCTCACAGCTGACAAATCGTGAAGCCATCTTGATTTTCTGTCCATGAGTCACTGGCGCAGCGAAACAGGTTCACCAATGAAGGTAATCCACCATGACATCGCAAGATTGGCTCAGCAAAGTCGGCGTCCGAGATATTGTCGCAGCGATTGAAACAATAAAAACGGAAACACAGCGAATGCCAGCCCGAGGAGCAATGACCTGGTGCATTCAGTTTCAAGAAGTGGCGTATCCAACGAACCGTGTCCTGTCGCTGGCAGTTAAATCGGCTACGGGCGAGACTTTTGTGCCAGGCACTAGAAAGGGCGGCAAGGAGATCATCAAGGCTTTAGAAAAAATGCTAGCACGAGACTTTAGATTCAAAGTTGTTTTCCGGCAGGCCGGCGATACTCATCCGGAAGACTGGCTGCCGCTAGACCTAGACAAACATGAGCAACGCAGAATTATGCCAGTGAAGAACTGAGTATTTGGTCTTGCGCGATCCTTTTGTATCAATTTCTCGTCAATTCCGAGGGTAATGTGACTCGAGTTCGCAGCTCACAACTGGGCCAAGAAGAATAAAGTCAAGGTGGGCCCCGCTCGAAAGTCTTTCAGACCTATAGCGTTGGTCAAACATTTAAGACGTTTGTTTTGGATTTCGGTCGGAAGGGACAGAATCGGCTGAGGCGAGTTCCCATGGAAATGCTCGCTCATACTAATAGCAGTCACTTAGTTAAAGAGGCTTCCTAGGATCAGCAAGAACTAAAACCCACTCAGCCTTCAACGTCGCCAAGCTCGTCCGGGCATCTTGAATGGCCCTGGACTCGACGTCGTCGGGTTTATCACGATCGATTAGCCTAGCGTCAATCGCTTTTGTCGCTTTGCTGATTCGAGCGGGCATTTTGGCATGATCTGTTTCAAAGACCGCGCACAGAAAATCCGTTCGCCAAGGGTAAGTGCGGGTATTCATGGTCGCCTCCGCATAATTCAGTAGCACGAAGGACAGTCGATAAGCTGTGCGGTTTCGGACGTTTTTGGCCAATTCGAAACTGTCCGAAGAGTTGACGTCTGATGCGAAACTAGAAACAACGATCGTTGCAATAACCCCGGCGGGAGGGGAGCCGGGCAGTTACTGCGGTTTTGCTTAAGGCGCGGTCGTCGACTGGAGACCTTTACGTTTGAGCGGTTTCCAGGACATGTCGCCGCGCATGTATTGCCATAGACCCTGAAGCCGCCACACCATGTGTAATTGCCGGTACGGAAGATGCTCGAAAAAGCAGTACGTCACCAGGCGGGCCACATCCTGCCAGTCGCTATAGCGTTTGTAGGTCAGCTCTTCCTGAAGGACCGCGCCTATGGAAATTACGGTGGCAAAGGCGTATCCGAA
>Ga0182018_10003554_pt1 | contig 13902 bp, 15 predicted proteins | sample 812P2MmetaG_FD_120490 | JGI IMG/M metagenome (GOLD analysis project Ga0182018, IMG submission 120490) | Permafrost microbial communities from Stordalen Mire, Sweden - 812P2M metaG | ecosystem: Environmental > Terrestrial > Soil > Wetlands > Permafrost | place: Sweden: Stordalen | collected...
AACAACCGCGGCTTCGCAGACAATCGTGGCCTTGCCAATAACCGCAGCTTCGGCGACAACCGCGGCTTTGCCGACAACCGCAGCTTCGCCGAGAACCGCGGCAACTACGGCCGCCAGCAAGCCTTCAACAGCACACCTGCCTTCAACGCCCGCCCCGGCTACGGAAACGAAGCCCGCTACGGCTCCAACTTCGACAACCGCAGCAAGCAGAGCTATCGCAGCCCAACCCAGAGTTATGGTCAGAGTTATAACCGCTCCAGCCAGAGTTACAGTCAGAGCAATGGGCGAGGCCAGAGTTACACCCAGAACTACGCCCGTTCCCCACAGACCTATGGCCAGAGTTACGGCCAATCCAACAGCTTCGCCCGAGGCGGCTACAACAACTCCTTCCGCCAGCCCCAATCCAGTTTCCGCGAATCGACCCCAACCTACCGCGCCTACTCCGGCAACTCCGGTTTTAGCCAAAGCTCCCGCGCCTTCAGCGGATACTCCCAACACTCCAGCAGCTTCTCTGGCGGTAGCCGCTCCGAGAGCACCCCTCACTACAGCAGCCACAGCTTCAACGGCGGAGGCAGCCACTCCAGTGGAGGGCACTCGAGCGGCGGAGGCCACTCCAGCCACGGCGGCGGAGGCCACCACCGCTAAACTCGGCGCGCTATAAATCCGAAAACAATGCGGGTGCCCCACATCTCGATCTTGAGATGTGGGAAAGCGCGAAGCGCGCCGCTTTTCTATTCCCTGTTCCCTATTCCCCGTACTGCGTTTTCCGAAACTATCCACACCCCGCGCTCATCGAAACTATCGTGAGCAAAAATCCAAAAACCTTCGCCCTCGCCAAAGACATCACCGTCAACCGCCTCGGCTTCGGAGCCATGCGCATCGTCGGCGACGGCATCTGGGGTGAGCCCAAAGACCCTGAAAACTCCCACAAAGTCCTCCGCCGTGCCGTTGAGCTTGGCGTCAACTTCATCGACACCGCTGACGCTTACGGTCCGGCCGCCAGCGAGCGCCTCATCGGCGAAGCCCTCGCCCCCTATAAGCACGGCGTCATCGTCGCCACCAAAAGCGGCCTCACCCGCCAGGGTCCCAACACCTGGCAGCCCGTCGGCCGCGCCCCCTACATCGTCCAGCAGGTCGAGCTGAGCCTCCGCTTCCTCCGGCTTGAAGCCCTCCCCCTCTGGCAGCTCCATCGCATCGACCCCCAAACGCCTCTCGAAGAATCCCTGGGCGCCGCCAAAGACCTCCAAAAGCAGGGAAAAATCCGCCACATCGGCCTCAGTGAAGTCAAAGTCCCCGAAATCGAGCAGGCCCGCAAAATCGTCGACATCGTCAGCGTCCAGAACAAATACAACATCGCCGACCGCGCCCACGAGGATGTCCTCCTCTACTGCGAGAAGCACTCGATCGCCTTCATCCCCTGGTTCCCCGTCGCCGCCGGCAAGCTCACCAAACCAGGCGGCCCGCTCGACAAAGCCGCAAAGAAATACGGCGCAACCCTCAGCCAGCTCTCACTCGCCTGGCTCCTCCATCACTCGCCCGTCATCCTGCCCATCCCGGGCACTTCGTCCGTACAGCACCTCGAAGAAAACATGAAAGCCGCCGACCTCAACCTCACCGAACCCGACTGGGCCGAAATCGAAGGCACAGCCAAAGCCGCCTGATGCTGGCATCACCACGGATCTCGCGGAGAAGAAAAACTCTGCCATCCTGAGAGCGAAGCGAAAGGGCCTCGCATTTCTGGCATCAACACAGGGTAAAGGAAGAAAAAACTTCGCCATCCTGTGAGCGAAGCGCCGCCAGCGGTATTTCCGGCGAGCACATCTTTCCCCGGCGCGTAGCCGAAGGCCCCCCCGAAGGGGAGCCGGTCGCGCAGCGGCCGAAAAAGATCTCAAGCGGGCATGCCGTCCGCTATTTCTTTCTGGCCCCGCACTGCCCCCTACCGTGCACGGTGCACCCTGTTCTCTGTACCCTGCACCCTCCACCTTGTACCCTGCATTCATGCGCCCCCTGATCATCCTCCTCGCCCTCGCCGGCGTCCTCGTCTCCGCCCTCGCCCTCCACGTCCACTACTCCACCGGCGTCGAGCCCTGCGACATCAATTCCCACTGGGATTGCGGCACCGTCAACCGCAGTTCCTACGCCACCGTCAACGGAATCCTCTGGCATCTCCGCGCCTCCCGGCATCCCGATGCCGACTACGGTCCCGCCCCCAGAACCGGCTTTCCGGTTGCGCTGGCCGGCATCCTCGGATACGCCGCCATCGCCCTCTTCGCCTTTCTCCGCCAGCGCGGGCTCACCCTCATCCTGTCGCTCGGAGCCCTCGGCTTTGCCCTTTACCTCAGTAACATCGAGGCCCACGTGCTCGAAGTCTGGTGCCTCTACTGCGTCATCTCCCAGGCCCTTATCGCCCTCATCACCCTGCTCTCCGCGATTACTCTATTTTCCCGTCGGGCCTAGCCGCGGAACACCGTATCATCACTGCATAACCCAGCGCACAATCGGCCCCGCGGCCCGCACGATGGACCACACGCCCCGCAATTATCTCCGCTGGCTCTTCGACGTGGACTCCGGCCCACGCAACCGCTTTGCGCCGCGTTGGATCTTCCTCCGCGCACTCGCCGCCATCTACTTCTCCGCCTTCCTCGCTCTCGTCTTTCAGATCAAGGGCCTCATCGGCCCCAACGGCATCCTCCCCGCGCAGAACTTCCTCGACGCCGTCGCGCGCCAGGCCGGCTCACTGCGCTTCTGGTACGCCCCCACTCTCTTCTGGCACTCCTCCAGCTCCCACGCCATGATGGTCGTCGTCTGGAGCGGCCTCATCGCCTCTGTCATCGCCTTCCTTAACCTCTGGCCGCGCCTCAGCTTCTTCATCTGCTTCGTCTGCTTCCTCTCCTTCGTCTCCGCAGCCGGCGACTTCTCCGGCTACCAGTCCGACGGCATGCTCCTTGAAGCCGGCTTCCTCGCCCTCTTCTTCGCCCCGCGCGGACTCTGGCCCGGCTGGGGCGTCGACTCCCCGCCGCCCCGCGCCGCCCTCTTCCTTCTCCTGTGGGAGTGGTTCCGCATCTACTTCGAATCCGGCATCGTCAAGCTTCTCTCCGGCGACCCCGAGTGGCGTCACCTCACCGCGATGGACGAGTACTACCAGAACGGCCCGCTCCCCACTTTCATCGGCTGGTACGTCGAGCACCTGCCCCACTGGTTCCACGTCGCCACCGCCGGCGGCACGCTCGTCATGGAACTCGGCATCGTCTGGATGCTCTTCCTCCCTCGGCGCGTCCGCCTTATCTGCTTCTGCATCGTCACGCCCTGGGAAATCGGCGTCATCCTCACCGCAAATTACGCCTTTCTCAACTACCTCGTCCTCGCCCTCGGCTTCCTTCTTCTCGACGACCAAAGCCTCTTCTTCCGCATCCCCGAGCGCTTCCGCAATCCGCTCGAAAACGTCGTAGCTCCTGAGGCCTTTGGGACAACCGAGGAGCGCCTCTCGATTCTCGCCACCTCTGAAGAGCGGTTTTTCCCTAATCCCCCGGCTTCAACTCCCAAACCCGAGTCGTCGACCACCCGCATCCTGCGCCGCGTGTCCGGCCACCTGCGCGCCCTCCGCATCGCCGTCACCGCCGTGCTCCTCACCTGGATCGCCTACGACACCACTGCGGAAATGCTCCGCATGCCCTGGCCCGGCATTCCGCTCCTCACCGCGCCCATCACCTTACTCGAGCCTTTCCGCATCGCCAATCAGTACGGCCTCTTCGCCATCATGACCCGCGGCCGTTACGAAATCGAATTCCAGGGCTCTAATGACGGTCAGAACTGGACCCCGTACCTCTTCCGCCACAAACCCCAGGCCCTGAACGAAGCGCCCGGCATCTACGCGCCCTATCAACCCCGCTTCGACTGGAACCTGTGGTTCGCCTCGCTCACCGACGTCCAGCAGGCTGAAATCGTCCCCCTCACCGAAGAACGACTCCTCGAAGGCGACCCCGACGTCCTGTCCCTCTTCCGCGCCAATCCTTTCCCAATCGCTCCGCCGCGCTACGTCAAAGCCGTCCTCTGGCAGTACTGGTTCACCTCCCTTGAAGAGAAAAGCTCCACCGGCAACTGGTGGCGTCGCCAGTTGCTCGGTCTCTACGCCCCCATCCTCACCCGCGAACCCAACGGCAAATTCGGAGTCCTCCAGTGGCCCGATCAATTACCACCCCATGACTAGGCAAAGGTGCCATCTATGCCAAGGCCCAAGAAATTCATAGCGAAGAATGATTACGACACTTCGATAGAATGTACGGCCTGTGCGGCTGCCATCCATCCGAACATGCTTGTATCGGTTAGCAAGGACAAAGTGCGATGCCCACGATGCAACGCCGTATTTAAGCCGAAGCCGGAAGACATCCGCTAACACTTAAACTGAACCACTACCGAGTTGTGATCCGGACCGGAGCGCGTGGCGTGCAGCGGAGGGACCTGCTTCCGACAGTCACATGGGACCCTGCTTCCGGTCTTCAGCTAACCGGTTTTAGCTAACCTCCAACGCTTCTTAGCTACAATCAACCCATGCCCGACCGCATCTCCCAATCCCTCCCCATCGCCGACCCCGAGGTCTCCGCCGCCATCGACGCCGAAGTCCGCCGCCAGCATGAAGGCCTCGAGATGATTGCCTCGGAGAACTTCGTCAGCCGCGCCGTGCTCGAAGCCGCTGGCTCCGTCTTCACCAACAAATATGCCGAAGGCTATCCGGGACGCCGCTATTACGGCGGATGCGAGTACGCCGACGTCGTCGAGAACCTGGCCCGCGATCGCGCCAAACAAATCTTCTCGGCCGAACACGCCAACGTGCAGCCGCATTCCGGTTCACAGGCCAATGCCGCGGCCTACATGTCCGTCCTCCAGCCCGGCGACACTATCCTCGGCCTCGACCTCGCCATGGGCGGCCATCTCACCCACGGCCACAAGCTCAATTTCTCTGGCAAACTGTATCGCGTCGTCTCTTACGGCGTGAAAAAAGACACCGAGACCATCGATTACGATCTCCTCGAGCAGACCGCGATCCGCGAAAAACCAAAAGTCATCATCGGCGGAGGCAGCGCCTATCCGCGCTTCTTCGACTTCGCCCGCATGCGCCACATCGCCGACGCATCCGGCGCCATCCTCATCGTCGACATGGCCCACTTCGCCGGACTCGTCGCCGGAGGCGTCCATCCCTCGCCCCTGCCCCACGCGCAGATCGTCACCACTACCACACACAAAACGCTCCGCGGCCCGCGCGCCGGCCTGATCCTCAGCCGCGAAGAATTCGCCAAAGAAATCGACAAAGCCGTCTTCCCCGGCCAGCAAGGCGGCCCGCTGATGCACATCATCGCCGCCAAAGCGGTCGCCTTCCGCGAAGCTCTCCAGCCCGATTTCAAAACCTACGCCGCGCAAATCGTAGCCAACGCCAAAGCTCTCGCCGAAGCCCTGGCCAACGCCGGCTATCGCGTCGTCTCCGGCGGCACCGACACGCACCTCATGCTCGTCGACGTCTTCGCCAAAGGCATGCTCGGCAGCGAAGCCGAAGCGGCTCTCGGCGAAGCCGGCATCACCGTCAACAAAAACGCCATTCCCTTCGACACCAATCCGCCCCTCAAGCCCTCCGGCATCCGTATCGGCACGCCAGCGCTAACCACACGCGGCATGAAAGAACCCGAGATGCGCACCATCGGCGGCTGGATCGCCCAAGCCCTCGAACACCGCACCGATCCAAAAGAGCTGGCAAAGATCCGCGGACAAGTCCTCGAACTAGCCGAACAGTTCCCCCTCTACAACTGGCTCCGCGAAACCGCCAGCGTCACGCAGTAACGGTGAGGACTGGGGGTGGTGGCCCATTCAAGCCCGATTTTGGCTTGAGTGGGCACGCACCAGCACGTCCGCTTGTAGACAAAATGGCATCGCAGTGAGTGGTGGCCTATTCAAGGCTTCTTTTGGCTTGAATAGGCACGCACGCCGTTTCGACGGCGGGCGTCCGGGAGACACGACAGTATGCACATTCCACTGATCTTCTCTTTCTGGTTTATGGTTGCCGCCTACGTTATTCATGTCCTTGATGAGTCCCTGCTGGGCGGAAGCTTTGTCGAGAAGGTTCAGCAGCACTGGTGGCCGGATTACTCCTGGACCAAGTTCTTCTGGTTCAATACCGGCTACTTCGTCATCATGATTACCAGCGTTATTCTCTATGACCTGCGTGGGGGCGACTGGGTTATTCTCCCGCTTGCATGGGCGATAGAGAGACTCTGTAACGGTTTTTGGCACGTCTGGTGGTCCGTGCGTTTCCACGAGTATTCTCCGGGATTGCTGACCAGCATTCTCATCTGGATGGACTCTTATTTCATCATGAGATACCGTCCCGTCGCAGAGCCCATCGCATCGCGCTCCCTGTCGCTCGCACTGACCATCGGATTGCTCGCTGCCGCTTTTCTGCTCTTCTATTTCCCTCTTGTAAAGGGCAGACACATGCGCAATACGGTTGGACCATGAACCCTGTGGGCGCTATAGCCGCCTCGGCGGCGGATGTTCACAAAATAGAATCCTGTACACATCCATGCTAATTTATGGATGGAGGAGTCCATGCCAAACGCAAAACCCCGTGTCACCCACAAGCATTTCCGTCTCGACCCGGTGAAGATCACCCGCGTCCGCAAGGCCCTCCGTGCCTCCACCGAAACGGAGGCGATTGACCGAGCCCTCGACCTTGCCCTGGCAGAGCACGAGCGAAACAAGCTCGCCACCGAAGCCCACCAGCGCTTCGTGAAGAGCGGCATTGTCATCCGCGACGTCTACGGCAAGCTCGACAACGCAAATTGATCCGTAGATGCCGCCGGTCCTCTTCGACTCTTCCGTCTACATCAGCGCCTTCCGGCGTGGTGGCGATACTTCGCTCCCTTTTCGTCGATGGACTGGTGACTCGCCCGTCTGGCTCAGTTCCATCGCGCTCGAGGAGCTTTACGCGGGCGCCCTGCGCAAAGACCATTCGATAATCGAAAAGCTCGAACGTGACTTCGACGCGGCAAAGCGAATCCTGGTTCCCAATCTCAGCGACTGGACCCAAACAGGCAGGATTCTCGCGCGGCTCGCTCAAAAGTACGGCTATGAAAGCATCGGCAGGACGCGACTCACGAACGACGCACTTCTTGCAACGAGCGCGGCACGGACCGGCATGATGATCATCACCGCCAACCAGCGCGATTTCGCCCGCCTTGCCGAATTTCGCCCGTTTTCATGGCGGTCCTCATAGTCTGCCGATATCTGGCGACGGCTACCTCGGATCTAAACCCGGGCCGGGCCCACCGCCCCCACAATCCGCCGAATCTGCTTCAAATGCGACCGCTCGTGCACCGCGATCCGCGTTGCATAAATCAGCACCGTCCACTCCAGCAAGCTTCCCGCGCCCGTAATAATCGCCTTCCGCGACCAGTTCCTGCGAGGAAGCGCTTCCAGAACCGCCAACAGATCAGCCCGCTGCCTGGCGAATGCCTTGAACGACGACCGAAACTTCAGCTCGGGATAATTCGTGCTCTTCATCCACGTCCGAGGATTCACAGCCTGGATCGTCGGCGTGTCCTCGGCGAGAATCGTTGCAATTCCGTCGCCCCAAACATCAGCGCACGCCCGCAAATGAGCCAGGACTTCGTTGACCGACCACTCACCAGGACCAGGAGAAGCCTGCAATTGATCGGGCCCCAGACCGGCCGTCAACTCGCCAATCCGCGGCACCGTCTCTCGAAGCAACGGCAAGACCTGCTCAACAGTGAGTAATGGACGAGACACGTGACATCTCCGCTGGATTACATAGTCCAGTTCAGGGTATAGCGTCCGCCCCTATTGGCCCGCCGCGCCCCGTCGATAGAACTGCAAAGTCACCGTTGAACCGCAGATGCGCTTGTCGGAGTAATCCGAAACAGACCCGTCGGGACGGAGCAAGAACACCGTGTACGGCGGTCCGACCATCGCGTTCGGTTCGGACGCTTCCGATTCAAGAATTCTTATCAGTTCTGCCTTCGGGCTTTTCGCAATCCGTTTCGCGTACTCAGGATCCCGGGAGGCGCGTTCCCGTGCCTCGTCCACTCCCTTGCCGAAGCCATAGGGGATCCCCTCCCGGAGCGGCACGGGCACGATTCGCCGCGCGGTCAAATCGGTCGCCAGGAATGCCTTGTAGCTCCGAAAATCCCCGGCGCCCACCACTTCGACGATCCCCGCGTCCTCCGCCGCCACATCCGGGCGATTCGCCGTCCCGACCGGCAATTCCTGATGATTTCCGCGCATGATTTTCAGTACCTTTTCGACCGTAACCTCAGGGTTCTCGAGGGGAAGCACCGACTCCGAGCGCTTCAACGCGGCAAAATCCTCGAAATATCCCGCATTGAACAGCAGTCTTCCGGAACTGATCACAACCTTGCAGACGGACGAACGGGTTAGTTCGGAACCATCGTCGTGATACATCAGTGTGTCACTCGCCAGCCACACGCCGTCGCTGGTAAGCACGTACACGTGGGATGTCGCGTGAAGCGAAGTAGCAAAGAGCAGGAATGCGGACCAGAGACTGATCAGGATTTTGGCGCTGAACGGAACATGATTATCGCCCCCAGGGGAGATCTGGCGACGGGAGTGTTGAACAATCCGATCGTCTGGATCTGATCCAAAGGCAGTGACCATGCAGCGAATATATAAGCGAACTCAGGGGCGGGCATCGAACGAAGGTTTGCCGATGGAGTTTTCTCGGGACTCTCCCACTATTACCTCGGTAATCCGTTTCGTTAAGCTATTGTTCGGTAGCTCCAGAGGCCAGACCATGTGCAGAAATATCAAAATCCTCTTCAACTTCGATCCGCCCGTCACGGACGAAGAAATCCGCGCAGCCTCCCTGCAGTTCGTCCGCAAGATCACCGGCTTCAACAAGCCGTCGCAGGCCAACGAAGCCGCCTTCCTGGCCGCGATTGAAGAAGTCGCCGCAAGCTCGACGCGCCTTCTCCATTCCCTCGCCACCAACGCCCCGCCCAGAAATCGAGAAGAAGAAGCCGCCAAAGCCAAAGCCCGCTCCGCAATTCGCTTCAGCGCCTGAGGCATGCCTGGTTCGAACTGGTCTCATAAACCAGAAGTTTCTATGCGCCCACGGATGAGACCCGCCGCCCGGGGTCCCCACGCGCCGGCTGTTGGCGCGATGGGGTGGTCCGAAGCGGGGCTCACGGTGCCGATTGAAGCCGCGAACCTAAATATGAGACCAGTTCTCACACGTACTCCCACTTCCGCGCAAACCATCGCGCCAGCACAAACAGCACCACGCCCGACGCCACCAGCACCCCAACCTCCGGCCCCAGGCTCCGGATCGGCTCGTCGCGCCAGAACACCTTGGTGTAGCCACTAATCGCCCAGGAGTTGAAGGTGAAGTAGCCAACCCGAATCATCGCCGGCGGCATTAGAAACTTCGGAAACATGCTGCCGCCCAGCGCCGACATGGTCAAAATGATCAGCGTCGAGAACGCCGCCAGCTGCCCGCGCGTGCGCGCCAGGCTCGCCAACAGCATTCCAAACGCCGCCACCGCGAACGACGTGACCGCCGTCATCACCAGAAATCCCGGGATGTGCGAGAAGAAATCGAGATGAAACACCAGCCACGCCCACAGGAACATCAGCGTAAGCTGCGCAAACGCCAGCAGCGCGGAATACGTCATCTTGCCCGCCAGTAGCGTCGTCATCGTCACCCGCGCCGAGAGCACGCGATCGAGCGCCCCGCTGTCCGACTCATCGAGCAGGCTGCCCCCCGCCGCGCTTGCCGTGAACAGCAGGAACATCACCCCCACCCCCGCTGCGTAATACGCAATCATCGGGTTCCGCTTGCTTTTACCCACGACGTCCTGGATATCAACCGCCACAAACCCGCTGAAGTTAGCCGCTGAGTTACTCGCACCCCCACCCTGCGAGTTTTGTGAGTCGGTGCCTCCCCGATCCTGCAACCGCCGCAGATACGCCAGGCCCGCGTCCATCTGCTTCCGTTGCTGCGGAGTCAGCCCACCAACCTGCTGATCGAAATACTGCGACCCCGCCGTCGCCATCGTGGCGGGCAGCGACATCATCACGGTCTTCTGCAGCATTCCGGCAACCACCTGCGCCGCTACCGGATCGGCGCTGTCGTGCAGGATCCGAAACGTCGGACGCCCCGAGCTGGATCCAGATCCCGATCGCGGTCCGAACGAGATGGGATGGGCCCCAAACCCCGCGGGAATAATCAACGCGGCCGGCGCATCGCCACTGCGAACCGCCGCCTCCGCCGTCGCATCCGTGTAGTCCGCCGGCGCCGGGTTCTCCTTCGTAGCCTTCGGATGCGTCGCAGCATCGAGTGAAGGTTCGCGCAACAGTCCACGCACAAGGCTCCGCGATACCGCGCTGTGATCCTCGTCCACCACCAGCACATGGACGCGCGGCGTCGAAGACCCACGCATGCTCCCAAACACGAACCCAAAAATCGTGAAGAACCCAATCGGCAGGATGAACGACATCACAAACGCGCCGCGATCCCGCCGCAATGACCGAAAGCTCGTCTGTAAAATCGCCCCAATCATGACCGCAGATCCTTCCCCGTCAGAGCCAGGAAAACCGACTCCAGATTCGGCCGTTGCATCGTGACGTCAAGAATCTCCAGTCCGTCACGGCTGGCTGCGTCCAGCAAATCGGCAATCTCCGCCGGCTTCTCCACCGAACAAAGCACCACCCCGCCCTGCCCAGTCCCGCCCTGCGAAGTCCCGTTCTGTCCAGTCCCGCCCTGCGCCGTTCCTCCGCGCGCTGCAGCCCACGCCTCCAGATCCACCCGCGTCGCTCCAAAGTGCATCGTCACTGAAATCCGCGAACCGAACGCCCGCGCCACCAGTGCCTCTTTCGTTCCCTGCGCGATAATCTGCCCGTGGTCGATGATCGCAATCGAATCGCACAACCGCTCCGCCTCTTCCATGTAATGCGTCGTGTAGATAATCGTCGTGCCGCCCGTGCGCAGCGCCTCGACCATCTCGAAGATGCGATTGCGCGACTGGGGATCGACACCGACCGTCGGCTCGTCCAGCAGCACCAGCCGGGGCCGATGGATCAGCCCCGCCGCCATGTTCAGCCGCCGCTTCATCCCTCCGGAAAGCGTCTTCGCCGGCGACTTTGCCCGATCGGCCAGCGCCGCCCACTCCAGGCACCAGGCGATAGCGTCGTCGAGCGCCTTACCGCTCAGTCCCTGATAACGCCCGAATGCATAGAGATTCTCGCGACAGGTAAGCAGTGGATAGACCGCCAGCTCCTGCGGTACCCATCCCAGATCCGCTCGTGCAGCCGTTGAGCCGACCGGCTCCCCGAAGATGCGGATGCTGCCCAAGTCAAGCCGAACCCGCCCCACGATGCTGCGGATCAGCGTCGATTTTCCGGCCCCATTAGGCCCCAGCAGGCCGAAGCACCCTCCCGCTGCAATCTCAAACGAGATCCCCGCAACCGCGGTCACCGCGCCAAACCGCTTCACCACCGACTCCACTACCAGCGGCAGTGACTCCACATGCGGCGGTGCCGGATTAGCAGAGTCGGCGTTCATGAGCATCGAAGGGTCCGGAAGCGTTGCCAGGAATGATAGTCGCTTTGTGGAAACGCCAGGTGAATTCCGGCGAAGCCGGCTTTGCATCTGGAGGCTCGAACCGAAGCACCGGCATTGCCCAAAGGCATCGTGTCGATGCTTCAGCGTAGCGACTTACTGCGCCGTCTGCGCCTGTGGGGGGGCGGCTGCTTGCGCCTGCGGTCGCACCGCAGCCGGCTTCTTCGGTGCTTCCTTCTTCCCCGGCGCCAAAATAGCGTGCAGCGTGTTGCCTTCCATGCGTGGCATGAATTCCACCACGCCGTTCTCCCCGATGTCCTGAATCAGCCGGTTGATGATGGCGTAGCCCAGCTCGCGGTGAGCCATCTGGCGCCCCTTGAAGCGCAGCGAGGCCTTCACCTTGTCGCCGTCCTGCAGAAACCGGATCGCCTGGTTGCGCCGCGTCTCGAAGTCGTGATCGTCTATCGTCACGGAGAACTTGACTTCCTTGACGACGATCACCTTTTGTCGCTTACGGGCGGCGCGATCGCTCTTTTCTTTCTCGTAGAGGAATTTGCCGTAGTCCTGTATGCGGCAAACCGGAGGAACAGCCGTGGGCGAAACTTCCACCAGATCGAGCCCACGCTCGCGGGCGATCTTGAGCGCTTCAAACGGGGGGAGGATGCCGAGCTGCTCGCCATTCTCGTCGATCACGCGTATTTCACGGGCGCGGATTCGATCGTTAATGCGGACAAACTGCTTCGCGGAACGCTTATCGATGGGTTTTTCTCCTCAGCGCGGCCGAGCCACGCCGCAACTTAGTATATCAACCTTGTTCATAGCTATGCGGCGCCGGGACCAATGACCATGGTCACCCCCGCGCCGCCCGCCTCTCAATGCTTGCCGTTGCTCGCCCGCGCGTCGAAATCGTGCATCCGGCTCGCCTCAAAGCTGACGATCTTCCATTCCCCCAGCCGCCGGTTGTAAACCCGGGTATACCGGTACTGCCCGCTGATATCGCTGGCGCCGTTCGTCCCCTCCAGTTCCGCCTGGGAGGTCACCACCGCGGTGTCCCCGTACACCCGCACGTGCATGTCGCTCAGCTCCAGCTTCGTGATGCGCACCGTTCCCGCCCGCCGCTGCGCCAGCGCCTGGGGCTTGGTTTCCAGCGTGCCGTTCGACGTGATCCCGATGTAGTCGTCGGCCAGCAAACGATCCATCTCGCTCACATTGTTCGTCACCGTCGCCTGCCGCCACTCCTGCTCCATCCCCTCGATTTCCTTGTGAATCGCTCGCCCCTCATGGCGCGGCAGCGGCCACGCCACCTGGCAAGTCGCCAGCAGTAGCAGCGCGGCGACAGCCTGTGGAACGGCGTTTAGATGTAAAACGGAGCCCGGGTGGCGGCGCATGTTCGTACCGGATGTTAGCCCGTGTCGCCGCGGCCCGTCAAAAAAGAATCGCTGAAAGGTGCGCATTCGCTGCCAGAACGTCATATGCCGTGGGGAGCGCTCGCAACATGCCCCGGAGGTGCCATTGCCGCGCCCGCACCTTCTCAGACGCGGAAAACCACCGGACGATTGCATCCGTCCCTCACGCCACCAAGGTCAGATTCTCCACCTGCCGGTCCAGCATCATCTGATACAGTCCGCCCACCACATATTCCCTGAAGTGCGGCGAGGCGCGATGCGCGTCCACAGCCTTCTGATCCTTGTACTGCTCGTAGATCACAACCATGTCCGGTTCTCCATCCACGATGTGGGGATCGTAGCTCACGCAGCCCGGCTCCTCGCGGGATTCCCTGGCAAGCGCGGTCAATATCTCCGCCACACGCTGACGATCCTCGGTGCGGAATTTCATGCGAACAGTAAAGCTGATCATGGTATGGTATTCGCCCCTCGTTCTCCGTTAGTCAGGGCACCGGGCCCCGCGATCCGCTGCATGGCTTCCCGAAATTCCGGCATTTCCAGGGTCTGGTCCCGATCCGGCCCCGTCGAAACGATGGCGATCTTCGCCCCCGATTCACGCTCCATGAAGCGCAGATACTCCTGCGCCGCCTTCGGAAGGTCATCGAAATCCCGAACCCCTTCCGTCGAAGTCTTCCATCCCCTTAGCCGAGTGTACACGGGCCGGATCGCTTCGATGCCCCGCACATCGGCGGGCATCGTCTCGCACGGTTTGCCATCGATCTCGTATGCGGTGCACACCGGAATCCACTCCAGATTGTCCAGCACATCGAGCTTCGTGATCACCAGCCAGTCCGTCCCATTGATCTGGTTTGAGTAGAGCAGCTGCGGCAAATCCAGCCAGCCACAACGCCGTGGCCGCCCCGTCACCGCGCCAAA
>Ga0182018_10003555_pt1 | contig 13901 bp, 9 predicted proteins | sample 812P2MmetaG_FD_120490 | JGI IMG/M metagenome (GOLD analysis project Ga0182018, IMG submission 120490) | Permafrost microbial communities from Stordalen Mire, Sweden - 812P2M metaG | ecosystem: Environmental > Terrestrial > Soil > Wetlands > Permafrost | place: Sweden: Stordalen | collected...
CTCGCGGGTGAGATTTTCTTCCGCTCCGCAAAACATGCAGGCCAAGTCTGCACCCCCTTTACACAGCCTCCGCCTCTGGCCGCTACTGCTGCCGTTGCGCTGACTGTCGGAACCAAATAGGTGCGTGGTAGAAAATCTTTGAGTCCGGGCTCGAAACGATCCATTCCGTCTTGATTGCGCCATCGACGACAGGCCAGTTCGCCAGTCGTAAAAACGGAACGTCGTGAAACAGTTCACTCTTCAACTTCTCGACCGGGTCGGGGTGAAGCAGCCCAACGAGCGCGGACTGGGTGTCGGACAACGCTACGAGAAGTACCCCGGATACACTCCGACGACGCGAAACGATTTGAGTTCCCGATTCTCCCGGTCCGAAAAATACCGAGCGTCGTAAGTTCGTCGTGATCGTGACCTGGGCCCCAGAGCCCGCGACGGGATAGCGTATTGTCGGCTCGGATGTGAGAAGAAATTCGGCTCCGGTTGGGCCCAAGAGATGCCCCGATGCATGATGCGTGCTAGTAATGGCAAGCACCCTGGGGCATGGATAGTCCGCCAATTGGTCTGCTTTTTCCTTGACCGTTGAAAATAACTGATTCGTTGTCATTCGAAACGCACCCCACTCACTGTCATCGATCGACACCGGGATATCCGACTGCGCCGCGACCGCCTCCGGCTTGAGCGATGTCACTTCGACGACGAACTCATCCGGCGTGCCTTTCTTACACACGAAGTCCACACCTCCCCTGCCCGGCTCATCCGCGGGCTGGGGCCCAGCTCGAAAGTAGGTTCTCAGTAAGGAAAACACAGTGGCTTCGCCCATTGCTGCCTCTAGATCAGCCTTCACCAAAAGCATAAACTTGTCGTAGTACGCCGGATGCTCTGAATGCAAGTACTCGGCGTGAGCTTGGACCACATCGTCAAGCGAGTTGTTCACACTCCAGCAGTCGGCCGCGGTGCGGCGCTTCTTCCGCCTATGCCAAATCGCCAGGCCAGCCAGACCGCCAATAATGGAGGCCAACAGCCACTTTCTTTTCATGGTTGTTCCTGCTCCAATTGTATTTACCTTTGGTTGTTACCGGTAGTTTTCTGTAGGGGCGGCGAGGAGTGACCCGCACGATTTCAATGGATAACTGGTAGCCGAAACGCAATGCGCGTATACATTGACGAGGCGGGGAGCTTCCTTGTGCCTCCGACTGCGAAAGCACATTCTTATTCGCTGGTCCTCGCGCTGGCCATCCCTTCGGCGAGCGAAGTGAATCTCTTCTATGAATTTGTTGGTTTGCGCAACGGATGGGCAAGCGACGCAGTCGAGATCAAAGGCAGCAAGCTTAGTGAATCTCAAGCCGCCGAGGTCATCGACCTGCTATCTCGCTACGATGTGCTCGTCGATTTCCGCACGATCGATATGGTGACGCACGGTACCGAAGTCGTCGACGATTTTAAGGCCCGACAAGCCAACGGGATAACCGCGTATGTCACACCCGAGTATGACGAAAAGATAGCGCAACGAGCTCACAACATCGCTAGGACAATTCGCGGGATGTCTAATCAGTTGTTCGTACAAATGATTGTGACGTTGCGTCTCGTTCTCGAAGTGATCGAGATTTCTACCGCGTACTACGCGCAACGCCAGCCCAGCGAACTCGGTAACATTGCGTGGATAGTGGACCGCAAGAATTCGAATATGACTGCGATGGAAGAGGTATGGACACAATTGATCGTGCCGATCGGGGAGAAATATTTCGTGGAGAAGCCCCTCGCTTTCCTCGAAGGTGCTGACTATTCGAAATTCATCGCGCGATACGGGTTTACGGCCGCGACGATGAGCAAAGAGATGGCGAGACACATTAAATGGGCGAATGCGGCGTTCGGCATGCGCGAGCTGACGGGTGATGCCGTTGCCGTCGCTGCGAGTCGTCTTCTTTCAGAACAGCGCACCTTTGAGGATTCAGCGGGGTGTTACGGCTTGCAGCTCGCCGACATGCTAGCGAGCATCTTGCGACGCGCTCTTAACCAACACCTCCAATTCTCGGGCTGGAAGGATTTTGGCAAACTCCTCGTTCGTCGAAGCGAGCCGGGGCTGCCATTTATGCAGTTGGGACGCGGTGACAATCTGCCCTTCAAACTCACGGGGTATCCCTACCAAGTTTGCCTTGCTCTCGACCATCGCGCTAAGTCGATGATCGTCGACTAGGGGCCTGAGCGCTCTTCTCTTACTCCACAGCAATCCTCAGGTCTTTCGGTCGCTCCGTTTTTGTTGCCGTCGCCGTCAGCATCAATCACCTCTTGCGCTGCTGGTAACTCTTCTTTGAAAACGCTCGACCAAAAATTAGCTAAGGGTGCGCGAGGACCAGTAACCGCAAAAATGATGCAGTGCTTCCCGTTCGGGTCACGTGGAGTCTCAGCGAAATTGAGTCCTCCGTAGACCAAAAACCTCCACAACGTGAACTGAGCGTAGTCCTTGGCCTGAATGCCTTCGTAGGTTAAAGCGCCCTCACCCAAATTTGCGACGACACGGTCACGGGCCGACATTTTCGTAAAGATATGGCTCAAGAAGCCAGCGCCATCGTTTCGGATAACAATCGCGGCAGCGCAATCGTCGTCGGTCAGAGTGATTCCCCAGTGATGCCAAAGAAGCCCCTTCGCGACGAATGCGAAAAGCGGTTCGATGTGACCTTCTCGTAGTGGAATCTTGTCGCCTGCATATCCGATTCTAAGCTCACGATGGAGCTTGGCATTCTTCTCTAGGCGTTTCGGAACAAGCGTGCTGAATGTCTCTTGTGAATCACGATGCTGGCCGCCAAACGGAAGGACGGTCGTCAAATAATGTTCCAGATACGCTTTAACTCGATTGCATTCGTCGCAGGTCGGCACTTGAGGTAGATAGCCTCGATATTTGTCGAGACAGAACTTCCGAGCGAAGACATGGTCGCCAGTGACTGACGGTCTCTTTCCGCAATAAACGCAAAGCTTGCCTTTGTATTTCTTTCCCATAACAAACTCTCCGAGCCACCAGCACAGTCAACGAAGCCGAGAAAGATACCATCGTCGTTGCTGATCTTACTGTACCGTTGTGCGGAACTCCCGATAATGTTTCTGCATCCATTTGGTCGGTGATTTATCCCGACAGCGGATGTCCAGCAGTTCACGCAACTGGTCGTCGGTCAGAGTGAGAATGACCTTTCGGTTCGGTGCGGAGTCGTTCCACACCGACAATATCTTTCGTAGTACTGATTTCGACGGAGCTCGACGAGTTACGATCACGCCGAGCCTTCCGACGCGATCACCCAAATACGTTGCCGTTTGATTGATCGCAGCTAAGTCGAGATCGTCAGTGTTTTTGACTTCGAACATGACGATGATTCCACTATGTTCCGTCCGCACATAATCCCAGAATGATTCGTCTGATTCGTTTGTGAAGAGGATGTCCCGTCGCTCCGTCCCATCCAATGTCCGAACTTCTGGTTTACCGTCCGTAAGCTCAGGTGTGAATAGGTAATTAAGAATTTCGAGGACAAGTTGCTGAAATTCTGCGGCACTTTCCCGGCCAGGCGCAATGCCACTAAGCTTATCTTTGAGCAGTTCCGCCTCTTTACACGCGTCCTCATCGATGTAGTGAATTGCTGGCCTCGCGTCAACGGCCTGCTGTTCGCGGGACCGAACGTATCGCTCTACCAGGCCGATATCACCGCGCGTTACAGTTACCACGTCTTGTTTTGCCTGAGACTTTGCGTCTGTCTGGCTTCCAACTCCACTACTGCTGTCCCTGCGAAACGGTTTTACTAGATTTCGTTTAGCGGCCAGGTAAGCTTTGAATTCGGTGTGAATGAAGTCGTCGTAATTGATCCAAGGCAGGACTCGGACCAGACGACGCGGAACAAGCAAGATCGCCGAACCGTCCACGGGGCTAACTGGCAAGTCCTCGTATGAATCCTCCCAGTCCTGTGAAGAGGAGTCGTATATATGATTGATCGGAACGCCACTCTTGACTGGCAACTTCCAAATCGCGCATTGGCGCTGCGTGTATTGAATTAGAAAGCGCTTTAAAACATTCGCTGCAATGTCGCTTATGCGGTCGGGGCCAATTCCAGCTGAAACAAGTTGCATTTCCTCGACGTGGCGAATCCCGCGCTCCTGCAGGCTTGGAGACCCAACAAGAGTTTCGATGATAAGGCCAGATAGATAGGTACCAACTCCCGATCCACGTTTGCTCCCCCGCGTGTAGCCCAAACCGATAGCAGACACCTCAGGGAAATCGAATAAACGACCTGCTTCCGAACGCTTCCCTTGCCGAATCGCTTCTATTCCCGAATTGAATGCGCTGATTAAAGTAGCGTGGAGGTTTCGATACTCGGGGTCCCGACTCTTGTAGAGAAGGAATGGGTCAATGCCGACGGCGACATCCACGCCAATCCGTGGAATCACAAAATCCACATCGTACTGAGAAATGTTTCTGATGAAGGGAGCGTTCGGGTCGGCAGCGCTCATTCTTCCTCTTCCGATTTTTCTCCCAGATCCTGAAGGGCTTTGTCGATGCTTAGCTCGCCATCTTCGTCTTCGTTTTCGGCGTCATAGTTTTCTTCCTCAATCGATAGGAACTCTTCCAGAGTTTGAGCGTCCAATTCTTCAAAGTCGAAGCATTCGGCGCTACCTTGTGCATCCGAAACGAAACACGAATCATCGACATCGCCCTCAACAAACGTTTCGACAGTTTCTTTTATTGCGTATTCGGCGTTTTCCTCGTCGCTCAAAAAACACTCAAGTGCACCAACGACAGTTCTGGCTCGACACAACGTTCCGATGAGCCGTTTCTCTTGCCCCCGTAAGTCCGTCTTGCACCTACCCAAACTCTGCCGCACAGTGCGCACCGTGACGAGTACGTCTGGATAGACCGGGTTGTTGCCTGCGGGGACGAACTCTTTAATTCGGTCTAAGTAGACGTCGCTCTTAACAATGTCTTTTGCATCGCGGATAATGTCGTTTGTCTGATCTACGAAGAGGGTTGTTGCTTCGACAAGCGTCTTACCTTTTGACAGTTTGTTAGTTTCCTCGTAGAAACCTTCAGAGTGATTCGCCAAGGTTTCGCAGCGCTTCGCTGTCTTCCGCGTAGCCCTCAGTTCTCCTTCAAGTTTTTCGACAGCTGCTTGCGAGTGCTCTAGTTGCGAGGACCGGCGAAGCCGAAGTTCCTTCGCCACACGCTCCTCCTCGGCTTCTTCCGCGGCCTTCTTGGCCGCGCGCGCCGCGGCTGCATCAGTTTTTGATTGGCCCGATTTGGCTTCCGTCATGACTCTCTCCGAACATCGTCCGTGGCCCACAGATCTCCAAGCTGTGGCGAACACCAAGCGAATCTATAATCACACTAGATACGCCACAATTCCATTGACTATAGTCTGATTGTCAGACATAATCAAGCGGAAGTAAATTCATCGAAAGGACGACAATGCCAATCGATCTGACGGAATTGGGATCGAGACTTCGAAGGATTCGGGAGAGCCGAAGTTATACCCAGGAAGAGATCGCCGAACTGTTGGGTATTCCTAGGTCCAGCGTCGTTCAAATCGAATCAGGAAACCGGTCAGTAGACAGCCTCGAATTGATGAAATTGTCGGAAGAACTTGGCTTTGAACCGAAAGACTTGTTTGCCGAGGAATTCTCTGAGCAAAAGGACTCTGTGACGGCTTTGTTCCGCGCGGAGCCGAAGGTGGCGACTGACAAGAAGCTGAGTCAGGCCATTTCCAGGTGGTCTGTGCTCTGCCGCCAGTTTACCCATCTCGAGAAACTTGTCGGTGCCGACCGCGGCCTTGTACCCCCTGTCCGCTACGATCTGCCTCAACCTCGAAACAAATGGGAGGCCATTCACCAGGGGACCGCTGTTGCCGACCAAGAGAGAAACAGGCTCAAGCTCGGAACTGGCCCAGTCCCGGAACTACCTGAAATCGTTGAGAGCCAAGGTGTGAGAGTCGGGCTGCTTCCGCTTGATGATTCAATTTCCGGATTGTTCTTAACGGACGAGAACGTAGGATTGACCATTCTCGTCAATTCGCGTCACTCAGAGCAAAGGCAATTGTTTTCCTATGCTCACGAATATTGTCACCTTCTTTTTGACAGGCAAAAAAAAGGCATCGTTAGTCGCCTGGAGAATCGCGAAGACCAGACTGAAGTAAGAGCGAATTCTTTTGCAGCAGCGTTCTTAATGCCCGAGAGCGGAGTGCGCGAGTTTCTATCCGGTGTAGGAAAGTCGCAAGATGTCCCAACGCTTCAAGAAGTGTATGACGAGGAAGGCGATGCAGTCCGTGCACAGCGTCGTGGCTCCTCTCAACCATTTGGACTCCAGTTCTATGACATTGCCCACTTGGCTTTCTACTTTGGCGTGAGCTATGAAGCGGCCCTCTGGCGACTCAAGAGCTTTCAAATCATTTCGGAAGAAGAAAGAGAATCACTCGCCCAAAAGCAGACGGCAGCGAGTGCATTTCGCAAAGTTCTAGGTGACCGATTCTCGCGGCATAGGGACCGCTTCACGAAACACGAATCGACCTTTCAACACAAGCTGTTGAGCATGGCGCTGGAAGCATTTCGTCTCGGTGAGATCAGCAAGGCCAAGCTCAAAGAAATTGCGTCCGGTGCAGATGTTTCCAATGGGGAGTTAAATGCGCTCCTGGGAGGCATTGAGATTGAATCGCCATCGGCTGGGGAGGAGGTTCGTATCCCCAATTAGCTCCTATGGCCGATCAACCGAAGCCCTTGGACGTTTGTACTGACGCCTGTGTGCTAATTAATTTAGCGCACGTCTCGCGGCTTGATTTGCTTGGGCTGATCCACGACATGGTTTTTCACGTTCCACCAGAAGCGCTGAACGAGGTAACCGAGCCTAGCCAGATGAAAAAAGTCGAAGCCGCCATCGAGAATGGTCAACTGCATACACTCAAGATTGTGGCTGTCGAAGAACTACAATCCGTGGCTGAATACGTCGAGCTATTCGGTAAAGGCGAGAGCGCTTGCCTTGCCGTCGCAATCCATCGGAATTGGGCAATCGCCACAGACGAGACAAAAGACAGGAGACTCAGCCGTGAGATTGCCTCAAAGGGAATCAGCGTAATTAACACGCCGGGCATCTTGCTGAAAGCCATCCGTCAGGGAAGTCTATCCGTTCAAGCTGCAGATCAGATAAAGGCGGACCTTGAGGCCCACAGATTCAAGATGAGCTGCAAGTCTTTTCAGGAGCTTGTCTGAAATGCTGAAAGGGAAGGTTCGGACATGAAACAGTGGACCGAGCGCGATACTACCGCACGCTCCGGGATCGTGAAATTGGACCGGGTCGTGACGGACATGGGGTACATCTGGAGGCCGACATCGAATAGCGATGTCGGGATCGACGGTGAAATCGAACTCGTCGAGGATCGCGCCGCCACAGCGAAGATCATAAAAGTCCAGGTCAAATCTGGTCCTAGCTACTTTCGCAAAGAAGATCAACGCTCCTTCGAGTTGCATACTTCGATTGACGATGTGAAGTACTGGCTTGCGGCCAACAATCCCGTTCTTGTTGCGGTCTATCACCCAGAACGAGACTTGCTATATGCCATTCACGTTCAGGGGCATGCTCAAAACCACGCCGAAATTGTTCAGACCGGAGTATTTAAGTTCGATAAAACCGAGACAATTTTCCTCAGCGAACATGGGCACAAGTTGAAGGCGATGGTCTTTGGCGATAATGCACCCCCTCGTCTAGCTATTTCTGCGAAGAGGCGCGAAAAGCTCCGTTCAAACTTACTTCCCGTAATCGAAAATATCGAGTTCCTTTATTCGTTACCCACTCTTTGTAGAGACAAGCAGGAAGTTCGTCTCGCTCTAGCATCTCTTCCTAAGCCGCCGTTCATTGTCAAAGAGAACCGCATTTGGACGTGTTCCTACCTTCCCGCTCAGGACTGTGCGCTCAGAGCCGCTTGTGGCGATTCAGAAGAAGTCAGAGTCACGCCTGCTATCGAATGGCTGGAGGATTCTGCAAAGCAACTTTGGCTGGTCGAATTGTTGAATTCTTGTCTTCAGAAATATTGTGCGCGCTTGGGATTGATTTATGACTTCAAACATAAGCGCTTCTACTGCCCACCCAAGGACGGCAAGGAATGGTGGTTTTCGTACCAGTCTGTTCAACAAGCGGCACGCCGTCGTCCGGCGTATCCGTCCATCGGTCGTACTACCGGGAGAATTCGTTTTTGGGTTCACCAGAGTGCGCGGTTCAGATTTGAACGGCTCGGGCCGACGTGGTTTCTCAAGATCATCCCAGGATATGTGTTTACAGAGGACGGTCAAAAATTCTTGACTGCCAGTGAAGTTGGCCGTGTGACTACTGGAAAGAAGGCCCGTGAACGAAATCTTGTGGTCCTTCGCACCCTCATGTTTTGGCGTGATTTTCTTTCTGGTGGGGATGGGGTGATCACAATTTTCCCTGGGTCGCAAAAGTTGGTTCTTTCCAAGGAATACCTTGATTGTCTTACGGAATTTGGTATTGAGGGTGATGGACTCGATCTCAGTGCCGCTGTTGCGGAGGAGGACGATTTGGAGATCGATCAGCTTCTGCAGAATGGACAAACCGAATGACAGAGCCGAATAGTAATCTTCGGAGCGCGGTGTCTTACAGAAATGCATCGGCGTTGACACCACAAGTCGAGACCCAACTACTACCGGAGCCAGACCTCCTTTTTGGTCATGGCGGGCTTAATCCAAACCCGAAGTTTGGTCTGACAGAGTACGGCCCTTACGACCTCACTGGGCACGATGGCAGTGTGCGAGAGCTCGGCGTTGGATTGATCGGCACGGGTCAAACGGTCGAGGATTGCAAAGCCTGGCTGCAGCGATGTGAATTCGCAATTGAAAGTGCGGAAGGCAAAGCGCGGCAATATCCTCGCTTCCCTGGCTTCAGCGACAAGTCCCCCTTCCACTGCCGTCTGAAGTTGCAGATGAACCCCGAACAACAACTGACGGCGCACGAAGTAAGCCAAATAACTAGCGAGCCAAATGACGAGATACGATTCGAAAAGGCGCTGGATTTGATTGACGCAAAAATTTCTCTTCTGCTTGAGGTGGCCAATCCTCAGGTCATTGTGTGCGCAATTCCAGATGAGATTGCCGAGAGTTGTTGGTCTTTGGGGGGAGAACGTCTACGGAAGAGGCGCAAAGGACTCAGCAGATCGGAACGCGTCTTGCTGCGGATCATTGAAAGAGACCGTGAACTAGGGCAAGGGCATCTCTTCCCGGAGGCTTTTGAGCTGGAGGAAGACGCGAAGCCCATCTTTAGAGATTTTCGCCGAGCCCTGAAGGCGCGAGTAATGAAATGGCGATGCCCGATTCAAATTGGGCTTCCTGGGACGTGGCGCGATTCTAAGAGGGTGCAGGACCCTGCAACGCGGGCATGGAATTTCTTGGTCGCCTTGTACTATAAGGCCGGTGGGACACCGTGGGGCCTAGCGGAATTGGATGACGGCACCTGTTTTGTCGGTGTCAGTTTCTATCAGGTCGCCACAGAAAAGCTAAACTACGTCTACTCCAGCGTGGCGCAGGTCTTCGACAAGCAAGGGCGTGGCATTGTTGTTCGCGGGAAGAAATTTGAATGGGACCCTTCCGACTGGGGACGTTCACCTCATCTTCCGAAACTCGCGGCTGAAAATCTTCTTCGGGAAGCGCTGGACAAATACCGAGAATTTTCCTTGACCAATCCAAAGCGCATTGTTGTGCACAAATCTTCGCGTTATTGGCCGGACGAGATCGAAGGATTCAAGCAGGCGGTCAGCGGCCTAAGTCAATACGATTTTGTTGCGCTATATCAGAGAGGAACGCGCTTTTTCCGAGAGGGGGCTTATCCTCCTCTAAGGGGGACGCTCTGCCAAATTGGGAAGTGGGCTTCATATTTGTACACCTCGGGATACACACCGAATTTGGGAACGTACCCAGGTCCCTATGTCCCAGAGCCTATCGAGATCGTCGAACACTTCGGAGACAGCTCGGTGCAGAAGATTTCCAGGGAAATCCTGGCGCTCACGAAATTGAATTGGAATTCAGCAACATTTTCTTGCGGTTTCCCCATGACTCTGTTTTTCGCGCGCGAGGTTGGAAAGATTCTAAGCGAATTCCCTGATGGGGAAGATCACGTCATCCAACCGTCTTACAGATTCTATATCTAGCGTTAGAATCGTCAGTGCGCTGGTGCTTCCGTGGAAAACGCTCGACGTAGCCGCGGTATTTTCGAGATAGGATTGTCCCGTTAATCCGCTCGTCCTATCTGCTTGCCGTGCATTCCGGGCAGGGCTGACTCGCTGTCAACCGCCAGGACTTGCGAGATATCACTTCGCTCCCGACACGGTGGTCTCGCGGGAGCAATCGCTAGGTGTCCCGGCTTTTATATCGCACGAGTAAGCGTAGAATCAATTGCTTTCTGAGAACGCAAACCAGATGTCAATAGACCCCATTTCGACGCCAGAGAACAAGTTTCCGTTGGGCCAGAGAATAGCCCTGCCCGGTCATTTTCTAGAGCCGGTTACGCTGGAGGCGATTCGATTCATCGGCTCAGGATACGAGTGTCGCGTCCGTCTGAGCGATGGCACCCCAGATGAGGCGATCCTCTCATTGGAAGAGGCTGCTGCGCTTGCTGGCCAGGTGGTCACTACGCAGGCGGTAGTCCACCCTGCCGATGCAGAAAAGCTACGCCTCCTTGTAGAATCTGCGCGTATCCGACTGGCCTACGCACATGACCGTCAGTTTGCAGTTAGTCTTTCCGGTATCCGCACCCTGCCGCACCAGATCGAAGCGGTTTACATGAAAATGCTGCCTCAGCCGAGACTCCGCTTTCTGCTGGCAGACGATCCCGGCGCTGGCAAGACGATCATGGCGGGTCTCCTGCTCAAGGAAATGAAGCTGCGCGAAGCCATTGAGCGCATCCTAATACTCTGCCCCGCTCCCCTAACGATTCAATGGCAAGATGAATTACTAAGGTGGTTTGGCGAACCCTTCGAGATCATTTTCTCCGCCGTTGATCAGCAGCAACTCGTAAATCCGTGGCAGCGTGCGACGCAGGTAATTGCGTCGCTAGACTATGCCAAGCAGGACGATGTCCGCGAACGCGTTTGGCAGCAACGATGGGATCTGGTCATCATAGACGAAGCCCACAAATGCAGCGCTTACACGAAGAGGTCTTCCGGTCGTGGTGACGAGGTTGAGAAGACACGCCGCTACCAATTGGCAGAGCGCTTGGCCACCGACGCCGACCACCTGCTGCTTCTGACAGCTACACCGCACCACGGCGATGACGACCGCTTCAGCCATTTCGTCCGGCTGATCGATCCCGACTTATTTCCAGAGCCTACTCGGGTGGGTGAACGCGCAGGCGAAATCCGGCGCGACATTCTGAGCCTCGGAGAAAACTGCCCCTGGGCACTGCGTCGGCTGAAGGAAGACCTTCGCGACATCGATGGTCAACGGCTTTTTCCCGACCGTCACGCCCACACTGTCACGTTCCGGTTGAATCATGACGAGTTTGACCTGTACAAGGCCGTCACGGCCTACATAAACGAATTCTTGCCGCAGGCCAGTGGACGCAAGAAGCAGAGCGTTGCGCTCACTCGTACTGTTCTGCAGCGACGCCTTGCTAGTTCAACACAGGCCATTGCCGAGTCGATCCGCCGGCGGTTGGAGAAGCAAGAGGGACTCCTGGAGGAGTTGGAGTCTCTATCACCAGCACAGCGAGCGAAGCGGCTTGCACAAATTCAGGGCCGCCTCACTGACGTTGAGCAAGATGAAGACGATCTTGACGATGCCCAGCGCGATCTCCTGACCGACGAATTCACGACGGCGATTGAACTCGACCAACTCCGGGCCGAAATTGCTGTGCTTCGGGAATTGCTGGCGCAGGCACGCCGCGTGCGCGACAACGCCACCGATTCCAAACTTACCGCGCTTCGCGATTGCTTGGCGAAAGCCGAGTTCAATGAACTGAAAGACGGCAGAGGCAGGCTGCTCATTTTTACGGAGCACCGCGACACCTTGAATCATCTCCTCGACCACCTGAACCGTTGGGGATACTCGACGTGCCAAATTCACGGTGGAATGAATCCTCACGAACGGAAACGAATGCAGGAAGACTTCCGTACGTCCCGCCAGGTCTGTGTCGCGACCGAGGCCGCAGGTGAAGGAATTAACCTCCAGTTCTGCCGCCTGATGATTAACTATGACCTCCCCTGGAACCCAACGCGCCTGGAGCAGCGCCTCGGTCGTATTCACCGCATCGGGCAGGACCGCGACGTACACGCATTCAATTTCGTCGCGAGCGAATCCGAAGAGGGCCAGCCAATCATCGAAGGCCGCATTCTTGAGCGGCTGCTTCAGAAAATGGAGCAGATGCGGAACGCACTGGCCGACCGCGTTTTCGATGTGATCGGTGAAGTTCTTTCCCTTAACGATATCAATTTGCCCGAAATCCTGCGTGAGGCCGCGAACGACCCTCGGCGGTTGGATGAATACCTCGACCAGATTGAGCGTGTTGACCCCAAACGGCTACTTCAATACGAGGAGGCAACGGGTATCGCTCTGGCTCGCGCAAACGTCGATTTTTCTGGTTTTCAAGCGGCGAACGCCGAAGCCGAAGAGCGCCGGCTCATGCCGCGCTACGTCGAGCAACACTTCGTGAATGCTGCTCGCGATATCGGTCTAAAGGTTGAGGCGCGTGCTGACGGACTATACCGCGTTGAACATGTCCTGGCCGACCTGCGCTCCGACCGGCTGGCCTCTATTCGAAGACTTGGAAAGCCTGAGTCCTCGTATCGCAAAGTTACATTCCACAAGGAACACCTGGAGATGGATCAGCATATTGACGCGGTGCTGGTCGGGCCAGGGCATCCGCTGTATGCGGCAGTTGATGAGCGCCTCAATGAAACGCTCGGCACAATCACAGCGGGTGTTGGCGTGTTCGTGGATACGAACAGCGATGCACCTTACAAATTGCACTTCTTCGAAATGGCGGTTCGCGGCCAGAACACGAAGGGCGAAGTCCAAACACTTCTTGGCGAACTGGTTGCGGTACGGGAGGAACTGTCGAGCGCCGAAACGCGCTTCTCGGTAATTCCGGCGGATACTTTGCTTGATCTGCCTGCTCACCCTGCCGCTCCAGACAACCTTGTGCCCGAGGACACTTCACCGGCTGCTGACTTTCTAAAGAGCACCTATCAGACGGAACGCCGGACCCAATGTCAGCAGGAGCGTCAACACTTTGTTCAAGTGTGCCGCGATTACCTCCAGCGGTCATTTGACGCGCGAGTGAGAGCAGCGCAGGACCGCGTGATGAACTTGAAATCGCGCGAGATGCGCGAGCCGGACGTAGCCATTGCCCGTCAGCGTGCCGAAAATGATCTGGCTGATCTCACCCGCACACGAATCGAACGGCTTGCCGGACTGGGGCGGCTTACCATAGCCAAACACGGCCCTGTCCGTCACGTCGCCACGGCTTTAGTGCTCCCAAGTACGCGCTCTGTTGAAGAGCAGATAGGCGCCGCACTGGATGACCTCGATCCAGAAATACGCCGCAGGTCCGAAATAGCCGCCGAGGACGTGGTTATCGCGTATGAATCGGGTCGCGGCTTCGAGTGTGAGCGTGTAGGGCACTTGAAAATTGGGTTCGACGTGCGCAGTCTAGGCCCGGCTGACCCGCAGACGGGGTACCGTGACCCGGTCGCCGGTATTCGGCGCATCGAGGTCAAAGGCCGACGCCGCGGTCAGCCGATTCGCCTCACAACAAATGAGTGGTATAAAGCGACGCAGTTAGGAGATAGTTATTGGCTTTACGTCGTTTGGAATCCACTCGATAGTCCCGACGCCGAGCCGATCCGCATCCAGAATCCGGCGAAACATCTTGACCATGCGAA
>Ga0182018_10003556_pt1 | contig 13899 bp, 9 predicted proteins | sample 812P2MmetaG_FD_120490 | JGI IMG/M metagenome (GOLD analysis project Ga0182018, IMG submission 120490) | Permafrost microbial communities from Stordalen Mire, Sweden - 812P2M metaG | ecosystem: Environmental > Terrestrial > Soil > Wetlands > Permafrost | place: Sweden: Stordalen | collected...
ACCCAGCCGACTTCGCATTGGGTGGATCTGTTCGATGAGCACGACATCGCCAACGACCCCATCCAAAGTCCGGGGCAGGTATTGGAAGATCCACAGGCGGCGGCGCTGGGCCTGTTCACTCAGATCAACCTTGCAGGCGAGCAGCCCATCGTGCTGCCCCGCTTGCCGATCGGCCTTTCGCTTACTCCGCCTGCTCCCCAGGGGCCTCCGCCCAGCATCGGTCAACATGGCCGGGTCATCCTGGAAGAGGCTGGATATAGCGGCGCCGAAATCGAAGAGTTGTTCCGCGCCGGGGTCTGCTCATGAAACCGCTCACTGAGGAACAAGAGCTGATTCTGGGGACCGTGCGGCGGTTCGTCGGGAAAGAAGTAATCCCGGTGGCCTCCGCGATGGAGCATCGCGACGAATATCCGCACGCGCTGGTCGCGCAGATGAAGGAGATGGGACTGTTCGGGCTGAACATCCCGGAAGAGTACGGCGGCTCGGGCGTGGACTCGACCATCTTCGCGATGATCTTCGAAGAGATCTCGCGGGGCTGGCTGGGACTGGCCGGGGTGATCGGAAGCAACTCCGTGATGTGCGATGTTGTGGGGCGATTCGGCACCGAGGAACAGAAGCAGCGATTCCTGCCCGGCATGGCGACGGGAGAAAAGCGCGGCGGCATTTGCTTGACCGAATCAAATGCCGGAACCGACCTGCAGGCTATCATTACCACGGCGACGCGGGACGGCGATCTTTACCGCATTGATGGCTCGAAGATGTGGATCACCAACGCACGGCACGGGAACACATTCCTGCTTCTTGCGAAGACTGATCCGACCTCCCAACCCGCGCACCGGGGCATGAGCGCTTTCGTGATCGAGAAGGGCGAGCCGGGCATGACGGTTGGCCGCGACATCGACAAGCTGGGATATAAAGGCGTTGAAACATGCGAGCTGCATTTTTCCGGCTTCCCGGTGCCGGCGGAAAATCTGATTGGCGGCGTCGAAGGCCAGGGCTTCAAGCAAGTGATGACGGGCCTGGAAGCGGAGCGGTTGAACGTCGCCGCCCGCGGCCTGGGACTTGCGCGCGCCGCGTTTGAAGAGGCTATCCACTATGCCCAACGCCGCACCACTTTCGGGAAACCGATCGCTGAGTATCAGACCATCCAAAACAAGCTGGCCGACATGGCGACGCATATCGAGGCCTCGCGGCTTCTGATTTATTCAGCGTGCGAGAAGCGCGATCGCGGCGAGCGCTGCGATCTGGAAGCCGGCATGGCCAAGCTGTTCGCCACCGAGACCGCGGCTGAAGTAACGCTCGAAGCCATGCGCATCATGGGCGCCAATGGATATTCCAAAGACTTTCCGGTGGAGCGCTACTATCGGGATGCGCCGCTGGTGGTGATCGGCGGCGGCACTAATGAGTTGCAGCGACTGATCATCGCGCGGAACCTCCTCAAGAAGTATAAGGTGGATTCGTAGCGATGGAATTCGGCCGCTATTACGAAGAGTTTGAAGTCGGCGCAATCTACAAACACTGGCCCGGCCGCACGATCACCGAATACGATAATACGCTCTTCGCGCTGCTTTCGATGAACCAAAATCCGCTGTTCATCGACGAGCATTATGCGCGCACGCAGCCGCTGGGGCGCAGGCCTGTGCTCGATTCGCTGATCTTCAGCCTGACCGTGGGGATGAGCGTCTCAGACACCAGCGGCAAGACCATCGCGAATCTTGGCTACGAGAGCGTGGTGTTCGAACAACCGATGTTTGCGGGCGATTCGCTGTACGCCGAGTCCGAGGTCCTGGAGAAACGCGAGTCCGCCAGCAAGCCGGATCGCGGCATCGTGGCCATCGAAACGCGCGGCTACAATCAGAACACGGAGCTGGTCATCGTGCTCCGCCGCCGATACCTGACGCCAAAAAAGTGAAGACATGAAGGAATACACGCGCGAGCTGGTCGAATTCCTGCATGGGCTAGGGCCGGAGGATTTACGGGCCGAGGTTCTCGATCGCGCGCGCTACTTCCTGGTGGATTATCTCGCGGTCGCTATACGCGGCTCGCGCGAAGAATCCGCGAAGGCTGTGCAGCGCATGGTCCAGAGAATTGGCGCTGATGGCTGCGCGACCGTGATCGGCACGCGGATGCGCACCATTCCCGGCTTTGCGGCGATGGTAAACGGCGCGGCGGCGCACGGGATCGAGCAGGATGACACCCATAGCGGTGGTTCCATCCATCTGGGCGCGACGATGTATTCGGCAGCGCTCGCGCTCGTGGAGACGATGCCCGAAACACCGATGGATGCTCTGCTAACCGCCGTGGTGGCTGGATACGAGGCGACCGCGCGCATTGCGATGGCGGTACAACCGAAGGAACACTACGCGCTCGGTTTTCATCCCACACAGACGTGCGGCGTCTTCGGAGCGGCGATCACGTCCGCGAAGTTGCTGGGGCTGACGGCGGAACAGACGCTCGCCGCAGTCGGGATCGCGGGAAGCATGGCAGCCGGATCGATGGAATTTCTCGCCGAAGGCGCCTGGACCAAGCGGATTCATCCCGGGTTGGCGGCTCAGAACGGCATTCACGCGGCGCTGCTTGCTGCGGAAGGATTCTCGGGCCCTCTTCATATCCTGGAAGGCCGGGACGGTTTCCTGCACGGCTACTCACGGAGACCCATCGCAGACAGGCTCACCGAGGATCTCGGCAAGTCTTTTGAGATCCTGCACACGGCAGTGAAACCGCACGCCTGTTGCCGCTACATGCAAGGGCCGATTGACGCGATTCTTGCGATCATGCGCGAACATGATCTTCAAGCCGGGCAGATCCATCGTATCGAAGTCGCCGTGCTCGAAGCCGGCTGGGGGATCGTGGCCGATCCAAGGGACAAGAAATACAATCCTGAATCCGTAGTCGACGCGCAGTTCTCGATGCCGTTTGGCGCTGCGATCGCGGTGATGGATGGCGCGGCAGGGCTCGATCAATTCACGCTCGAAAAAACACGCTCGCCCAAGATCCGCGAACTGATGAACAAAGTGGTGCTCGTGAAAGATGAGCGGATCGAAGAAACCTTTCCCAAGGAATGGCCGGCTCGCATCGTGATCGACGTCGACAATAGCCAGCGCTACGAAAAGTTCATCCGCTACCCCAAGGGCGATCCCGAGAACCCGCTGACGTGGGATGAAATGACGGCGAAATTCCGCTCGCTGGCGGGCGCGGTTCTTTCAACCGGGCGCTGCGACGAAATTCTCGAAGCGATATCGACCGCTCGCCCCGCAACCCTTCCCGCTCTTACTGCACCCGGCAGGTAAAGTTCCCGGCATCGTTGGTTGAGCCGGCGCCGTTGTACACGGCCACTTGCGGATAAGGGCACAGCGGACGAGTCATGTCCACCTGTCCGTTGGTCACGTGCGCGGCGACAATTTGCGCGGGAGCCTTCCCGTCTTCGCGCCAGCGCTCCATCACCGCCATCTTATTGAACTGATCGGTGCCCTGCCCGCCGGCGCAATGCTGCATTCCCGGAACCATATACAGTTTGAGCCAGGCGCTTTGATCTGGGCCCATCTTTTCCAGCACGGCGCTATAAAAGTTGACCGTATTTCCCGGCGGGATGGCTGGATCGGCCCAGCCGTGGTACAGCAGCAGCTTTCCCCCGTGCTGCTTGAAGGGCGAAAGATCGTAGGTGTGCGCGTCGATGCCGGACTTGTCCGCCAACTCGACATCGCTATCCAGATCGAACTTGTGAAAATCGTAATCGGCGTCCTGGTGGCCCAAGATCCGGATGCTGTCCCAGCCTCCGCCAGGCTGCGTAGGCGTGCTCTTCAGGGCGGCATATTGCAACTCGCCGCCGGGCTCGTATCCGGTCCAGATGATCTCACCCTTTTTGGTCTTCACGTCGGCGAACACGATCTTCACCGTTTCCACTTGCGCAGCCGACAGGCAGCCTTCGGTTTCTTCGCCTTTGCACAGCAACGAGGCGGGATCGAAATGGCACTTGCTGGGATCGCCGATCAGTCCATCCTTGACGCCATCCAGCGCATCGCACTTCGCGAGCACCGCTTTGTGCAGCGCTTCTACGTTGGCCTGTGAAAGCGCGCCGCCGGGATTCTTCATCAGCTCGATGGATCTCTCCACTCCGGCCGCGTGGAGGTGGATATGCGGATTCGCGGGCGCTCCAGCGAGCACGCCATCGAAGTCGTCCGGGAACTTGGTCACCTCCACCAGAGCTTGCCGGCCGCCCGTGGAGCAACCGTTCCAATAAGAGTACTTGGAGCTTTGGCCGTAGTAAGCCTGGATGAGAGCCTTGGATTTGACCACGGTTTCATGCACCGCGCGCCAGCCGAAATCGACGATCTTCTCGGGATGCCCGAGAGCGAACATACCGTTGCCTCCCTCGTGGCCCGTGTCGGTGGAAGCGGTGGCGTAGCCTTCGCGCAACGCGGCGGCCATTTGCGGAAAGCTGATGATGCCGGCCCAGCCTCCGTTACCCACCATCTCGAATTTGCCGTTCCAGTTCTCGACCGGCAGCCACAATTCCATCTTGATGTCGGAGTCCGTTGACGGCCGCAACGTCGCAGCGACGCGGCAGTGGGCGGGAAGGATCTGCGGAGCCACGGCGGGCCCGGCGCCTGCTCCGGCGCGGGCGGGAGCTTGATACGGCCCAGCGGCTACCGCTTCAACCGCCGTGAACGTGACACCGGGGAGCGAGACCGATTTGAGATGATCGCAAGGCGTTTCAGCGAATGCGAGGCAGAGGGTGGCGCACACAGCAACGCAGAGACGAGCGAGGAACGTCAGGCTTCGCATGGTATTCGCTATTGTTTCACATGCGAACGGCCGGTAGTCGGTCAGTTTCCGGGAGCGCGCGCCGAGGGCTATTTCAGCCCGGCACCGACCCCGGGGCTTTGCTGGGCGGCGTCAGCGCGCGGGAGACCCCAGACCTGAGCGGTGGAAGATCGTCGATGACCGTATTCCATACTGTTTCGACATCCACCCTGTCGTAGCGATGGCGGAGCCAGTTGCCGATGCCTCGGATATTGTGCCACGGCAAGCCGGGGCAGAGGCGCTCCGCATCCTCTCCCGAGGCGCGTCGCCGCTTCGCTGATGAGCAGAAGCTTGCGCTCGACTGCGGCAACCGTCTTCGGGTCTTCCCGAAACGCCTCCAAATCCAGGCCACGCACGAACTGGGTGATCATGTCGATGCTGTCGAGGATATCTCGGAGGGAAAGTGTGGGTTCCCTAAAAGGCAAGAACGGCCTCGCGCGAGGCTTTGGCGGCAACTGGCTCCTTGAGTCCTTTTGCCGGGGAAAGATCCACGCGGACACCCAGCATCTCCGCCAGGCGGTTTTCAAGGGCGACCATATCCAGAAGCGACAGACGCCGTTCGGTAGCGAACTCAGCTATGACATGCACATCCGACATCTCGTGTACAGCCGTCCCTCGCGCGTAGGAGCCGTGCAGGAACGGATGCTCGATGCCAGCCGCCTTCAACTCGCCCTCGTGTTCCCGCAATTTGGCTATGATTGAGGACCTGTCCATGCCGCAATCCTATTTTATATTCTCCCGTATCTCAAGACCGCGGGGCAGTGCGGGATGAATGCTGACTCACTACCGAACGGCTGGCGAGCGCGGGTGCGCTACCGGGTCGGGGCTTTGTTATTGCGAGCAATGTACGCGGCGAGCGCGTCCAAATCCGCATCGCTGATCTCGGTTTTGCGGAAGAACGGCATGATCGACACGCCTTTCCGTACAAACGTTTTCGTCACTGGCGGAATCAAGTCCGTGCGTTCGCTCAGCAGGGCCGGCTTGGCGCCTTTGTATTTGGTCTGCAACGCGACCGTGCCGGGCAAGTTTCCTGGGCCGTGACAGGTGGCGCACCAATAATCGAAAACCTTCTCGCCCTTTTGAATGGTGGCGTCATCTGCGGCAAAGCCTTGGCCAGCCAGCGCAAGAAAGGTCAGGGCGAACAGGCACTTCATGCTTTGGTTTCCCGCAGATGCTTGGGCCAAATCCCATAACGGCCCGCCGAGATGATGCCGTTGGGATCCACGGCGTCTTTAACAGTTTCATGGAAACGGCGCAACGCGTGATTGTTGAAGGAATAGGTATCCATCACGGCATCCTGGTAGGCCGGAGCGGTTCGATATTCACCCCATCCGTGTTCCGCCGCGACACGAACCACTTGCTTGAACGTCTCGCGGTTCTTCTTGTTGGTTGCGATATCGTGGGTGATCGGAAAACCGAACAGGAAGATAAAGGACCGCATCCAATAGGTAGTTGGGAGACTAAAGGAAAGCAGCGGCAAGCCGAAATCCTTCGCCGCCTTGGCGAACACCTTGTTTGCTTCCAGCACCGCTTCGCCGGTTCGGGGAATGATCGGCGAAAACCAGATGTGACCTTGGCCGGGCGTCGGATTGTACGGCGATCGAGCGCCGATGGAAAACATCTCCAGGCTGGGGATTCCCATTTCCGGTTTGTGGACCTTATTGAACTGATCGGGTGTGAGCGGGAATTTGTAGAACTCGTCGTCCTTGAACTTGGCCCCCGGAATCGCCGAAAATTTCTCCTGGGCGTACTCCCACTGTGCACGGATGGCTTTCTCCGGTCCATAGAACTTGACGGTGCAACTCCAAAACGGAATGCCCCTGTCCTGCGCATATTTATGCAGCGAGGCCGACTCGACGCCATCTTTCTGCAGCATTTCCGTTACCTCGGGCGCGCGCTGCGGCATCATGAAGCCGCCCAGTATCGGGCTTCCCAGGCCCGGCATGCCGTTCGATATGCCTGAATTCTCGAGCAACGTGAGGATGTCGATCATCGGGATCAGGTCTTCGTACTTTGGCACGCTGACTGTCCCGGTCAGATAAGCGTCCGGCTCCGGCATGAGCCAAAATCCCATCTTCGTGACGACGCCAAAATTCGATTGCGAGAACATGCCGTCGATCCACGGTCCAAATCCAAACTTATATTGCTGCCACGTTTGCGCTCCGGGCATGGCGCCCATTCCAGTGCGCAAGAGGTCGCCATTCGCGAGCACCACTTCCATGCCGCAGTGGGAATCGAAATGATTGCGATACATCGGCTGCAGGTATCCGCCGCCATGATCGAGCGAGTTGCCGACTGGACTGCCCCAGCCGGGATCGGGAACATCCACCCAGAGCTTCAGCTTGCGCTCCTGAATATGACGGTAAAGATCAAAGTAGCTGACGCCGGGCTCGACCAAGGCAGAATGATTCCGTTCGCTCACGTCCAGAATGCGGTTCATCCGCTTCAGGTCAAGCACGACGCTGCCCGAAAGATTCGGCGCCGAACCGCCATATCCGAGATTCTTTCCGGTGGAGATCGGATAGACGGGAATCTTGTATTCGTTGGCGGCCTTCATGACCGCCTGGACTTGCTCCACCGTGTAGGGCGCCACCGCGGCCGATGCCACGCGCTCCTCGGGCTCGCCCCAGAACGGCGAATAAGCGTCGCGATAGAGCGCCACGTCCTCGTCGCTGGTGAAGACCCATTCTTTGCCGACGGCTTCTTCAAACTGCTTCAGGGCGTCGGAGAAATCTTTTGCGTTTACGCCAGGAGGTGGCATGTTAGGTCCGGTCCTTTGGGGCGATCACCCAGGAGATTAACGGCTGCCCGTCACCGTCGTGGCTACGTTGCTCTATTCGGGAAACAACTCGCATCCGGTGATCCCAAGCCAACCGCTCGAGGCAGAATAGAGGGCCGTGAGCGGTAAGTCCCGCGATCGAAACAGGGCGCTTCTTCCACTGAGGGTCGAGATCATGGAACCACAGGTCCGTGATATCACCACGGATGGTGTGAACCGATGCGCCTCGGGCTCGCCAGGCTTCGCCGAACTCTACGCTCGACGAGAATCGCTGGTCAACAATAACCTTGTAGAACGACACCGGCGGGGTTTCCGTTCCCGATGCTAGTCCGGCAACCGGCAGGAGGGACGCCGCAATTCCTGCTTGGAGGAACTCTCTTCGACTGTTCATTTCTCTTTAACCTCGGCGATGATGAAATCCTGGCCTCTGTTTGAGCATATCGCAACGGATGTTCGTTAAAACGGGTGCGGGCGATCAGCCGAGTTGCTTCTGCAAGGACTCCCGGTCGAGCTCATTTTCCCAGCGGGCCACCACCACCGTAGCCACGCCGTTGCCGACCATGTTGATCAGCGCGCGGAACATGCTCATGAAGCGATCGATTCCCAGGATCAACGCCATCCCAGCCACCGGAATTGTGGGAATCACCATCATCGTGCCCACCAATGCGATGAACGCCGCGCCCTGCACTCCGCTGGCGCCCTTGGACGTAAGGACGGCTACCGCGAAGATGGTCAGCTGCTGCGATAAGGTGAGGTGAGTGTTGGTGGCTTGCGCGACGAACAGAGCAGCCAGCGTCATGTAGATGCTGGTGCCATCGGTGTTGAATGTATAGCCGGTGGGGACCACCAAGCCCACCAGAGCCCGGGAGCAGCCGAGCTTCTCCATCTTCTGCATCAACGTTGGCAGCGCGGGCTCCGAAGAACTGACCGCCAGAACCAGCAGAATCTCTTCCTTGATATACAACAGGAATTTGATGATGTTGAAGCCCGCGAAGAACGCCACCGCGCCCAGCACAATGAGCACGAACAAAATGCAGGTGACGTAGAAGGTGACGATCAGCTTCACCAACGGTCCGAGCGATGCCAGGCCGTAGCGGCCAATGGTAAAGGCCATAGCGCCGAAAGCTCCGATGGGCGCCAGACGCATCAGGATATTGATGACCCCAAACACCGCGTGTGTCAGGGCTCCAAAGAGATCGACGATCAGCTTGGAGCGCTGGCCAACCATCGATAGCGCAAATCCGAACAGGATCGCGAGGAGCAGCACTTGCAAAATGTCGCCTCTCGCGAAGGCATCAACTACCGTGTTCGGAATAATGTGCATTAGGAAATCGGTGACGCTCTGCGCCTTGGCTTGGCCGGCGTAGTCGGCTACGGCTTTCGGATCGAGGGAGGCGGGATTGATGTTGAATCCGCTGCCCGGCTTCACCACGTTCCCAACCACCAGACCGATCAGGAGAGCCAGCGTGGATACGATTTCAAAGTAGAGCAGCGCTTTGCCGCCCACGCGCCCGACCTTCTTCATGTCCTGCATCCCAGCGATGCCAGAGACCACGGTGCAAAAGATCACCAATGCGATGATCATGGTGATCAAGCGGATGAACGCGTCGCCGAGCGGCTTCATGGCCACCGCTTTCGCTGGGCTGAGATAGCCCAGAGCAATGGCGATCGCGATCGCGACCAACACCTGAGCCGAGAGGCTTTTGTAGATAGGCCTCCGCGGAGACTTCAAACTGACTTCAGGTGTAACAGTCGCCATGAATAACAGCGATCAGAATATGAACTTCAAGCCCAGTTGAATCGCGCGGGGGCCACCTGATCCGAGCACGGCATTCGAACTGACGACGTCCGGAGTGGATGGCAAGAAACCGAAACCCGCGCCGCCCGTACCGCTGGGGTCGGTGGGGCCGGCTTCAAATCCTCCTGGCCCTCCTTCGGGATTGGCAATATTTGCATGATTAAACAGGTTGAAGAATTCAGCGCGGAACTGAGCGGTGACGCGCTCCCTAAACCTGAAGGCCTTCGTGATGGAAAAATCCACGTTGTAGTAAGGCATCCCGCGGAAAATGTTGTTGCCGGTGGTGCCATAGCTGCCATAAGGAGGAGGTATCAGAAACGACTTACCATTGGCATAGCAACCGAGGTTGGTAAGCGATGCCACGGCCAACGGTCCCATTGCCGTGGACTGGGCCAGACAAGTGGGGTTGCTGGTGCCCGGGTAATACGGAATACCGGTGGTACATTCCCCGTTGGAGCAACCGTTGGTGTCGTTGAATGACTTCCTGGTCTGGAAATCACTCGGATTGCCGAAGAAATCCCACTGCTCGCCGTTGGAGCCGATGGGGTTATTGATTTCATTGGTTCCGCTGAAGTCGGTGGTAAGGTCGTTAATGGCCCACGGTGCGCCGCTTTGGATCAGCACAATCGAATTGATAGACCAGCCGTCCAGGAGCTGGCTTTTTGTCTGTTTGCCCGGAAGCAGGTAGGTCACCGAGGCGGTGAAATGGTGCCGGATGTCGAACATACTGTCCCCATAGATCGATTTTTGACTTGCGCTATTGATGGGAACGACGTAGCTCCAATTGTCATAATTCTCAGCCAGGGCATGGGCGTACGTGTAACCCAGCACGAACGAAAGACCATGCGACTGGCGTTGCGTGAGGGAAACCTGAAGGGCATTGTAATTGGAGATGTTGTTATTCTGCAAATAATCGATAAAGTTCAGATACGGGAACTTCGTGTTGTAAGGCTGGGCGGCAACTTCAGCCGCCCCGTTCGGGTTGCAGTTGCTGTAGCCGGAGGAAGCACTCGCCAGACATTGTCCAGCGGCGCTGTTGGGATTGGCCGGATTTCCCCAACCGGCGCTAAACCCGCCAACCGTTTGCGGCTGATTCAGGTCCGTTACTCCGAATAACCGCTGAGCGTCGTTGCCGACATAAGTGGCTTCTAGCGAAAGGCTCCTGGTGAGCGCGTGTTGAATACCCAGGTTATAGGTGGCAACGTAGGGGGTTTTGAGATTCCGATCTACTCCCAGAATGGAACAAGGCTGGGGAGTAAACCCAGTGGACAGCGTAACGCTGCCATCGCCGCAAGCCGAACTCAGCGAGTAAAGAGGAGTAGTGGAACTGTTGTTGGCCCATCCATACGCGATGCTTCCCGGAGTGGTGGCCGAGCCGAGCGATGAGCCGGAGTACGTGATGGTAGCAACATTGATGCTTCCGCCCGCGGTGGTTGGCGTGGAATTGCCGTTGGCGTAAAGCGGCACACCGGTCGGAATGGTACGCAGGCCGTAAAGATTCGCGACGGCCATGAACGCGTCAAAGCTGGCCTGGGAATAATAGACGCCGGCGCCGCCGCGAACCACGGTCCTGCCATTGCCACCGATGTCCCAGGCGAACCCAAGGCGAGGCGCAAAATCTTTGTGATCGCCGTTCATGATGTTTGGGAGTTGGGGCGATCCCACCTGGGAGATGCCCTCGCCTGGAATGAAGTTCCCAAGCAAATTATTGTTAGCCTGCACTACGGTGGTTAATTCGTACCGCAGCCCCAGATTCACGGTGAGCCTCGGCGTCAGACGCCAGTCGTCCTGGATGAACGAGGCATAACCCTCGTCGCTCAGGCTTCGGGCCGTATCGCCACTGGTAATTCGCGCGGTCTTTAAGGTCCCAGTGAAGAAGTTATCGAGACTCCTAAATGACACCGGGCCTTTGTTGTTGCTGGTAACGTTATCGTCGCTCCGGTTCAAGAGAATCTCACCGCCGAACTTGATCGCGTGCTTGCCCCGCTGTATGGAAACGGAATCGTTGAACTGGTAAACGCTGTCCGGTCCAACCGACTTGGGCCAACTGGCCGGCCCGCCGAGTTGAAAAGTCGGGTACCCGTTGATTTGAATTCGAGGAAATCCCCCGAAAGTAGGATCGTCTTGACCGGTGTAAAAGTGATAAGTAGAGCCACCGTAGGCGTAGTCGTCGGGGTTTTCACCGACATCGGGCGTTCCAAAGACCTGGTGATAACGGGATACGCCAATGCGTAGCGAATTGACCACCGTGGGAGTCGCGACATACACCCAGTTTCCAGAGATGACTTGCGAACGCGCGTATTGCGTGGTTAGCCACTGCGGGGCGAGTTCGTGAAGGGCGTCGTCGACGAACGTGCCGGTGCCCGGGCTCATAAAGAACAGCCCGTTCAGTGTGTTTTTATCATTGATTCGGTAATCCAGCCTTCCAACGCCCGAGAAAATCGAATTCGTACTGTTGAGCGCGGTGGCGTAGGTTCCTGTTGAACTCTTAGGAAACAGTCCGGGAAAATTCGAAAGCGGTGCGCAGGTGCTGCTCAATCCGGCTAGTTGCGCACTGAGCGCGCTGAGGTTGCCCCCTGCCAATGCAGACTGGCAAGAGCTGATCAGACCACCCGTCGAAGGTACGCTGTGGACAAATGGGCTGCCGACATTGTACTGCTGGGATTCGAAATTGCCGAAAAAGAACAGCTTGTCCCTGACAATGGGTCCGCCCACGCTGGCGCCGTACTGTTCGAGCGCAAGCGGCGGAAGGGGCTGGCCTACTTCATTGCTGAAGAAATTGTTTGCATCCCAGGAAGACGTGCGGCCATAGGCGTAAGCTGTTCCGTGTACGGCATTGCTACCGGATTTAATACCCACGTTGACCACCGCGCCGGGCTTCCAGCCGTATTCCGCGCGAGGATTCTGTTGGGTCTGGAATTCGTTAATGGCATCAATGGGCAACATCGTTCCGGCGTCACCGGCCGCCATCACCGCATTCATCATGCTCTGCGCCATCCACGGATCGTTGGCATCAATCCCGTCCACCATGAAGAAGTTGTCGTGGGGGCGCAGGCCGTTGGTCGCCTGCGTCCAGCCGGCATTGCCCGGATACTTTACAACGCCAGGACGCAGATCCAGCAGATTCTCAAAGTTTCGTCCATTCAACGGCAGATCGTTGATCACCTGGTTCGAGAGCGACCCGCCCAGTTCGGCGTTGCTGGTGTTCAGGGCCGCGGCTTCTTCGGTAACGGTCACCGTTTCGGTTTGGTCGCCGGTCTGCATTGCAAGGTCCACACGAAGATCCTGGCCGACCTCGAGCAGAAGGTCTCTGCGATCGGAATTCTTAAAGCCCCGGAATTCGACACGGACGTTGTATGTGCTGGGGATCAGATTGGGGGCGGCGTAGGCTCCGGCAGAGTCCGTCGTCAAGGTGCGCGAAACATTTCGTTGCTCGTCCGTGATTGTCACCTTGGCCAAGGGGATCGCGGCGCCGCTCTGGTCCGTGACCGTCCCAGAGATACGCCCTTCGCTGCCCTGCGAAAAGAGTGGCACGGACGTAAGAAGCAGCAATAGGCCAACGCCCAGAATGGAACAAGTCTTGGAAGCGCCGATCCTTCTTAGCGCAACGCGGGTTCGCCAACTCAACATGGAGACCTCCCTCGACCACTGTCTTGGAACACTTACCCCACACACACCTGAGCGAATATGAGATTCGCATAAGTTCAATGTCAATTCGTATTCTGTAAACACCCGGAACACCTATTTCCAAGCTGAGTAGATCGGTTTGCTCACCAAGAACGCCGAGTTCACAGCTTTTCTGGGCACGAATTTTTGTACCCGTCCATTGTCGACTTCCGCGACGTAGAAATTGCCTTCCTGGTCTACGCTAAATCCGTGAACTCCCCAGAAGCCGCCCGGGAAATCGCCCCACGTGCCGAAGGAATAGAGAAAATGTCCCTCCAAGTCGTACTTGAGCATCTTGGATGTTCCCCGGTCAAAGGCCCACAGAGTTCGGTCGGCTCCGATATAGATCAGGTGGATATCCGACGGCTCCTGACCCATGCTGAAGTCGTAGAGAAACTTTCCGTTCTCGTCGAAGACCTGAATGCGATGATTGGCGCGGTCGTTCACAAAGACGTGCCGCGTTTGCGGGTCCAGCGCCATGCCGTGGACGTTGTTCATGTAGTAGGGCCGCTTTTCATTCGGAGGCGTGCCCTTCATGCCCCAATCGAGCAGAAACTTTCCGTCCTTGTCGAACTTCGCAACGCGTGTACCGTTGTAGCCGTCCGCAACGAACAGCGTGCTGTCCGGCAGCCAGTTGAGGAACGTCGGCCGGTTGAAGTGCGTTCCATCCGCGCCCTTCACCGTGGGCGTGCCGATGGTCTGCACCAGCGTCTTGCCGTCGTGACTGAATTTGTAGATGGCGTGCATGTGATCGTCCACTACCCAGACGTGCTTCTCCGGATCGTACGGATTGATGGCGATGAAGTGCGGGCGCTTGAAGATCTTGTCCCACTGGGTCCACTGTTCGACGATG
>Ga0182018_10003558_pt1 | contig 13897 bp, 10 predicted proteins | sample 812P2MmetaG_FD_120490 | JGI IMG/M metagenome (GOLD analysis project Ga0182018, IMG submission 120490) | Permafrost microbial communities from Stordalen Mire, Sweden - 812P2M metaG | ecosystem: Environmental > Terrestrial > Soil > Wetlands > Permafrost | place: Sweden: Stordalen | collected...
ACCACCTCCCCGGGAAGGCCCGTCTTTCGCCACACGGCTACCTCCCGGTACACATGTAAGACTTCAATCATCTTGGCTTCGAACTCCGGGTCGCGGCGCTCCAGATAGTACTCGATTTTGTGCGGCCGGACCGGGTGGGCCGCCAGAATCTTCGACACCGTCCCTCGTCCTAGCTTGGCTAAGTTTCCGTGGCCAGCGGGCCGACAATGTTTCCGCACGTGGTTGGCCAGCAACCGTGTCGTCCATAACTCCTGGGCATAGCCCAGATCCTTGGGTTTCTGGCAGGCCAGGTTGACCACCCAGGTTTTGTCTTCCTCGCTGAGGCGCGCCCGCCGACCTCGACCCGGCAAATCTTGCAAGGCCGCCCGCACCCCCAATTGCAGGGCTTTGGAAATGCACCGTTCGACTTTGGGACGATTGGTGTCCAGAGCCGCCGCGATCGCCGACACCGTTTCCCCCTGGGCATAGCGGAGCAGAATCTGGGCTCGTTGAACGCGCGCCACCGACTCCGATCGGGACTGAGATAGCTGGCGGAGCCAAGCCTCATCTTCTCGGGCGAGATTCAGTTTGGCACGAGTGCTGACAAAGGGCATCGACAGTCCCCCGACAGGTGGGATATCGATAAGCCTATACCGCAATAAGTAGTATTGCAATGTTATTTAGAAATCAAACTACTAGGTTGCATCGGGAATCCGTAAAGCCATTCAATCCGTGATTTCGTTCAGGAGGAGATGCGCCGGCAGCAGGTTCATCTGATCTCCTTCTGGATGTATATGATTTGGTCAGATGCCATCCGAATCAGACTGCCGCGATGCGATCCATAGCGCGGATCCCACAGACGGGGCAAAACTTATCTCGCAACCCCGGTGGCAAGCCGCCTGGAATCCCGTTTTTTTTGCATCCGCAGCGATGCCTTAGTATCAATCTCCTAAAATTGCGTGGTTCGTGTCAGTGGACCTTGCGATAGATGCGGAAATCCCAGCCGTTGAGGATCAGCACGGGCAGAGTCGTCTTCTTGCGGGCAGTTTCGTCGAGTCCAGGGGTCTGGTCCACGTATTCGCCATTGGGAGCGTCGACCACTGAGGCATACGGCTGATTCGAGACGTTGATGGCGACGAAGTATTCTTCTCCAGCAGCGCGTCGGAAAAACGTCAGCACACGCTCTGGCGCTCCGTTCCGTACCCATTCAGTCTCACCCTGTTGCAAGGCCGGATGAGCTTTTCGGATTGCGATGAGTTGCTTATAGAACGGGAGAAAGTTCGATCTTCGCTCGGCGATCGGCCAGAAAACCGGCAGCTTTCTCGAACAACGCCGGCTCGCCGGATTCAGTCGTGTCTCCAACCTCCATGCCGTTATAAAGCATAGGCACGCCATCCAAGGTAAAGACCAGCGCTGAAGCTGCCAGAGTGCCACGCTCGCCGAAGCGGGCAATGGCGCGCTTCTCGTCATGGTTGTCGGAAAAGCGCATCTCAAGTGCGCCCTTGGGATAGCGTTCGTGTTCCGTCTGCCAGTCGAAAATGATGGCCTGAGCGGGCGCACCGTTCTCCAGCACATCGGTTACCGTGCTGTGGAACGGCCACGCATAGTCCAGGTCAAAGGCTTTTGTGAGCAACTCCGGCTTATTGGCTTCCGCGATCATGATGAGGTCCGGCTTGATCGTCGCCAGTTCCGCCCGAGCGTTCTCCCAGAAGTCGGTGGGCACCTCGCCGGCAACATCGCAGCGAAATCCGTCCAGGTCGAAATCTCTCAACCTGTACTTCAGCATGTCGATCATGTAACTAGCGCAGCTGGGGATTCCTGTAGTCGAGTCCGGCCACATCAGACCACTCAAGATTCGGCGGAATGATGTTGCCGTGAGCATCTTTCTTATAGAACTCGGGGTGTTTCATGAGGACGCTGTCCCAGGCGGTGTGGTTCGCAACGATGTCAATGATGACCTTGAGGCCGCGCTGGTGCGCTTCGCTGACGAGGCGTTTGAAGTCGTCTTTCGTTCCGTAGGAAGGATTAATGGCGTAGTAATCCTGTACGGCATAAGCGCTCCCGATGCTGCCCTTCTTCTTTGCTTGCCCAACGGGATGAATAGGCATGGTCCAGACCACGGTGACCCCGAGGTCCTTCAGATAATCCAAACGCTGTTCGATGCCGCGAAAGTCGCCGGTCGCGGAGAAAGTGCGCGGATTCACTTCGTAGATCACTGCTGACTTGATCCAGTCGGCAACGGCATGCGCCGCGGGCTGCTCTGCCAGGGCGGGCTGGAGAAGAATTGCGCTGACAAAAGCAATTGTCAGTGCCCGGTTGGCCCTCCTCATTTTCATTGCAAGACCTCCTGTACAGCGGACAGCATTGTAAATGGTGCTGACAAGCTACGGGCAGAAGAGAAAAAACGATTTTCTTAACGATTTTCTTCTTGACAAGACTCATTGATCTGGAGCGTAATCTCTCCGGTAGTAGAAAAGTACTATTTCGAATATCCACCGGATTGGGATGGGAAGGGGCGTTTCCATCCCTCGACCGAAAACCGCAAACGGTCACTTAACTTATTCACGAGTGGAGATGATCTATGTTGAAAGCGTTGAAACTAGCGACTGGCGTAGCTTGTGTTTTCGCGCTGCTGGTTGGCGTGATGTCGGGGCAAGGAATCTTCGGCACCCTGACGGGCGTGGTCTCCGATCCGTCCAACGCAGTTGTAAGTGGCGCAAAAGTCACCCTCACGGACGTTACTTCGGGGTCGGCCCGTGACTCCGTCACGAACAGTGATGGATACTTCACATTCGCTTCAGTGCCCGTAGGCAAATACAATCTGAAGATTGAGGCGCAGGGTTTTGAAGCCTATAAGGCGGACGGCATCGACCTGGGCGGTGCTGAAAAGCGCAACTTAAATGTCACCCTCACAGTAGGCTCGACCAGCCAGACGGTCGAGGTCAGCGCCGAAGCGACCCCGCTTGTGACCACGGACTCAGCCGAGAAGTCGTATACGCTGGAAGCCAAGCAGTTGCAGAACTTGGTTCAAATCGGCAGCGACGCGGCCGAGTACATCAAGATCATGCCTGGATTTGCCGTTCAGAACGGCAGTTCCAACAAGGCGAACTATACCGGCGAAGTCATCGGCATCAACGCCAACGGCGACGCCGGCAGCCAGAGCCCGCTGAACAACGCGTCTACCTACAACGGGCTGCCCAGCAACTCGATGGACATCACCATGGACGGCGCCCACGTGGCCGACCCCGGTTGCGATTGTGACACGCCGGTCAATCCCAACTCCGATTTCTTGGCGGAGTTCCGGGTGCTGGCATCGAATTTCAGCGCCGAGAACCAAAAAGGACCGATCCTCATTACGTCGGTGACCAAGTCCGGTGGCCAGCAGTTGCACGGCAGCGGCTTTTTCTCGGCCCGCAATTACAAACTCAATGCCAACGACTGGCTCAACGACAACACCAACACGCCGAAACCTGCAAATAAGTACTACTATCCAGGCGGCTCGATCGGTGGTAAGGTCCCCAAAACCCACGATAAGCTGTTCTTCTTCGCCGGCTTCGAGTATTTCTACCAGGTGCTGGATACCGGCCTGCTGCGTTCCACAGTTCCCACGGCGAATATGCTCGGCGGGAATTTCTCGACGTCCGAGTTGGAGAAAATCGGCAACGCAAGCAACAACTATGACACGGCTGCACAAGCCCCCGCGGGTACGGCCTGCGCCGGTACCAGCGTAGCGCTGGGGAACTACTTGCCATGTCTTAACCCGGCGGCTTTGAGCGCCTTCGGCGCCACACCCGACGGTAAGGGGGGGATGAACGTCCAGATTCCGACAGCGGACCTGAACTCGAACATGCTCGCCCTGATGAAGCTGTATCCGGCAGCCAATGCCGATCCCAACCAGACTGGCGGATACAATTACGTTCAATCCGAAATCTTCAACCAGAACAACACTCAGTTCGTCACGCGCGAGGACTACAACATCAGCGACAGCACCAAGGTGTTCGTGCGCTACAACTATCAGAAGGAGACGCAACAATTCCCGGTTGGCCTGTGGTGGCGCCAGTCGGACCAGGTTCCGTATCCGACAGCGATCGAGGGCAAGAACAGTTCTAGCTCCATATCGGGATCACTCACCCACGTGTTCAGCCCGACCATGACCAACGAAGCGGTCGTCGCATACACTCTGGTGAAGTTCCCGAACGTCTTTGCTGATCCTAATGCGGTAAATCGTACAACTGTCGGCTACAACGTGCAGGGACTATTCAAGAACGGCATCGCGCAGATTCCGTCGTTCGGAGGTAGCGGTGGAAATAGTGAAGCGTCCCTGGTCTTCAATCCGGGTGGCTTCGAAGACGGCGGAGCGTCGCAAGGCTTGTATGCCAATAAGTACATGCCCAGCGTGAGCGATACGCTCACCAAGGTTGTGGGCAGGCATACGCTCAAGGCGGGTTTCTTCTGGGAATGGATCCGCAATGCCCAGCCCGCCAATAACAATACCAACGGGTACTTGCAGTTCGTGTCCGGGGGCAATCCACTGTATAGCACCGGGGACTCCTATGCCGACGAGGTCCTGGGTATCGCCAGCAACTACAACGAAACCACAAAGAATCGTCTCAACGACGAGGCCTACAATACCCTCGATTTCTTCGTACAGGATGACTGGAAAGTGACCAAGCGGCTGACCGTAAACCTGGGCCTCCGCTTCAGTCACGCACAGCCTTGGTATGACCGGCTTGGGGATGGCTTCGCGATCTTCGATGTCAGTGCCTACAACACTGCCTATGCGACGAATCCAGCCTGTACCGGTGCGCCGACGTACTGTGGATTCGAGTGGCATGCCGAGGACAGTTCCGTTCCATTGGCTGGATTCCCGACACGCTCGTTGTTCTACCAGCCGCGCCTGGGCGCTGCCTACAACCTGTTTGGCGATGAAAAGACGGTGCTTCGCGGAGGGTGGGGCCGCTACTACTTCCATACGGGTCAGTTTACGAATGGCCTGGATGCGTCCGCGGGGGTCAAATCGACCAGTTTCGGTGGGAAGGTTTCCTTGAGCGCGACTACCAGCCAGCCCATCCTGGTTAATCCATTGCCGACCGATCTGACCTCCGTAGCTCCGTGGTGTACCACGGGTCCCGGCTGCCAGTCCTCAGCGAATGCGGGGTTGGACACGGTCAATTTCAGCGCAACACCATCAGGTCCCTCGGCCGTGGACGGCAAGGACAACGACATGGGCTATACGGACAACTGGAATGTCACCATTTCCCGCCAGTTGCCCTGGTCGAGCATAGGGGAGATCTCCTATATCGGCAATCGGTCGAGAGATCTCGCCAGCGCAGGCAACGGTGGCAGTACGGGCATCAACACCTACGACATCAATCTGATCCAACAAGGGGCCATGCTGTCGTCGAACAATGGCGGCGCTGATCCGAACACGCTTAATGCCGCCAACTTCTATAAAACAATCCCGGGTTATTCGGACCTGTATGTGATCAGCAATAACGGCCGTGCCAACTACAACGGCTTGCAGGCCATTTGGGCACGCACACGCGGACGTTACACCGTGAACCTGAACTACACCTTCAGCAAGGCCGAGGGTGTCTTAGGAACTGGTGGGGGAAACCTCATCAACGAATTCAACGTAAATCAAAACATTGGCGTTCTGCCCAACAGCCGCAAACAACTCTTTAACGCGGCTTACGCTATTGAGTTGCCCAAAGCTAATGTCAACAAGTGGGCGGGCGGAGTTGTCAATGGCTGGGAGGTGACTGGCGTCTTGCAGGTTCAGAGCGGGCCCAACCTGACCGGCTATCAGAATCAGAACTTCGGCATGAGCTACAGCGGTGTCAGCGGCACCAACGGTAGCAGCGCGATTATTCCGGGCTCGAAGAGTGCGCAGAACCCAGACGGGATTGAGATCAGCAATCTCTCGCTGCTGGGCACGCCGGAGATCCAACTCAACCCGATTCTGGCCTGCAATCCGGCGTCGGGGCTGAAAGCGCATCAGTACATCAACGCGAGTTGCTTCCAGGCTCCGACGCAAGTCGGCCAGAACGGCCCCACAATCCTACCGGCTATCTACGGACCGGCCTATTTCAATTGGGATATGGGCTTGTTCAAGAACTTTGCCATCACCGAAAGCCAGAGGCTGCAGTTCCGGTTCAACTTCTACGACTTTCTGAACCACCCGCTGTCGTCGTTTAACGGAAGCAATCTCAACCTCAGCTTCGCTCAAGACGCTAGCAACAACATGACTCAGAGTAATTCAAACTTCGGCTACACCACCCAGAAACAGGGGCATCGCATCATCGAGATGGGAGCCAAATACTACTTCTGAGCTCGAGACTAATTTCAACCCACAGAATGGGATGGCTTCGGCCATCCCTTTCTTTTTCTTTTCTTGCTGTAAACTGTGTGGGAACGTTTCCTCCGTACCCTTATGTGGAAGTCGGCACGGTCCCGCATCAGTCTGGGCGTCTGCAGCCTCGGCCTGCTTTCCTTCCTCGCTTGGGCGCAATCGCCGCAAGAGTTGGTCCAGGATGCAATACAGAAGCAGCAGGCGGGCGATCTTGAGGGAGCGGTTAAAGAGTACCGTCAGTTCTTGAAGACGGCTCCTGGGGTAGCGACCATCCATTCCAACCTGGGGGCGGCCCTGGCCGGGCTGGGACGGTTTGAAGAGGCGGTACCGGAATACAGGGCTGCGCTAAAGCAGTCGCCCGGGTTTACTCAGGCTCGTCTGAATCTGGCGATTGCCTACTACAAGATGGGCAGGATCAGCGACGCAGCCACCCAACTGGCGCGACTGCATGCACAAGATCCCAAGAACCATCAGGCGATACTGCTCTTAGGCGACTGCTATCTGCGCATGGGCCAGAACAAAGACGTGATTCGCTTGTTGGAGCCTGAGCAGAAGAAATCTCCCGACGATCTTGCGGTCGTTTACATGCTGGGAACCGCTCTTCTGAGAAACAAGAAACGCGACGAAGGAGCAGCAGTAATCGACCATATTTTGCGCAACGGCGACTCCGCAGAAGCTCATCTGCTGATGGGCATGACCAAATTCGAAGCAATGGAATATCCGGAAGCCATCGCGGATCTCAGCAAAGCGGCGGAGATCGATCCGAGTATGCCGGACGTGTATTCATATCTCGGCCAAGCGCAAATGGCCAGCGGCGACATGAATGCAGCACGTCAGGCTTTTGAGAAAGAGCTCACCGTGAACCCCAACGACTTCGAGTCGAATGTGCGGCTGGCCGTCCTGTTGAAACAGGACGGCAACTATGAGCGCGCACATCAACTGCTGGATCGCGCCTTACTGGTTCGTCCCAAGGATCCGGGCGCGCTCTACCAGGTCGGGGCGACCTACCTGGCGGCCGGAGACATGAACCGGGCACTTAGCGCTTTGGAGGCTCTAGTAAAGCAGTACCCGGAATTCCTTGAGCCGCACGTTTCTCTTGCACAGGTCTATTACCGATTGAGGCGTAAAGAGGACGGGGACGGTGAGCGCGCGATCGTGCAAAAACTCAAGGCGGAGCACGACGCGGAACAGTCGAAAACCAAGGGAGAAGCTCAGCCGAGGCCATGAGGCCCGGAACACACCCCGCGAGTCGGCGCGTTACTTGGCGGGTTCGTCTATCTTCAATAACTGATCGGCGGCGATGTCCTTAAGAACCTGCCGAATTCCGCTTGGCCAGCGGATCTCAATCGATGCAATTCTGGTTTCTTGACCCAGTCCGAAGTGCACCCGTTTGTCGCTCGAGGACATGAAGCCAACGCTGATCGCAACATGGTTGTAGAGTGTGCGGCCGGAAGCGGTGGTCAGCTTGACCTTGGCTCCGATGGCATCGCGGGCGCTCTTGTGGCCGATCAGATTAAGCATGATCCAGTGATTGCCGCTGTCGGCGGTATTCATCAGAATCCTGGGCTTGTCATTGAGGGAGGTGACCACAATATCGAGAGAACCGTCGTTGTTCAGATCGCCAAAGGCCGATCCTCGTTGGTAACCCTTGCGCAAGAAATCCTTTCCCATTTCGTCGGACACGTCTATGAAGGTTTTGCCATCGACATTCTCGAACATGGTGTCGTGCTCGGGCGATGATTCATTCACCTGGTCGACGTCGCCATTAGCAGAATAAATGTCCTTCCAGCCATCGTTGTTGTAATCGATGAATCCGTTGCTCCATCCTGAGTGAGGGATGCTCATCGACTGGATCTTCGAGGAGTACGTATAGCTGAATAGGTGGCCATCGTTTCTGAGCAACTGCCAGACCTGCTGCCGGAGGTTGTTGTAGAAGATATCTACATTTCCGTCGTTGTCAAAATCCTTCGCGTCCGAACCCATCGAGGATCCGGTGCGGGCATTGTCGTCGTAGGCGACCCCGAGCTCGAGCCCTCGTTCTTCGAACGTTCCATTGTGCATGTTGATGAACAGCGAGTTGGGTTCGGTGTCGTTGGCAACGAATATGTCCGGCCAGCCGTCATCGTTGAAATCCGCAATCGAGATGCCCATCCCCTTGCCGGGATATTTCGCCAATCCGGACTTTTCCGTTACGTCCTCGAACTTGCCGTTGCCCAGATTGTGGTAGAGACGATGAGGCACGTTTTTGTAGCGTCTGGGATCGCAGTAGTACTCCTTGTTTCCCATGGTGCAGCGAAAATCAGTCTGCGGAGTCCAGATCGTATAGTTCGAGACAATCAGGTCGAGAAGACCATCATTGTCATAATCGAACCAGGCGGCAGCAACGCTGATCGTGCCGGGCGGCTTGGTGCCGATACCGGAGGCCTCGGTCACATCGGTGAAAGTCCCGTCTCCGTTGTTGTGGTAGAGGGTATTGCGGCCCGCTGAGCAGATGAAGAGATCTTCATAGCCGTCATTGTCGTAGTCGCCGACTGCGACCCCGAAGTTGAAATCCAGGGACTCGCCCAACAGCCCTGCTTTGGCAGTAACGTCCTCAAAGGTCCCGTCGGCTCGCTGCTTCAGGAGGCAGTTGTAGTAGGAGGGATTCGTCTTTTTCATTTCCGGCAACTGCGCGCCGTTGGTAAGGAAAATGTCCAACCTGCCATCGTTGTCGAAATCGAGAATGGCCACTCCGCCGCACATTGGTTGCGGGAAATACTTGTGCCCGCCGGAACTGTTGTTGGTGATATAGGTAATCTTCGAAAGTGGTGCGACGTCCACAAAGCTAGGCCGTTTTGTTGTCGGCGCCGATCGGAAACCCAGAAGGAAGATGGATGAGGCCGCCAGGCATAAGCCGGCGGCCAGCGCTCCCCAGATGCTAGACTGATTGTGGGGCATGAAGTCCTATTCCTTCATTTTATCTCTAGTTCTGCTCGGAACAGGCCTTGTTGCGGCTGGGCCGCCAACCGGTCCGATCGTTTTTGAGGAGATCGCGCAGCGCTCGGGTCTGACTTTTATGACCGACAGCAGCCCGACACCCAACAAGAATCAGCCGGAGACCATGGTAGCGGGTGTGGCGCTGCTTGATTACGACAATGATGGCTATCTTGACGTCTTTGTCGTAAACGGCGCCGCCATTCCGTCACTTCAGAAAGAGAGCCCGAAGTACTGGAACCGTCTTTACCACAACAATCATGACGGGACATTCACCGATGTAACCGAGGCAGCAGGTGTTGCTGGTATCGGCTACGGCATGGGCGTAGCTGTCGGCGACTATGACAATGATGGATGGGCAGACATCTACGTCGTGAATGTGGGAAAGAATCAGTTGCTGCACAATAACGGGAACGGCACTTTTACTGACGTGACCGACAAAGCCGGGGTTGGTGGAGGCGTTCTCGACGGCAAAAAAATGTGGTCCGTGTCGGCAGCCTGGGTGGACTACAACAATGACGGCCATCTGGACCTGTTCGTCTCGAATTACTGCAAGTGGGAGGTCAATACGGACCCCTACTGCGGTCCGACTCCCAAATTGCGTGCATATTGTCATCCGAAGAATTATGCTAATCTCCCTAATACTCTGTATCGCAACAATGGCGACGGCACCTTCACCGACGTCTCCGCGGAAACCGGAATCGCCAAGTCCTTCGGGAAAGGAATGGGAATAGCCATCGCCGACTACGATGGTGATGGATTCGTGGACATATTTGTGGCCAATGACAATCATCCCAACTTCCTCTTTCATAATCTTGGTGGCAAGAAGTTCGAGGAAGTTGCTCTGGAAGCGGGTGTTGCTTACGCCCAGAGCGGCAGCGCGCTTTCCGGCATGGGTGTCGATTTCAAAGACGTCGATAATGATGGCCGCCCGGATATCTGGCACACAGCGGTGGAGAACGAATCCTTCCCGTTATTTCGTAACGTGGGTGGCGGCCAGTTCGTGGAGCAAACGCTTCCCGCTCAATTGGCAGTGACTCGCACTATGTCTGGATGGGGAAACGGAATCTTCGATTTCGATAATGATGGCTGGAAAGATTTGTTCGTCGCCCGCAGCAACGTTCTCGATAACGTCGCCCAATTCTCCAATCGCAAGTATGAGGAGCCCAATTCGGTTCTGCGCAATCTGGGAAATGGCAAGTTCCAGGATGTCAGCAGCGAAGCGGGTCCCGACTTTCAAGTGGCGGCCGCACACCGCGGAGTCGCCTTTGGAGATATAGATAATGACGGACGAATCGATGCCGTCGTTACTGTCCTTAACGGATCTCTGAAATATTTTCACAACATCTCAAAGAACAGTAATCACTGGATCATCCTGAAGCTTGTCGGCAAGAAGAGCAATCGCATGGGCCTTGGGGCGAAAGTGCGCATCACGGGCGAAGACGGTAGAGTTCAATACAACCATGCCACGACTGCAGTCGGCTATGCGTGTGCCAGTGACTCTCGCGTACACTTCGGACTGGGCGGGGTACGAGTTGTGCGCGAAATCGAGATCACATGGCCCAGCGGCACACGGCAGGTGCTACGGGACGTGCCTTCGGATCAAATTCTGAAGGTTGAAGAACAAGTCCAGTAACCGTTCGAACGAGCTATTCTTGCGCGGATTTCTGACGCTCCTTTGTTGCGGTGCTAAGGCAGCGTAGTGTCGGGCGAAATCGTATTGATTGTTGAAAAATCGCGTGGCTGTTGAAAAACTCCATTTTTCGCGAAACAGCGAAAATTTGAGGGATAGAAAATGTCTATGGACACCAAGAACGTCGTTTGTAGGGCTTCCTAGCGGCATGGAAGTACGTTTGACGCCCGACCAGGAGGCATTCGTTCGCCAAGCCATCGAGTCCGGCCGGTTTCACCGTGCCGAGGATGCGGTAGAGGAGGCATTGTTGCTGTGGGAAGAGCGCGAGCGCAAGCGAGCGGAATTCTTGGCAACCCTCGATGATGCCAAAGCCTCTCTTGGGCGCGGCGAAGGACGCAACATCACACAGGAATCCATGCTCGATCTTGCTGAGGAAGTGAAACAGCGCGGCCAAGTTCGTCTCGCCGCTGAGCAGTCTTCGCCCCGCTACCGGGGATTTTCTCAGCCAGCATCCTGACATTGTGGCCAAATTCGTGCGCGCGTCGCTCAAGGGCTGGCGCGATTATTTGAACGACCCCACGGCCGCAAACGACGCCATTTCAAAAGTGAACCCCGCACTAAATCGGGAATGGATGCAGTTTACCTGGCAGGCTTTGCGTGACGGCGGCTTCGTGACCGGCGATGATCACTCCGGAACACAACTCGGTAGAATGGACGCTGAGCGTTGGGCCGCGATGTACAACCAGCTTCTCGAATTGAAAGTGATCGAGAAGACGTTTGATCCGGCAAGGGCCTACGCTCTGAAGTTTTCAGGCACACCCTGACCACATGATCGATGATGTATTGCTGCTCAACGAGTGGCACGTCGTTGGACGAGTGTCGGATAATAGCGAGAACACGGTCAGGCCTGCGCGTTCGCTGGAACATCGCGAGCGAGACAAGGGGCTGTTAATCCTGAGAGTGCCAAAAGCGCCGAGGGTGTCGTGATCGAGCCAATAAGGTGGCCTGAAGTCCACCGCAGAGCGAAAGTCGCGATGTAAGTAGAGACCCAAAGCGTAAACCAGAGAGATATCTGGGTTGTCGAGTTGCTCCATCGGCCATCCTGACCGATGAAAAGCAATTCGCGTACGTTCCGAAAAAATATCGTTAAGAGGGAAACTAGTAAGGGGAAGGAAAATAGCGCTTTTCTTTCGCAGTGGGATTGTTGTTGTAATGGCGAGTTAACGACAGATTACGACTTGCAAATCCGCCCTGTACCGCTGCAGCGAACAGCGCCACAGGGGTCTCAGGTCTTCCAGAGAAGCTGCCTGCGATACAAAGGCCCTGTACCGCAGTAACTCCGCCATACCTTGAAGAGCCGATAGAATTCAGCAAGTGTAAACCTGTGTGTCGGTTGAGTTACTAACGAAACGTTATGCTGCCGAAAGGCTTCGAGGAAACTATGAAAATTGCACGACATTGCACTCTACTCGTGTTTCTTGTAGCTGTCTGCGCTGCCCTCAGCTTTGGCGACGAACCGGGAAGGCATCCGGCATACCTGCACGCACTTACCGATCTGCGGCACGCCCGCGCCCATCTCGAGAACCTCGCTCCCACCCATCACATGGACAAAGAAGAAGAGCACGCCATTAACGAGATCGACAAAGCTATCGACGAAATTAAGCGAGCTGCGATCGACGACGGCAAGAATCTGAACGATCATCCTCCGGTAGACGCACAAATGGACCGCGCCGGCCGCTTTCACCGTGCTGTCGAACTGCTGGATAAAGCTCACAATGACATCGCCCGGGAAGAAGATGCCCCTTCCGTGCGGGGTCTTCGGGATCGCGCCCTACATCACATCGACGAAGCGCACCGCATCGTCGATCACTTGATCGTTCAGCTTTCTAACTACTAGAAACTCTTCATGTCGTCTAGAACAAGGACTTGGCTCGGGGCGTTGAACCTCTTGTCGCTCACACTCCGCGCTTCTTCATTTCATAGCCAAACTTTAGTTTGCAACAAATATCGCGATCCTGGGTTTTACTGAATACGCCCACGGAGTCTGGGCAGACGGGGAGATGTTGGTCGTTTTCGGGCCCCGATACAAAGGAGAAATGACCATGTCTCTTCGCTCAGCATTTCGCAACCTATTCGCAGCTACTTTAATTATGGTACCGATGCTTACCCTGCCCGCCGCGCAGGCACAAATCGGAATCGGCGTTTCTATCGACATTGCTCCTCCCGCCTTGCCGGTATATGATCAGCCTCCGCTGCCTGGGCCGGGTTACCTTTGGACCCCCGGCTACTGGTCCTATGGGGATGCGGGCTACTTCTGGGTTCCGGGCGTATGGGCGCAACCTCCCAGCGTCGGTCTTCTGTGGACGCCTGGCTACTGGGGCTATGCGGGCGGAGTGTACGGCTGGCACGGCGGCTACTGGGGGCCGCATATTGGGTTTTACGGCGGCGTTAACTACGGCTTCGGCTTCGGCGGCGTAGGCTTCGTCGGCGGCGAGTGGCGTGGTGGAGTATTCGCTTATAACAGCGCAGTGGCTAACTTTGGAAGCGTACATGTAACCAATGTGTACGAGAACCGCACCATCGTGACGCAAAACACGATCGTAAACGTCAACCACACCAGCTTCAATGGTGGCGTCGGCATTCAGGTGCATGCGACGGCGGTGGAGATGCAGGCGGCCAACGAGCACCATTTCGAGCCAACCGCCGAGCAGGTGCAGCATCAAAACTTTGCCGCGCAGGACCGCTCGCAGCTGGCGTCGGTGAATCAAGGACATCCAGCGACCATGGCGAGCTCGAACGTAAGCGCATATCACCAGGTGTCGCAGCAGCACGCGCAGTCGCAGCCCATCTCGGCCGCCGATCGCTCGGTTGGTCGCAACTACAATCCCAATACCCGTGAGGCCAATCAGGACCAGCGCATCGCCAACGGCCTGCGAAACGGCCAAATGACCTCAGGCGAG
>Ga0182018_10003559_pt1 | contig 13893 bp, 12 predicted proteins | sample 812P2MmetaG_FD_120490 | JGI IMG/M metagenome (GOLD analysis project Ga0182018, IMG submission 120490) | Permafrost microbial communities from Stordalen Mire, Sweden - 812P2M metaG | ecosystem: Environmental > Terrestrial > Soil > Wetlands > Permafrost | place: Sweden: Stordalen | collected...
GCGATGGGGGCGCTCGAACAGGAAGATGTCGATGGCGGCGCGCGGGCGAGCGATCAACTCGATGCGCTGCTCTGGCGTTTGATGCGGGACCGGACGGATCAGGCGGATAAAACGGACGAGAAACGCGCGCTGCCATCAGCAAAATAGAGGGTCACCGGGTCCGCAGCGATTCTGGCTTCTAGCGCTCGGACGCGCCTTTCAAATCTCATAGATCTTCCTTCCGATCTGGCGTCGGCGCTCTGAGCGCCGAAGGGGGCCACAACAATTTTATCCAAATCTGTTTGGTTGTGCGCCGCCCGATCATTGACGCACGAGATCCGCTGCTGATAGTTTGGAGACGTACGCCGTGGGAGCCGGCGCCTTGCGCGGCTGGAGGGAAGCTGAACCGAATAGGGAAACGATAATGTCAGTGGATGGACAGCTGGTGGCCGGAAAGCAGGGGCGATGATGCGCAGGCTATCGATTGGGAGACAGTTGGAACGTCTGGAAGCGGTGTGACGAAGAAAAAGGATACGCGATTCAGGGAGGCGGTGGTCGAGATCTTGTCATTTGAGGAGGCCGAACGGCATTTGGTGATGGTCAGTCCCCTGGACGCGGCTCGTTGCCACTTTCAGGAAAAGCCTGGGCCTGGGCCGCAGTTCGGGTAGTGGCGGCACAAAAGAAGCGCTGGGCAAAGTTCCGCAAGGATCGGGAGGAACCATGATTGAGTTTATTGAGAACAACGTCGTAGTCAACACTCATCGCCTGAGGGAAAGCTCTGCGCTCCCCAGAATCGGGGAAGAGGTCCTGCTTCCAGGAGCCGGTGAGGTCGGGACAAAGAGTTATCGGGTAATTCGTGTTGTCCACATATTCGAGAAGAATCCAGGGGAACAAATCGAGGCGTACGCGTCCTTCACGAAGGTAGTGGTCTATCTTCAGCGGACCTGAACTGTTTCGAGGAGGTGCTATACCCACCTCTTGCAGGTGCGCTCGGCTCTGCTGTGCATGACGAGGCGATGGACGACGGTTTTCGAAGATCTGGCGACCCGGTCGGTATTACTGAGAGACGTGTGGTCACGTGTTCAGGAATTCAAATCGGAGGTCGTCTCTAGTGAGCATTGCTCGCCGATTCTCAGTGGTAGGTTCTGCCGTTTGCGCCTTTGAAGGAGCGAGGGGCGTTGTGTATACACGTCGAGTTGCCCCTGCAATTCGGCGGGATCCACTTCGATGCGCAACAGGCTGGCTTCGACGGGAAGGCTTGGGTACCACCACCAAGCCTGGCTTTCCATGCGTCATGAATCTTCCGGCCGTCAAGTTTGGGGTCCACGGTCTTAAAGCCCTCATTCAGTGAGATCGAGGGCACACCCTGGCGCACAAAGGAGTATTGGTCGCTGCGGATGAAATGTCTCTGCTCCGGCTCCTGGTCGGGCGTGACTTCCAGACCCATCTGTTGCGCCGCTTGCCCGGACGAACTTTCCCAAGGTCGAGTGGTCTTCGCCGAGAGCGACGACGTCGCGGAAGTCATAGTCTATCGCCAATTCGTCCATGTTGACGTTAGCCGCCATCGCGCTTATCGGCACCGTGGGATAATGCGCGAAGTAATCGGAACCCACCAGACCGGACTCTTCTCCGGTAACGGCCACAAACATGATGGAACGCCTCGGAGGCTGTGGCAGGCGCATAAAGCTGCGCGCAATTTCGAGCAGCGCGGCAATTCCGGAGGCGTTATCCCGCGCCCCGTTGTAGATTGAATCGCCATCGACGGGGGCACCGATGCCCATGTGATCGAGGTGCGCGCTGTAGACCACATGCTCATTCCGCAGCTTTGGGTCGGAGCCGCGCAACACGCCGATAATATTTAGTTTGCAAAAGATCGAAGCGTGACAATCCCCCCCTGGCGCCGGACCGTAGCCTTGTCATTGCCGATCAGGATCTGTTGGTAAGGCTTTGCGCGGAATCCTTGAGACTGCTGTCAAGTTCGCGCGAAGGGGAAGTTCTCTCCAGTTATCACTCGATCTTGGTGGCGATTCTCGTAGAGTTATCGTCGAAACTCATGGCCTGGAGATCGCTGGGCCAGCGCTATCGAAGTTTTTTGAGATTTTTGCTATCGGTGAGCCGATCACTGTCGATGGCGGGGACTTGGGCCTGGCCGCACCTGTGGCATATCGTATCGCCCCCCGCGCCTGGCCTTTTCATTTTGGAGGGGGACCTTGGCGAAAAGGCGTGCGCGAACTCGTGGAGAGTGATCACAGGGCGATTCGCGACCCGTTTTCCGCAATCGACCGAGGCCTGCTATCCGTGGGCGAGGAGCTCCGGCCGCGCGACCTGATGCCGGTGGGAGCGCGCTTCCGCATGGACGAGGCGGAACGCGCCGGGTGCCGGCTGTTCGGATTGATTCCGGCCACGGTGGGATTGGTGGCGGTCTCGTTCTTCCGCCCCACGCGCCTGCCATTTTCACTTGGGGACCATGGAGAAGAGGCGTCCGCGAAATCGCTGTCGTTGCGTTCAAAGGTGTGCGCGTCGGGAACTGGCTGTCGATCCAGCAGGCGCAGAAACTGTTGAACACGCCGGACGTGACAACCAAGAAAGGGCTACGCGACCGGGCGATGCTTGCGGTGGTGCTCGCTGCGGGCTCCGTACCGTCGCGCACCAGCACCTCGGTCTATACTAACCGCAGAAGCCAGGAAGCAAGACAGAAGTTCCAGCCAATAAAAGAGCCACGGCGCCCGGGTGGTGGGTGGCTTTCATAAGAGGGAGTGTCGGATGGCACAAAAAGTTGCGGATGTGATGTGGGAGATGCTGGCGAAGGCCGGGGTCAAACGCTGCTACGGGATCGTCGGGGACGCGCTGAACCCGGTGATCGACGCGTTGCGGCGCAACGGGAAGATCGAGTTCATCCACGTTCGCCATGAGGAATACGGCGTATTCGCCGCGGTCGCCGAAGCGTATCTAACCGGCGATCCCGTTGCGGTATGCGGAACCGCAGGTCCCGGCGTGACACATCTTTTCAACGGGCTGATGGACGCGCGCAAGGAGGGGGCCGCGATCATCGCCATCGCTGGCGATGTCGAGACGAAGCTCATGGACACCGCCGCTCTTGAAGAGCTAAACCCTTACAAGTTTTTCGATACGGCGTGCCTCTATGTCGGGCGCGTGATCAACCCTGAACAGGCACGGGCCGTATTCACGACCGCAATCCTGACGGCCGTCATCGACAAGGGGCCGGCGGTGATCTCGATGCCCGGCGATATCGCGTCTGCGAACGCGCCGGGTGATTCCGCTCACGAGGTCACGATTCCGGCTGCGCCGGTGTTTCGCCCCGCCGACGCGGATATCGACAAGCTGGCCGGAATGATCGAGGCGGCGAAGAAGGTGGCGATTTTCGGCGGCGACGGCTGCCGCGATGCGCGAGATGAGGTGCTGCAACTTGCGGCGAGACTGAAGGCGCCGGTGGGATATTCCTTTCGCGGCAAGCAATGGCTGGAGCATGACAACCCCCATGCCGTCGGGATGACCGGGCTTCTGGGCTATGGGGGCGCCTATACGGCCATTCACGATGCGGATCTGCTGCTGCTGCTCGGCACCGACTTTCCGTTCTCGGAATTTCTTCCGGGCGGCGATGTAAAAAAAGTCCAGATCGACAGGAACCCAAAGCACATTGGACGGCGAACCGCAGTCGATCTGGGGCTCGTGGGCGACATAAAGGCGACCGTCACAGCGCTGCTGCCCAAGCTCGGCGACAAGGGCGACAGCCGTTTCCTGGAGAAGCATGTCGCGGAGACCACTTCGTTCCATGAGCTCCTGCAGCACTATGTCGAGAAGGGGCCAGGGATCAAGCCGATCCGGCCGGAATTCCTCGCCGCGACGCTGAGCGAGCTGGCCGACGACGACGCGCTGTTTTTCGCCGATACGGGCACGGCATGCATCTGGCTGGCGCGGCACATAAGGGGCGGGCCGAACCGGCGGCTCTTCGGCTCGTTTTCATGGGCATCCATGGCCAATGCCGCGCCCAACGCCTTCGGGGCGCAACTCGCCTATCCCGGCCGCCAAACCATAGCGTTGTGCGGCGACGGCGGGTTCACCATGCTCGCGCTCGGGGATCTGCTGACACAGGTGCAGCGGAAGACGCCTGTTGTCCAGATCATCCTCAACAATGAATCGCTGGACTTCGTCAGTATCGAGATGCAAGAAGCCGGCGTGGTGCCGTTCGGCGTCGATTTCAAGAACCCGAATTTCGCCAAGGTCGCCGAGGCCATGGGCGCGAAGGGCATCCGCATCGAAGAACCGGGCGACGTGAGAGAAGGGCTCGCGGTGGCACTCGCGCACCAGGGCGGTCCCGTCGTGGTCGACGTGGTGGTCGATCGCTACGCGCTGTCGCTGCCGTCGCATCTTCCCTTCCACGCGGTCACGGGCTTCACCCTCAGCCTCGCCAAGCAGGTGTTGAGCGGAAAGATGGACTCGGTGATCAAGACGATCGAACGCAACACCGGGCTAGTCTGACGGACGAATACCTCCTTCGCCCGCGCCAGAAACTTCTCCTCATCCGGCTCGCTCTGCAGATCCGCCCATTTCGCCGCCGACAATCAGCGTCTCTTCTACGAGTTGCTGGAATCCCAACTTCTCCAGCATGGTCGCCACCGGCAACAGCCCTCCATAGGCCGTCAGATTCTTACCCGCGAAATCGTATGGTGTGGAAGCCCCGATTTTATTGGGCTCCGCGATGTCTTCTCCGGCCCCTTGCCTGGCGGGCTTCTTATCGCTATGCTCTTTTTTGTTGTTCACCATTTGGGTGGCTCCCGAAAATCAGCTCGCGAAGGTGGTACTTCGCGGCTCTTCTGTTTTAACGCAGGATTTTCGGGTTCCCCAAATGGGGTGTCATTCAGGCGGGCAGATCCGGCTCAATTCCTGATGCATAAGGCAGCTTTCACGCAACCCCTGAAGGTGTCGCCCGCCCAACTCACCATGTCCGCGTTTGCCACCACGATGTGCGTCGAAGTTCCTTCCACCATGACCGGTGCGACTTTCGATAATCCGGCGGCATGTCCACTCCCTTGCGGCGGGTACCAGTCTATCAGAGGCGACCAATTGGCCAGATGGTTAGGGCTGCTGCCGGACCAGCTCGAGCTTGGTCCAGTTGCCGTTGAGGTTGCCGTTGGGGTTGAAGTTGGGGTCGTCGGTCATCACGTATTCGTTGGTTCCGTTCTGCCAGGCGTGATCGTATTGGTTGCTGAGCTCGAAAGTTGCGCCGGTGGATGGATCGCGGAAGGTTTGGACCCCCCGGATGATCTGGTCCTGGCCGAAGGCGGCGCGGTTCGCGCCCGCCATGGAATTCGCCGTGACGCCGTTGATGGTGTCGGCGACGTGGCGTTGGAACTCCGCGATCATGGCTGCCTGCTTCGCCAGCTCCGCCTGTTTCTTGCGATACAGCGTGGAAATGACGCCGTTGCTCCAATTGCGCCACTCCGGTTCGGGGTGAATGGTGGCGGCCATCAGCTTAAAGAGCCGGTCGTTGGCGTCGAGCTGGCCTTTGGGAGCGCGGAAAAACATGACCATCATGGCGCGAGAGTCGTAGGACGCGCCGCGGCCGCCGGCCGGAACGGAGCGCACCACCATAGCCGCGGTGAGCCACGCCTCGGTCGGTTTGCCGCTGTCGTCGTTATAGGCGATGCGCGCGCGAGCGGCTTCGGTGCGAATGCCGCCGCTGTCTCCGCCACTGGAGGCTGGCGGCAGACCAAGTTGGTGCCGCACGGCCTGATCGAGTTCCGGGAAGGATTCGACCGAGACGACCGTACTGTTCTTGGGGCCTTTGGGAATCAGGGTCTGGCGTATGAACTCCTCCGCGCGGAACGGGGCATGCACGGGACAGGCTTTCATGCCCACTTGCGCGTCGCGCTGATTCTGCTGCTGCATCTGGCGCTGCGCCATGGGGTCGTCCATGTATTGCCAGGTGGACTGCGGCAGGAGTTGGAGCTCGATGGAGTTGTCGGGGCTGGTGGCATCCCCGACGACCGAGAACCAGTCGGCGAAGCAGCCGCCCTCGGCCACGCCGACGTTGACCCAGCCTTTGAAATTCCAGGTGGTCGGAATCAAGAGGTCGTAGGCGGGGCGTCCCTGGCCCATGCCCTGGTCGATGATTTTGACTTGCTTCATGAGGAAATAGCGGTCCGAAGGAGCTGCTGAGGCGGCGGGCGCCGGGCTGGGATTCTTCGGCTGGGCCGCAGGGGCCGGGGCGGGCGCAGGCGTGGACGGGGCAGGGGAGCCGGATGGCTGCAGGGCTTTGAGGACGGCCTGTTTGCAAGTCGCGGAGACTTGATCCTGGTGCTGTTTGAGGCAGGCGAGAACTCGTCCGCCGCCTTGCGGCACATTCGCGCAGAGCTTCTGCACGTCGGCCGCGCAGGCTTCGCGCGGGTCGGCCTGGGCAAAAAGCTGCCCCTCGCAGAGAAGGAGCAGAAACACGGGCAGAATGCGGGACATGAAATGTATCCTACATCAAGGAGTAAGAGCTTGCTCTCACTGCACGTGCAGGTAGGCAGTCGTTACCTCCCGGCCAAAATGCTGTAAGCTGTCCTGCTGAATCTCACTGCGGATCTGATCTTCTTGAACTGTCACGCTCAACTCGACGGATGTGAGCGGCTGCCAAGCGAATTCTCTCGTGATCGTGCAGATGGGGCGCGCTACGGACACCGCAACGTCGGACGCAAATTTCTACGGCGTGACGGTGTGCTGGCCGTAGCTCAATCGCAGTACCCGCAGTGCTCGCACACATGCCAGCCGCTGCCATTGCAGTCGGCCATCGCGTGGGCGCATCGCGGGCACATTGGGGAGGTGGAGTGCATCCACAGTCGGATGTCTTTCCAGGTGCGCACGAATCGTCGCTGCGGTGTCGGCGGTGGTTTCCGCGTTTAGACCTTTCGGTGGCATGGCTATTGCTGTCAGGTGCCAGGCCCCCCGCTGAGCCCCTACACTGCTTGATGCTTGGTTGGGCGCTTTGTGCTAACATCGCTGCGAATTTGCGAGGAACCACGAACATGACGTGCATAGGTAAGAACGGCCGTTCGACTGGAATTCTGTTCAAATGCGCGTTCCGGACCGGAATCGGGCAGCGGGTGGTCGTGGCGGCAAGATGCAAATGAAGCTTTTGGGTAATCTGATCGAGCGCTGGAAAGCGAGATCTCGCCTTTCCAGATGCCACGGCTGCCGTCGGCGCGAGGCCTTCGATCCAGAAAAGCGTGTCGAACTCGGAACTCAGGAGTTTTCGCTGTGCCGAGGGTGTTATGAGACTCTTCTTGCCAGGATTTCTGAGGTCGTGATAGACATCCCGGACCTCAAGAGAAGGGGCCTACTTGACGCGAAGGCAGACCGGCCCCATTGGGATGACACGGATACAATGTCTCAAATGCGCAAAGGAATACGAGTTTTTTGGCAACAAGGATGATCTGCGGGCTAAGGCTTGCCTTAGCGTCAAGTTTTATGTGAAGCGCACCGCAGGGCAGGATCCTTACGACCTTTCTAACCTTAGAATCTTTCAGTTTTGCCGACAATGCGCTGAATCGGTGGTCCCGGGAATCAAGGCGGGGCTGGCAATGCCTGCGAGCTTAGGTGCTCCGCTGCCCACACCACCTGCCGCCGTGGACCGGGAATCAACGAAACGCCCGAGCGACCAGGCGATAATGCCGGACAGGCGCAATGAACTGGGCGCGTGTCTAAACGGTATGCAGGGTTGGGGAGGGTTGACGGTCGACTTACTTGTTGCACGGTTAGTAGATCAGGATGCCGCCCGGCTTGCGTTTGATGTGCTGACAGCATCTGCACGCCAACGTGTCGGAGCCAGGGGCGCAGTTGTGGTGTATGGGAACCTGAGGTTGCCGGCTGAGGTTCTGTTAGTGGCGGGGATTATCTGCCCGGTCTGGGATACCAAAACCAACATGCTGTGGCTTGCTGAGATGTCCCTGGAAGGTTTGCAGAAAAACGGCCTTCTCAAGGTAGGAGATCAAAGCCGCGAACAACTCGGTTGGCCAGCGTCGCCCCTGACCGTCTACGATTTCGTCGCCATCGACGCCCCCTCCCAGTAACTTCCGCCTTACTGCAGCGCTTCTCGCCGCGGCGTACAACGGGCCCGGACTGCGGCCGGCAGCCTGCTGCGGCTTCTCGGGGTCCCGGCGAGCCCACCGAGTCGGCGGCCTCGCATGACTAGGTACTAAATTTCGAACTTCCGATAACGAATATTATGTAAACTATCAGGGCAATAATATACTTGACAACGGGCGGCGTAGTGATCCGCTCCCAACGGCGAATTCGGCAATTACCCTGTCGAGTTACCGCACCAACGCAGGACCGAGAGAGCCCGCAGTGTATTCCAGCGGCTTGCCCTCCCGACGCCGGTCTCCATCTCTAATGGAATATATTCGGGATGAACAAGATTGAGCGGCCAGCGCCCGTTCTGATGGCGCCGCGTAATCACGACTTCGATGGCATCACTGACGCGCCCATCGGGTTTGATTCCTGCATTCCGCAGATAATCGAGTCCGCGCAGGACGTCGTAGTGCCAAAACGGCGGGAACGAGAAGCGGAGCCAGCGCTTGTCGATGACTTCGCCGGTTCGAAGCGAGCGGAACAAGCGGCGCTCGAGCAGATAGTTCTCGGCCCTCTTGCGTGCCTTCGTGACGGCCGCCGATTTGCGCCCCGCCCGTTCGTAATCCAGGAGTCCTTCGAGCACGCAGATGGTGGTATGGAACGAAGAGCGCCGGCTCCGGGGTGCTTCGCAGTTCCAGCCGCCATCTTCGAGCTGCTCGCCCAGGAGTCGATCGGCCAGTGCGTCGTTCGGTTCCTTGAAATACGAGCCGAGACCGAGAATTCGGCCGTTGATGCAGGGCTCCGTTTCGCCGTGAAGGAAAGGCCGGTTGTCGAGCCGCTTAAACACCAGCCTCTTGTCGACACGGCCGATCGTTTTGCGGGCCTGCTTGCTGGCGGGGTCGAGACCGAGGTCCTTCAAGGCGACGAGAGTGTAGAGGGTAATCAGCATGCCTCGGTCCTCCTTCGGCAAATCGTCTCTCCACCCGCGGGGGCCCTCGCCCCAGTCGCCAGCCGCAGATTGCCGGGCGAGAAGTTGGGCTCCCCAGCCTTCGGTTGCGACGCGAGACCGCTCGGCTGAAATCTCGTTGAGGGCTGCACTCGTAAGGTCCCTCATGACCTGCCAGCGGATGGCCGGGTCGGAATCGAGGAGCCATTTGAGGACTGCGGGCCGGGGCGCATAACCGTGTGGGCGCATTGGTTTGTTATAGCAAAGTGGGATGCCAACCGCGTGCGGAGGGATGGACCGGAAGCGAACAAAAAAATGGCTCGGTCCCCGCTGAAAAGGACCGAGCCTGAGGGAAGAAACTGTACTGCCCTAAACCGAAACTCTTTACTTGTGCCCCTTGTCGCCCTTCGGCGCGGGCCGGCTCGCCGGGCGACTGGCCGGCGCCGATCGCGGAGCCGAGCTTCCGCTGCCCGATCCGCTCGGGCGACTTTGCGGCGGATTGTAGGGCTGCCGGCCACCACTGGACGAACCCGGCGTGCCAAAATTCCTCCAACCGCTGCGCGGCGCATTCTGGCTCGAACCCGGTTCGCCGAAGCGCTGCAGACTGCCCTGCCTCTGGCCAACGGTATTGCCGGGCTGGGTTTGCGCTGGCCGCGCATTCTGCGAAGGCGCTCCCGGTTCGCCGAAGCGATGGTAGCCCGGCTGCGCCGGCGAATTCCCGGCCGGCCGGCTGCCTGCGGCCGCGCCGCTCCGCGAGTAGAACTGCGTGTTCGCGGAGGCACGCGGGACATTGGTCACCGCTCGATCGCTGAAGCGTCGGCTGGCGATGCTCGGATTCAACGGCAACCGCCCACTGATCGCACCCGCCGTCTGCACCTGGGCTCCACTTACACGCTGCACGCCGGCGAATCGCCCGGCCGTGAAATCGCCCGCCGCCATGCCGGTAATGCCATTGGACACGCGCGCGTTTCTATAGAGCGCTGTTACATTTACGTTGGTAATGCTCATTCCGCGATTGAGGCCTCCGGCGTAGGCCGCTCCCCACCAGGGATTGAGCCTCTCAAACGGCGCCAGCGGAACCCATCCGACATTGCCGAATCCGAATCCAACGCCCACTCCCCCGCCGCCATAGCCGAAGAAGCCCACCAGCGCGGGCGACCAGGACGCCCTCACGCCCAACCCGCCGGGATACCATGCCCAACCCCAGCGCGCGTCGAAAAACCAGCGGCCGTAATGATAGGGTGCCCAACCCCAAGAATCGGCACTTACCCAGGTCCAGCCATACCAATTGACCCAAACCCAGCGGCCGTTGCGATACGGCGCCCACCCGGCCGCCACGCCCGTGGGACGCCAGACATATCCGTACGGCGCCACGTAAATCCAGGTGCCGCCCGCGTCCAGATCCTCGGTGCCGGCTACGCCCGGTGGCACGTATTGGGCGCTGTTATTGTTCTGCAGAGCGCGATCCCGGCCCTGATTCCAACGGTCCCAATCGTCCTCCGGGGTGGCGTTCACGATCTGGAACTCCGGATCGGACGCGCTTCCGCGAGCCATCATGGTCTGCCCGGCATAGATCCACTGCGTTCCCTGTGGAGTGAACACCTCCACGTCGCCGGCGCGAGCCGTGATCTCGGACTCGGCGGCTTCCGTGACGCTAATGCGGAAGACCCCCTCGTGCGCCGGACGGGCCGAAACGCTCGGGGTATTCAACTCAATGTCCGCCTGCGACTGCCGCACTATCCTATAAGTCACCGTGCCGCGAGCAATCTCGATGTGGTATCGCCCGTTCTCCAACACCGCCAGGTGGATTTCGGCATTGCCGCCTATTCTCAGGACGTTAGCCGAGTCGAATTGAACTTCCGCGCGAGAATTCTGGCCAGTGGCGACACGGTCGTCCGTCATCAGCGGAGCGTTGATTACGCCGGCGACCCATTCTCCCGAATCGCCGCGCCGTACCGAAACCTCGCCATCCATCAAGCCGATACGGGCCACACCGCGGCTCAGATCTTCCGGCGCCGGGGCTTGCGCCCGCGCCGGAATCGCCGCTCCCATAGCCAGAAGCAGCGCGCCCGCCGGAAGTAAGAACCTGAACTGGAACATGCGCTTCATCAAGATCTACTCGCGTCGCACCGTCTGTTGCACGGTGGCAGCCAATTGATAAGTATTTCTTAATGAATGGGTTATCGAAACGAACCATTCCCGGCAAGTGGTTGAATACCACCACCTCTGGCTACATTGCAGCATAGCTCCGATGGGCTACAACGAAATCCGCATCCCGATATATGACAATGAGATGGCGTTGCGCCGCCGCAGCCGCTTCGGTCGCCGGAAACAAATAGTAGTCGAAATGTTCCGGAGAATCGTCCCGCCCGGCGCGTTCCCAATTGCCGGCGCGGTACTGCGCGCGATAGAAGTTGACCACCGGTTCGGCCGCCGGCGTGGCGCCGATGCGGATGCGGTCCGACCCCGCTTTGATTCGCAGTGCCTGTAGAGCAGACTGCAGATGGGCGGCCTGCGCCGCGGTCAATTCCGGCGTACTTTCCGCGGGAGCATAAGCGTGAGTCAGCGGCAGGACGAGAAACACGAGCGCCACTACTACCGCCGGGATCAGGAGCCGGTCGATCCAGTCGGCCCACCGCCTCCAAAACGCCAGGACAGCCAAGCCCACCACCGCTGCCGGGATCGCAAAACTCGTTTGGGCCGCTATCGATAGACCAAGGCAGCTGCCAATCAGGTTTAAGTATCGCCGCTCAACTGCCAGCCAAATAGCGCACAGCAGCAAGGCGACGGCCGCGCCGGTGCCATCCGCCCGCGAGAAGCAGTCCCAGAATAATGGGACGGCGCCGGCGGCGACCGCAACCATTGAGAGCCGCCGAGCCAACTGCCAGACTGCAAAGAGGTAGAGAATCCCGAACAACAGGCTCGGCAGCCTGACCGAGAACGGAGACACGTGGAACAGTCCCACGCTCCGCTTCTCCAGCAGACTATACAGGACGTCGCGATCCGGCAGTTCGGAAGCGAGCACCTGGCGCGCGGTGGGACGGACGAAGCGATCGTAAAGGTAGGCCTCGTCGCTGCCGATGGGCCGCGCCGCGGCGCGATACACCTCGACCGCGAAAACCGCCGCCAGAACTGCCAGCGCCACCTTAATCGATGCGGTAGAGCGTTGTGCCATTAGCTTTTGCTACTTCAGTTACACCCCAGATATTCGGATTCTGCTTGAGGTTATCGGCGACCGCGTCGCCATCGTTCACCAGCAGGAAATCGCACCCCTCCGACTTCGCCTCGCGGGCGGAACCGTTGAGCAATGCCTCCTGAATCCGAATCCCCTGCGACGATTCATATCCGACCACGATATCCCGATCGAGGTAAGCCTGTGCCCTGCCCGCGAGGGAGAAAATCCGCTGGTTCGGACCTACCCACCTCTCGATAGCATCTTTGAGCGCATAATCTCCCACATGGCTGGCAATATACGGCGATCCGGCGCGGAGCTGAAAGCCACGTACTCTCCAAGCGTTAGGATCGCAATACGCATCCATCACTGCGGGCCAGCATAAGAATGCCTGAAAAAGCGCCACTATCGGGAGTATCCACCGGGAATTCTGCATTGCCAGCCCCAATGCGAGGGCGAAAAACGGCAGCGCCGGAATCATAAAGCGGACATCGGTATTGAAAAAAGCGGGGATGGAATAGACCGCGCCGGCGACCAACAGCTTGCGCCCGCGGGGATGCCGCAGCGCCAGCAGCGATAACGGCAATAGAAGGAATGCAGGGCCAATCATGCCAGGAACAAGCCCTCCCAGAACAGTGACTTGAGCAATAAAATCCCAGTAGGACTTGAAGTGTGGATACTCCCTCAGCCCGGCTAGGTACTGATGTTCCGCGGCAGCGCTCCAATAGGGGTTGGGAAACCAGGAATTCAGAAACGGCGCGGCGGGATTTCGCAGCCAGATCCAGTTGCGGACCATCCACGGCCCGGCCATCGCTGCCGCTCCCAGGCACAAAGCCCAGCAACGCCGCCCGCGCGTGAAGCCGGCTGCAAACGGTAATGTTAACCAGGCGGTATACTTAATGGCATACGAATATCCACATAGCAACCCGCATAGAAACATTACTTTATATGATAACTGCGCATAATTTACTTCAACAAGATAAAATCCTGCAAAAATCAGCGTTGCAACTGCCAGATCGTTATATGCCGAGATGCCGGCGATTCCCACCACCGGACAGGCGTAGACGAGCAACCCGGCGAAGGCGCCCACCCGCGGAAATCCGAAGCGCCTTCCATAGCAGACCATCAGCAGCGGCAAGGCGGCCTGAAACGCCATGTGGACCATGGCCGCCGCGGGGTGCCGTCCAATGGAGAAGGCCACCAGGAACAGCATCTCCATCCCCTGCCCGAGCGACGAATAAATGCTGTGGTAGTCCCAGTCGAAACCATGATGGCGCCAATCGCGCGCTACATTTCCCAAATGATAACCGCTGCCGTCAGGGCTGATTTCGGGGGCGGCGGCATTCGAAAAGTAACACGCGAAGAATAGCAGGTAAACTATGGCAAATAAGACAGTCCAGGAACGAGGGAGGGCCGGCAGCGGCTGGCGGCGCGCCGTGCCCCGCGCCTGCCACAGAGCCCCGCCGATCGCACCCGCGCCGCCAGCCAGGAATACCGGCAGCCTCGCCTGGTGAACCGCGCAGAGGCCAAAAACCGCAAGACTTAAGCATCCCGATCCGCTGACGAACGCGAACAGTGTCCATTCCAGCCGGCAGAATTCGAGTTTCAGCCATCGCAGAAGGAACGAACCCAAAGCCAGGCACACCCCAACCGTGAACGCCGCGCCCAGGATCGCAGTTATGGCCGCCATGAGGTATACTGCAACTCTACCCTAAGGATGACC
>Ga0182018_10003560_pt1 | contig 13892 bp, 13 predicted proteins | sample 812P2MmetaG_FD_120490 | JGI IMG/M metagenome (GOLD analysis project Ga0182018, IMG submission 120490) | Permafrost microbial communities from Stordalen Mire, Sweden - 812P2M metaG | ecosystem: Environmental > Terrestrial > Soil > Wetlands > Permafrost | place: Sweden: Stordalen | collected...
CGCCACGGCTCCTTCAACTCGAGCAAATTCTGGAAAAAACTCCGCACATGCCGATCGGTTTCTTGCTGCATATCCCCTTTTCATCACTTCCCTCGGGGACCCACGAGATTTAACGAAGAACCATGAAATGAAGGGGGAAGGCGACATGCAGCGTCCGCTTCGCGCATTCCCAGAACTCTCCCATTTCCTGCACCGAGTGCATTTTCAGCAGCGCCTGATCCAGCTCAACGTCTCCGGCCAGCACAAGAGGATGACAGCGCTTCTTCTTCGAAACGCCTCGGCGCCGTGGAACTGACAAGCGGTCGAGTACCATGCCGCGCGTAGACTTGACCAATTCAAAGAAGCGGTCGACGCGAAACGAACTCGATTCGAATCTTGCTCCGAAAGGAGCATCACCGCGGTGGCCATGTGGGTCGGTTTGGCCCGAGAAAATGCCTCCGTCGGGGCATATTCAACAGTTCCTACATATGATAGCATCTGCGTTCAGCCACGATTGCGTCGGTTCGCATAAGACCACATAAATCTATGACCACTGAAGATTTAACGATAGATCCGATAAAGCTTAACACGTTTCTGGGCCAGGCCCTCAACGACATGGGAGCGGCGTTTCAAACCGCCCTCATCATCCTCGGCGAACGTCTCGGGCTTTACAAGGCCATGGCCGGCGCCGGCCCCTTGTTGCCAAGCGAGCTAGCCAAGAAAACTGAGACCGACGAGCGCTACGTGCGCGAATGGCTGTGCGCCCAGGCGGCGAGCGGCTACGTCACCTATGATCCCGGATCGGCGCGTTTCACCCTACCGGACGAGCAGGCTCTCCTTCTCGCCGTCGACAGCGGGCCGGCATTCCTGCCTGCGGCGTATCAAATCATCGCCTCGACAGTGATGGACGAGCCCCAGCTGCGTGAAACTTTCAAGACAGGCTTTGGCTTTGGATGGCATCAGCACTGCGCAGGTCTCTTTGAAGGCACGGAACGCTTTTTTCGCCCGACTTATGCTGCCAATTTGGTCGCCTCATGGATCCCGGCCTTGAACGGTGTCGAGGCAAAGCTCAAGCGCGGCGCGCGGGCTGCCGACGTCGGCTGCGGTCACGGAGCTTCGACCATTCTGATGGCACAGGCATATCCGAAGTCCACGTTTGTCGGGTATGATTACCATGGTCCGTCCGTCGAACGCGCAAGCGAGGCCGCGAAACGGGCGGGAGTGGCGGACCGAGTCACGTTTGAAGTGGCCGCCTCGAAAGATTACCCGGGAACTGGCTTCGACCTGGTCGCCTTCTTCGACTCCCTGCACGACATGGGAGACCCAGTGGGCGCCGCGAGGCACGTGCGTTCCTCGCTGAAGCCGGACGGAACTTGGCTAATCGTCGAGCCCTTTGCAGGCGACCGAATCGAGGAGAATCTCAATCCGGTTGGAAGGGTATTCTATGCGGCATCGACCATGATCTGCACTCCGGCGTCGCGATCGCAAGAGGTTGGCCTCGCGCTAGGGGCGCAGGCGGGGCAAAGCAGGCTGCGCGAAGTTGTGACGCAGGGCGGCTTCACGCGTTTCAGGCGCGCGACCGAGACGCCTTTCAACCTCGTGCTCGAAGCGCAGCCGTGAAAGCGCCAAGTGAGCACTCTGCGGTTTGAGGGAAACGCGTCCGAATCGAATACGGTGGATGAATTCAGTCCTGTCGCCCGCGCTCCATTCAGAATCAACCCCAACCTGCATTGGCTTCGTAGACGCCCAACGTTGGCTCCTGGCTAGCGCCAGAGCCAGGCGAAGGTGGCTGCAGTCACCGCGGCGTAGATGACGCTGTCGATCAGCGAGCGGATCGTCGTGACCCAGGAACGCTGATACCAGATCGATGCCTGGCAGAGCGCGCCGCCGTAGCCGAGAAAGGCCGTGATCCCGATGATGCGGCGGGAGTGAATGACGACGGCGCTGAACGCACCGGCATGCGCGCCGACGTATGCGGCGAAGTAGCTGATCACAAGAAGGTACACAAACCACAGGACCAACCGCTTTCCTATAGCCATTTCGCCGCTCATGAACGTGGCGATAAACACCGGCCCTCGCTGCATCTTGGCCTTAAACTCGGGCGTTTTCATTTCGTTCATGCTGTCGCAGCGCGGCACCATGTAGTCGCCGTGAGGAATGTTCAACGGGCGCAGCGCGTCCATCGCCTGGGCTTCGTTCGGAATCTTCCGATAGTCGTTCTTGTGCCAGGGCAACGCCATGTGGATGATTGAACTGACGATGAAGACGAACACGGCGGACATGAGGATCGGCAGCCAGAGGAATTGAAGCACGGACATGGGATCGCCTTTCTTTGGGGGTTAACTGAGGTACGAACGCGCGCAACCTGAGGGATTTGGGCGGCGGGCCCAAGCCTGATTATGCCGGCTTTAGGATTTGGGGGCCCGACGTGCCGCCGGCCGAGCAAGATCGTCTCAAATGGCCCGCGCAAGTTGCCATTGGTTTGCCGGAAGCCGTGCACCATCCTCCACATGGCGGCTGGGCGCCTAATCATGCTTCTCGGTCGAAGAGATTAATCCTCAACCAAAGTCCCCGATTCCCCGGCCACTTGGCCGCCGAGCCTGCACCCTCAATGTGAGACCCTGAGGCTACGGGCTCCATGGAAACGAATCACTTCATCTGCCTCAAGAAGGAGTTCCAATTCCACGAGGCGTTGTACCCGAAGTTGTCGGTATAATTCGTGTCCACGAGTAGCGTGTCCCGATGATTCTTCATGAACCGCGCGAATTCACGGTGCTTTTTGATGTCGCACGTATCCTCGACTATCAAGTAATCGCCCTTCGTGAGTCCGCGGGACAGATGATTCAGCACCTCAAAGAGATTCTTGTGCGCGTCCTCAATTACCAAGAGGGGCCGCGGCAGTCTCCTGATGCCAGCTATGCTGAGATCTCTCGTGATGTTCATGACATCGAGCTCCTTGAATGCCACCCTTGGATTTGCGAAGGCGTTTGCTGGCGGCTGAATGTCATACGAAATGACGCGGGTCTTGAGTCCCATCGCCTTGGTCATATCAGCCATCCAAAGCGCCGAGCCGCCTTCGAAGGAGCCGATCTCGACGATGGATTCCGGCTTTAGCTCCCAAAGCAGGGTCATATAGAGGCTGAGCGTAAACGGATCCTTTAGGACCCTGAGGCCTCTCCACTTTACGCCGGCGCGGTTGTTTTCCGACCATTTCGCAGCCTTAATGGAGAGGCGAAACTCCAGGTTCCACTCCAACGACGTCTCAAAACGCCGCCGATTAAACGGCTGGTACCGGTCACCCACAGAGGCCACCCGCTGCCGTTTTACCGCGCCACTCACACGTTTTAGGATTAGGAAAAGCGGCGCTGGATCGCCCAATTGTCGCTGGCAGCCTTCTTGATCGGTTTCTGGGCCAACGCAATCCGTGATCCGGAATGCCTGAGGAGTTCCGCTGGTGTCCGTCCTTCGCTTCCGATCGACCCATCGGAGGACTCATGCGCTTCGCGTGGAATTGAGTGCCGCAAGTGCTTTACTGCATTCATCTAATGAATCTTACAAATCATTGGCATAAAAGCGTTGACCACAAATAGTGAAGCAATCAGAGAATCCGGCGAACGGGGTGCTTCTCTTTGTTATCCGCGCAAGGCAAAAATATTAATAAGAGGAACGAAGGCCTCAGAACAGAAACGTCGAAGGAAAAACAACATGTCCTCAAAAGCTAAGAAAACTTCGTCCAAAGCCCCGCTAAGGATCAAGGATCTCAGGCCGAGAAAGAATCCCAAGGGCGGAGGTACCCTAAAGACCGGTAAGCCCGACATGATGGACGCCCAGAAGACCGACTTGATGGATTCGACTCTGTAACACCCCCGTCCAGGGGCAGAGGCATGTCCGTCCTCAGTGATCTGCTTCGGCCGGTTTCCGTCCGAAAATTCCTGAGGGATCACCGCGAGAAGGCCACGTTGCTCGTAAGCGAAGGTGCCGGCGGCAAATTTCAGCATCTCTTCTCAATGGAGACGATGGACCGCATCGTCTCGTCGGGCTATCTGCGCCACCCCGAGTGCAAGCTGGCCAAGGACGGCGGTGAGATCCCCCCTAACCGCTATGTGGTAGGGGATACCGCGGTGGGCACGATTGATACGGACGCCCTGTATTCGGAATACTCAAGAGGGGCCACCATCGTAATCAACGCCGTTCACAGGTATTGGAGGCCGCTTTCACATTTCTGCCTCGAGATAGAACGCCTGCTCTCGGTTCCGGTTCATGCCAATGCCTACCTGACGCCACGGGGTTCGCAGGGCTTCGCCGTCCATTACGATCCTCATGACGTCTTCATCCTTCAGATTGCAGGAACGAAGCGCTGGCGCCTCTACGGCAGCCCGCTGATTCTGCCCGACGAAAAACAGCGTTTCAATTCGTCGATCGTCCCGGTCGGCAGGATCCAGAAACGCTGCACACTGGGCGCGGGTGATCTGCTGTACATCCCTCGAGGCCACCTGCATGACGCCACCTCGACAAAGGAGGCGTCGCTCCATGTCACGGTGGGGATCAAGGGCACAACATGGGGGGACCTCCTGCTCGAGGCGGTAAGCATTCTTGTCCGGAGTGATGTGACACTGCGAACATCCCTTCCTGCCGGATTTGCAAGGGGGCACTCGGCCACCGCATCGGTCCAACGGAAGCTTTCACATCTCAAAGCGAAGGTCGGGTCCAATCTGCCCCTGTCGGGAGCGCTCGACGAACTCTCGAACCGCTTCGTATACCGCCGGCAGCCCTTTCTGGAAGGACAGCTCCTGGATCTCGAACGCGGAAAGCCGCTGAGGCTGGAATCCATCGTCGCAAAGAGGCCGGAGGTCCTTTTTCGCGTTTGGAGGCAACGAAACAAGGTCTGCATGCTATTTTTCCGGAAAAAGATACTGTTCCCGGCCTTCGTTCGTCCCGCGCTGGAATTTGCCGCGGACGCCGAATCGTTCCGCCCGCGCGAAATTCCCGGGGGCCTGACCAATGAGAGCAAACTTGTCCTTTGCCGGCTCCTGGTCAAAGAGGGCTTTCTGCGGATCGTGGCCGGGTAGGCACCCTTTCAGCGCAGAGGCGCCTTTGTTTTTTTGATTGTCGCGAACAGCGCCGGACCAAGGCGGATAACCTCGATATCCGCCGGCCTCAGCACAAGCAGCGTACGGCGGGATTCCTTTTTCCGGCTCTTTGCCGTCCTGGGAACCTCGGGTCTCGGCTTCGATCCTTGAAGGCCGTTAGCCCCGGAGTTCCTGGACGAGCCTTTCATGGGGGCAAATCCTTCGCTTTTCTGGATGCCTGTCAGCAAAATTGCCGGTGTCGGCAGTGCGCAATTGTCTTCGCCAGGGATGATGCGTAGATCGCTGGCCTTTAGATGAAAGTCATCATCATCGGCGGGGGAATCGGCGGCCTTTCTGCGGCCATCGCGCTTGAACGTGTGGGGGTTGAAACGGTGGTATTTGAGCAGGCGGATCGACTGCGCGAAATCGGGGCTGGCCTGACGCTCTGGGTCAATGCCTCCAAGGCCCTGGGAAAGCTGGGCGCGGCCGGTGGCCTGCTCGCGTGCGGCTCCGCCGTTGCACGGTTTGAGGTGCGTGACTGGCGCGGGAATGTGCTGGCGGTAACGCCCTTCGCCCTCCTGGAAAAGAACCTGGGGGGGACGGTCAGCATTTGTGTCCATCGCGGGGAATTCCTGGAGCAGCTCGCCGGGCTGATCGACCCCGACAGGATCCGCTGCGGCATCCGTTGCATCGGTTTCGACGCGGACGACGCCGGGGTCACGGTCCGCTTTGCCAATGGGAGGGAGGAGCGCGGCGACGTCCTTGTCGGCTCGGACGGTCTCTATTCTGTCGTACGAGCGCTGCTGCATGGAGAATCGAAGCCGCGTTACGCAGGCTACACCTGCTGGCGGGGGCTCGCCCGGTTCGAGCACGAGGGACTGCCGCCTGATCTGGGATTTGAGGTCTGGGGACGCGGCAAGCGGTTTGCGGTCCATCACTGCGGCAAGGGACGGATGTTCTGGTGGGACACAAAAAATACGCCCGAAGGAATGGCCGACGCTCCTGGCGGGCGAAAGGCCGAGGCACTGGACTGCTTTCGAGACTGGTTTTCCCCTATCCCGGAGTTGATCGAGGCCACCCAAGACGGCATCCTGCGCAATGATACCGTTGAACGAAAGCCGATCAAATCCTGGGGCAAGGGACGGGTGACTTTGTTAGGAGACGCGGCGCACCCGACCACGCCCAATCTCGGCCAGGGCGCCTGTCAGGCCATTGAGGACGCCGTGACCCTTGCCCGCTGTCTTGGCCGGGGAGGCGATGCGCAAGGCGCCTTGCGCTCTTACGAGGACGGGCGCGTTCCCAGGACAACCGCCATCACGAATCAATCCCTGCGCCTGGGCATCCTGGGGCAGATGGAAAACCCGCTGGCTTGCGCGCTCAGGGACGCCATCACCCGTATCGTTCCCACAGCGGTTTCCGTGAGGTTCATGGAGAGCATCCTGCGCCACGATGCGCCGGACCTGCCCTGACCCTGTATTTCCGCGACCCGAGGCATGCTGCACGGATGGGGAAAACCCAGGCGATATGGGCCGCGATGTATCGCCGTGGAGCCAGGGCTGAATTGTCCAAGGTCCCCACCCTTCCTCGGCCAAGCACGAACTTATTGTCCGAACACGTGTGGAGGGTGAGGGGTGAACACCCCACGGCTCGGGGGCTGGTGGGTGTTGTGTTATCCCCTCCCATGAAAGGATGCTCTTGGATGAAGAAAAAAGGGGCCAAGCTCAGGTCTCCGGCCGCAAGCCTGCCCAAGTGCCCCACCGGCATCCAAGGTCTCGATGAAATCACGGGCGGGGGGCTGCCGAGGGGACGGCCGACCCTGGTGTGCGGCGGGGCAGGATGTGGAAAGACGCTGTTGGCAGCCGAATTCCTCGTGCGCGGCGCGACTCAGTTCGGCGAACCCGGGGTCTTCATGGCCTTCGAGGAGACGGAAGCGGAGCTCAAGGCCAACGTCGCATCGCTCGGGTTTGATTTGGCGAGCCTGGTCCGGCGCCAGAAAATCGTGCTCGACTACGTTCATGTCGAGCCCAGCGAAATCCACGAAAGCGGCGATTACGACCTGGAGGGGCTCTTTGTCCGCCTCAATCACGCCATAGATTCCGTAGGCGCCAAGCGCGTGGTGCTGGACACGCTTGAGGCGCTGTTCGCCGGCCTGCGCAATGAGGCCATCCTGCGCGCCGAGCTGCGCCGGCTGTTCCGCTGGCTCAAGATGAAGGGCGTGACCGCCGTCATCACCGCCGAGCGCGGGCGCGAGCAGCTGACGCGCCATGGGTTGGAGGAATACGTGTCCGACTGCGTCATCCTTCTCGATCACCGGGTCAATGACCAGATCGCGACGCGGCATCTGCGGGTCGTGAAATACCGCGGCGCGCTGCATGGCACCAACGAATTCCCATTTCTCATAGGCGACACCGGCATCAGCGTGCTGCCCATCACCTCGCTGGCGCTGAATCACAAGGTGTCGACCAAGCGGATAGCCACCGGCATCCGCAGGCTCGACGCGATGCTCGGCGGGCGGGGGTTCTTTCGCGGCAGCAGCATACTGCTGACGGGCACCCCCGGCACGGGCAAGACCATCATCTCCGCCAACTTCGCCCAAGCCGCCGCCCGGCGCGGCGAGCGCGTGCTCTTCTTCTCGTTCGAGGAGTCGCCCAACCAGATCATCCGCAACATGCATTCCATCGGGTTGCGCCTGGAGCCGCTCGTGAAGAGCGGCCTGATACGGTTTCACTCGGCGCGGCCATCGCTGTACGGCCTGGAAATGCACCTGGCCACGATGTTCAAGGAGATCGCGGCGTTTCAGCCCGCCGTTGTCATCATGGACCCGATCACAAGCCTGATGGATTCGGGCACCCCGTCCGAGGGCAAGGGGATGGTGACTCGGCTGATCGACTTTCTGAAGGCCGGGCAGGTCACCTCGCTCTTCACCAGCCTGACACAGGGCGACCATGCGCCGCAGCAGAGCGAGGGCGCGATGTCCTCGCTCATGGATTCCTGGCTGCTCTTGCAGGATTTCGAGGGCAACGGCGAGCGCAACCGCGTGCTGTACGTGCTCAAGGCGCGCGGCATGGCGCACTCGAACCAGATCCGCGAGTTCCTCATCTCGTCGCGGGGCGTTGACCTCGTTGACGCCTACATCGGTCCGAGTGGCGTGTTGACCGGCTCGGCCCGCGCCGCCCAAACCGCCCGCGAAAAAGCCGAGGCCCTGGCCAGCCAGCAGGAAGCCGCCAGGCGCAAGCGCGAGCTGGAGCGAACCCGCGCCGCGCTCGAACGGCAGATCGGCGGGCTGCGCTCAGAGCACGCGGCGGGCGCCGAGGAGCTTCGGCGCGTCGACGAGCAGGTCGGGACCCAGACGCGCCTCCTGACCACCGGGCGGACCGAGTTGGGCCGCCTGCGGCAGGCAGACGCGTCGGTGACGAACAACACAGGGGACAATCACAGAAATGGGAAAGGGCCGTCGTGAGTCCCGCGCCCGCCAGTCACCGTGCCTCCAAATCGCGTCGCGCGGCCGAAAAACTCTGGCAGCTGCGCCTGTATGTGATGGACGAGACGCCCAAATCGCAGGCGGCGCTGTCAAACCTGACCAGGATCTGCGAAAGCCATCTCAAAGGCCGCTATCGAATCACGGTGATTGATTTGCTGAAGCATCCCCAACTGGCCAAGGGCGACCAAATCCTGGCCACTCCCACGGTCGTGCGCAGGTTGCCGGTGCCCGTCAGGACGATCATTGGCTGTCTCTCCGACATCGACAACGTCCTCGTGGGACTGGATTTGCGAGCTGGCGACTAATCGGCAACCGCACCCTGAAAACACGCATATCCAGACGTGCAACGAAGGCCGTTGACAGGTCTCCAGGCACCGGACCCGCAGGAAAATATCTATTTCGGCTCTACGTGGCGGGAGCCACCGCCCGATCGCGCGAGGCGCTCCGCCGTGTCCATCAACTCTGCGAGGCTGAAATGACGGGCGACTATGTGCTCGAGGTGATCGACGTCTATCAGCAGCCCCATTTGGCGCGCAAGAACCAGATCATCGCGACCCCGACGCTGGTAAAGGAATACCCCCCGCCGGTGCGCCGCTTCATCGGCAACCCTATAAACGCCAACATCCTGTTCGGGGAGTTGGAATCGATCGCAGAAGACAAGGCCGCAATCTGAAGACCGCCAATCCAAACGGCTCCTCTCGCTCCTCGCTGTCCCACACGCTTGTCGAGGTCCGCCTGCGCCTCTCCGAGGCGCAGGAAGCGCTCCAGGCCATACGCAGCGGAGACGTGGATTCGGTGGTTGTCGCGGGCAAGCAGGGAAACCAGGTCTTCACGCTCGAAGGCGCCGACCACGCCTATCGGGTGCTCATCGAGTCGATGAATGAAGGGGCGCTGACGCTCTCGTCCGGCAATATGATCCTGTATGCCAACCAGAGCTTTGCCAAAATGGTAAAATGCTCGCTGGAGCAGGTGATGGGCAGCTCCTTCCACCGCTTCCTTTCCACTGAGGACCGGGCAAGGCTCAAGGCGCTCCTGTGCGAGCGCTCCGGAAAGTCCGGGGTCAAGATCCAGGCCTTCCTGGTTGCCGGTGACGGTTCTCGCCTGCCCGCGCAAATCTCCATCCGACATGCGGAAAAAAATGGGGCCCGCGCAACCGTGTGCATGGTCGTGACCGATATGACCGAGGCCCGGAGGGCCGAGGAATCGCTGAGAGCCCTGACCCATCGCATTGTGCAGGTGCAGGAATCCGAGCGGGAGCGCGTGGCCTTCGAGTTGCACGACAATATCACCCAGCTTCTCTGCGGCGTTGTTTTTCGCAGCCAGTCGCTGGTCGAGAAACTTTCGGCCAGCAAAGGGCCTTCGATGGCAGAGGCGATAAAGCTGCGCGAAATGCTCGGCAAGATCGTCGAGGAAGTGGTGCGCATATCGCACAACATGGGGCCAAATTCACTGAGCCACCTGGGTTTGGCAGCCGCCCTGCGCGACGCCAGGACGGAGTTCGCCGATCGGACCGGCGTGGCGGTCAAGCCGGTTTGCATGCAGCTGACCGCGAAGCTACCCGCCGAAATCGAGTTGGCGCTTTATCGCATTCTCCAGGAGGCCTTGAGAAACGTGGAAAAGCACTCCAATGCCCGCCACGTCACCGTGCGCCTAAGGCAGAGAGGCGCCTTCGTGCAGCTTGTGATCAATGATGATGGGATCGGCTTTGATCAGGATCGGCAGCCGGCCAGAAGAAGCGAGAAGGGCGGCCTCGGCCTGCTCAGCATGCGGGAGCGGGCGAGTTATGTGGGCGGAACGCTCATGATAAAATCCGTCAGCCGCGCCGGCACCGAGATCGATGTGCTCATCCCGACGGGTAAGAGCTGACTTGGAAGAAGCCCCCTGAAACGAGGGGCTCCTTCACCCGGTCCGCCACGGGCTCGCGGTGCGGAGGAAAAACCGCATCGTCAAGAGAGCGCCTCCGCGCTCCTCCCACCGAAACGGATAAGCCGCCCTCCGGCGATCGCCACCCTTGAGACTCCTGTTGATACCGTTCCTCGCGCTTGCATCGGCAGCCCGCTCCCAGGACGTTGCGCAAGGCGGCGCGCCGGTGCAGATGGCTCCCCTCACGGTGAATGCTGGCCCCCTTGGATTCATCGGAATCCGGTGCTCGGCCAGCGTCGGTTTGCTGGGGCTGGTGTCGAGCAACGCCCACATAAGGGAACCCGTGATCGTCGAGGTCATCGGGGATTCGGCGGCCCAGCGGGCGGGCCTCCTTGCCCAGGACCGCATCACGGGGATCGATGGAACCCCTGTCACCGGGTACACGATCGACGGCCTGAAAAAGACAGTCGAGAAGGAAAAGGGGGACTCTATCGAGCTCGAGGTGCGCAGCCCGAGCGCGAAGGCGCCCCGCACCGTCCGGATCACGATGGGAGCGCGGAAAATCCCGCCTCGGTGACCTGCGGGGCGCCCCGCGGTGCTCCCGACGGCTTATCGGTTGGCCCCAGCGTGCAACTGCACGGCTTCGCGATTGATTCTCGTCATGGTGTCGACAAGCGGCAGGTAGGCCTCATCGCGTATGCTGACGACGCCGTAGTTCGAGTTTTCGCCGTCAAAGCGACCCTCTGCGGGCTCGTCGACATGGGTGAACCAATGGTACCCCACGACAAGCGGGTGGCTGAGCGCCTGGCGCACGTAGAGCTCAAAGCCCTTCGCGCGGTCCGCCTGGGTGGGCACGGAGGCCCCCGCCCCCTTGGTGTTGGGCAATCCGCTGTCCAGCCCGCGGAATGAAAATTCGCCGATGATCATCGGCTTGCCGAACACCGAGTAGCGCCGGATCACGGGCAGAGGGTCGACGTTGTAGCAGTTGAATGAAATCGCATCCAGGTACCGTGCCGCCGCGGCAACGACCGGCGCCCCGGGCGGGTAGGCGAAGCGGCACCCGAAACGCAGCTGGTGGGGCGCCACGGAGCGGATGGCGGAGTCCGTGGCGTGGAAATAACGCTCGGCCAGATCCGCGAGAAAGGCGTCGCAGTCGGCGAAAAACCCCTCGCCACCCGCAGCCCGCGCGGCCCCTTCATTCTGCTTTGCGGAGGACCGGCGCGAGAAGGCCACGTGAACCTTGTTGGGACCGTCCAGGGCGCCCCAGTCGGCAAAGTCCGTTCCCCAGGCGGCATTCAGGCTGGCAATGCCCGCGTGGCGCCCGCGGACGAGGGCCAGCGCGGCGCTGCGGCCCGGCGTGCCCGGAGGAAGGTTGAGGAATTCCACAAGGAGCTCGTCGCGGCCCCGCCAGTCCGGACCCCAGCGGAGCTCGTTGTCCGTGAACCAGCCGAGCACCCGGGAGTCCTGGCCGAGGGCGCCAATCTGGCGCCGGGCCTCATCGGCGACAAACCCCGCGAATTCCGGGTCGAACACGTCGGGGAAGACTCCCAGCTGCCAGGCGCGGCCGTTGCCCGTCTTGTGCCGGATGAAGCGCACGCCAAGGTCCAGCGTGGGAGCGTAGGCCAGATGGCGACCGCCGCCGAGATCGACAGAGGCCAGCTGCGTGTCGGACCATGCCCCGAGCGTGTTGAAGCCCCAGCCATCCAGGCGCCGGGCCGCGGCCAGCCGCCACGCATCCTCGCCGCCATACTTGGCCATGCAGGCTTCGAGATAGGGGGATCGGTTCGTTCCCTGGACAGTGTCATCATGAAATCTCACGGAGGTCACCCCCGTCGAGATCGTCTTCTGGCCGGCGGGATCCACGAGCCAGGAAACCCCGTTCTCAACGGCGATGCGGTAGTATCCCTGCTCGGCGGCTGCGCGGGAGTTCCCGGCGATGTCCCCCGCGAATGTCCGGGGCATCATGAGAATGGCGCCCATAAGGGCGAAGTGCGGCATCTTCATCGGGCGTCAGTCTCACAATGGACGAAAAAACCTGGTGCCCGCCAGCTCAGCTTCTGTGGCCTGGCGAAGGCCTTCGCCTCCCGCGGAACGCCCCGCGTCGCGCTCCGGCTCATTTCCCAGGGTCTTAAGGGACGTGTCAGGCGGCAAACCAGCCCTGGGCGAGGAACAGGGCGCCCACCAGGCCGAATCCCAGGCTCACGAACCAGAACGCGCGCCTGTTCGTCAAGGCCGAGATCGCCCCGATCGCTATCGCAATCTGGAACACGGTGACGCCGCGCGAAAAAAGGACGTGCTTATGGAGGTGCTCCTCCGAGGAGCGCTCCTTCTCATTCGCCTCGGCCATGATTTCCCCCTGGTCCTTCGCATATTCAGCCATCTTTTTCAGGTCCTTGGCCGCGATCGGCTTTCCCTCGGCCTCAAGCAATTCCAGCTTTGAGCCCAGCACGGCCGCCTTTATGCCCTTGGCCTGGTAAAAGGCCCAGCTGTCGGAACTCTTGATCTGATCGATCATGGCCTCGTTTGAATGATGGCCCGCCAGCAGCGAGCAGACCGCCGCCAGACCCGCAAGGAGCGCGGAGCTCAGGGCGACCCCCGTCATCCACGCAGCCTTTGAATGCATGGCGTGATGTTCGATCTCCTCGCTAAGAGGTTCTATCGGGACTTCGGGCGCCTCCATGGACACGGTAGGAAGCGAAACGCGGGCGCGCGGCCAAGAGAAATCGAGGCGCCATACGCCGCCGCCGGAAGAGGCCTCGAAGCCGCCCGGCCTGCCAGGGACGCCCGGGCAAGCGCTGCCCCCGCAGGAAAATGGCTGGCCATTTTGGCCCGCGATTTCTTCATTCGGTGCGTGAATCCAGCCCTGTGCCGCGGATTTCCGGTGCTGCAGGCCGCGCTCGCCAGCGCCGGCGTTCTCGCGGCCGCGCCGATCGCCTGCGGCCAGGCGCTTACGGCCGGCGACATCGCGCTGGTCTACGCGCAGGCTGCCGGCAGCGCGCAGGAGATTTCCCCCGGCTCGGTGATCGCGATTGTCGACCGCGACGGGCGCGAGCTGCTCGTCCGCGCCTCCGATGGGACCCAGAACTTCACGGCCGCCCAGGAGGCCATCGCCGTGTCCAAGGCCGGCGCGGCGGTCTTTCTGAGCAGCGGAGGCGAGGCGCTCACATCGCGCACCGCGGGGTTCATCATCCAGCAGCACTTTCCGCCAGGCATCTCCTACACGCCGCCGGGACCGCTCGTCGGAGTCGAGTATTCGACGATGGCGTTCTCGGACATCAACAGCTTCCGCAGGCTCGACGGGAGCCGCATTCCCGGCACCCGTCTCTACGGGTCCCCGGGCGGACTGCCGCTCTACAGGAGCGGCGTCCTCCTCGCGGGCATCGGGGTGACCGGCACGGAGCCCGAGGTGGAGGACGGAAGCATCGACGGGCCGGATGCAAATGAGCGGGTGGCCCTCGCCGGCCAGACCGGATACTCCCCCCCCGCTGAAATACTCGCGA
>Ga0182018_10003561_pt1 | contig 13891 bp, 9 predicted proteins | sample 812P2MmetaG_FD_120490 | JGI IMG/M metagenome (GOLD analysis project Ga0182018, IMG submission 120490) | Permafrost microbial communities from Stordalen Mire, Sweden - 812P2M metaG | ecosystem: Environmental > Terrestrial > Soil > Wetlands > Permafrost | place: Sweden: Stordalen | collected...
CCCGTTGATCGTGGCGGAACTCCCGACCTGCCAGTACACGTTGCACGCGCTTCCGCCGTTGATCATGGTCGTCGATAGGTTCGACCCGATCGTGAGCGTGCTGCCGATCTGGAAGATCCACACGGCGTTCGGATCGCCCTGACCGTCGAGCGTGAGGTCACCCACGGCCTGTGCCGCGGAAACTGCGAAACAATAGACGCCAGGAGGGAGCGTCTTGCCGCCGAGATCGACGCTCGTCATCGTGTGCTGGCAAGGCCGCCCCACGAGATTGTTGTAAGCCGTGGTCTGGTCCGCCTCGGCCTGAGCCGCGACGGCGTCTCCGAGATAGATCGTTCCGGTGACCTGCCCGGCCGTCAGGCCGACGAGCGCGGTACCCGGCGAAATGCCGACGTCACCGACGACCGCCGTCGCGGTCCCCGTGTTCGTTACGGTCGAGCTGGCGATGATCGCGAAGGTACTGGCGGTCGCCAGCGCTGGAGGGGCCACGCCTCCAGCCTCCGCCTCCGCCGCGCCCTCACCGGCGTCCGCCGCATCGGGTGAGCCGGCCTCGGCATCATGAAAGGTGGTCTCTTCGCCGGCTCCGACGTCAGGCGTTCCGGAATCTTCCGACGACGTCTCGTCTGGCCCGTCGGCAAGGATTGCATCGGACAGGGTGTCGAGCACTGCGTCCGTCGACGCGTCGGCCGAGTCGACCACGTCGCTTCCGCCGCATCGCACCAAGAGCAGAACTGCGATCGAGACAAGGAGGAGGCCTTTGATCGGTCGAAGCGGAACAGCTCGAGACATGGGGACCCCGTCGGCGCTCGTTTTCATGGCGCGAGGGCTCACCACATGTTCGCCCTCAGATCGACGAAAACGAACCAATCATCGGCTCACACGGGGGCGTCACGCGCAATCGCCCGATGGTCTTCCCCCTTGATATGCAAAAAGGAGTCTAACGACTCATATCCTATCGCGCAATGCGGCGCGCGTGGATTGCGGTGCATCGCGATGGACACTCTACTATTGGCACATTGCCAATGGTGCGACGACGTGAATGCCATATGAAATGCGCAAATCGCCACCAGACGGTCGCGATTTGCAAGTCGGCGGGAAGGGCCTATCCCCGGCGGCTCTGCCAACCGACGAGAACACCCCCGATCGTCACTGCCCGGAGCACGCCGCCGCTGCGCACGCCGCGGGGAAGCACAGCTCGACTCCGCCGCCCGCCGGGGGCGCGCAGCATGTCGCGCCGTCGCCGCAGTCCGAGTCGGCACTGCACCCGATCTTGACGCAGTAGCCCGCGCTCGGCGCGGACGAGCTCAGGTCGCTCGTGCACGCGAGGCCCGACGCGCACTGGTTGCCGCCCGCCGTGCACGCCGCGCCGATGCCGACCGAGTTGGCCGTGGGGGTGCACGAGCCTCCCGCGTCGGTGCCGCCGTCGGGCGCCACCTGCTCGACACACCCTCCGATGTCGCCCTCGCCCGCGACGAACGTGGCGAAGAAGCACATCTCGTCGGACGTCGTCTCGCCGTACGTCACGACCGAGTCGGTCGTGTTGTCGTACGTGCACGTGATACGCGTCTTCGCCCCCTTCGGGACCGAGAGGGGCAGTGTGTCGATGTACTGGTTGTTGAAGCTGTACGGATCGCGGCTGTAGACCTCGCTGTACGCGCCCGTGCTGTCGGCCACCTCGAGCTTCAACGCGGTCCCCAGCTCGTGCATATGGGGAAAGTTGCCGAACGACTTCACGTCCTGCGCCGTCGTGCAGTCGTACGAGGCCGTCCCGACGCCGTTCGGTGCGAGCGAGATGCGCTCCGTGCCGAAAGCGTAGATGCCGACGGGCGTCGGGTTCGCGATCGTCGACCGGTGCATCTGCAGCGTGGCGGTAACGTCGATGCCTTGGGCCGCCGGGTTGAGCAGGTGGACCTGCAGGACGACTTGCGTCCCCTTGGGCAGCACCGACGCCGACCCCGCAGGGTCTTGCAGCGAGTCGCTCCCCGTCCCCGCGACGAACAGCGGGATCCACGTCGTCTTGAAGAGGACGTCGCACTCACTTAGCCCCTCAGGCTCGGGCGCGAGCGTCCGCGAGAAGAACATGTGGTGGATGCCGCGGACGAGCGTGTAGTCGTACTCGTCGATCGTCAGGTCTTCCGTCAGCGTCTGCGCGTAGCAAACGTAGCGCTCCTCCCCCGCGGCAACCGCGATCGACGGCGTTTGGTACGTGAACGTGCTCGGCGCGGGTGCCGGCGCGTTCGACGAGCTGCAACCCGTGGCGGCGAGAGCGGGGATCACGCACGCGGCGAACGCGGCGGTGATGGAGGTGGAGGAGGGCTTCACCTCCCTCCAATACGTGCTCGGAGGGAGTGGTGTCGTCGCACGATCGGTAGAGAGACGGGGACGAGACCGCACGCGCGTCTCGTCCGCCGCGCAAGGCACGGCCGCCTCGCCGTCAGCGGACGCACTCGGCGTAGACCCAGTACTCCATGTACGGCTCGGAGCCCGTGAGAGGGAAGAGGACGGGAGCGACGTCGTCCTGGGGGAAGGTGCTGCACTCCTTGCCGATGCAGACCCAGACCGGCGCCGACGACGCGGCGAGCTCGACGTCCGCCGTCCCGAAGCCCTGCGCAAGCTGCAGCGCCGCGGCGAAGGCGGTAGGGTCGAGGCTGACGCCGGTGGGGTCGGGGAAATCGCCCCAGAGCGTCTCGAGCTCGGGGGTGCTCGGCTCTCGCCATCCGCCGCCCGCCAGCGTTTGCGACGTGCAGTACGAGGCGACCGAGCCCGGCTCCATCAGCGCCGAGGGCGCCTGGATCCAGGAGAGGCCCGTCCAGTTGTCCTGAACGACTTCGTTCGCGATCGTGTAGTGAGGCCCTTCGCCGGGGACCTGGCCGCGCACGCAGCGCACGGCGTCGGTGCCCTGGGCCTGCGACATGGCGGGGTCGCTGGCGTAGTCGATGCTGTCGCCCGGGTCGCTCGCCGTTCCCATCCAGACTTCGCCCACCGCGGCGAGCGCGGTGCCGACCTTGTGCTGCGAGGACGACACGAAGTACCCCTCCACCGAGGGGAACACGGTGGAGTTCGACGCAGGGGACGAGCTGAAATCCATGAGCGAGACGAGCTCGATGCGGCTCGGCACGCGCCAGTCGGAGAAGTCTCCGAGCCTCAGCCCCGCGCAATACGTGGCGGCCGCCGCGAGGATCTCGTCGACTGGGGGGGCTTGCGCGGTGGAGAGAAGATAAGCGTCGCGTTGCCAGGTGAGCCCGGTCACCTTGTCGGCCGCGATCTCGGCAACGCTGGTGTCGTAGCTCTGGGGGCGCGGCAGGCCGCTCGCCGGGTCGTTCGGCATCGGCCAGGTGGCCCACACCGGAGCCACGTAGGCCTCGCCGGAGGCCCCGTCGCCGGTAGTCGGGCCTGAGCCGTCCGCGTCGGGCTCTAGCCCGCTCGCATCGAGGGACGACGAGCCATCGTCGCCCGGCGACATGCCGCCATCGGCCGTCATCCCGCCGGTGGACGGCGTCGCGGACCCGGCGTCGGCTCCTGGCGACGCGCCGTCAATCTGCGCGTTTCCACCGGAAACTCCGGAGGGCGTGGAGCTGCACCGAAGGCCAGTCGCCGCGATCGCGCCGAGCGCTGCCAGCAGTCCGATCGTTCGTCTCGTCTCCAATATCCGCCTCGAACGCGACAATCGTCCAGGCCCTCCGCACCGCCGGAGGGTTGCCCGCTTCCTCACCGTAGCGTGTTGCTCATGTGCGGGCTACGCCTACAGACCTTGGCGGAGCCTTGGCAAACGCTTGGCACCCCGACCGCACCCTTGAGCGCGCGATCCGTAGTCGACTTTATCGATGGCTACGGTAGAAACTATCCGTCGGCGGCTCGCCGACGGCACGGCTCGGTGCCATGGAGGAACGTATGCGCGCTCGTTTCCGATGGTTGGTCGGCTCTTCGCTTGGTGTGCCCATCTTCATCGCGTGCGGCAGCACCAGCAGCACCGGCTTCCCGGGCGGGCCCGGAGGGACGACTTCCAACGACAATGACAGCGGGGGGGGGAGCTCGTCCGGCGGCGACTTCTCGTTTGACGCCACCAGCCTCGGCGATCTGGACCTGATCGTCGGCGATGGCAACACCACCGCAGTCGACGAGCTTTGTAAGGGCGGTCAATACAATGGGACGTTCACGGGAAACTACTCTTCGCACTTGATCGCCGGGATCCCGCTCAGCGTCAGCGGCAACGTCGACCTGACGCTCGAGCAGGAGGGTAGCGCCGCCATGACGTGCATGCTCGTCGGCGAGGCCACGAAGTGCAGCGATCTCTTCTCGTTGCAGGACGGGACGATTACGGGCGTTGCTAACGGGAACGATGCCGGCAAGGGCGGTTACCCGTACTTCTGCACGATGAGCGGCACGCTCGATTGTCCGAAAGGGCTCCTCGTCGACGGATGGATCGAGTGCACGTATTGCGTCGGAATGCTGGCCGACGGTGGGATGGCGTGCCAGCCGCTCATTACTGGCATTGGCGGGGGTATTGGCGGGACGTTCTCGGGTCCCCTCACGGCCAACTACGACACCAGCACGCTCTCCTTCACGATGGGCGCGTGGAACGGCGCCGAGGCCATCGGCCTGAACGACGGCGGGACTCTCGTGGACGGCTCGAAACCGCAGGACTACATCGTGGCCGACGGCGGGTACGGCATTACGGCGTACGGTGGAAGCGGCTTGTGGAACGCGAAGTGGCAATAAGGGGGCTGGTGCGGGATCGATCATCCTCGGCGGCGCGCGGGCACGGGGTCCTCCGGGCCTATACCCGCCACGTCAGGGTGTAGATCGCGCCATTGAGCATTGGGCGCGCGACGGCGCGCGCCTTCGCGCGCCCGGTCAGAGACAGCACGACCTCAAGGCCGGCTCCAATCGAGCGAATGTCACGCGGCCCGATGCCAGGATACTGCGTCAGCTCGAACTCTGCGCGGCCCCGCGTGTTGGCTCGCACCGCCATCTGACCGACGTTGCGCGTTCGCCGGTAGATGCCGGGCGTGCGCGCGATCAGCGCCTCGTCGGACGTCAGGCGCAAAAGGACTCGCCAGATCGTCTTGAAGGACCGCCCCATCGCCGCACGGAGCACCTGCTCGTGAAAGGCGAGGGGCTCTCGATCGAGCACAGCGGCGATGGCATCGTGCACAGCGTAGTCGGTGCTCGAGAGCACCCAGGCGATGGAGGTGAGCTGCTCGTACTCCGCGCGGACGTCAGGAGCGACGCGGACGAGCGCTCTGTCGATCGCCGAGGCCCCGAACTGCTCGCAGATGACCGCGCGCATCGCCAGGATGCGCGTCCCGGCGACGCAAGCAACGACGGAGGGGTTGCGCGCGATGGCATCGTCCACGCCGGTATTTTACTCCAACCTGGGCGCGGTCGGTTGCTGCGCGACCACAAGATCTGGGTTTGCCGCACCCCGGGACTCTTGCCCATACGAGCTTATGGATCCAAACTCGCGCCGGTGTCCGGTAGGCCGACGCCTGGAACTGCCGCAGGGCGGGTGCAATGAGCGCCCCCGATCCCATCGCGCTCGTCGAGGCCGCCTACGATAGTGCACCGAACGACCAGTGGATGCACAACCTCTTGGAGCGCACGCGGCCTCTCGTACCAGGGGCCACGGCGAGCGGCTGCTACACGCTCGAGATGTCCAACGCGGGGGCGCCCAAGCTCACGTCGGCGCTCACGGTCGGAATGCCACCCGGCTTCACCGACCGCTGGCTGGACTCTCTGGCCCGGTCTGATCCCGGCGTTCACGCCAAGGCCTATGCGCGCAAGGTCGGAACGCTGAGCGACTTCACGGGCGGGAGCGTCTCCGCGTTCGGCCCCGTCGGCGACCTTGCCACGGAGTACGGCGCCGATGCGTTTTACTGCGCGGCGATCGACGCGGAGGGACGCGGGCTCGTCCTATCGACGCTGCTCTCGCGCCCGCTGCACCTGTCGCGCGCGCTGCGGATGCGGTGGTCGCTGCTGGGGGCGCACGTGGCCGCAGCGGAGCGACTGCGGCGTCGGGCGCACGAACGACCGCGCGACGAGTGCGTGCTTTCGGCTGGCGGACGCGTCGAGCACGCCGAGGGTGAGGCCGCCGACGCGACGACGCGCGAAGGGCTCCGGGCCGCGGTAGTCGCGCGCGACAAGGCGCGTACCCGCGCGGTGCGCTCGGACCCCGACCAGGCGCTCGCCCTCTGGCGCGGCCTCGTGTCAGGCCGCTGGTCGCTGCTCGACCGCTTCGAGAGCGACGGTCGCCGCTACGTCGTTGCGCGGCGCAACGAACCCGACCCCCGGAACCCGCTCGCCCTGACGCTGCGGGAGCGTCAGGTGCTCTCGCACTTGATCCAGGGCGACGCGATGAAAGTCGCGGGGTACGCCCTCGGCATCAACGCTTCGACCGTCTCCACGATCGCCAAGAGCTTGCTGCTCAAGCTTGGGATCCGGAGCGTGACCGATCTTGCGGCCCTCGTCGCGGCAACCGGAGGGTCCCCTCTCCCCACGGCGCGCGACCAGCGCTCCCGCCCGAGCCTCACCTAACCGATCACCGGATCACGGCCCGCCGCCGCCCGTTCCCGTGCCGCCGGTGCCCGTCCCCGTGCCGCCGGCGCCTCCTCCGTTCGTGCCGCCGGTACTCGTTCCGGCCAAACCGCTGTCGTCCGACGACGCCGCGCCGGGACCCGCGTTGTCGGCACCGGCGTCGTCCGGGCTTGCGTCGCTGGTCGAGCTGCTGCCCGTGTTGTTGTTGCCGGTGGGGCCGGCGGCGTTGTTGGAGCCACCGATGTTGCCACTGCCGGTCGGACCGGAGCCCCCCGTGTTTCCTCCCTGGTTCGAGGGCGGACCGCCGGAGCCCGTTCCGGTGGTGCTTCCGGGCCCACTGGTAGAGGAGGAAGAATTCCCCCCGCTCGACGTGCTGCCTGGAACGCCTGGGCTGGGAGGCGTCGAATTGCTGGGGGGGGTCGTGCCGCCCGTGGGAGGCACGCTGCCGCCGCTGCCCGCCGCCCCGGCCGGATCGCACACGGATACGCTCTGCGCGGCGTTGCCCGATGGCAGGTACCGCAGGCTGCAATTGCAAAGGTTCTCCGCCACGATGCACCCTGTCCCGCTGGGGCATGTGGTGCCCTCCTCGGTGCAAACGAGGGACGGGTCGCTTGCTCCGAGCCCGACGTTCGCGCAGTAGTTCGAACCGCAGCCTATCGAGAGCGTCGACGACGAGTACAAGACGCAGCAACTGTTCCCCCCTGTGCACTGCCCCGTCGTCGGGTCCGCGTCTGCGTTCGCCAGACTTGTGGGATCGGTGCCTGTGCTGCACGGGACGTAGACAGTCACTGGCGCAGGACCTGCGTTGGTCGTCTCGCCCGACGTCGCCGTGGTGCCGCAGAGGCTCCCCGAGATCGTCGCCGAGCCGGGGCTGAGGCCGCTCACGGTTCCACCCGTCACCCCCGCCACGTTCGTCGGGGTGGCCTCCCACTGCACCAGTTGCGTGACATTCACGCCGGGCGTTCCGTTCAGGGTCGCGGTTGCGGAGAGCTGAAGGGTGCCCCCCAGGGGAACGAGATCGGTCGACGGCGTCGCGATGATGAGGTTCGTGACGGTGGTCGTCGAGGCGCAGACGCAGGCGCCCCCGCTGCACGAGGTGCCCACCGGCGCGCACGACACGCCGCACGCGCCGCAGTTGTTCACGTCGGTGAGCATGTCCCTGATCGTGACGCAGGCGTTGCCGCACAACTGCGACGCCCCTGGACACGAGCACACTCCCGAGTTGCACGCGGTGCCGCTGGAGCAATCGGAAGCGACGTTGCAGACTTGGGAGCCTGGCTGGCACGAAGATGAGCACGTCGGACCAATCTGGCCCGTCCAGCAACACACTTCCGACGAGCCGCAGCCCAGGTTGAGCGTCGCGCTCCCGAACGCGCCGTCCTCGAGGGCCAGGACGGTCGTGCTTCCGGAAGCGCCGCTGACAGTAGTTGCGAGGCCCGGCGTCGACGTCGAGAAGGTCAAGAGCGAACCCTGATCCGTGGATTGCCAATCGACGTCCGCGGTAAGGCCAAACACCCCGCCGTGGGAGGCCTGGCCCTCGGCGCTGAACTGGATGGATCCACCGCTAGGCGGCAAGCACGTCGAGCCAGGGATGACCAGGATGCTCGTGACGCCGCCGGAGCCGGGCGCGCCGGCATCGTCGGAGGCCGATTCGCACGTCTCGAGAAGAACGCCGACCGCGGCATTTCCCTGCAACGTCACTGCCAAGTCGGGTTTGCCGTCGCCATTGAAGTCCGCGATCGCAATCGCGAACGGGTCGCTCGCCGCAGCGTACGTCGCCGGTCCAAAAGTGTCCCCGCTAATTACGACGGTTACGTCGTTCGACCCGTTATCTGCGATCGCAAGGTCGGGCCTCCCGTCGTCGTTCAGGTCTCCGATCGCGATGGAAGTTGGAGACGAGCCCGTGTCGTATACGAGCTGAGGTTGAAAGGAGCCGTCCCCATTGCCGGGTAATACGCTCGCCGTGTTCGACCCATTGTTTGCGACGGCCAGGTCGGGCTTGCCGTCGCCATTCAGGTCAGCAATGCCTATCGAGTAAGGCCCCGTACCGGCGCCGTACGAAACCTGGGCCTGAAATGTGCCGTCACCATTCCCGAGCAAAATGCTTACGTTGTTCGAACCGTTGTTTGCTGTAGCCAGGTCGGGCTTACCATCGCCGTTCAGGTCTTCGATCACCACGGACGATGGAGCCGATTGCGACCCTGTGCTGAACTCAAGCTGCGCCTGGAATGTGCCGTCACCATTGCCTAGCAGAATGCTCACGTTGCCCGAGCCGCTGTTTGCGGTGGCCAGGTCGGGCTTGCCGTCGCCGTTCACGTCGGCAATCGCGACGGATAACGGGTGGACCCCCACCGAAGCAGGGACATTCGCACATGTCGAGCACGGCTCCACCAGCTCGAAACTATTTCCTCCTAGACCAAGAAGGACATCTACGAAGTTGCCATCGTAATCGGTGACCACGAGATCGGGTTCGCCATCAACGTTCACGTCCCCAACGGCTACGGACGACGAATCGTTGCCGTCGGTGCCCCAGCGATATCCCGGAGGTTGAAACGTCCCATCACCATTACCAAGAAGTATGCTTACGCCTCCGATGGTGTTTGCAACGGCCAGATCGGCAGTGCCATCGCCGTTGAAGTCTCCGATGGAGATGGCACCTGGCGAATAGTTCGCCCCGTACGCCACTGGCGGCGCGAGCACGTTGTTGCAACTCGCCCCTCCCGACGTCCCGTTGCAAACGTAGACCGTCTTCTCCAGCGTCGCGATCCCGCCATCGTCCCCCGCGATCCCCGTCTGCACCTCGTAACCGCCCGCGGCGCACTGCGCGCCGGGACCGATTGCGGTCACTTCGACCGCCGTGCTGGTGCCGTCGCTTCCTTGTGCTCCCGTGGCACCGGTGGGTCCCTGCGTACCGGCGGGCCCGCTGGCGCCTTGCGGACCCGTTGCGCCTGCAGGGCCCTGCGGCCCCGTCGCGCCCGTCGCTCCGGTCGCCCCCGCTTGCCCTGTTGCTCCTGTCGCCCCCGTCGGGCCCTGAGCGCCGTTGGCCCCCGCGACTCCTTCCGCGCCCGTGGCTCCCGTCGCACCGGCGGGCCCTTGTGCCCCTGTCGCTCCGGTCGCCCCTGCGGCTCCGGTCGCTCCCGTCGCCCCCGTTGCTCCTGTCGCTCCCGCCTCGCCCGCCGGTCCCTGAGGACCCGGCGGCCCTGCATCGGGCAACGCGACGGACGTCCACGCGTAGCCTGCCCCCGCATCGGTCGCGTGGCTCACGCACGCCCACAGCGCGGGAGGGTCGCTCGCGTATGCCACCCGCCCGGTATCGGAGATGTCGCACGAAATGAGCGTCCACCCGTTGCCTGCGTCCTTGCCGCCCGTGCACCGGTACATCGCGACCGGCGGCCCCGTCACCACGCCCACGGTTCCGAGGGGCACCTTGCCCAACGTCCCGGCATCCGCGGCATCCGCACCGGCATCGCCGATGCCGTTGCAGGATGGAAGGCCGGATAGCGTCAGGGCCTCGACCGACACCGTGTACACGTCCGGGGACAGCCCCAGCGCAGGCGGCCCGGGCCGCTCGTCCGTCGAGCACCCAGCTTGACCGGCACCGATCACGGCACTCACGGCCACCATCGAGAGGGCAGCGTGCTTCTTCATGGCGTTCCTCACCTTCCCCGCCTCCCTTTGCCTACGGAATGCGTGGCCGCGCCATAGTCAAATGTTTGACTGCGAGGTGCCTCGCGACCGGGCAAACGTGCGACAGAATTGGCAGATCCAATCGAAAAGGACGGGCACCCTTTTACTGAGATCTCGGAGTGAAGAGTCGCACCACTTCCGCCTGCGATCGCAGACCGAGCTTTCGCATCGCCCTCGCTCTGTGAAGCGCAATCGTCGATACCGAGAGGCCGAGCGAATAGGCAACAAGCTTGAGGGGATGGCCCAGGGCGGCGTACGCGAGCACCTGGCGCTCGCGTCGCGTCAGCGCGCGCGGGTCGGGGACGTCGGGGTCGTTCCTTCGCGCGACGAGGTAGCGCCGTCCGTCGGAGTCGAAGCGGTCGACGAGCGACCAGCGTCCGGCGACGAGGCCCTGCCATGCATCGAGTGCCGCGTCCTCGTCGGAGCGGGACTTGGTTCGTGCCCGATCGATGGCCCGTGCGGCGCGGCGCAAGGCCTCGCGTGCTTCGCGACTCTGCGCCGGCGGCCGCGCGTGCTCCAGGGCTCCCGATGGCGACAGGACCGCGTCCGCTTCCTCCATCGAAGGTGTATTCGCATCCGCGACGGCGCGCAGACGCGCGCCCGCAGCAATGTGCGCGGCGATGCGAGTCCACGTCGCAGCTTCACGACGTGAAGGCCAGCGCGTGTCCGGCATGGGCGCGGCGATCAGCACGAGCAGGCCGCTGGGGTCGGGGAAGCTCATGTTCTGGCAATCGCGTATGCCGAGGGGATAGAAGTGCGCCTCGTCTCGATGAGCATCGGCCATCCCGCGCGTGACCATCGACGGCTCGACCGAGCCACGACCGATGTGCCACAAGGTCCCGATCAACCCGAGGCCGCGATCCAGACGAGGCGCCGATCGCTCGAGCAGGAGCGACAGCCACTCGCGCGTGCCGAGGTCGAGCTCGTAAGCCGCCTCGACGATCGATACGACGTCTCCTTTCATGCGTGCCCCTGTCACATGCGTGCTCCTCTGCCGCCTCGGGGTCACGACGGCTGCATCTTCGCGAGTACCGCGATGAATTCGCTGCGAGACCGCACGTTCATTTTGCGAAACACGGTCGCCACCTGATTGGCAACTGTTCGAACGGAGGTGCCGCGCTCCGCGGCGATCGCCGCGTTGGAGCACCCCTCGACCAAGGCGCGCGCGACCTCGCGTTCTGCGTAACTGAGCGAAGCCGGCACGACGAGGTCCTCGAGCGGAAAGCTAAGGACGCGGAGCCGCTCGCCTCCCAACTGAAACTCTGTCGCGCGTAGCCCTCGAGGCCGGGGGCGGGGCCTCGAGACGAGGGCGGGGCATCGCGTCGCGACCGCGGCATCCGCCAATGAACATACTCTGGGGCGCGGCCCGGCGTTTCGCAATGGCGGGATACTCAACTAACGTCGCCGGCGCCGACGGCCGAGCACGAGGACGACGAGGCCGAGGCCGACGGGCCGCCAGGGGACGTTCGTGCTCGCTACACCTTGGATCCTGCAGCTGCACCCTGAGGACTTCCCGGTCGTCACGCCGCCGTCGCCCTGCGCGGACCCGTCGGAGCCCATAGGGCCATGCCCCCCAGAATCCTCGCCGACCTGGGCGTCGGCCGAAGAAGTCCCCGTATCCATCGTGCCGGTGTCTGCCCCGCCGTCGAGCGCGCCACCTTCCTCCGAGGGGCCAGCGTCGCTAACAGCCGGCGTCGGCCCCAACGTCCCATCCGGCTCGACATGCTTGACGAAGACGTCGTTACCGAGCTGGTAAGCGACATACGCGCTGTCGTCGGTGGCGAACGTCGCGTCGACCCACGCCGGCGATGTGGCCGCGCTCACCTGGATGCCCCCCGGGACGGTTCCCCATTGCGTGGCGCCGCTTGCCATATCGATCTTCTGGGCGAAGATCCCGTTGGGGGTACCGACCCAGAAGATAGCGACGTTTTGATCGTGCGTCGGGACCACCCGGAAGCAGCTGAGGTAGCCGCTGGTGGGGACCGGCGTGGTCGCGGCACTCGGTATCAGGACGGGGCTCGTCCCCCACTTCGGAGTGCCGTCCGCGCCAAATCGCTGCGCGTAAATCACATTGACCCCTGACGTTACGTCGAACCACACTTCTACGACGCCGCCTGCACCGTCGCTGATGAGTTGCGGGGACGGACTCTCCGTCGTGACGCTCGCGGCCACGACGCCATTGTCGGCGCCGCCATCGAGCCCGGAGGCGCCGGTGCTCGTAAAACGCTGTAGGAGGAGATCCGACGACGATGGAGAATTGTATTGATACCAGGTCGCCCACACGCCGGCGCCGGTCGGGAGACCGGAGATGCTCCACTGTTCGAAGGAGGTGTTGGCAGGAGCCACCGACGGGACCGTGAAATTCAAGCTCCCGGTCGGGGTCAGGTAATTGATGACCGGGTCGACGGATTCGGAGCCGCTGGGCGGGTAGATGAAGTACATCCCGCCCTGCCCGTCGTTGCTAACAAATAGTGTCGGGTAGAACGGCCCTGGGTACTGCGACCCGGTAAAGACGTAGCCGGTGCCGTACTCCAGAGCACCCGACCCATTTACGCGTTGACCCACGACACCGCCGGACGTCGCCCCGATCTCGTTGAGGAGTGCGCCGCCGGCCCCGTCGGCGATCATCCAGAAGCTGGAGTAGTAGTCGGGGTTGGCCAAGAGTTGTACGCCGCCAAACGTTCCCGTCGGCGTCCAGCTCGCGGTGGGCGTGTCGTTGAAGCGCTGCACGCTGAGGGTGTACGGTCCGCCGTTCTCGCCGGGTGTGTAGCCGACAATAAAACCGCCTAGAGTGTCGGAGACGGCCTGCGAGAACCCGGCGACGCCTGTACCGATGGGCATCCCGAGGAGATCCCTACCCACGTAGCCGCCGGCATCCGTGGCCGTGCTCCAGAGCCGGTCGCCCGAGGGGTCGAAGTGCTCGCCGCGCAGAGATTTCGATGAGGTGGAATCGGAGTGCGAAAAGATGACGTACGCCCCTCCCGTCGAGTCTGCGACGACGCTCGGCGCCTGCGAGTCATCGACGTTGGCGACCGGCACATCGACCGTCGTCGTGGTGGGCCACGCAGCTTTCGCGGGGGTGGCGAACCCGAGGACAAGAAGCGTGACAGAGAGCCGACGCATGGGGATTCTCCTTGAAAGAAGGTCGCACGGTACACCCGGAGATTCCCCCCCGACATGCAGGCCGACGTCTGTCTCTCGCAATCGTAGGGACCGGCGACGCGCTCCCGCAAGGCGGGCTCGCCGCCACAGTCTGCCTGGACGAGCGAGACGATCTCCCGGACCCCGCTGCGGATCCAGCTCACCGCCGGGGAGCGGGGGATCTCCAATTCCGTCGTCGTGACGAACCCGGGCGACGCGGGGCTGCGCGACGACGCGGGGGACGCGTTCGCCATCGATCGCGGTGTCGGCAACACCGTGTGGTAGAGATCCGAAACGCCTTTGGCGGGCGAGCGTCGGCTTGATTGTGCCAGGCTCATGGCAATTGTGCGAATTCGACCAAGCGCCGGCCCGCCCGGGAGGCCGCCTTCGCCCACAGCAGCGGCCGAGTACTAGAGCGCATCCGACAACCTCGTCTCAATGATCTTCGGGCGCGACGAGGCTCGCTGTCGTGGTCGAGCAGTGCGGGCGAGGATCACGATGCAGGCGAGCTTGGTGAATGCGTAGAAGTTGC